>Ga0207966_1000716_pt1 | contig 18704 bp, 11 predicted proteins | sample Knorr_S23_td_NAD_FD_185611 | JGI IMG/M metagenome (GOLD analysis project Ga0207966, IMG submission 185611) | Marine microbial communities from Southern Atlantic Ocean transect - Knorr_S23_td_NADW_ad_2500m_LV_B (SPAdes) (version 2) | ecosystem: Environmental > Aquatic > Marine > Oceanic | place...
TCGGAATCCTCTCCGTCATGCACCGTCCAGGACACTGATGAGCTGTCGCCGAAGAAGAACGTTGGCGGATTGATCACGTGGCAGGAGACATCCACGCGTGCGGGCGAGGCCTCCTCTGAACCTCCAGTGAGTTCGAACCACACCGGATTGGGGTCGCCGGTCGCCTGCGTGTTGTTGTAGTGAACCATGTACTCGACGCGCAGCAGCACTTCACCGGTGGCCGAGTTCCCCTCGGAATCGTTCGCGCCTACTGTGGCGCGGAATATTCCGTGGCTGTCGTAATCCACGCTCACGATCGACTGCGAGGAGGCATCCACCACCACAGTGGGCGAGCCGTCTCCTGGAATCACGAAGAACTCGGTGACATCACCACCCTCGCTGTAGGTCTCGTTGAAGTCGAATTCAAAGGTCGCTTGCATGATATCCTGTGTCTGGTTGTTCGAGTTGGGCACCATCATGTGATGCACTGTTCCGTTGGTCGCATCCAGTGTCCACACGAGCTTGACCGGCCCGGGCTTCGCCTCATCATCCCCGTGCAGACACCCTGCCAGGGCGGACGTGCTGAGCAGCAGTGCGAGCAGCAGCGGCAGCAGGCGGTGCGCTGGGCATTGCGGGCTCATCAATACGATTGTGTGACTTCGTACCCGAAAAAGGCGATGGGTCCGAGATGGAGGAACAGGCCATTCCGAGGCTTGTTCGATGGTCTTCAAATAGGGCGAGCCGGTCGCCGCGGGCAGCGCTTTGGAGTAGTCAGGTCATCTTGTCGGGCTCATAACCCGGAGATCGGTGGTTCAAATCCACCAGGCGCTATCCCGACCAGCGGCAGGAGCAATCATCAATGGGCCCAGCGCCCGACTTGCATGGCGGGGGCGGCGATGTCTGACGAAGGGATGCTCATCCGCGGTGCGGACATGGTGCTTCCAGATGGCCGCGTGGTTGCTGGTGACGTGCGAGTCACGGCCGGCTCTATCGAGACCGTGGCGGTAGGAGGAGGACTCGAACCTCGCTCTGGCGAGACGGTGATCGACGCCGAGGGACTGCACCTGCTTCCAGGCGCCATCGATCCGCAGGTGCACTTCCGTGAGCCGGGCCAGCCGCACAAGGAGACCTTGTCCAGTGGTGCGCGGGCTGCCGTGGCAGGCGGCGTGACCTCCTTCCTCGACATGCCGAACAATGTCCCTGCAGCGACGACCTTGGAGGCGATGCGCGCCAAACTGGATGCTGGAGCCAGGACCTCGGTCGCCGACTACGGCTTCTTCATCGGGGCGACGCCTGACAATCTCGCTTCCCTGCAGGAAGCGGTGGGAACCCCGGATTCACCTGTCTCGCATCCCGGAATCTGTGGAATCAAGATCTTCATGGGAAGCAGCACCGGCGACCTGCTCGTCGACAAGGAGGAAGCGCAGAGGCGCATTTTCGAGGGAACTGCGGGCGTGATTGCTGTTCATGCAGAGGACCAGGCAAGGCTGCAATCGCGGGCAGCGCAATTCTCTGGGCGCACCGACGTCCTCGCGCACGCGGAGTGGCGCGACGCTGAAGCGGCGCTGTTGGCCACCCAGCAGGCGGTGGGAATGGCGGAGGAGTCGAACCATCGGCTGCACGTGCTTCACCTGACCAGTGGACTGGAAGCCGATTGGCTGGCGGGAAGGACCGGGGATATCGTCACCACGGAGGTCTGTCCGCAACACCTGACTTTCAGCGACGAGGATGTCGCCAGAGAGGGAACTCGGCTGCAGATGAACCCGCCGATCCGCTACGCGGAGGACCGCGAAACCCTGTGGAGAAGGCTCACTGACGGGACGATCACGTGCATCGCAACGGACCACGCGCCGCACACTCTGGGAGAGAAGGGGTTGGGCTACCCGAACTCGCCGGCCGGGATGCCGGGGGTCGAAACCTCGCTGCCGGTCATGCTCACACACGCTCTCGATGGACGCTGCTCCATCTCCGATGTCGTGCGCTGGATGTGCGCCGCTCCTGCCGATTGCTATGGAATCGAGGGGAAGGGACGCTTGCAGGAGGGCGGTGACGCCGACCTCGTGCTCGTGGACATGGAAACGCGGCGGGTCGTCGAGGACGGCGATGTCTGGACGACGGTGGGCTGGACTCCGTTCCGCGGCAGGGAGTTGGGAGGCTGGCCGGTGCTGACCATCGTCGGCGGCGTGCCGGTGCATCGCCGACGTGCGGATGGTCCGCTGCGCGGCGAGGCGCTGGTGGGCGGTCATGAGACCGGTGAAGCGCTGCGCTTCGGCTGAGGTCGTGAGCCGAAACTACATCCCCGCGGGCCTGCGTGGCGGCATCATGATGGATGAACTGCTGAAGAGCAGGCAGGTCGTTGTCGGCCTGCTGATATTCGTGGCGGGAGCGATATGGCTGCTGCTGCCGGAACTCGGAATGATGGATGCGGCGAGCGGCACGAACATGATCGCCCTGGTGATGGCGATGCTCGGGGCGATGGTCGTCTTCCTCGGGGTGAGCGTCACCGGCAGCGGTGCGGAGAACATCGAGGGGCTGGACGAGATCTTCGAGATGAAGAAAAGCCTCGACGAGATGCGCATGCAGATCGAACTGCTCGGCACACCTTCGGATAACAGCGACGAAGACGACTGATTGTTTCACAATCTTGTCTGAGTTGTCTCAGTTATCGGAGGACGATGATTCATCGTCTTCTTTGGAATCTTCTTCTTCTCCATCGGGTCTAACGGTGTCCCCATCATCGTAGTAGATCGGATCGTTGGATTCGAGACCGGGCAACTCGACCGTAGCGGACAGCGACATGTTGTCCACCCGGGTCACGGTCACGCCGGCGGACGAGAATGCGTAGACGAACGTCCCCGTGCTCTCGTTGCCCATGAAGATCGAGCGACGGATGGAGGTGTCGCCAGAATACCAGTAACTGTTCAGACCATCAGGGTTGTAGAAGCCGGAGTGATCGACAGTGCCGTGGATCGACAGGCTGTCGTTCGCGGCATCGACGTTCAGCAGCACCAACTGGCTGACGTACTCGTATCCAGAGTAAGTGTAGGTCCTCCCATCGATGACCCGCTCATCATAGGTGTAGCGCCATGTGGTCAGCGGGACGGCCAACTTCTCTGCCGGTGCCCAGTAAGTGAACGCCTTGTGCTCGTAGGTAGCCTCTGAGTAGCCCCAGTTCCAGCTCCAGAAGTTCTCGTCGGTCTCATCCACAGGAGAGAGTTGCTGCGCGTCCGCCAGAGTCGGGTTGGAGAAGTCGCTCACATTGAACAGCGAGATCTGCGTGTTACCCCAGTCCAGCCCCAGACCATCCTCGCCACCGGCGATTCCGATGGTCAGCAGGTGGTCGTCACCGAGCGGGTGGATGTAGGTGGACACTCCCGGGACCTCGAGTTCGCCCATGATGTGCGGGTCGGTCGGGTCGGAGAGGTCTATGGTCCACAGCGGGTCGATGTTACGGAAGGTTACCAGGTAGCCCTTGTCACCGATGAAGCGGCTCGACCAGATGCGCTCACCGGGAGCGATGTCACCGAGATGTCCCAGTTGCAGCAGTTCATCATCGCCCTCGCACCCCTCCGGAATCATACACTCCGTCGGTGCTAGCGTGTAGACGTTGTTCGTGGGACCGGTCCACTCCTCGCCATCCTCGAGCCACCAGCGGCCCCAGACGTCCTCGGTGGTCGCCACACGGATGACGCCGTTGTATTCGGACAGTGAGAACTGGTCGTTCACCGTGCCGGTGATGCGGCCGCTGGCGATGTATGTGGTCTGACCGACATCCGAGATGTCGAACACATGGATGTTGGTCGCCTCCTCGAAGGCGTCGTTGCGCCAGTACCACCACCAGTCGTTGGCCGGCTCGGCGAGCACCAGCATGTCCTGGCTGGCGTAGGTCTCGACCCAGCTCGACGAGATGTGATCCAATTCGTAGTTGGTCTCCTGATCGAACAGGTTGAGCGTCATGATGGTCGTGAAGCCACGGCCGACGGAGTCGGCCGCCGCAGAGAATTCGCTGCAGTCAGAACTGACCGTGGGCAGCTGCGTGATGCTGCCATCCGCGTCACGTTCGTACATGTTCGGAGAGAAGTCTTCGAGGGTCAGCTCGTAGATGGTCTCCAGATTGGAGGCGATGGTCGTATTCACGCTCGTGTTCCAGACATCCTGTCGGGCAGGATCGTCGTGCTCCATCTCCCAGTAGTCCTCGGGCAGCACAGGATAGTAGACCAAGTTAGGGATGTACGTGTACGCGTGCGATACCGAGCGCACGGTCTGGTCTACCAGACGAGCGGTCTGGTACGAGCCCTCGAGGTAGATTTCGCGGTCGATGACCGGGGCGGAGCGGTTGCTGATGTCCACGACGGTGAATTTGACCATGTTCGAGACGCGCCAGTTCCAGTAGTCGCCGTCCATGATCATCAGTTCGGCGCGCAGTGGGTCGCTTTCCTCCAGATTCCAGTAGGAGACATATGAGATGATCACGAGTTTGTCCCCCGCGACGAGCATCTGCATCGGTGAGCCTTCGAGAGTCATGTTGGACTCGAGCGTCACCTGACCGTACTCAGGCACCCCGAGAATGACCAGCCTGCCATTGTTGATCATGTAGATGTGGTGGCCGTCGGTCTTCAGGAAGTCCGCCTCGTCGACGCCCTGCTCCTGGTTGTTGGTCTCAGAGTACTCGCCTGAGCGGTCCGTGCCTGAACTGCTCGGTGGCTCTGAGGAGTCCATGGTCTGCTGCCCACTGTTTGCTGACGCTGACTCTGCCACTGGGGCACCGCCATCGCCGTCCATCACCATGTCATCTACCATTCCGCCGCGCCAACCCCAAGAGTACCAGTGCCAGTAGGATGCCTGGTCGAGTGAGACGAGCATCTCCTCGGCTAGCGAGTCTCGCAGGTCGTTCTCGAGCGCGCTGCAACTGTCATACCTTTCGAGCACGGGTGAACTTCGTACACGATATCCAAGATCCAGTTCGGGGGCGATCCAGTTCATCTGACCCTGTTCTTCCTCTTCCCACTCTTCCACGAAGTCATCCAAGCCGCCGAGGCAGCCTGCGAGCAGCATGGTCGTGAGGACCAGCATCACCGTTCTGGGGGTTCTGTTCATGGCGGGGCCACCTATCTGACTACATTAAGCGAGTTGGTTCACTGATTGGACGAACAATTCAGACGAGTGCGGATTCGCGGATGGCTGAGAGTTGATTCTCTCCGGAATCTGAGAGTTGCCACAGGGCTTTCCTGCCCTTGCCTTGGCGTGCGACCAGTTCCCGTTCTCGCAACTGGCTCAGGTGGTAGGACATCAACTGCCGTGATGCCTCTAGGCGCACACGCATGTCGGTGGCGGTAAGGCCGATGTCACTACGCTCAGACAACAGTTCGAGGATGGCCAGTTGCATTCCCGTCACCGGGTGTTCCAGCTCATCGAGGCGCTTGGGATCAAGTCCTGACACCGCGTAACGCCGGCGGCGACCGTCCTGCCAACTTAGCAGGTCACCCTGCTTCTCCAACTGGTACAGATGATGCGCGGTGACGCCGTTGGCGAGCGCCAGCGCATCGCGCAGCGCCGAGAAGTGGATGCCTGGATGCGCTTCCACGAAACCGGCGATACGCCCACGCGTCTGCACGTCGCGCTCGCCCCTGTTGAGTCTAGCGAGCAGCGGTCCGGCGAGCGCCAACAGCACGCCTGTGCGCACCCCTTCGCTGACGGCAAGCCCGACACCGAGGCCGCTGAGCATGCCCACGGTCATCAGGGCAATGAGCAGACTTGCGAGCAGGGCTATGGCCAAGCCACCTCCATCCGAGGTTGTTGCATCCTGCACCGGTTCCTCATCACGCGCGGGCGCCATGCCCGCCTCTTCGTCTTCTGACTGATCGGAATCCGCATCCCCGTCATCCATTGTCAACGCCTCTTCCCCGGAATCGGCGGTGTCCTCTGCAGCCTGTTCCGGCTGTAGCAGTTCGAGCAACGCGGGCCCCTGTACCACGGTTATGGCTAGGCCGGCGATAGTGAGCAGGACGAGCAAGCGGTAGCGTGCCACGCGGTCCATGTCGGACTGTGAGAACTGGACTCCCGGCATAACCAGCGTGGTTCAACGATTTTACGTACGGTTCCAAGGTTGCCAGACGCACCCTTGAATAGTGCCCACCGTGGGCTCGGGTCGGAGATGCAATGGCCCGCCGTAAGTCGAAGCGAGCGGATGATGAGGCCAAGAAGCCCCAGAAGAAGACCGCGAAGAAGGCTGAGTCGGACGAGGTCGAGGTCGAACCAGAACAGGAGGATATCTCCGAACTGCTGGCCTCCTCGGCGGACATGGTGGTCAGCACCTGCATGCAGATGCGTTCGTGGGAGAACGTGCTGGTGATCACGGACCCGGCGACCGCGGATATCGGACAAGCGCTCTACGAGGCGTCGTCGCGCATCTCGGATCGCGTGCTGATGGTGATGATGCCGTCGACCAGCCAGCATGGCGATGAGCCACCCGCTCCGGTCGCTGAATTGATGCGCAGGCAGCACATCGTGCTCGCACCTACCCGCTACTCGCTCACGCACACGCGCGCCACGCACACCGCCGCCCGCAAGGAGGGCGCACGCATCGCCACGATGCCGGGCATCACGCTGGACATCTTCACCAAGGGAGGGATGACCGCCGACTTCGCCGAGGTGAAGCGGGACATCACCAAGGTCGGCGGACTGCTGCGCAAGAAGCGCAACGTGCGAGTGACTTCAGAGGCTGGCACCGACGTCGAGTTCAGGGTCGAGCCGCGCAAGTGGAAGCTCGAGGACAACGGCATCCTGAGCCGGCCGACACAGGTGTCGAACCTGCCGGCCGGCAAGGTGTTCATCATGCCGCGCGAAGGCCGGATGAACGGGCGCATCGTCATCGACGGTTCGTGGGACTCGACGCTGCTCGACGAGCCGTTGGTGCTCCATGTGGAGGACGGGAAGATCACCCACATCGAAGGCAGTGACATCGCAGACGAGGTCAGGGAGCAGTACGAGGCGGCGGCCGAACGCCTGGGTCCGAAGGAGCAGGAACTGCTGTGGACGGTGGCTGAATTCGGCTTCGGGATGAATCCGAACGCCCGCCTGATCGGCAACGTGCTCGAGGACGAGAAGGTGCGCGGAACGTGCTACTTCGCCATCGGTGACAACACCAATCTGGGTGGCTCAGCCTCGGTGGGCATTCACGTCACCGGAGTCCTACGCAATCCCAAGGTGATGATAGACGACTTCTGCGTGCTGCACAAGGGCGATCTGGTCGTCTGACCTGTCCGTCACTCACAAACTGGTGCTGCACACCGGGCAGTGGCGCCATTGCTGCTCAACCCCTACGCCGCAACCGCCGCATAACCGTCCACTCTGGATGTGGTGGTGCACTCCTTGTGCGGGAGCTCCCGGTCTGCTCACCAGGTCAGCGACGCGATCCTGTGCTGATTCCGGCTTCGGCGCTGCCGGAGCAGGTGCTGGCTGCGCGGGGGCGACCGGAGCGCGCGGGGCTGGGACAACAGGCTGTGGAAGCGATGCGGGAACCTGTGGGGTCTCGGGAGCCGGTTGAGCAACCGTCTCCTCCGATGCCTGTTCTCCGACAGGCTTCGGCGAGAGTCCCGGCGCCATCGTATGCGTGGTGGTCGAAGGCTGTGGCGACATAGGAGCAGGCGCGGGAGCAGGAGCAGACGCAGGAGTGGGGCTGGATACCGGCTGCGGCGGAGGGGCGGAGACGACCGGAGCCGGCTGAGGTGGCGCGACTGGTTGCACAGGTGCAGGTGCAGGTGCAGGTGCAGGTGCAGGTGCCGGCGCGGGTTGCGGCTGGACGGCGGGCTGGATGGGGGCGTGAACAGGAGTAGGCGCCGGTTGCGGCTGCACCTCCGGTTGGGGAGCAGGGGCAGGGGCTGGTGCGGCGGCCGTAGGTGCCGGCGCAGGAGCAGGTGCGGCGGTGGGAACACCGAGGCTGTTCAGGGGGCTGATCGAGCCGGCCTTCGCCTCATTGAGAGCGTTATCGAGTTCAGCAGACAGGGCGAGCAACTGCTGTTTGTGTGCTGCGGGGCCCAGCATCCACGCTTCGAAGGTGACCAGCGTGTGGTCCAGCAGCTGTAGTCCTCCGACGAGGTGGGCGATGGCGACGATGCGCATCAGCACCATGATGTCGTTCAACTGGTCGAGCGCGGCGATCTCCGATTCCGGAATCCCAGGATGTGGACCAGTCTCACCTTCGGAGTCCTCCTGACCGAGGTAACGGCGCAGTGGATCGGTCATCGTAAGCAGGCCGAACGGACCTGATAGCAAGTAGTAGATCTCGCCGTCTTCGCAACCGATACGGACGGATGCAGACTGGAAGTCGAACTCGTCCTTGAGTACGAGGTCGACGGTGAGCGCCAGAAATTCTCCGAGTCCGTTCAAGCGATCGGACTGGCTCAGGCGTACGATGACATCGCTGGATTCTGTGATGCCGAAGTAAGCTGCAGCCTCGTCGACCTCGATTCCCTCAGGCAGGCTCGCCCCCGGTGTCTCGATCTCACCTTCCTCGGCCATCCCTCAGAACCCCTGAATCGCCTTCCTGTCGCGTCGGCCACGTCCACATGCAATGAAGTTGATGCCGCCGGAGTCCACCGACATCAGCGCATCTGCGCCGCATCGAGTATCCAACGTGACTGCCGCGAGGTCCATCCATCCTCTTGCAACCGTCGAAGAACAGACCGTTCAGGCTGATCATCTGCCAGCATTTCCCTCGCTTGCGCGAGTGACTCGTTGTAACGCGGCTCATCCCTTCCTTGGAACAGGTCCTCCCAAGCCGACGATTCTGCCTGCGCCGCTCGCTTGGAGAACTGCTGTGTCGCGGGTTTCTGTTTGGCGGCGCGGGTCTTGCGCACCGGCTTCTGCTCTGCACTCGCCGCCTTCTTGACCTTGCGCGCTGACGGTTTCGCTGCTTTCGTGCTCTCTTCAGGCGCTACCTTGCGGGCGACCTTCTTGGCTTTCGCAGGTGCTTCCTTCTTCGCCCGCCGGGCCCTTCCGGGGGGACCCGCTCTGTCTGGCCCAGATGGAGTACGACTTGGTGGACCTCCCCTACTTGGCGGGCCACCGCTTCGCTTCGGAGGGCCTGATTGTCCACGCGGTGATGGACCGGGTCGTCGCTGAGGTTCACTTGCTCCACGAGCAATGCCGAACTCGCCCGGGCGCACATCCGGACGGTCGCTGAAGCTTCCTGCTCCTTGGAACGACTGTCCCATCAAGTCGTCGACGCTGCTCCGTCCGCGCATCCCTCTGTCAGCCCCTCTTCTGCGGGGTGTTGTATCGTAATCGTCGTCGAACATGTCGAACATGTCGTCATCATCGTCGTAGTCATCGCCGCGACGACGGCTTAACATCACCAGCAATGGAATCAGCAGCAGCAGAAGACCGCCGACTGCACCACCGATGATCATCGTGTTCGTCAGCCCCTGCTCTTCCGTCTCCGGTTGCGCCCAGGAGCAATCCTTGACGTAATCTGGAAGTTCACCAGGGTAGCCGCTCTCCGGCCCGAAGTCATCGTAGTACTTCGTGCAGTCATCCGACGCGTTGCCAGTCGAGTCGACAGCAGCCGGGCACCCCATTCCCCGGACGCCGTCAGCGACTCCCGCTTCTATCGGGCAGTCGTCGGGGGTGTCTCCGTCGGGGTTGTCGCCGAAGCGGTCGCCGTCAGTGTCGGACCACTGCGTCGGGTTGTTCGGGAAGGCGTCCGCACCCATCTCGATCGTGTAGCCCGCTTGGGGATCCGAGTAGCCGTCGCCGTCAGAGTCCTCGCATCCGAACCTGTCGATGGTGGAGTTGCCCCATAGGGAGGGGCAGGAGTCTCCTTGGTAGGCAGGGGGGGGCTCGTCGCCGTAACCGTCTGCGTCGTAGTCACCCCATTGCGAGGGGTCGACAGGGAAGGCATCCTCGTTGTCGGAGTGGCCGTCACTGTCCGTGTCCACATCACCCATCGGGCACCCTTGTGCGTCAACCTGCGCACCTTGGGGAGTACCTGGACAGATGTCCACGTCGTCGGGGACATCATCGCCATCAGAATCAAGCTGGTAGGGTGCACATCCATCCTCGTCCACCGTAGCGTTCGCCGCCGTGTCCGGGCAGTCGTCGCTCAGGTCGTAGACACCGTCCACATCGCTGTCCTGGGTTGACTGGTCCTCGCTGCAACCGAACTCGTTCACTTCTTCTGGTGGGGCGGTCGTGTTGGCACACTGGTCGATCGCGTTGGGGACGCCATCGCCATCGTCGTCCTTCTGCATCTCGGAGCAGCCAGTATACGGCCCCGTGGTATCTACTGACTCACCCATTGTCGTGTTTGCACACTGGTCGTCATCGTCGATGATGCCATCACCGTCGCTGTCGTTCGCGGGCAGTGGACAGCCCCGTCCCAATTCACCGTTGAGATATCCGAACTGTTCAGGACATTGGTCTCCGTTGATGCCGCTGGAGAAATCACCGAAACCATCGCCATCCGAATCACGCCACTGATCAGGGTTGGATGCATTGGAATCCGCGTTTCCGAGAGGGTGGGCCAGCGCACTCGAGTCGGGGTCCGACCATCCGTCTCCATCGGAGTCCGGGCAGGCCAGCCTATCGGCAGTCGAGGTGCCCGCGCTCACCGGGCAGTCATCTGGGGTGGTGCCGGATGGGTTGTCACCGTAGCCGTCGTCATCGGAATCATTCCACTGTGTATTGTCTTCGGGGAAGCGATCGCGTTGCCAAGCCCCCGGAGTGCCGTTGTCTCCGTAGCCGTCACCGTCGCGGTCGTGCCACTGGGTCGGTTCATCCGGCCAGTTGTCAGCGCAGTTCGCGTGCCCGTCCGAGCCCGGCGCGTGGCACTGTGAACGGTTGTACACCCAGGCAGGGGTGGAGCCATTGACAGAGGTCGGGTCGGACCAGCCGTCGCCATCGCTGTCCACGCAGCCGCCGCGGTCGAACCTCGAGAACCCCTGTGCGTCCGGGCATTGATCACCCGACCAGTCTGTTGAGCCGTCGCGCGACGTCTCGTTACCATTGACGAACGCGGATTCATCGCCCCAGCCATCATCGTCAAGATCCTCCCACTGGTTGCCATTGTGCGGGAACTCGTCGATCGAACTGAGCGGCCCGCAGCAGTCGGGTCCGTGGTTGTTCATCCGGCCGTCGCCGTCATCATCACGCGCCTGCATCCAGTTGGTCGGGTCCTCGTCTCCATAGATCCAACTCTCGATGTTGTTGCTCCAGCCATCCGCGTCAGCGTCAACACAACCTTGCCTGTCAACGAATGAGTACTCCTGGTCGGGTGTGCAGTCGTCGACCGAGTTAGCATATCCATCTGCATCGGTGTCGGTGCATCCGAACAGCCCGTTACGGCTGGTTCCGTGTGCGGAGGGGCAGGTGTCGGGTGCGGCTCCATCAGGATTGTCACCATAGCCGTCGTTGTCCACGTCGTTCCACTGGCCGCCTACATTGGGCACATCGTCCCACGGGCTGGGGACGAAGTCTCGATCCCAGTCCGGATGGATCCTGAAACTGGTCATGATGTGGTTGCCACCATCCTGCTCTACGATGGCAAATCTGACAACTCCAGCATCATCCACCTCCATGTCTGCGTGAACCAGCAGTGATGTCGCTGATGTTCGGTGAGACCAGACATCTTGTGTGCTGTTTCCATCGAGAAGCGATAGTGTGGCGATGTTGTTGCCACCGTCGTGCAGAATCCATGATGTCCCATCACCACCCGTTGCAGCGCCCTTTCTTCCACCACCTGCAAGGGAAAGGGAAACGATGGGTGTGCAGATACTGCCGTCACAGAGTTGGTATCCTCCGCCAGCTGATGCAAACAGAGCAGTTCCAGCAGATGGATCGACAATCAGTACTTCAGCGGATGTGACAGATGCAGAACCAGAGTTGAGAGTGTTGGCGCCGTCATCGTACTCCATCAGTTCGTACGAGCTCGAAGTCTGCATGGCGACCAACAGAGAGGAGGAACGGCAGGAGATGTCGATCGACAAAGCGGCATCCGTCGACAGAGTGTATGTGGATGAGTTGCCATCTTCTTCGTAGTAAGTGACCACTGATTCATTACCCGCAACGCGAGCGAATGCAGTCGTGCCGTTCCATAACACGCAGGAACTTCCAACATCGTGACCGGCGATGGCCGAAGTTGCGTTGAAAGCCATGATCGAAGTCGAGTTGTCACTCAATACCGTGGTGTAGAATCCAGAATCTGTTTCCCCCCGAATCCTGCCGAACGAGGTTGATGCATTGTGCGTCTCAGAGTAGAATATACGACTCTGTTCATCGATTATCGCCAAGTCCAGATCGTGGATGTCATTGACTGTGGTCATCTGTGACAACGACAGCACCGTGTGTGCTGACTGCTCATGGAAGGCAAGTTCGCTGCCGTCCCATGCCAGAATCACCGCCTTACCAGCCCTGGTGACCACCATCGCGGATTGGCTTGTGTTCAGAACATGTTCTCGCCACGGCTCGTCTGGTTCGGTCGCCTCGTTGGGCCGCTCGAGATGCGTGCTCGTCGAGCCATCGGTGACCAGCAGGTGCATGCGGCCCTGATCGTCCATATCGAGATCGACCGTAGCCACGTTGCGGGTCTCATCCAACCGCTCGAAGTTTCGCTTCTCAAATTGTATTACGGTGCTGGCGTCGTTGCCCGACATGTCCTTGTCTATAGAGGTAATCAACAGTTCGAGCAGGCCATCATCATCGATGTCCCCTCCGCCCGAGAGGGCTCGCCCGAGGTGCTGTCCGGTGACCCCTTGGATGAGCAACGGGTTCGTCCCTGGTCGCAGCAACTGCGCCTGGTCAGAATAGTAGAGATGTACCTTGCCGCCGGCGTTACCGTACTCCAGCGATGTGATGAGCACCTCGGATCTGCCATCATCGTTGATGTCGCCAACCGCAGCGATGGCGGAACCGAACAGCTGTCCGGCCACCTCACCCTCGATCTCCAGTGCCGGGTTCTTCGCAAATCCGTTGGCGCTCCCTGTGAAGACCCACACCTTGCCGCCCGACGAGGCTCCTGTGCTGGTGTCGTTGAGCGGCTCGCCGATCGCAAGGTCGTCGTAACCGTCACCGTTTATGTCTCCCAGAGGGGCCAATGCGCGACCGAACAGCGTGCTCTGTCGGTCCATCGCCCACTCCCGCGCGAAGGAGAACGGCAGGCCACTTGCACTGCCATGGTAGACCTGTACACGGCTGTAGCCGCTGAGGTCGCTGAAGTCTCGTGTAGAGGCGATCGCCACATCATCGAATCCGTCGTTGTTGGCGTCGCCGACGCCCGCCATCGTGAATCCCAGCACGAGGTTCGCACCCGAGCCGTCTCTCGTCCAAGAATGTCCTGCCGTGGAGAGGCCATTTGCGCCCCCGTCATACAGGTAGATCTGCCCTGCGCGCGTTGTCCCAGAAGTCCAGCCCGTCGCGGCTACGAGCAAATCGTCATACCCGTCGTTGTTGACATCACCCGCGCTGGCGACCGTGCCCCCGAACTTGTCTCCCGTCGCACTTCCCTCAGCCGTCCAGCTGGCTGAAGATTCCAATCCTCCTGTCTTGCCATGGAAGACGTGAACCACGCCAACAGCATCGCTGTTCGCGTTAATCTGTCCGGGAGCACCGACGGCCAGATCGTCACATCCGTCGCTGTTCACGTCCCCCGCAGGTACCGTGCTGTGCCCGAAGCGGTCACCGCCAGCAGTTCCTCCCAGAGTGACGGACGGGGAACTCGAGATTCCCACAGTCGAGCCATACCAGATGTGTACTTCCCCGGCAGCTCCGTTCGCAGCCGGCTCGGATACGACCATGTCTGAGATTCCGTCACAATTCAGGTCGACGTTGCTGAAGGCCTGTTTCGCATACTCGTTGTCCCTGTTGCCGGTGGTCAGTTCCGTGGCCGTCGGGTCGAGACGCCCGTCTTCCTGTCCGGTCAGGTCGCGCACGATGCGCAGTGAACTGCTCCCCCTGGAGAAGGCGAACTGCTCCGTGCCGGTGGTTGCATCCGGCTGGAAAGACAGTGCTGAACCGATGCCTGCACCCGAGTCAACTACGGTCTCATATGGGCCGCCGCTGGAGTTCCACAGAGCGGTGCGCAACTCGTTGGTGGCGGTGTCCACGTAGAGCAGGTGGATGTTGTCGTCGGAGTCGAGGTAGGCATCGAAGTCGGCGCCGATGGTCTGTCCGGGGAGCAACTGTGAGTGCTGCCAGTATGTGGTCGTGAAGTCAGACATGTGCAGTGTGTGCGCGGTCGCATCGCGGTAGAGGATGATCTCGGCGCCGTTCAGCGGACCTGAATCGGTACGTAGCAGCAACTTGACGGGGTCTGTCACGGTGATGCTGTCTTCGATGGTGCGGAAGTGCCATTGGTAGTCGTAGGTCTCACGAGCGATGCTGACATGCTGATTATCGTCGACGTAGGCGATGTGTACTGATTCACGTTCGTCAATGGCGATCGAGCACGCTCCCCCTAGAGTTCCGCTGCCCTCCTCCACGATGCTGCTGGTGGGGGCACCACTGCCGAACTCGAGCTTGACCGACATCAGTCCTTGACCGGGGATGTGAGCGCAGCCACGTGCCCTGCCACGGTCGTCGCGGGCCAGGTCGAGGTGACCGACCGATGACAATGAGCCGCCGACCGCTCTACTGATCCAATCATCGAGTCCACGGCGCGCTTCGACAGTCCAATCCGTCGCATTGATGACGAATTCATCGCCGGCGAGTTGCTCACCATGACCTGAATTGAACGAGACGCTGTCGGCTCGAACAGCGACCTGCGGAAGATCGGTCGATGAAGCATCATCCACCTGTGATATGCCAGCGAGTGGTGACAGCGCGCCGAACAGCATCAGCAGCATCAGCAGCAAGGCGCAACGAACGCTGGGAAACCTGCCCCATTCGGCCCCCATGGGGCCGAGCAAACCTCGGACCATCAAAAGTGTTCCCGGCGGCCGCGCCATGGCCAGCGAGGCAAGAGTGATGGCATCGCGGCGGTCCGCGTCCGGGTGATGGACGAGCGCAGGGCGGTGCTGGTGGCTGCCGGAGAACTGTCGGATGAGGAACATCTGCTGGAACTCCTGCAAGGTGGCCTGGCGGTGGCCGTGGATGGAGGATTGGCGCACTTCCGCGCTCTCAAGGTGGTACCCGACCTGTTGCTGGGGGATCTCGATTCAGTTAGTGATGATGACCGAAATTGGGCAGAGGCCGGTGGCTGTGAGGTGATCGAACTGCCGAGCCAGGAGAGCAGTGACCTAGCCAAGGCGATGGCGCACATGAACCACATCGGCAGGACGAGAGTGACGATCATCGGCGCCGCCGGAGGACGGGCGGACCACCAGCTCGCCATCTGGGGGGCACTGGCCGACGCGCCTGGCGAACTCGACATCTCGATCCACCTCGGTGGTGACATGGGTCTGCGCTGCTGCGACCGGTTGGAACTCGGGATGGAGGCAGGTACCCTCCTGTCACTGTTCGCGCTCAGGTCTGCGACTGTCAGCCTGTCAGGAGCGCGCTGGCCGCTCGAGCGAGAACGGATCGAGTTCTCTGACCGCGGACTGTCGAATCTCGCTGAGGGTGGCCCTGTACTGCTCGAGGTTCACGAGGGTGGTCCTGTCCTGATGATCCTGTCCTCGGGCGACAACGATTGAAGGCGGTCGACGTCTTCGGCTCACCATGCGGAGATTCGCACACAGGAGGCACTGAGGTGGGACCACTCGGTTGGCTGCTGTTGTTCGCGCTGATCGGTGCATACCTCTACTGGCTCGGCGACCGTGCCATCAGGCGAGATGAGGCGCGATCCGAAGACGATTCCGCGGACGATGATGATGACGAGCCTGTGGACGATGATGACGACGGGCCCGAGGACGATGATGATGACGACGAGGAGTTCGATCCTGTGGCGCTCGCCACTGCCGTCGCGCTCGCGCTCGGAGGCGTGGGTGCGGGCGCTGAGGCAGGCGACATCAACCTGACCGGGCTCGATGCTTCCGAGCCGGTCGGCATGTCGATGATGATCGACATGGGTGAACTGTGAATCATTTCCAGACGGCGGATTCGGACCACGGCAGACCGACGGCGATGCCGATGAGTTGCAGGATGATGTAGTCCCAGACGAGGTAGAGCACGATCACCGCGGTGAACACAGCCAGACTCGTGTTCACGATGCGTCTCCGCTCCCGCTTGGCATCATCGAGCGTGCAGATTCCATCGCGCCGAAAATGGATGGTCAGTCCAGCACCGGCCAGAGCGAGAGCGACGAGGTAGAGTAACCAGCGGGCGATACCGAAGTAGAGGTCGTTCGAGAGTTGGTCGGCGGCAACGATGGCCGAGGAGCCGGCGAACAGCACCCAGACGACGCTGGGCACACAGCAGAGTGAGGCGGTGAATGCGGATGCCCCGATCAACTTCCATAGCGAGCGCGCCTCAACGACGGGAGATGCATCTGCCGCTTCCGCCATCGTCGAGTCCGTTCCTCATTCTTCGTATGGCACCCACTGACCGCCGTGAGCATCCCACCAGTCGACGAATCCCTCGGGATGCTGTCGCCAATAAATCCCTGACTCGTCGGTGTAGGATGACAGGCCCTGTGAGTCTGGGACACCGTCAGCGAGCAGGTCGTCGTCGAGGTACTCCTCCTCGCGGCGGTTGGTCCAGTAGACCGCGCCGAGGATTCCCATGGCGATGGCGAACAGCGCACCCACGAAGAACACGAGCGACTGGGCGACCAACGAACTGTCTCCGATGAACGGCTTGGGCTGCAGTTCATCGCCGAGCGACCGCGCCGGCCAGGTGGATGGGTCTCCTGAGGCGTTCAGCACAGCCGCGTCCGTGCTACCCACCGGAGGCAGGCGCACCAGGTTGTACGCCTGCATGGTCTTCTGGCCCTCTGAGCTCGTGACCGTGACACGCACCTTCGAGAGCCCGACCGGCCACATGCTGCAGTCGATGTTCGAGAACGAAGGCATGTCCACCGGGTTGCCGCGCGGATCGGTGATGTCCCACTCTATCAGCATCGTCGCCAGCACGGTGCCCGGCGACGGTGCAAGTGCTATAGAACAGGGTGAACCGACCTCATCGTTGTCGCCGGTGACGTTCAACACGTACCAAGGTGGCGGAAGGTTGTTGATGCGGAATTCGAGGTCAGCCTGTGTGCTGAAACCGAGTTGGTTGCGGTAGTGCATCACCAGATGATAGTCACGCGCAGGCCAGTCCGAGCAGTCGATGTCCGCCAATTCAGGTGGGGCGAGCCAAGGTGTGCCTGTGAGCGAGATCACGCCGATGGCGTCGTAGCGCTCTCCGACCTCGTCGAGGAACACACGTCCGATGATGCAGTCGTCTCCGAGGAACATCACCAGTGGGGCTTCGAGATCGAAGCGCAGGTAGGGTGGGTAGAGCGAAGCCGCCAGATCATGCTCCCCCAGTTCCTGCATCGCCACCAACGTTCCCGTCTCTGCATCCCAGACGCGGATGCGCACGCTGTAGGTGCCATCACCCCACGCTTCGATGTCGATAGAGCCGAATCTGGGGGTGCTGCGGTTGAAGGTGAAATTGTCCCAGAAGGTGAGCACCATCCCTCCCGACTCCGCACTGACCTCCACAGCCGCTTCGGCGTAGTGTGCGCTGGTGTTGACGAGATAGACCACGCGGGCAGTGTCTGGGTCTCCGTCGTTGTTGAGGTCGAGCCGGTCTGCACGGCTGCTGTCGAGCTGGATGTGTGAAGGGTCCCCCTGGGAACTGACCGTGCCAGCGAGCGGCAGCACGACGAGAAGCATCAGGACCAGTGACGCGACGCGCACTCGGAGATGCTCTCCTCGGCGCAGAGTCAGGTGTTCCTCACTCATCGAACTCACCTCCTCGGCTGCGGATGGACACCACCGTTGCGAACACGATCAGGAAGATGGCTAAGGGTGGGAGGAAGGAGAACAGCGAAGCGGTGGGGTTGCTCGCCATCAGCGCCAGATGGGCGTTGATGGAACCGTAGTCATCGCTGTAGCCATCACCGTTGGAATCGGGGCATCCCTGCTTGTCGACCGTCGAGCGGCCATAGACCTCGGGGCAGTCGTCGCGCAGGCTGCCGAGCATGTTGTCACCGTAGCCGTCACCGTCGGTGTCCTTCCACTGCATGCGGTTCTTCGGGAACGCATCAGCGGTGCCGGTCGGGTGAGCAGGCCAGTTGTCGTCCTCGTCGGAGTAGCCGTCCCGGTCGGAATCAGGGCAGCCGAGCCGGTCGATCAGCGAGACTCCGAGGCTGACCTCCTGGAACGGACACTCATCCGGCTGGTGGCCGCCATTGTTGTCCCCAAAGCCGTCCCCGTCAGAATCCTGCCACTGGCTCGGATTGTACGGGAAGCGGTCGCCGAGATCAGAGTAACCGTCGTTGTCCGAGTCGGTGCACCCATGCCGGTCGGCGTAACTGGTGCCCGGATCGTCCATGCAGCGGTCCGGGCCAGTCGCACCGACGTTCTGGTTGTCGCCGAAGCCGTCGCCGTCGGTATCCCACCACTGCGTCGGGTCGGCAGGGAAGGCATCAGCCAGTCCCACAGGGTGTGCCAGCCATCCGAGTTCGGGTTGTGGATCGGATGAACCGTCGCCATCAGAGTCGGGGCATCCCCAACGGTCGCGGATGCTCTCACCCCAGGTCGCCGGGCAGGCGTCGGGCTGCCACGCATCCTCGCTGCGGTTGTCTCCGAAGCCGTCGCCGTCGACATCGTGCCATTGGCTGGGCTCCTCGGGGAATGCGTCTCCGA
>Ga0207966_1000723_pt1 | contig 18572 bp, 21 predicted proteins | sample Knorr_S23_td_NAD_FD_185611 | JGI IMG/M metagenome (GOLD analysis project Ga0207966, IMG submission 185611) | Marine microbial communities from Southern Atlantic Ocean transect - Knorr_S23_td_NADW_ad_2500m_LV_B (SPAdes) (version 2) | ecosystem: Environmental > Aquatic > Marine > Oceanic | place...
GCCGCCGCTGCCGCCACAGGCACAGCCACCTGTATTATTAGGATTGCTGATAACAAACCCACTTCTCATGATTGAGTCAATATAATCTATTTCTGATCCTTGTAAAACATCTATGCTATTTTCATCAACAAGAACTTTTACTTTTTCAAATTCGAAAATTTGATCATTTTCAGCTGGTGTTTCTTCCACTGAAAACATATATTGTATATTTCCTCCGGGGGAAGGCATAGCAAGAACTCTTAGCATAGGAGTTTCTGACTGCTCTTTTGAAAGTATATCTTGAACTTTTGTAATTGCTTTAGGTGTTAAGGTAATTATTGATTTAGTTGTCATGATAATAATCTCTTATATATTTAATATTCATATAATACAAGAAATATTATTTTATGTCTTTATTTTATGAATATTAAAAGAAAATTAATTTGCAAAAAACATTAATATACGATTTGCAATAATTTCTAATATTTGTAAACTTATGATTGCAATCATAGGTGAAAAGTCAAACATACCAAAAGGTTTAACATATTGTCGTATTTTTCCTAATAAAGGTTCAGTTATTTGATACGTTATTCTTGAAATAGGATTATAAGGACTTATTTTAATCCAAGATAATATAATCCTTAGAATTAAGGCGAAAAAAAATATTCTTGTAAAAATGTTAATGATGTTACTGATTAATATATAAATGTCCATTAAGATTTACCTAATTGTAATCCTCTTTCATAAGCAGCTTTGATAGCTTCAATAATATTTGCTTTAAAATTGGTTTTGATAAGAACTGTTAGTGCAGCTTCTGTAGTTCCTCCAGGTGATGTTACATTTTCTCTTAATTTTTGCGGGGATTCTTCAGAAAAATTTAACAAATTTATACTACCATCAATCATTTGAGTAGTTAAATCTTTTGATAAATTATCAGGTATACCTATATTTTTACCTGCTTCAATTAAAGATTCTACAAATAAGAATAAGTAAGCTGGCCCACTTGCAGATAACGCTGTAGCCATATCTATTAATTCTTCTTTTTCCACATAAAATTCATTGCCTATAGAGGCTAGGATAGATTTGATTTGTTTTATATGAATTGGATCAGTTTTTTTAGTATGTGTCCATACAGAGACACTTTTTTTAATCTGAGCGGGAGTGTTAGGCATTATTCTTATAATAGAATCATGATTAAATAATTTTTGAAGAGTTTGGATTTGTGTACCAGCAAGAATGGAGACAATTGTTTGATTATTTTTAAATTGATCTTTTAATTCATTTGATAATATGTTGATATCCTGAGGCTTTATGCAAATAAAAATTATATTTGCGTTTTTTATAGCATCTAAATTATTTGTGTATTTATTAATCTTATATTTTTTATTCAAATAAGTAGTTTTATTATCGTCTCTATCTGTGCAATTTATGGAATTTGCTGAAAGTGTGTGAGATTCGGTTATACCGCTGATTAAAGCTTCGGCCATTTTCCCTGATCCAATAAATGAAATTTTCATTATTGATCCTTTGTATTGTATTGAAATTTAGGAAGGGATTTATGTTCTGCAACATATATTGCTAACTTAATTGATTCTTTGAAACTACTGTGATCTGCGATCCCTTTATATGCTATGTCAAAAGCAGTTCCATGATCGACCGATGCTCTTATAAAAGGTAAACCCAAGTTTAAACTTACACTATGCTCCCAATTATGTACTTTTATCGGTATATGCCCCTGATCATGATATTGTGCTAATACAACATCGTATTCACCTTTGATTGCCTGATTAAATATTGTGTCAGCCGGAATAGGTCCTGTCACATCTATTCCTTCTGATTGTGCTTTGGAAATAGCAGGAAGAATATGTTCTTTTTCTTCTGTTCCAAATAAACCTCCATCAGATCCGTGAGGATTTAATGCAGATACACCTATTTTTGGTTTTATGAACCCTAATTTTTTAAAATCAGTATGAATTAGTTCTATTTTTGTATACACATTTTTAAAAGTTACGTAATCACAGGCTTCTTTTAAAGATTTATGGGTACTTAAGTGTACGACACGTAAACCAGGTGTCATTAGCATTGTAGCAACATTTTTGGAATTTGTTTGTTCTTGAAATAGCTCCATATGACCTATAGCCCCACTTCCAGCCATACCACATGATTCTTTATTTATAGGGCATGAAACAACTGCATCAACTTCTTTACTATCCGCAAGTCTACCAGAATGTAGAACCCATTTCATTGATGCGTATCCTGCTGTAGCAGATACAACACCTGGTGAAATTTTACTAAAATCTAAGTTTGAATCATCCATTACGGGTATAATATCTGAATTTAAATCAGATATTCTTGAGAGCGAATCAATTTTTAAGAATTTTAAATGTGATTTAATTATGTTATCTATATGTTCTAATGCATCAAAATTACCTAAAATCAAAGGATGAAAATCATATTCAAATATTATTTCACTTAAGGATTTGCATATTATTTCAGGCCCTATTCCGGAAGGGTCTCCCATACTTATAGCAATTATAGGTTTGTTTTTTATAGGCATTACAGTATTTAAAATTATAATTTATAAATTTAAATTATTACCCACATTTTGAATACCCACATTCATGGCAATTTAAGCAACCTTCTTCGAAAATCAAATTTGATCCATGACATTCCGGGCAAGGCATCCCAACTTTGGGTTGTTTAGGGATTGTATTTTTGTTTTCAGAATTATGATTGATACCATTTCCATTATTTTGATCTGACGTTTTATTGTTACCATCTGATTGCGTTATATCTATGCCTATTTTTTCTATTGAATCTACAGAGGAATGTTTAGCTAATACTTGAGCAACCGCGTCAGGTGCTGATAATATTAGCTTTCCTTTATCCCACACAGGTAAATCTGATATTCCTCTTAATTCATTCACTATTTCTTTAGGTTTAATTCCTGATCTTAAAGCAAGTGAAATTAATCTGGAAACGGCTTCTAAGTTTGCAGAATCACTTGATCCTGCTTTGCCAAGGTTTGTAAATACTTCGAAAGGATCAGATTGTTGATCCAAATTAACAGTTACATACATATTTCCATGCCCAGTTCTGATTTTTTCAGTTACACCTGGTACGGTAGATGGTCTATTTCTAGGTTGAGGTACATTTGTTTCAAGAACTTTTTCAACATTGTTGGTTGTAGTTTTATTAGTTGTTTTATTAGTTGTTTTATTATTGGTTGAAACTAATACTTCTTTCTCTCGGCTACCTGCTCTGTAAACTGTTATGCCCTTACAACCCAGTTCCCATGCTAATGTATAAGCTTCCTCAACATCTTCTTTAGTGGCTTCATTTGGTAAATTTATTGTTTTGGATATGCCACTGTCAATATATTTTTGAAATACAGCCTGAGTTTTAACATGCCATTTTGGTGATATCATTGGGCTTTCAGCAAAAATTTTGTTTTGCTCCTCAGACATCAAAGATCTTATATCTCCTCCACCATCAAGATATTTATCTAAATTAATATCTTTATTTTCTTCATCAATAAAGTTGTTGTCCAGTTGTTTTTTCAAGTCTTCATTAATATAGAATAATTCTATTCCTTCTAAAGCAGCCGACATATTATGTTTTTTGTATGCAATGCCAAAAAGCGGTTCTATTCCGCTGGAACAATTTGAGATCATACTTATTGTACCAGTAGGTGCGATACTCAATCTCCAGGCATTTCGCATTGTTTCCCATTTCCCTCCATTTTCAATATTCAATGTACTTTTATTAAATGCTGGAAAATTTCCTTTTAGTTTCCCTAAATGAGAACTATATCTATCAGCAGTATCTTGTAGTATAGCTCCAATACGGTCAGCTAAATTTATAGCTTCATCTGAATCATAAGCAATATTCATTCTAATTAACAAGTCTGCCCATCCCATTAATCCAAGGCCTATTTTTCTTGTTAATGAATTCATTTCAATTGTTTTATTTGTAGGATGATTATTTGCATCGATAACATTATCCAAAAACCTGACACATGTTCTTATTATTTCAATAAATCTATCTTCTTGAAATTCTTTGTCATTAACAAAACTACCTAGATTTATACTGCCTAAATTACATGATTCCCCAGATAATAGAGGTTGTTCTCCACAAGGATTTGTTGCATTGATTTGTCCAATTTCAGGTGTTGTATTATCTTCATTTATTTTATCTAACCATACCATCCCAGGTTCTCCATTTAACCATGCACCATCAATCATCATTGAAAAAATTTCTCTTGCTTTTACATATTCCCCATCATTTTTTGGGGCCGAATAAGATTTTTTGTCCAAAGGCCATGCAAGTTTAATATACTTGTCGTTTTTAACAGCTTTCATAAAATTGGCGTCTGTTCCTACAGAAATATTGAAGTTATGTATTTCTCCTTCAACTATTTTACAGGTAATGAAATCTTTAATATTAGGGTGGTAGACTGACATTATTGCCATATGAGCGCCGTCTCTCTTCCCTCCTTGAGTAATCATAGTTCCTACTTCAGATAATAAATTTAGTACTGCTATTGGGCCGCATGCCTTCCCGTGAGTTGTTTTTATTTTGTCGCCTAATGGACGTATATCACTTAATGAGAATCCTATCCCCCCACCAAATTTTTCTATCATTGCTTGTTCAGATGCAGCTGTCATTATTCCTTGCATACTATCTTCTATATCAAGTACATAACATGCACTTAGAGTACCATAGCCTGTTCCGGCATTCATTAGGGTAGGGCTATTTGCCATAAAATCTAAATCCCACATAAGATTGAAAAATTTATTTTCCCAAGTTTTTATTTCCTCTTTAGTTGCTCCATATTGTTCTTCTTGTTTTGCTAAATGTTTAGATATTCTAATAAACATTTCACGCGGAGATTCTATGATTTCATTATTTGAATCTTTTAATAAGTATCTTTTTTCAAGCACTTTGAGAGCGTTTTCAGTAAACAAACCGTTTTCTTTAGTTACCATAATATTATCTCCGTTATTTTAATTTACTTTTATTTTTTTCACTCGATAAAAGAGAATCAATTTCTTTTTTAAATGATTCTATGTTTTCAAATTCTCTGTACACACTTGCATATCTTATGTATGCTACTCTGTCCAAATTTTCGAGTTCTTCCATGATTTTCCGACCTATTTTTTTGGTACTAATTTCATTTTTACCAGAAAATTCTATTTCTGATTCAATATCTAATATTATTTTATTTAAAGATCTATTAGATATCGGTCTTTTTGCACAAGCTTTATTTAAGCTGTTCCATATTTTTTCTTCATCAAATTGTTCAACTCGTCCATCAGATTTTGTAACTATTACTGATTTTGTTTGTATAATTTCATAAGTAGTAAATCTTTTGTTGCACTTCAGGCACTCTCTTCTTCTTCTTATACCTTTTGATATTTCTCTCGAGTCTACAACTTTGGATGTTGTTGAATCACAATAAAGACAAATCATGTTTTTTTATTTTACTACCATATATGGGGTGTGAGACATGAATTTACCACTATATCTAGATATGTGTCAATAAAAAATGCCGCTTTATTAGCGGCATTTTTTATTTTTTTATTTGTCTTTTTAAATTACTTATCCAGTTTTTGTATTAGTATATTTTCGTAAGAATGGAGGAAGATCTAGAGGGCTAAATATTCCGTCCACTTCTTCATTCTGAACTTCATTTAGGTAACCTTCGTAATTTTCTTCTGTATCAATTAATGATCCTGGTGTGTCAAAACCAGTAGCTATAATAGTTACTCGGATTTCGCTATTCATTTTTTCGTCTGTTCCCATTCCAAATATCATATTTACAGTAGGATCAGCAAGTTTATTGATTTCATTAGCAGCTATTTCTAGTTCAGATAATTTCAGATCTGACCCACCAACAATATTAAATAAAACACCTGTTGCTCCATTTATAGTCATATCCAGTAATGGATTTGATAGTGCTTGTCTTACTGCTTCAATAGCTCGATCTTCACCACTCCCGTAACCAATTGACATCCATGCAGGACCAGCATTTCTCATAATAGCATTTACATCAGCAAAATCTGTGTTTATTTCCCCTCTTGAAGTTACAATTTCAGCTATTGATTGTACTCCAATCCTTAGGACATCATCAGCCATTCTAAATGCGTTTTCAGTTGTAATTTCTTCTTCACATATAATATTTAATCTTTCATTTGGAATAGCTAACAAAGTGTCACAATGTTTTCTTAATTCATTTATTCCTTCATCAGCAACTTTTGCTCTTCTCGCACCTTCAAAATAAAAAGGTTTGGTGACTACTCCCACAACTAATGCTCCTGATTCTTTTGCAATTTTAGCAACAATTGGAGCAGCACCTGTGCCTGTGCCTCCACCCATGCCTGCAGCAATAAAAATCATATCAGCTCCCAACAAGTGTTGTTGTATTTCAGCTTCTGATTCTTCAGCGGATGCTGTCCCTTTTACAGGGTCGCCACCTACACCTTGTCCTTTTGTTAATTTTTCTCCTATTCGGATACTAGCAGGAATATCTAAGCCTAATAATGATTGAGCATCTGTATTTAAGCCAAGATAATCAACTCCGACCAGCCTTTCTTTATACATTCTTGTAATAGCATTACAACCACCACCACCTATACCTATTACTTTAATTTTTGCTGCACCTATTGTTTCATTACTTATCATTGCTAATCTCCTTTTATTATATTTTTTATTATCTGCTGGCTAATTTTTTTTACATTATTATAAAAATCTTTAAGAATATTAATTAAAAACCCTAACTGAGTATTAAGGGAATACGTATACGGGTCATTTTTTTGAATTTTCTCTGGTTCAAAACTTGAATCTGAAGTTTCATTTAAAATACCGCCTATTGCCCAAAGGGCCATACCTAAAACAGTAGAAAATCGTGGATTTTTTAGTTCTTCTGGTATATTTTTGAATTTAATAAGATTATTCAAACCTATTTTAGGCTTTCCTATTCTAACATTGGATGTGATATTTCTTGCTATAAGATCAGATAATCCATTTAGGTTACTTGTCCCACCAGTAATAACAATTTTATATTTAGGGTTATTTTCAAAATCTATTGGTTTTATTTTGATATTTATTAATTTTACTAACTCTTCTGCTCTTTCCCTTGTTAATCGTATTAATTCTGTATGAGAGACTTTTATTGGCTCTGGAGATAATTTGCTTTTCATTTCTATTTCTTGAACAAAGTTATTTTTTATATTTGTTGTAGCTGATCCATATTTGATTTTGATATATTCTGCTTCTCTGGAATCAATTCGATAAGTGCTTGCTATATCATTTGTAAAATGAAACCCTCCAACTGGAATAACTGCAGTGTATTCAACAGTTTTATTTTTAAAAAACATTAAATCCGTTGTGCCTCCTCCAATATCTATCATTAAAACACCATCGTTTTTTTCGCTTTCATTTATTACTGAATGAGAACTGGCTAGAGGTTCTAGTATAAGTCCGTCTGATTGAATATTAGATTGATTTGCAGCTTGAATTAATTTTGTAACTGCGGAAGGAGAAGCTGAAATTATATGAGTTTTAACAGACAGATTTGTACTATGCATTCCTATTGGATTTAAAATTTCATCAGATCCGTCTATAGAATAACCTATAGGAATGGTATGTAAAATAGATTTGTTTGCAATATTTTTATCAATCTGATTTAAAGGATTTTTGATAATATCTTCTCTTGTAATTACTCCGGATTTACCAATGGAATCTAATTTGTCCCACCTGTCCTCAAAATTTACATGCGATCCGGTTATACCTAAAAAAGCTGATTTTATATTTAAATTATAATATTGTTTTAAAATACTTATTGATTGGCTTATCCCTTCAGACGTTTTTGCAACATCAACAACATTTCCTTTGCTAAGGCCTTTGCATGGAACAACACTATGTCCTAGTATTTCTATTGATCCTGATTTGGAATATTGTGCAACTAATGTGGCAATTTTGGTAGTTCCGATATCTATAACTGTAACGATGTTATATTCCATTTACGTTAATCTCTCAATAATTCTTAATTTTGCACTTCTGCTGCTAGGATTTTGTTGTTGTTCTTTATATTCTGGTTTAATTACTTTCTTATTGACTAAATCAAATTTTTTATTGTTACAATGAATTGATTTTTGATATTCTTTGAAAATGTTTTTTACCAACCTGTCTTCTGAGGAATGATAGGTTAATGTAAAAATCCTTCCATTGATTCCAATTATTTCCAGTGATGATTTTAATCCTAATTTAATATTTTCAAATTCTTGATTAACTTCTATTCTTATGGCCTGAAATACTCTTGCGATAATTTTGATCATATTTTTATATGGTATTTTCTTGAAAAAACTTTTACACACTGACATAAGATTTTCGCCAGTATTAATTGGTCTGTTTTTTATTATGTGATCTACAAATCTTTTTGAATGGTTATTAATGGGAAAATCAGCATTTGTTGATAATATTTTAATAAGTTTTTCTTTTGAATATTTATTTATTATTTCATATGCTGTTAAATTGTTCTTTTGGGTGTCAAATCTCATGTCTAATTTACTGTTACTGTTGTAACTAAACCCTCTATTTAATTCCTGGAGATGATAATTAGACAAGCCAAAATCAAAAATTATATTATGAATTTCATTAATTTTTTGATCTTCGGCTATTTTGATTATATTCGAATAATTATCATGAATATAATTAATTTGTTTAAAATTGTGTAAATTATTCATTGCTAATTTTAAAATTACAGAATCAGTATCTATTCCTATAATATTTATATCATTGCTATGTTGTATTATTTCTTTACTTATCCCACCTTCACCAATGGTACAATCAAATACCGTAGTTTTTGGTTTTTTTAAATATAAATATTCAATAATTTTTCCTGACAATACGGGAATATGGAATGAATTCAAAGTTTAGAACCACTTATAATTGATAAATATGATGAGATTTTTACAAATAAACAAATTAATTTGCAAGGTAAATTAAGTTCTTTTTTTTATATAATAAATATATTAAAAGGGAGAGTGATGAAATATATTGTTGTAACAATTAGCGATACTTCTAATTTGGATGCAAAAAAAGATTTGAGTGGTCCGGAAATTGTTAAATTTATGGGGAAAGAAAATATTTTGCTTGGACAAGAAATTGTATCTGATGATATTGATAAAATCATTTCAGTACTTGATAAATGGCTTGAGATTGACGATTTGAATTTAATTTTGACAACAGGAGGTACAGGAATAGGGCCAAGAGATGTCACTCCTGAGGCAACAAAAAAAATTATTGATTATGAAATTCCAGGTATTCCAGAATTAATGAGAGTCAAAAATTATTCTAATTCTGATTATGTTTCTTTAAGCAGATCTGTAGCAGGAGTTAAATCAAAAAAGTTAATTGTTAATTTACCTGGAAGTGTTAAAGCGGTTACAGAAAATTTACAGATAGTTTATCCTCTATTAAAACATGCAATTGAACTTATTAATGGTAATACAAAACATTAAAAACAGAGGTTAAAATGATTATTCATACACTATCATTATTTCCTGAATTAATTAAAAATGCTTTAACCCAAGGAGTAATAAAGAAAGCTATCCAGAATAAACTTTTAAGTTTAAATTATTACGATTTAAGAGATTTTGGCATAGGAAAATATAAGCAAGTTGATGACACTATTTATGGCGGAGGTGCTGGTATGGTGCTTAAACCAGAACCAATTTTCCAAGGGGTAAATAAAATCAAATCTGATAATTTATTAGATAACTGTCCTGTAATTTTAATGAGCCCTCAGGGGCAAATCTTAAATCAAGAGAAGGCGAAAAGTTTAAGTAAATTTAAAGATATTATTGTAATTGCAGGAAGGTATGAAGGTGTTGATGAGCGGATTGTGAGTAATTTAGTTTCAGATGAAATTAGTATTGGTGATTATATATTATCTGGAGGTGAATTACCTACTGCTATATTAATCGAAGTTGTGGCAAGGATGATTCCGAGTGTTATAGGTAATACAGAATCCATAGAATCGGATTCTTTAACAAATAAAATGTTGAAATATCCCGTATATACTAAACCTAAAATATTTAAGGGAATTAAAGTTCCAGAGATACTTTTTTCTGGTAATCATAAAAAAATATTTGATTGGCGTAAACAAAAGTCATACGAAAATACTAAAAATAAACGCCCAGATCTTATTTAAATTAAAATTTATTGGAAAATAATCCTAATTCTTATTGAATACATTAAATTTCGCTGATAATATATCCCTCTTGATTACAATGTTATTAATTTATTTAAAAAGAAGATGGCAAAAACTATAACTAAAAAAAAATCTGAAGAAATATACGATTTTAAATCTGGTGATACCATTAAAGTTGATGTTAAAGTAACTGAAGGAGAAAGAACTAGAATTCAAAGCTTCAGAGGTGTTGTCATTAAGATTCGAGGATCAGGTATAGGCAGATCTTTCACAGTAAGGAAAGCAGATCAAAATTTCGGTGTTGAAAGAACTTTTCCATATCAATGCCCTTCCATAGATTCAATTGAAGTTATTCGAAAAGGCAAGGTAAGAAGAGCGAAGCTTTATTACTTAAGAGGTCTTTCAGACAGAAAAAGTAGAATTAAAGAATCCAGATAAATTTATTTTAGTTTTTGCACTAAATTATTTGAAATTTTATTATATTCATGATTTGCTTCAAGATCTTCAAGGTAAGCAATTTTACCAGGAGCACTATAACTTTTTCTCATTTGAATATTTCCTAAAAAATCTATTTCCATTTCTTTTGATATTTCCTTCCCTGCTCCTGTACCAAAAAATTCTCCAGTGAAATTTTCTATTACCCCATATATATTATGATTAAGTTTTTTTATCATATTTATTGATCTTATAGCGTCTAGTTTTGCTAATTCTTGAGGTGTTGTTACAACTACAAATCCATCTAAATCTAAAGTTTGCATAACAGTAAGCGGTGCATCAGATGTACCTGGAGGGAGGTCTACTAGTAAAATATCTATATCTCTCCAATTAGTTCCTGATAAAAGTTGATTTATTGCATTGTGGATCATGGGACCTCTAAAAATTATAGCTTCATCTTCGGTTTTTTGAAAAAATCCCATAGACATTACTTTTATTCCATGTTGTTCTGGAGGTATCATTTTATCTTGTTTATCAACTGTAGGCTTGATATTTATTCCCAGGGCTTTTGTTACGTTAGGGCAATCTATGTCCACATCAAAAATTCCGGTTCGATAACCTAGATTAGTTAATGAAAGTGCAAGGTTAATAGTTACAGAAGTTTTCCCCACCCCTCCTTTTCCACTATAAACCCCAATTTTAGTTTTTATTGGTTCTAAAGCATTTGCAAGTTGTTTTCTTTGCTCAAATTGTTTTTTCAGTCCTTGTATTTTTGATTTTGCTTGATCTAGATTTTTTTGATTTATTGGGTTTCTATTCATATTAAAGTTTAATCAATACCCAATTCTTTTTTGCCTTCTTCACTAATCATCTCTGGATTCCATGGAGGTTCAAATACAATATCGACTTCAACATCATCAACATCATCAATTTCAGCAATTCTCCATTCTGCTTGTTGAGCAATATATGGACCCATTCCGCAGCCTGCAAAGGTAAGAGTCATTTTTACTTTAACATCTGATTCTTCTATATCAACTCCATAAACCAAACCAAGGTCAACGATATTAACTGGTATTTCAGGGTCATAAACATCTCTTAAGGCTTCGTATATTTGTTTTTCGTCTAATAGTTTTTTTGTGCTCATTTATTTAACTTTAATTTATAACTAAGACATATTGTAATACATATATGCACATAAATGAAATATTAGTTATTCATTTTATTAATATAATCTCTTATTTTTGCAGCTTTTTCAAATTCAAGTTTTTCTGCAAATTCATACATTTTGGATTCTAATTCTTGTAAATTAAATTCAGTGAGCTGATCTTCTAAATTTTTTATATTTACATTTTTTATATTTATGGTTTCTTCCTTTTTAGTTATTCTTTCATTTATATCTCTTATTTCTTTAATGATTGATTTAGGAATAATATTATTTTTTTTGTTATATGATGCCTGAAGGCTTCTTCTTCTATTTGTTTCTGATATAGCAATATTCATAGACTTGGTTATATTATCACCATACATGATTACCTTGCCTGCATCATTTCTTGAGGCTCTTCCAATTGTTTGAATTAACGAAGATGAGGATCTTAGGTATCCTTCTTTGTCTGCATCAAGAATTGCTACTAAACTTACCTCTGGAAGGTCTAATCCCTCTCTTAATAAATTTATTCCAACTATTACATCGTATATACCATTTCTGAATTCAGTTAAAATCCGACTTCTTGATAATGTATCAATTTCAGAGTGTAAATAATGTGTTTTAATATTAGCACTTTCTATGTAATCAGATAATTCTTCGGCCATTCTTTTAGTTAGTGTAGTAATAAGTGTTCGTTCTTTTTTACTGATCCTATTTTTTATTTCACTAATAAGATCATCTATTTGATTTAAAGTTGGCCTTACTTCAATTATTGGATCTAGTAATCCGGTCGGTCTTATTACTTGTTCGACAATATTATTACTTTCTTTTAATTCATATTCAGTTGGAGTTGCAGATACATAAATAATATGATTGGCGATAGAATTAAATTCCTCGTATTTGAGTGGTCTGTTATCTAATGCAGAAGGTAATCGGAATCCATATTCAACCAAAGTATCTTTTCTAGATTTATCCCCTTTGTACATTCCCCTCATTTGAGGGATAGTCATATGTGACTCATCAATAAATATTAAAAAATCGTTACTAAAATAATCTAATAATGTATAAGGCCTGGTACCTTCTTTCCTTTGATCTAAGTGTCTTGAATAATTTTCAATTCCTGAACAGTACCCATTTAATTCCATCATTTCAAGATCAAATATAGTTCTGGTTTTTAATCGGTTTGATTCAATTGCTTTTCCGGCATTGTTTAGTTTAATTAATTCTTCATCTAATTCTTTTTGAATACCTTTCATTGCCAGTCTGAGTTTTTCTTCTTTAGTTACGAAATGGCTCGCCGGATAAATTGATATAGAATCTAATTCAGAAATTACTTCTCCCGTAATTCTGTTAATTTTTTTTATTTTATCTACTGTGTCACCCCAAAATTCAAATCTTATTGCATTCGTTTCGTATGCTAGTATAATTTCTAGCGAATCACCTCTGACGCGAAAATTACCTCTTTTAAATTCATAATCATTTCTTTCATATTGCATTTCTATTAGGTTTTTAAAGAAGGTTTTCATTGGAATTTTATCGGATAGTTTTATATCTAGAATAAACCCCATATATTCTGAAGGTGCCCCAAGTCCGTAAATTGCTGAAACAGATGCTACAACTACCACATCATTTTTAGTTAATAAAGATTTTGTGGCAGAATGTCTTAACTTATCAATTTCCTCATTTATTGTAGCTTCTTTTTCTATCAAGAGATCTCGTGATGGCAGATATGCTTCAGGTTGATAATAATCATAATAACTAACAAAATATTCCACAGAATTTTCGGGTAAATATTCCTTAAATTCCATAGCTAGTTGAGCTGCCAAAGTTTTATTGTGCGCTAATACTAAGGTTGGTTTTTGTACCTTTTCAATTATGTTGGCCATAGTAAATGTTTTTCCACTACCTGTTACTCCAAGTAAAGTTTGCCTTTTTTTACCAGAAATAACGCCATCTGATAATTTTTTTATTGCATTAGGTTGATCTCCCTTGGGTTGCAATTTATCTGTTACATTAAATTTTTCCATTAATAAATTATATATTAATAGTGCTATTTATTATTGGGGTCTAGATATTAATGTAATATCTAGATCAAATGAAATTGAATCTCTTAAAATTGTAAAAATTACTGAATCACCAGGACTATAATCAGAAAATAATAAAGTTAATAAATCGCTCATGGATTTGATAGGTATGGTATTTATTGCAGTTAATATATCACCGCCAGAAGGATAAGAGTTATCGTTGTCTGAAACAGTACCTGTGTATCCTAATAATCCTCCCAAATCAGCGGGACTACCTTTTACTACATCTACTATCATAACACCTTTGATTTCAGAATCTATTTCTAAAGCTTTTTTAAGATTAGTGTTAAGATCCATCCCGGTTATGCCAATATAAGGATATTCAAATTTTTCTCCTTTAATTAGAGTTGGTATAATTTTTTTAACACTATTTATAGGTATTGCAAAACCTATTCCTTGATTTCCTCCACTTCTACTAATTATTTGAGAATTTATACCAATTACATTGCCCTCAATATCCATTAGCGGACCTCCGGAATTTCCTGGGTTTATGGCTGCATCTGTTTGTATTACGTTAGGTATAGAAAACCTAGCGTTTTGGCTTGGAACGGTTCTTTTAATAGCACTTACTATTCCACTAGACATACTAAATTCTTGTCCAAAAGGGCTTCCTATTACAATTGTGTGATTTCCAACTTTAACATTTGTTGAATCACCAAGGTTCAGCGGTGTTAAAATTTTTCCATTAGGGTTTACTTTAATAATTGCTAAATCTGAATTTGGATCAAGCCCTATTACTGAAGCAGAGTATTGGGAGCCGTCCGCAAATTCTACATCAACTATTGAAGCACTTGCTACAACGTGATAATTAGTTACAATATTACCTTCGGTATCCCAAATAAAACCGGATCCTTGTCCTGTTCGTTCTTGATTTTGAAAAAAGCCCGGAACTGTTTGCCGTACTTTTATATGAACAATTGAAGGAAGGGAAGTTGAATAAATTGTATTTAATTGAAATTCTTTAGCTTTAAGTAGTTTAAGGTTCTCAAATTTATTATTTTCTTGACTTTTATTTACTGAGGATTGTTTATCTAAGCCTGTACCTGAAGTATTTTGATTAGTATTTAAAGCAGTTGTACATGATATCAAGAATAATGTTGAAATTATGATGATTAGAGTTTTCATATGTTTATTTAGAATTTATTAAGTAACACATTTATTTTATTAATATATTATTAAGAAAATTATAAGATTAGTCATATGTCATCGAAATTTTATCCAGTACTATTCTTATCAATTCTTCAGATGTTAAAGATTGTTTAGATTGATCTGATAAATTTATTTTATTAATTATTTTTTTTATTTGATCAGGTGCGTAACCTAATGCTTGCACAGCTTGTGTTGCTTCTATTTGTGTATCAAGATCTAAATTATTAGTTTTATGGGGAATATTATCTAGTTGCCCTTGAAGTTGTAGCAAAATTAATTTTGCAGTTTTTTCCCCAATACCTGATACTTGTTTTAGAATATTGTGATTGTTGCTTGCAACTGATTCTATTATTTCATCTGGTGTTATCGTTGATAAAATTGATATAGCTACTTTAGAACCAACCCCCTTAACATTAATTAGTTTTTGGAAAAGTTTTCTTTCATTACTTTCTAAAAATCCAATTAAAGTTAAACTATCTTCTTTAACATCGAGGAATGTGCTAATTTTAATATCATCCCCATTTTTTAGGCTTAAATATTTATCTGAAGAAGGGATTAATACAGATAAATTTATAGGGCCAACATTGATCACCATATCATTATTAGTTATAGATACTATTTTTCCAAATATTGATTCAATCATATTTCAACTAATGTTATTAATGTTTTTTTTTCATTTTTTTTACATAACGAGAATTCAGCTTCCAACTTTACTTTAGAAGGACTATCATCTTCAATAAGTCCTGAATCAACAATACCATCTAACGTACATTTCATTCCTATTATTAAATTATCAAGATCAATTTCTCTTGTATTATAAAAATGATAATGGACCAATATTCTTGGTTTTAACGTTTTTATACCTTTTTCTTGCATTGCATCTAGTGCAAGATATTTTGCTGTTTCTCTTCGCTGTCTATTAATGTTTCTCATTATTTTGTAATGCGCTCTGGAGTTTCCCCTTATTTCAGGCGGGGGAATATCATATAGTTCGATTGTTATTTTTTTATTTATAATTTTATTATTCATTCTAAGATAAAGATTCTGCAAATTCTGTTAAAGCACTTTCTTCGAAATCTGCGTTTGTGAATACTTTTTGAACATCATCTAAGTCATTAAGTACATCTAATAATTTTAATATTTTTATTGATTTTTTATGATCTAGCATAATTGAAGCTTTTGGTATCATGGTTATTTCGTATGAATTGATTTTGTAATTTTTACTTTCTAAATTGATCTTGATTGTTTCAAGATCAGATATACCTGAAATTATTTCTACAGTGGTTTCTGATATATTTACATCTTCCGCTCCTAAATCAATTGCATCAAGCATTAAATTTTCATCGTTTTCAGACAAGGTATCTAAAAGAATTAACCCTTTTTCCTTAAATTGCCAAGACACTGCTCCTGATTCTGCAAGATTTCCACCAGATTTTGTAAATGAGGATCTTAGAGCAGATATTGTTCTATTTTTATTTTCAGTAAGAGTTTTGACTATAAATCCAGTGCCATCAGGCCCATAACCTTCATATTGTGATTCAAAAATTTGTTCAAAATCTTTTCCTTTCCCACTAGCTTTTTCAATATTTTTAGTAATTCTGTCATTTGGCATATTATTATCTTTGGCTTTTTGAATGGCCATTCTTAGTCTTGGATTTTGATTTGGGTCATAGCCACCTTCTTTTGCAGATACAATAAGTTCTCTAGCTAATTTTGTGAATAATTTAGCTCTGGAGGCATCAACCCTGCCTTTTCTGTGTTTTATATTTGCCCATTTTGAATGACCAGACATTTTTACCTCTGCTTAAATATATTTTGGCAATACAATATTTATAACATTATTACATATGTCGATTTTTTTAACCCATTCAGATTTTGAAGGAATTATGATTTCTTTGTTATCAAAGGTTTTAATTATATAATTGTCATTATTTACATTTGGCATAATATTGATGACTTTGCCTATTTTTGTATTTAATTCATCTAAAACATCTAACCCAATTATTTGGAAATAATAATAAGTATTTTTGTCCTTTAATTTTGGCAATAATGAAATTGGGACTTTTATTAATTCTCCAATGATCTTTTCAGCAGAATTTCTATCATTAATATTACTTATATTAATATAAATTAATTGTTTTTTTTCGTCACTATTAACTTTGTTAATGGTGTACTTTTTATTATCAATTAAAATTTCTGTATTTGTAGTGAATCTATTTGGGTTATCTGATTCAGACCGAATTTTTAATTGACCTTTAATTCCTCTTACACCTATTACTTTCCCAACTATAATTTCTTTTGGATAATTAGGATTTTTTTTCATATACAGTTTTTAAACTATATCTAAAAATACGTGTGTATCAGTTTTTACAGCTTTAACTCTTAGTATAGCTCTAATTGATTCAGCAATTCTCCCTCTTTTCCCAATAATCCTTCCTTTATCCTCATCAGCGACTTTGAGTTTTAATACTATTTTACCTTCTTCTTCTTCTTCCTGGATAACTTCAACTTCATCAGGGTTTTCAACTAATTCTTTTGCAATGTATTCAAGTAGTTCTTTCATTATTTAATTATCCCTTCTTTTTTGAATAATTTAGAAACTCTTTCAGATGGTTGCGCACCTTGAGCTAGCCATTTTTCGGCTTTGGCAGAATCAATTTGAAGAGTAGTTGGATCAGTGGTTGGATTATAATGTCCTATACGATCGACATGTGCCCCATCCCTCGAAGCTTTTTGATCAGCTACAACTATTCTATAGCTAGGTTGATTTTTTCTTCCTGTTCTTGATAATCTTATTCTTAGCATAATTTTTATATTATTAATATATAACATAGGAATTTTAGTTCTATGTTGAAAATATGTCAATTTGTTTAATTCTATGTTTCTTATATTATTACTACTTATTCATATTATGTTATAATCCCTTCTCTATAATTAAAATAAATTATTCCTAAATTTGGAGACAAACAATATGAAAGTCTTGTTTTTAAAAGATGTTCCTGGTGTTGCATTAGGTGGAGACATTAAGGAAGTAAAAAATGGATATGCAAGAAATTATCTTATTCCCTATAATATTGCTGTTTTAGCCAATAATGAAAATGCGAAGCAAATAGAAAAAATCAAAGCAGAATCTGAAAAAGAAAGAATAGTATTAATGGATGATCTTAAAGCTGTTTTTGAATCAATAAAAGATTTAACTATAAACATACCTATGTTATCTTCACAAACTGGTAAGCTATATGGTTCTGTAGGCCATGATATTATTTCAAAAACTGTAAAAGAAGTAAACAATGTTGAACTTGAAGATAGATATATAAAATTGACCGAATCAATCAAAGAACATGGAGTTTACAATGTTCGAGTAGAGATTTCTGATGAATTGAATACTATGATAAAAGTAATCGTGCATGATCCGGAGCAAACCCCTGAAGAGTTACTTTTAAGTTTAAATACAGAAACTGAAGATGAGAGTACAGAGGAAGTTCCAACAGCTGAAGAAGAGAGTACAGAGGAAGTTCCAACAGCTGAAGAAGAGAGTACAGAGGAAGTTCCAACAGCTGAAGAA
>Ga0207966_1000725_pt1 | contig 18563 bp, 19 predicted proteins | sample Knorr_S23_td_NAD_FD_185611 | JGI IMG/M metagenome (GOLD analysis project Ga0207966, IMG submission 185611) | Marine microbial communities from Southern Atlantic Ocean transect - Knorr_S23_td_NADW_ad_2500m_LV_B (SPAdes) (version 2) | ecosystem: Environmental > Aquatic > Marine > Oceanic | place...
ATGTAACGGTCCGACAATCATTTCCCCGGGATTCATGTTCCTTTTTCCATAGTGTCAATGTTCCGACAGTATTTTCTGGTGAGATATATAAGATTTTCAGACGCATCAATTATCTGGGATAGGATAATTTTTTCCAAGGAATCATCACAGATAATTTTCCAGATTCATCTTTTGGATTTTTCTCTATTGCCAATGCTTTCTTTAGAAACCATATTTTTGTTGATGGCGGATGATCAACATAGAATGTTAAACCACACAACTGATCCCTTGCCAGAGATTTACCGCCAATAGGTGTATCCAGGGCAGAATCAATATAAATATTGGTCATGCCATTACTAGAATCAACTTTAAAATTTAAATAGTCATGCAACTCTTTATACTTAAGCAATCTTGATGAAGTGGCAATAAAAATATCTCCTCCAATATTCTTCTTTTTTAGGTAAGATAAATTTTTTGTTAAATCATTTGGAAGCCCGTCCATTTTTAGGTGTTCATTAAAATGTGTATATAATATCATAAACCCTCGATTCTTTATCAATTGATTTAACATGCCGGATGAGAGTTGTGTTGCCAAATCATGGATATCCAATACTTGCTCTTTCCCCCAAGCATTCATAAAGCGAATAAATTCCCAAAATCTAGTTTGATCACGAAATTGAATGGGAAAGAATAATTGATTCCCATCATCATAGATTGGATCAACAACATGCCTATATCTTGTTCGCTTCATCAGCCACTGTATCAACAATTTAGATTGAACAGAAAAAGTGAGTTCTGATTCTTGCCCAATAACGTGCGTAATTTTCCCTGTCCAAAAAAATTCACAACCTGCCTCAATAGCTAGATCCAGATGATAAGCTTTGTGTGATGGTTCATCCCCAAACATGTTTGGATAATTCCCCACTTTTTGATGGTTTAATCCTATTCCGTGATTTACCCAGACAGGAATAGTTGCATGATGTTTCTGGAGTTCATTTAGTGCCATTTTAGCTATTGAACGCGTGAAGCCACCTAAATCAAAATTACCCCAAGAGTGAAGAGTGTCAATATGACCCGATTGCCACATGTTGCGAATTATGGGGGCAAAAGATGTTTCGTTCATTGTTAGACCATCAAAATAGGACAGCTGGGGTCGATTAGAGTTTGAGAAAAACCAAAAACTATTGCCAATTTCAAGTCCTAATCCCCGTCCAAATACTGTGTCTGATTCCGTATTAAAATATTCCATTATTTCTGTAAAAGTCTCTTGCGATGCTGCGTTATCAATATCACTAGAAATCGCAAGGGCACACTGAAAAGGAAAGGGGAATTTACGAAGTTGAATACCTGAGTTATTCATACCCAAAGGATTTGATATGTTCAGCTAATAACGGGATGACTGAGCGTTGCTCTTCTTCAGAAAAGTCTTTCTTCCACTGCCCTGAATTAGATTTTGACAGATCAATTTTCAATAAATTATCTTCCCAAGGTAATTCAATAAAATCACAAATCTTCCTAATTTGAGATTCCGGTTCTAAGACTACATCTTCCAACCTTACTTCTATCCAAGATTGTTTATCTAGGTTTCTTCTAATTTCAATCCACTCAACAATTAAATCATTATAAATCTTAGCTGATTGAACCTTATTTGAGGGCATCCACTTCTGTTTTGCAAAAGAAGCAACCACATCTCGTGGGTCTCTAATGACAGAAATAATTTTAGCATTTGGAATGAGATCTAAAAGATCCGCAGAGAATAAAATATTCCACGTATTATCCTCTATGAAACAATCCTTATGATTATGGGTCAAAATATCTCGAATAAAACTATGAATAAAATTTTGGAATATTTTTTTAAGCCGTTCTTTAGAATAATTGGGAGCATACTGAATTTTATTATTAAAAGAATAACTCCCAGTTCCAAGTCGTTCCCCAATGTATTCAAATTCAATCAATTCGTTTAATAGTGTGTTAACATGCTCTGAATAATTGGGTATGAAACGGCTGAGCTCAACATCTAAGTATTTCTTAGGAGTGATCGAAATTCCTGCTAATCGAAAAGCTTTGAACAAATATCTAAATATTTTATGAACAGAGCTTGTTGATGATAGTTCTTCAAGGAAATTTTTTAATCTGGTTAATTTTGCATCCGCATAATATGGCGACCATCCTGTTGTATAACTCCTGTAAAAATCAAAGATGCCATCCGGGTCAACTGTAAGTCGGTGCTCTATTGGTAAAGTAGCAACTCTTGAATGTCTTGATAGAATTGTTCGAAGGATGGAAGTGCCGCAGCGACCTGTACCGCCAATAAAACATGTTTTCATTGGTTGCCCCAATCCGATAGGTTTTTATTCATTAAATCTGACAGTAACTGTATATCTTTTTCAAAATAGACGTTCATTGTTGTTTTAAGGGTCCGGCTCATTTGCTTTGGCGGGCCTCCTTTAATATTTACGGTATGAAGTTTTTTGGCAACCCCAAACTGTTTTTTTATACCAACTGCCTTTTTCAGGCCAACAGCCTGATTGACAATTTTCGTTAATTTGTTGAATTTAATTCGCCTTGTTGGGTTATGATTTTCAAAATTTGGGGTATGATTTTTATTTACTTTTAAAAATTCCAAAACTGAGCAATATATTTTATCAGTTTTATTTACAAATTCGTCAAAATAAATAAATTTAATTTGATCTGGCCTTACCTGATCAGTCAATCTTTTAACCTGTGCACCCAATTTCGCAATTTCACCATACATCAATAATTGGGGATCGGGGCATCCTTTAGGTATTTGTTTTCCATTTTGCCTATCAATTTGTAGATCCCAAGCAGTTTCTAAATTTGTTTCTGTTTCGCCAAAATAATTCAATGCAACCTGATGAAATGATAATACAATATCTATGGGCTTTCTCAGCATTACAATAAATTTTGCGTTAGGATTAAACTCCAGAATGTTTTGAATTGCATCTTTGGAATAGAGGTAAAGCGTCGAGGCATCACCAACAGCAATAGGGGTTTTATCTTGGACAAAACAGGCCAGGTATTTTGACTGATCCGTCATCCGACCATTTTCAATATCTGTACTAAAATAATGAGGCTCTTTTGGGTAAGACATAACTATTTCCCGGTGTTCGGATAAGTAAACAGATAAGGATGTTGTCCCACATTTTGGTGCGCCAATAATAAAAAAATTTGGTTTTAATTGTTTCATTTTCAATCCGCCACCCGGCTTTTGAAAGAATCCATTTTAATTATACCTAATCCTATCAAACTAATGGGGTAAAGTCCCGTAATCAAAATATTGATGAATAGATTATCGGCGGAACCCCTTGATACAAGAAAACCACTTATAAGAACAATTGTGATGAAACCTATTTTTCTCCATTCCAGTCGGATAGGATATAATTTTGTATTCCACCAATACATCATTACCGACATTAGAAAGAATGCAAGACACGTTGCCATGGCTGCGCCAATAGCGCCATAAAGTGGAATAAAAATAAAGCAAAATATAATATTGGAAGTTGCACCTAGTAACCGTGTCCAAGCCGCTATTCCAGGCCGGTCTTTGAGAAAAATTCCCGGCGTCTGTAAAACATAAAATCCATAAAATAAATATCCCAATGCTATCCAAGGGACAATCGAAATCGATCTCTGAAATTCCTCACCAAAAAAAGAATATCCCATTATCTTCAATTGGATAAAATTATCAGCCCATAACATGAGTATAAGCCATATAAATCCAAGCCCAGCCAAAACCAATGTTGTTACCCTGCCAAACAATTTTTCCTGATTGGATTCCTTTCCCTGTTCAAGAAAAAACGGTTGCCATCCAAAATTAAAGGCTGTGACGGCAAGCATCATTAACATCCCAATTTTATATCCAGCATTGTAGATGCCTACTGTAGAAAGGTCAGTTAAATATTTAAGGATATAACGATCAGCAACCTCCATTGCCATTGAAAATAATCCTGCGGGTAAAAATGGAAAAGCAAATGTTAAAATAGATTTCCATCTAGTTTTATTAAGCAATGCAAATTCAAATCGCTGATAAATAAAAGGAAGACTCATTAAAAAAACACAAAGGGATGCAGAAAGGTTGCTCAGAAATATTGCACGAATACCCATATGTATTTTTAAAATAAGGAACAAATTCAATCCAATTGTAATACCCACATTAAGTAAACTGAAAATGATAAATAAAATCGGGCGGTTTTCTGCTCTGAATCCTAAAAGAGGTATGGACCAAATTGTATCTAAAACAATAATAATTCCCATGATGGAGATAAAAGATGGTTCATTAACACCAAGAATAATTGGTGAGATCAGATTACGAAATCCATGCCATACCAAAAAGAAGGGAATTCCAGTTAAGAAAAGTGATGCAATAACATTAGTAAAAATGGCGTTTCTTTCGCTATCACTTGCGGGGACATAAAACTTCAAGAATGCTGCACCAAGGCCATACCGCATTATTACATTCATAAAGGAAAGGAATGTATAAAAGAGAGCGACAACACCATATTCACTCGCTGTAAAGACATTTGTATAAAGGGGCAGTAAAAGAAATGTCACCAAGCGAGCTAAAATGTGTCCGATGCCATAAACCAGAGACTGTTTCCCAAGAGATTTTATTGACACAAGATTAGCTCAGTTTTAATTCTATGGTGTCCCGAAAAATGCCACTGGCACCAAAATTTTCTTTGAAACGTCCCAAGCCCATATTGGGTTCTTCATTCACAGTGAATGTACCAAAATCGTATATTCTAAATCCCTGCTGGATCGCCCAATCAAAAATGGAATAGAATAAAAGGTTTACTGCACGGAATTCTTGGTAAGCTTCATCGTGGCTGATATAAAATGCAAGCACAACATGATCATTCACAACAAAATTCACCACGCCAGCCACCATCACATCCTTTACAAAAGCAGCAAATAGATTTACCCTGTCTGGAAACAGGGCATGGATATTCTTCAATTCTGTCAATGTATGAGTTGGGGATACGCCGTGACGAATCTTCAGATTTTGTTCCAAAATATGATAGAATGAATCAAAATCATTAGACTGGCGCACATTAACACCTTTTTCCTGGGCATTTCGTACAGCCCGGAAATGAGAGGACTTAAATTTTGCAAGATTCTTATCCAAACTGTCTTCAAGAAAAAGAATACTTGTCACATCTCTTTTTAAATAGGTGAATCCTTGTTTGAAAAATGAAAAATCCATGTAATTGGATAGTCGTCGCTGGTAAAGCGTTGGAGGTACAGTAATGCGAATCCCAGAAAAATTATTTTCTTTTAGATAAGTGACCAATGCTTCTGACATAGACATGGCATCTGCAATCGAAAGATTTTCTGGAACAACAAATGATCCAACAGTCGAACCAGGATGGGAAACCAAAATTCTTTTACCATCCACAATTAATTCTGCAGCAGGGAGCACTGAAAACAAGTTTTGTTTCTTTTCAATCAAAATGCTATGATCTTGAAAACGATCTTTAGGATGATAGTTTAGGAACTTGCGCAAATGAAATAGCGTCCCATTATTCCCTGATGAAACAAATTGATCCCAACGGGATTCATTTTGATTAATATATCGATGGAGTGTGAACATTGAACCAGTTTAATGGATAACTTTTCGGGTTGTTCCGTGCGAATAAAATTGAGTTATATCTATTGAATGGTGTTTGCCGTCAATTCTAATTTGGTTACCTAATTTACAGGAGTTATTGTTGAATTCTGCTATTGAAAAAATACATGCTAGGGAAATACTAGATTCTAGAGGAAATCCCACTGTTGAAGTTGATATCATTTTAAAAAATGGGACCATGGGCAGGGCAGCGGTGCCGTCTGGAGCCTCCACGGGCGACCATGAAGCCATAGAACTCCGAGATAAAGATAACACTCGATTTTTAGGGAAAGGTGTTCGGTCGGCAGTTAATCATATTAACACAACTATCGCCGATGCGCTCAAAGGGATGGATGTGACGAAACAGGTTGAGATCGACCAACTAATGATTAGTCTGGACGATACGCATAATAAATCGAATTTGGGGGCTAATGCGCTTTTGGGTGTATCTATGGCGGCTGCCCATACGGGAGCAAAAGCAACGGGAAAACCACTTTACCAATATTTAGGCGGTGATTCTGCCAAGATCCTTCCAGTGCCCATGATGAATATTATCAACGGGGGTAGCCATGCAGATAACACAGTGGATATTCAGGAATTCATGGTTTTTCCGTTTGGTGCTACTACATTTTCTGAAGCGCTAAGAATGGGAACGGAAATATTTCATCATCTTAAATCTGTTTTAAAATCAAAAGGCATGAATACGGCTGTAGGCGATGAGGGTGGGTTTGCGCCTAATCTTTCATCCAACGAGGAAGCGATAGAGGTGATCTTAGAAGCCATTGAAAAAGCGGGATATAAAGCGGGACAAGATATTTACCTCGCATTGGATGTTGCCGCTAGTGAAATTTATGATAAAGGAAAATATAATCTGGATTCAGAAGGACGTTCTTTATCTTCCAATGAAATGGTGGATTACCTTGGTTCCCTTATAAAAAAATATCCCATTGTTTCTATCGAAGACGGATTACATGAAGATGACTGGGATGGATGGAGTCATATGACTGCCGAATTGGGCTCCACGATCCAAATAGTGGGTGATGACTTGACAGTAACAAATTTAACAAGGTTGCAGCGAGCCATTGATGAAAACAGTATGAATTCAATTCTCATTAAATTAAACCAGATTGGCACAATGACGGAAACTATTCAAGCAGTGGAATTGGCTAGAAATGCCGGTTTTGGTGCCGTGATCTCTCACCGTTCCGGCGAAACAGAAGATACCACCATTGCGGATCTTTCTGTAGCCATGGGCATGGGACAGATCAAAACCGGTTCTGCTTCTCGGACAGACCGAATCTGTAAATACAATCAGTTATTAAGAATTGAAGAAGAATTGGGCTCTGATGCAACATTGGCAAATATTGGAGTTCTTGGTAAATCAAAATGACCAAATATGAAAAAATGGCGCGCCGTTCTCGTCCCAGAGCTGCACGTCAGCAAATGGCCGAAACACAGCGTCAGTTTGTTCGAGGTATTTTATTTCTGATTGGTGTTACACTTTTAATCATTTTCATTTTTGGTGATCATGGGCTCTTCCAACTTTACAAACTCAAACAAGAAAGAAAACAGGTCCAAATACATATTACCCAACTTCGGGAGAACAGGGAAAAATTTATCGCTGAAAAAAACCGGCTTGAAAATGATTTAGACTATATTGAAAAGTTGGCTCGGGAACGTTTCAAGATGGCCAAGACTGGGGAAAAGGTTTTTAAGGTAATCCCTAAAAAAGAATCAAAATAATCCAAATAAGAACTAAATATTGATTTCTATTTCAGATTGTACCTTTTGTTTTAAAAAAGCATCTAGATAAATTTCAACCCGACGATTAATGGCCCGTGCTTTATCCTTTTCAACATAATTTGAAATTGATTTCACATCAATAATTGGCCGAAATTCTCCATACCCCATAGCAGAAAAATATTTCTCCGGCATGGCTGCATATTTATTCATGAGCCTAACGAGATTCAGTGATCTGGAAGCAGATAATTCCCAATTACTTGGATAATCAGCATTAGGCGGTAATTTTTCATCATCTGTGTGTCCTTCGCATCGTACCTCCACATCCAGTTGCAATCCCCTTTTATTAATTAAATCCAGCAAATTGGCATAATTTTTATCATCAAAGATATTTATCACTTCCGATTCTCGGATAATCTTCCCAATCTGATGGATCACAGGATAATATTCTGGCTCCACATCAGCTGAAGTGGATTTAAATAAATTTCCTCGAATGGTTATCTTGACTCCTTTTGTGACTCGTTCTACTGAAATAGTCTCGGAACTCAGGCTCTGGTCCATTTCTTCATAAGTTTCATCTAACAGTTTATTTATAACGTCATCAATATATTTTTCCGCATCATTCAAAATCACAAGTAATAAAACAAAAAAGGTGAGTAGCAGAGTTACTAAATCGGCAAAAGTAAGTGCCCACGCCATAGATTTTGCGCGACGTTCATCTAGGGAAGATTGTTTTGATGTGATGGTCGTCAAAGATTAATCTTCAGATGGACGCAACGAATGAGGAACAAACGTCATTAACTTCTCTTTGATAAGGAGAGGGTGTTCTCGAGCATGAATTGAGATAATACCTTCTACTACAATATTTTTTAGCATCATTTCATTTTCGGATTTTCGTTTAAGTTTGCCCCCAATGGGAAGAAAAATCATATTAGCCATAAATACACCATAAAATGTTGTAATAAGTGCGAGTCCCATTCCCGAAAGAAGTTGAGCAAATTTTTCAGATACGTCATAAGTAGCGCTTATTTCTTCGCTACCACCAGCAAAATTATTCATCATGACAATAAGACCTAAAACTGTTCCCAGCATTCCGAATGCTGGCGCATAAGTGCCCATATATAAAAATAATTCCTGACCGGCAATATGCCGACTGGCAATATTATTCATTTCAAGATTCAGAAAGGTTCTGAGCCGGGATGATTCCCGTTCGTTGATTGCCAATTCAATTCCATTTTTAAAAAAGCCTTCCCGCATATTCGGCAGATCTGCTTCAAGAGATAATAACCCGTCCTTCCGTGCTTTTTGCGCTTTTTCCACGATTTCGTTAATGATGCCTACATAATCGTAGTCTTCCCCTTTAAAAACATTTTTCAGGATATTGAATAAATTCCTAACCGCTTTCAGAGGGAGATTCACCATGGTTGCTGCAAGTGTGCCACCCACTACAATAAGAATGGAATTGAAACTAAAGAACCAAAATAGTTTACCACCGCTTTGCAAAATGCCAATGACAATAATAGTGATGCCTGCGAATAAACCAATCAAGGTCCCAAAATCTGTTGTGCCTTTATTACTATCCATATTTTATTAATTTAAGATTAATTGTTTCTCGGTAAAATTAAGACTTTACCCATGAAGTGAATCAATCTTTTTTCTTAGTTCGAGAAAGGGATTGGCTCCCTTTATACAATCTATCGTGTTCTTCCTCAGTTAGACTATCAAATCCTTCGCGATTGATCTTGTCTAAGATGCGGTCAATTTCCCGTTCAATTGCTTGGTGTTGAGTTACCTTCTTTTCTTCATGTTTAATTTTGTATTCCAAGGTTCTCTTGCGAATGGTAAACCAAAGATCATTAAACCGTACGGGGCGTTTCAGCATTAAATACCCAATCACCATGCCCGACAAATGGGTAAGATGACTAATTTGAGAAATATCATCAAATGATGACATAAAAGCAATTATACCAATTCCAATCACAAACCAAAGTGATTTGATGGGAATGATTCCATAGAGATATATTGTTCGATTTGGATAGGTGAGTCCATAAGCAAGAAGAACACCGTATACTGCCCCACTTGCACCAACGATGGGTGTCATAGAATTAAGCCCAAACAGCATGGTTATAAGTCCAGCACCTATTCCGGTTACAAAATAAAATTTTAGGAAATGGTTTTTTCCCCAGAGACGTTCTAGCTCACTACCGAACATCCACAGAACAAACATATTGATAAGGACATGCCAAATGCCACCATGAAAAAACAAATATGTGAAAGGCTGCCAAAGCATAAATTCCGACCAAACCAGTTTTGGTACAAGTCCAAATAACGGAAAAAATAATCCTTCTGTACTGGCGATAGTTTGAAGTAAGAAGATCCCAAAATTCACCGACACCAATATTTTAATGGCATCCGTAAAAAGGGCCGGTTTATACGAAAACTGGCCGGGGTCTGATTGAAATTGAAATCTCATGAAGTCTCGAATATACGTAATTCATTCTTTCGGAAATAGTTCCGGAAATTTAATAACGGAGATACCATACTCATTGGAGCTTCCATCACAGAAAGCTGGGGCAATTTTGTGTATTGTATATCCAAATCCGGGTGGCGAATTAAATGATAGGTTGCATTTACAAACAGATCTCTAGGGAATCGACCTGCAATCTCAGGATATCCACATGCATTGAAAGCATCGCGAATCACTGTAGCACAATTGTTGGACACCATACTGAAATCCCTATATTTCTCTGGTTCATTCGGATTAGGTGCGGTGCTTAAAATATTTGATAAATATTGTTTTAAGATGGTCATCATTTTATCAGTGTCTAATCCAAAAATGCGAATCCGGTGAATAGTTCGCATAAAGTTTCGTCCAAATTTGTCATAAAATACTCTGCCATCTTCCAAAATTTCAAACAGGCCATTATTTGGCGATGGCGCAAATTCTCCCAGTGCCGGACGATAAAAATATTCTTCCTTAACCATGATCTCATTTTCATTCATGAGATGGGAAAAATTGAAAATTGATCCATTCACATTAATGGCAGTATGGCCAAGAAATGATACTGTATACTTAATAAGTCTTTCATTGTAATACAAATCAATAAACGGTTCGTTGGGTTCTGGATCATGAGGCCATATGATGATGATGGGTTCATTATTTTCATAATCACGTTGTTCTAATTCTCGGGCACACACTTTTTCACCGGACCAATGTGCAAGATATCCATTCCAGATAATTCTATCTTCAAAATGGCAAACACCATTCTCATCCAAAATAAATGAGGTGCCGTTTTCCTGTGTAAGTGTACCATGAACCATAAACTAATCTGCCAAAATCTTTCTCACCACATCCATGGATTTTATTTTTGCCAAACCATCAAAATGATAACGAAGGGATGACCATAAATAATCGCCGATGATTTTACGATCCGTTGGCGTCACTTCATCCGTAGGAAGATTATCAATATCTTCAGCCAGTAAACTGGCCAGAATTAATCCGCTATTTGGACCCGAATTAGGATCCGTTAAAGTGAGTCCGGGGAATTCTCGTTTATCTAAATTGGGTTGGAAACCAAGGTGGGTCAAAAGCGCACATTCATAGAACCAAAATAAAATATTGGGATCCGATTTGGATTCATTAAAGGCTCGTAAAGTATTGACAAGTACTTGAAATAACCTCGGGTGTGGATCTTCATCAATTAATGTTTTTTCTGTCATTTCCAGTAGAGCCATTGACAATGTTACAGATCGAAGATTGTCTAATATTTTTTGCCAGGATTCCCGAAAATTGACTTTGGATAACACCTGTAAATCTCGATTTGGTTTATGATAGTATATCACATCTACATAACTCAAAGGTTGGAATTGAGCCGACTTTGGATATTTTTTTGATCGGGCCCCTTTGACAATGAGACTGATCTTGCCCTTCTCTTCAGAAAAGCAGCGAGCAATGATAGATGTATCACCATAGGGAAAAGATTTTAACACAATGGCAGGTGTATGGATAATCATAATTCGTAATCCGTAAATATGTAAAACGTAATTAATTTCAAATTAGCATTCAAATTACGTTATACGCTTTACATATTTATCATGAATTAAAGACAGCGAAGCACAATTATTGAATAAACTTGAAAATTTTCGTGTCTTCGTGGTTCACACTAATACGCTTTGGCGTAAATCACCTCATGTTTTGCAGGCTTACCGGAATAAACACAGGTTAAACCTTCAGGATTTTCATCCATTGGAATACAACGAATCGTGGCTTTGGTTTCTTCTTTCACACTCGCTTCGGTATCATCGGTCCCGTCCCAGCCACAGCGAACAAACCCACCTTTTTTTATGATTTTTTTCAACTCATCATAAGTAGAAACATTGTGTGTATTCTCTTCCTGGAACTTCAATGCTTGCTGAAAAAGGCCGGCCTGAATCTCTTCCAACAAATCAGGAATTTGGGCTACAACCTCTTCCTTGGATAAAAATGATTTTTCGCCTGTATCTCTCCGCGCCAAAACCACCTTGCCATTCTCCACATCTCTGGGACCTACTTCCAACCGTAGGGGAACGCCCTTCATTTCCCAATCGTTGAATTTGAATCCGGGGGACCGATCCGTCCAATCCAGATGAACTCGAACATCTGCACCCTCTAATGATTCAACAATAGGAGCAAGATAATCTTTCACCGCTTTTTCCTGTTCTTCGTTGCGGAAAATTGGAATAATAACCACCTGGATGGGAGCGATCTTCGGTGGAAGACGCAGACCTTTTTCATCACCGTGAGTTAAAATCACAGCGCCCACAAGTCGCGTACTGACACCCCAACTGGTGGCCCAGACCAATTCTTCTTTATTATCCTTGGTTTGAAAAGTAACGTCAAACGCTTTGGCAAAATTCTGACCCAGATTATGAGATGTTCCGGCTTGGAGCGCGCGCTTGTCCCCCATCATGGCTTCGATGCAATAGGTCTTAACCGCCCCGGCGAATTTCTCTGATTCCGTTTTGAGCCCAGTAAGTACGGGCATGGCCAAATAATCTTCAGCCAGTTGACGGTAAAGCTCCAATATATCCAGCGTTTCTTTTTGCGCTTCTTCTGGTGTGGCATGTGCTGTATGACCTTCCTGCCATAAAAATTCTGATGTGCGGAGAAATAAGCGCGTCCGCATTTCCCAGCGAACCACATTGGCCCACTGATTGATTAGCACTGGCAGATCACGATAAGATTGAATCCATTTTTTATACATGGACCAAATCACTGTTTCGGAGGTTGGGCGTACAATAATTTCTTCTTCTAATTTTGATTCAGGGTCCACAATAATGCCATGCTCATCGTCAACTTTAAGACGAGTATGTGTTACAATTGCACACTCTTTTGCAAAGCCTTCAACGTGTTCTGCTTCCCTGGCCAGGAAAGATTTTGGAATAAAAAGCGGGAAATAGGCATTTACGTGGCCCGTGGCTTTGATCATTTTATCGAATGATTCTTTGATATTATCCCAAAGTTGAAAACCATAAGGTTTAATAACCATGGTTCCCTTTACGGGACCATGATCAGCCAAGTCTGCTCGCTTTACAACTTGGTTGTACCATGCGGAAAAATCTGTATCTCTGTTGGGTAATCCTTTGCTCATAATAAAACGTATGTCTCGATTATATAGACGGGAAAATTACGGCACAGGTAAAGGGGCTCCAAAGATGATAAACACCAAAATGACATCTGTCATTCCGGAAATTTTGATAGCCGGCTCTTCATTCTTTAGCTAGTGAAGATTAGAACCTTTCAAAGGTGTTTTTCCAGAATATGTAAAATGGAAAAATTATTTTGCCCAACATACAGGAAATAGCGGATGGTCCATTGGGTCACCTTGCTTAAAGGATCTTAATTCCGGAAAGGGCGGTGAAGTTTCTCCTGGCCTTTCAGCGAAAACTGCATCGTCACCTATCCAGCGAGACGAAAAAGCTCTTCTTCTTATTTCGCTATGGAGGTTCCCTTTTCCTGAATGAAGTGTTTTAAAATGAAATACAATACAGTCTCCAGGTTCCATATCCCATGACAAGATCTTGTAGTCACCTCTATTTGCATCAATGTTTGGGATCTCATTAAAACTCCCAGGAGAATAGTCATAGTCACTTAAGGTCAGGAATTTGATGGGCATGAACATTTTTCCTAACAGATGAGAGCCGGCAACAAACTCTAACCCCGATTCTTTCGGAACTGGATCTAAGGGCAGCCAAATACTGCACACCTGTTCACCATCTACACAATAATAGGGCTGATCATGATGCCAGGGTGTTGATTCAGCTGTTTTCGGTTCTTTTACAAGAACATGTTCATGAAAAATCCGCATCTCTGAAGATTGAGTTAAACAGCCAGCAATTTCCGCTGCCGGAGAATTCAAAATGAAATTATTATATTCTTTAATACGGCTCCAATTACAATAATCATCGTAAAAATCACCTTCATCATCTTGTGGAGTGTATTGGCAGGCATAGGGCCCCGGATCCTTACGGTTTTTCTCTATGCCCTCAGCTAAAATGCGTAGCCAATCACGATCAAAAGTATTTTTGAGCAGGATGGCACCATTTTCAGAAAATTCCTGAATTTGCGATTTGGATATCACCCCTGATTCACGCGTCCATAAAATAATTTCTGGACTTCCCGACTATTCATCACATTGGGTCTATCCTTGTAGCATAATGTGCCTACATACCTTGTTGTATCCCCTTTAATGGGTGTTACACGATGCAAGGAATAGAATCCTGCAAATAGGAGCAGGTCGCCCGGTTCAACATCTAACGTAACCACGCCTGCATCCGACCCTTTCAAAGCGGAACTTAATTTTGAATAATCATCAGTATCCTTTTTTCGTAAATCGGGGATGGTTTGAAACAGGCCACCCTCATCCGGGCGTTGAATCAACAAAGTTATGGTTACTTGTGATTCATCATAATGCCAGCCATGGTTTTGGCCCGCGCCCATACAATTAACTGTGAGCGCTGCCATGGGATCAGCCATACGAAATAGTTTATACCCCAATACCTCCGATAAAAAACGAATAAGTGGATCCCAATTGTATAATAGATGCAATGCATCTTGTGGATTCATCAGGTCATGTGGAATAGAGTTTAAGGACGTATCCTCCCTCATTCTTAAGGGGTGATCTGCTGGTAGAGTATTATCATCCTCTTCAAAAAATACGTTATGATTATCTTTGCAAAAATGGGATCGGTGAATAGTACTATCTGTTTCTGCAATCATCCTGTCCAAGATTGGTTGTTGCACAAAATTCTTAAGAATCGCTACACCCGATTGTTGAAAGGATGATTTACAGTTTTTCGCAAGGGTTTTCCAGGCATCCGTTTTGGGTTGATCGAGTGGATATTTCTCTTTATTTATAATATTTTCTGCACTAAGCATCACCGGAAAATATAAACGGTTTTCCCATTCTATCTAAGATTAAATTCACGCCTTTATTTAATCATGAAAGCCAAAAATAATTCACCAAAACTTGACCGTCAACTGGGCTTATTTGACAGTACTATGATGGTGATCGGTATCGTGATCGGTTCTGGAATCTTTATGACTACAGGACTCATGGCGGATGCTCTGCCCTCCGCTTCCTTGATCCTGATTGTCTGGCTATTGGGTGGTTTACAAATGCTGGCCGGGGCGCTGACTTATGCAGAGTTGGGCGCTGCCATGCCGAAAGCCGGTGGGCAGTATGTTTATCTTCGAGAGGCATACGGATCATTACCGGCCTTTCTTTTTGGGTGGGTCGCATTTATAGCTTATTTGACAGGAACAAACGCTGCAATTGCTGTTGCGGTGGCTGAGCATCTTGGCTCATTTTATCCCAGCATTTCGACCCATAACATTGTAATAGGCTTTGATTATTTTTCAATATCTGGTGGCCAAATTTTTGCTATTTCCTTAATTCTTATTTTATCCTTCATAAATTATTTAGGTATTTTATTTGGGAAATGGATCCAAAATGTTTTTACAATATTGAAAATTGGAAGCATATTATTTTTCGCACTTGCAGGATTATTTATTTCTACAGGCAATCATATAGATTTTTCAATCAATCCAACCAATATGAGTATTGGATCAATACTCACCGGGATGGGAATTGCCTTAGTGGCGGTAACCTGGACTGTTGGGGGATGGGAATATGTAACTTTTGCAGCTGGAGAGATCAAAAATCCTAAAAAAAACCTGCCTTTGGCTCTAATAATTGGAACGGTAGTAATCTTTGTTTTATATATTATTATCAATATTGCATATTTAAAGGTATTGCCCATGGATTCACTTATTGGTGAAATAAAGGTTGGTGAAGCTACTGCCAAGGCACTCTACGGCCCCGGGATAGCAGGTGCGTTTGTCGTGGTTGTGATTATATCTATGTTTGGTTCATTGAATGGGAATATACTTGTCGGCCCAAGAATATCATACGCAATGGCCAAAGATGAATTATTCTTTTCCAAGGCAGCTGATGTGCATCCAAAATTCCATACACCGGGGAATGCGATTATGATTCAGGGTTTTTGGGCAGCAGTCTTGGTGCTATCCGGTACCTTTGAGGAAATAATCACTCTTGTGGTGTTTGTGAATTTTATGATGTGGATTGCAGCGTCGTCAACGGTGTTTGTATTAAGAAAAAAGCAACCTGAACTAGAACGACCCTATAAAGTATGGGGTTATCCGTATGTACCTGCATTTTTTATTATATTTTCATCAGCTATTCTGATAAACACTTTTTTCGAATCACCGCAACAATCCTTAATGGGGATTGGGCTTACATTACTTGGGATTCCAGCATATTTATATTGGAAGAAAAATTAGTTATTCGTCAGCCTGAACAACAAATCTTTATGGGGCAGATTTGTAACCATGCCTGTACTACAACAAACATGAGATAAGTGATAATATTTTCTCTAGCATTTGATCTATAAAACAAAATAACCCCAAGAGACATATCCATTAAGCCAACATTTAATAATCACATTAATCTTAATGGCTTGATTGCCGCAACCACCGATGCCGGATCTTTTTCCCAATCCACATTAGGGTCATCCACATAGAGTTCTACTTCGTTTCCGTCCGGATCTTCCAAGTATAAACTTTGGCTCACCGTATGGTCGCTCATGCCGGAGATTGAAACACCCGCTTCATTTAATTCATCCCTGGCAGTTCGCAGTTCGTCCAGGGAATCGCCCACCTTGATACCAATATGGTAAAACCCGATCCGGTGCCCTTTCTGGGGCGGTGGCGCTTCACCTACTTCAATTAACAGGATCTCGTGATGGGTCCTGCCCGAGGTGAGCGCACAAGCGTTAAAAGGGTGTTTCATTTCACCCACTTGTTCAAAGCCCAACAAATCCTGGTAAAATGCCAGGGAACGCTTTAGCTCTTTTACATAAAAAACAACATGACCCAGGTAATGGGCTTTCATGATGATAATTCCTTATAACGAAAACAATCGGTTGTATGGTCATTCACCATGCCGGTTGCCTGCATAAATGCATAGCAAATGGTGGACCCAATAAATTTAAAACCACGCTTTTTCAGATCTTTGCTCATGGCAGTAGATTCCAATGTGGATGCGGGAAGTTCAGACATTTTACTAAATCTGTTTTGAATGGTTTTCCCGTGGGTGAACTGCCAGATGTATTTGTCAAAACTGCCGAACTCATTTCTGACATCCAGGAATAATTTTGCATTCAAAACCGTTGAATTTACCTTGAGCCGATTACGTATTATATTAGGATTTTTCAGTAATAATTCAATTTTGGATTTAGAATAAGTGGAAATTTTTTCCACATCAAACTGGTCAAAAGCCATCCTGTATCCGTTTCGTTTTTTCAAAATAGTTTCCCAACTGAGGCCCGCTTGGGCACCCTCAAGAATTAAAAATTCAAACAAGGTTCGGTCATCATGAACAGGAACACCCCATTCTTCATCATGATATTGTTTGTATAATGCGCTGCTATCGGCCCATTTACATCGTTTCATAATATATGAGTTGAATCGTTTGGGTATTTCAAATCCCAGGGTGCACGAATTGTATCCATGGTCTCCATGATCTGGAGTGATTCCTCCAGTCGCATGCGAGGGCTTTCCAGTAAGCCTACCCGCAAACAGCGGTGGACTTCTTTCACCTGGTAATGTAATCCATTCCCCAGGATGGGTTCTTCAAAATCAATTATTTTTTGTCCATCCACGTGTAAGGTGGCTTTATTGGGCACAGCAAACAGATCCGGTATTTTAATATAACCTTCCGTGCCATAAATATAAGCATTATTCACGGTAGCGGTTCGCAAAGCAAAGGTCAGGACCGCCAATGCACCATTGTCATATTCAAGTATGGATGCACCTTGTTCGTCAGATCCGTAATCTCCAATAAAACCAAATCCCGTTGCTTTATTGGGCGGACCGCCAAATATCATGGATGAGAACCCGATCACATAAATCCCAAGATCCAATAGACTACCGCCGCCCAGTTCCGAGTTTAAGGCACGATCTTCCTTGGAGAAATCCCCACGGATGCAGCGGTCGGCTTGTACAACGCGCACCTCTCCGATTAAGCCATCTTTGATCCAGTCCAATACTTGATGAATCACCGGAAAGTGGCGGGTCACCAATGCTTCCATCAAAAATACATTATTCTTCCGGGCAGTCTGGATCATTGTTTTTGCTTCACCGGCATGGATACTAAAGGCTTTTTCACACAGGACAGCTTTTTTGGCTTCCATACATAGGATACTGTTTTCTGCGTGGAATACATGAGGAGTGGCAATATAGATTACATCCACATCCGAATCATTGGCCAGAGACTCATACGATGGATGCCGGTTAGGAATAGAGTATTTTTGTCCGAATGCATCAGCCGATGCCTGGTTTCTGGATCCCACGGCCATGACTTCCGCATCGGGGACATGGCGGATATCTTCTGTAAAACTCCCGGCTATATTTCCCGTACTTAATATGCCCCAGCGTATTTTTTTCATGATTCAAATTTACCATTTTGGTAATCTTCAAATGCTCGTAAAATTTCTCCCCGTGTGTTCATGACAAAGGGGCCGCCGCGGGCTACCGGCTCATTCAAAGGTTCTCCGGCTACGAAAAAAATTCCTGCTTTATTGTCCTTAGTTTTGAAATCGACATCCCCATCTTTTTCATAGACAGCCAATTGGCCTTTGGATAATTTTTGTCCGGCAA
>Ga0207966_1000728_pt1 | contig 18546 bp, 20 predicted proteins | sample Knorr_S23_td_NAD_FD_185611 | JGI IMG/M metagenome (GOLD analysis project Ga0207966, IMG submission 185611) | Marine microbial communities from Southern Atlantic Ocean transect - Knorr_S23_td_NADW_ad_2500m_LV_B (SPAdes) (version 2) | ecosystem: Environmental > Aquatic > Marine > Oceanic | place...
CAGCAGGATTTCTCTATGGCTTGGCTAAAGAAAAATCATTGGCAGAGTGCGGGAGACTTGGATCAATAGCAGCAGCGGAGGTTATTTCTCATTATGGCGGACGTCCATTGGTTAAATTATCTAGCTTAATTTAAATTTTTTATTAATTTTTCTTTTATTGCTTGGTCACAGAATGAGTGTTTGATCGCATTTTCTGTTAACGAATACAACTCTTTCTCAGATAATCCCAGATTAGCCATAACTTCATATTCTCCAGCAATTGAGGCATTAAAAAAGGGTGGGTCATCGGAGTTAACGGTTATTTTTACTCCGGCATCAAATAATTTTTTAACTGGATGACTTGCATAATCAGAATAAATATTGGTTGCAATATTGCTGGTAGGACACGTTTCCAAAACAATGTTGAGCTCTTTAATTTCTTCTACTAGTTTTGGATCTTCAATTGATCGCACTCCGTGACCCAATCGTGTTGGATGAAGTAAATATATGGCATTGCGAATATTATCTGGACCGTCCCATTCTCCCGCATGTACAGTAATGGGAAACTTAGCTTCCTTTAACATATCAAATGTTTTGATAAAAAGTTTGGGAGGAAAGTGTAATTCATCACCTGCTAAGCCAAAACCGACCAATTCTGAATGAGGATTTTGCAGCACTTCTTCGGCTGTGACCTGAACAGATTCAGGCCCTAAATGCCGAATACCATTCATTATATATTTTGAAATGATGCCGAATTCCTGTTCTGCCTGTTTTGCTCCTTCAAGAACACCTTCTAAAAAAGAATGGTGGGTCATCCCTTTTTGTTTAGCATGCGTTGAAGAAATCATAGCTTCAACATAAATAGTATTGTTCTCAGCACATTCTCTTAAATAATCGTAAGTTAAATCTCTATAATCTTCAGGAGTACATATTACGGAGGTTACAAGATCATATTTGTTAATAAAATCATAAAAATCAGTCCACGCATATGCGTATTTACTGCCAAAAATTTCATTGGATAAAGAAATACTATTACGTGTCGCAAATTTACGACATAGTGTGGGTGTAATTGTTGCCTCTAAATGAACATGGATTTCTGCTTTTGGAATATGATGTGTTGAGTTCATGAGAATTTTTTTATATTTAGATAGTAAATGTCAGAATTATTAAATTTATCCAGAAGAAAATTTATTTATACCGCAAGTTGCGCCTGTGGGGCAGCGCTTGTATTTCCTTCATGTTCAGAGGTAGCAATGTCTAATAGGCAACAATTTAATATTCTAAGTGATGATTTTTTATATTCAAAAACATTTCCAGCTTACAATAATTTTAAATCGCAAACAAAATTAATTACAGGAACGGCAGAATACGATAATATTGTTACAATTGGATATAAGATTCGTGATGCTATCAACATATACTATAACAGTGTGGGGGGGAAAAATCCTACGGCAAACTTTCAATGGGAATTTGTACTTGTCGACGACAGTCAAACAAAAAACGCGTGGTGCATGCCAGGAGGTAAAATTGCTGTTTATTCAGGAATACTTCCGATCGCAAAAAATAATGATGGGATTGCCTCTATAATGGGACATGAAATAGCTCATGCAGTAGCGCGGCACTCTGCTGAGAGAGCAAGCAGGTCAATTCTAATGGACGCTGGTACTTATGCCTTTGAAAGATTGGTGCTGGGCACTAGTCTCACAGGATATTCACGTGATTTATATGGCCAGCTTCGTCAAGTTGGATTAGAACTTCCTTTTAATCGAAGTCAGGAATCGGAAGCAGATTATCTAGGATTAATTTTTATGAGTTTAGCTGGGTATAACACAGATGAAACATATAAAGTGTGGGAGCGAATGAAAGAAGATATGGGTGGTAAAGGTCCGTCTGAATTTTGGAGCACTCATCCCTCACCTGATAATCGCATCAATAAACTTAAGGAGTGGATACCAACCGTTAATCTTAAATATCCTGCAGTCAAATCATAATGTTAGCTGTTAAAATAAACAATTTAAGCCACTCAATTAATAATCAGAAAGTATTACAAAATATTAATCTTGAATTAGAAAAAGATAAGATAGCTTGTATTCTCGGTCCTTCAGGTTGCGGTAAAACTACCCTTTTAAAATTAATTGCCGGTTTGGAGAAAGTTACAACGGGAGATATCATAATAAATGATGAAATTGTCAGCTCTAATACAATGCATCTTAAAACTGAAAAGAGAAAAATAGGTTTTTTATTCCAAGACTATGCCCTGTTCCCACACTTAACGGTGAAGGAAAATTTAAATTTTGCAATTAGTAATGGTAAGAAAGAAAAACATGACATTGAGGAAATTATCGAAATAATCAAGTTACCTAATTCACTCCACAAATATCCTCACGAATTAAGTGGAGGGGAGCAACAACGAGTGGCTCTTGCACGTTCCATAATTGCTCAACCAGGTTTATTATTACTCGATGAACCGTTTTCTAGTTTGGATCTTAGTCTTAAAGAAGAGGTAAGAGATGACACTTTGCATCTGCTTCAAAAATCGAACATATCCGTTCTTATAGTAACGCACGATCCTTTTGAGGCCATGTTCATTTCAAACAAAATTTATATTATGCAAAAAGACGGTAAAATTGTTCAGTCAGGCTCACCACGGCAATTATACAATGAACCTATCAATTCCTATGTTGCAGGTTTTTTTGGTGAAACAAATAAGTTTAAAGGTATGGTTAAAAATGCTGAAGTGCAAACACCCATAGGCAAGATTAAAACTCATAATAACTTAGAGTCTAAAGAAGTGGTAATTCATGTAAGGCCACAAGGTATTAAGTTAACCCAAGAAAAAACACCTGTTAATGGGATCAAAGGAACTGTTATGGCATCAAAATTAATGGGATCCTTTAGTTTCGTTCATCTGTCTGTTTTGGATCATAATAATGAAATTGTGCATGTGCACAGTCATATGCCCGCATCCTTTATCCCCGGTCAGTCAACAGCAGTTGGAATCGAGATTGATGATGAACAAATTTATGTATTTCCAGCTTAATAATTAGGAGCTGCACTTTCTTTCTTTTTGCTAATTCTTTTAATTGTTGAATTTAAAAAAATAACGGGGCCTAGTCCAGCAATAATAATGATGATGGCGGCAAAAGAAGATTCTTCTAGCATTTCATCCGATGCATATTGGTAAACATAAGTTGCAAGTGTTTCAAAATTAAATGGACGCAATAAAAGAGTGATGGGCAGTTCTTTTAATATGTCGACAAAAACTAAAATTCCCCCAATTAATATATTCATATAAATAAGAGGTATGATGATTTTTCTTAAGGTTGTCACAAAACCAACACCCATCGTTTTGCTCACATCCATTAAATTGGGATGTACACGGAGCATGCCGGTTCGTATTGCTCCACTACTAACTGCTAAAAATCTTATCATATAAGCAAATATCAATATGATAAAACCGCCAGCCCAATAGCTTAAATGAAAATAAAAAAGATCATTTAACCATCCAACAAACACGACTATACCAACGGCTAAAATAGTCCCAGGAAACGCATACCCACAAGATGACAGATAAATTATTATACGTTGTGCTGAACTGGATTTATAATTTGCCACCACTATCATCAATACAGAAACTAACATTATGAATATTGATGCAGATAGCGACAAAAAAACACTTGAAAATGTTGTACTAATTATTTCTGCAAAATCAATTATAGCAAAACCTTTTAAAACAAAATTGAGTAAAATACTTACTGGAATGATAAACCCTAAAATTAGAGGTACTAAACAAATCAAAATACAAATTAACTTGCCGGCAGGGCTAACTTCCTCCTCTGGCATTGTATTTTGACCGCTGCTTTTTTCATGAAAACGCTGTTTCCTCCTCGCTAAATATTCAAGAGTTAAAAGCATAACAACAAAAATAAATAATACGGATGATATTTGGGAAGCTCCAGATAAACTATTCATTCCAAGCCACACATTAAAAACACCTAGAGTGAGCGTTTCAAGTGCAAAATAATCAACGGTGCCAAAATCAGAAATCGTTTCCATCAGGACTAACGCTAAACCGGCCACAATACCGGGCCGCGCTAATGGAAGGGCAACATGCATGAATGTATTACGTCCATAAATTGAACTTGTTTGGTAAAAAGAAATCGGCGTTGTAAGAAGGGATGCTCGCGTCATCAAATAAATATAGGGATACAGTACAGCAGACATAACTAGTATGGCTCCTCCCATGGAGCGTATATTAGGAAACCAATAATTTTGAGCGTTTTCCCATCCAAAAAAATCACGAAGCATTCCTTGAAAAGGGCCCGCATATTCAAAAATATCAGTGTATGTATAAGCTATAATATACGTGGGTACTGCCGCGGGTAGTAACAACGCCCATTCCAAAACATTTTTTCCAAAAAAATTATACCGCGTAATTACCCAAGCAGTTGACACACCAAAGATAAGGCTGAGACTCCCTACCCCGAACATAAGTATAAGGGTATTAAAAATATAGCGTGGTAAAACTGTCGAAAATAAATGGGGCCACAAAGATGTATCTCCTAGAAAAGCAGAATAAAAAATAGCTAATACAGGAGCAATTATTAGAAGCGCAATAATTACTACTGATACCGACCAAACATTCCAATTAGACAAATTAACAGCCTAACATTTTACCAACCCACCCTATTAATGATTTTTTGAGCAATTGGAGCAAGTTCTGCTAATTTTTCAATCGGCAACTCATCTTCTTTGAATTCTCCCCATAATTTAAGCTCATCACTTAAAGGCACTTTAAGATTTACTGGATATTCATAATTCATTGACGAGTATAGCATTTGAGCTTTAGGATTGGTTAAAAATTCCAAAAGATCAATAGCGTTTTCTTTATTTTTTGAATATTTCACTATCCCACCACCAGTAACGTTAATGTGGTTACCTCTGTCAGTTTGATTTGTAAAAATAAGATTAATTGCCTTTGCCCAATCTTTTTGTTCAGGATTTTTTTCATTAAATTTCATTTTGCCAAAATAATATGTATTCATTAAAGCAACATCGCACACACCTTCATAAATTGCTTTAGCTTGCGCTCTATCATTGCCCTCTGGCTTCCTTGCTAAATTCTTAACAAGACCTTTTGCCCATTCTTCTGCTCCTTCCTCACCATGGGTTGCAATAATTGAAGCAAGTAAAGATCTATTATAGGCGTGGCTTCCTGATCTAGTACAAATCTTACCTTTCCATTTTGGCTCAGCTAAATCTTCAATTTTAGTTATAGCTCCAATTGGCACTCTATCTTTTGATACAACTACTATTCTTGCTCTTTTTGAAAGAGCAAACCAACGATTTTTGCTATCTCTTAAATGAGAGGGTATATTTTTTTTCAAAATAGAAGAATCAATAGGAATCAAAACATCTTTTTCAACAAATTGTTTTAACCGTGAAATATCTACAGTTAGAATAAGATCTGCTGGTGTGTTTGCACCTTCAGATAGTAACCTTTCTAATAAACCCTTTTTTGCATGCAAAACATTTACTTTGATTCCTGTTGATTTAGTAAATTCTTCAAAAAATGGATCAATCAATATAGGTTGTCTATATGAATAGACATTAACTTCCCCTGAAGCAAAAGACTTAGAAGAAAGAATTGTAATAAGTAATACATTGCAAAAAATAATAAAAAACTTCATAAAACTTCTTTTTGTTTTATTATTAGTTATTTTGTAATAGTAAAAAAAATTATTTGGTCTGTTACTTTTGAAAGAAAAACACCACTTTTTAAAATTATAATAATTCTAAAAAAGGCATTGAATCAAGGGGTAGCTTTTCAACAATTACAAATCTTATAACTGGCCCATTTTCCCATTTTGATAATCTGACATCGCTTGTTTAATTTCTCCTTCTGTATTGGCTACAAAAGGTCCGTGTCTAGCAATGGGTTCATTCAAAGATTTTCCTGCCAAAACAAGATAGGATCCTGATGAAGAAATGGATGTTAAGTGTATTTCGGAACCAGATTGATCAAAAAAAATCATCTGACCTTCTGTGGCAATTTGGTTTGCTTCAGCAAATTGCAATTCACCCTCAATAACATATACCATAGCAATTTGCTCTATAGGTATGTCTAAATTTGTTTTCCCCTCTTTCTTGAATTGAATATCAAATATTGACACTGGCGAGTACGTTTGAATAATCGATTGTGTTTCTTTTACCTTACCCACCAGTACTTTTATCCGGATATTGTCATTTGTATCAATGATAGGAATGTTTTTTTTTAAAATGTGCTGGTAACCGGGCTTTACTCTTTTGTTTTTTTTTGGAAGATTGACCCAAATTTGCAAACCCTGCATCATTCCCCCGCTTTGCTTAAATTTATCTGTCACTAGTTCCGAGTGTACCAAACCTGATCCCGTGGTCATCCATTGAACATCCCCTGTTCTAATTGTAGCTTGACCTCCCCAAGAATCCTTGTGTTCCACTTCGCCTTCCAATAAATATGTAATGGCCTCAAAACCACAGTGTGGATGCGCAGGGACACCCGTTGCTCCACCCGGTTCATAATTAATGGGTCCAAAATGATCGAACAATAAAAAAGGATCGAATTCACGCATTTCTGGAACAGGAAAAGCTCTGGTTACAGGTATCCCATCTCCCTCAAATGTTTTCATGCAATCGTTTATGTTAAGAACCTTGCGCGTCATCGTTTCAACTCTCAATGCTGATTAACTTTTTCAAAAAAACCATAAATTATTTTTTTGGAAACTTTCTGTTTTTTACTTCTGTATCATAGCGCTTAACAGCTTTATTCAAATAATAAGAAAAATTAGCATATGTTTTTACAAATTGTGGCTTTTTGAATGTGTCATCGGTATTTAAAATGTCATTAATAACTAATATTTGACCATCACAATTAATTGATGAACCTATGCCAATAGTTGGTATACTTATGCTCTCTGTAATTTCTTTTGCAAGCTCTCTCTCGATACATTCCAATACCAACAAACTTGAACCAGCTTCTTCTAGTTGATGCGCTAAATCAAGCATATCTTTTTTTTGTTTTGTCGTTTTGCCTATTAATCTAATTTTGCTGAAATCCTTAAAGTGTTGGGGCAAAGCACCAATATGCGAAACTACTAATATTTTATTTTTTATCAAATGAGAAACAATAGGAACTGTTGTTTTATCCGTTTCCAATTTTACTGACTGACAACCAGTAAATTGTAATAAGTGTTTAGCACTATCAAGGGCTTGATTTTTGTTTACATATGTTTTGTAGGGCATGTCGATTATGGTAAATGATTTTTGGGACGATTGCATAACTGCTCTTCCATGATTTTTCATCATCTCTAAAGTAACCGATCTTGTATTTTTAAATCCATAAATAACCGTTCCAAGGGAGTCTCCAACCAATATAACATCAACATTTTGATCAACAATTTTGGCAATGCTACTTGTATATGCTGTTAAGCAAGAAATAGGCCGTATATTTTTTAGCCGCTGTATTGTTTTTATTGAGTTGCGCTTCATAATGTATATTACCACTAACAAAGAAGAATGCTGAGATATAAATTAAGTTTTTTCTGTCCCTCTGTATTATTCGTCCACATAATTCGTTTTGGTATTAATGCTAAATTAAAATTTTTTTGTTTTATTAAATTTGTTCATTTTTTTTAGGGTTCTGTCACTTACGTGATGTTCTATTCCCTCAGAATCTGATTCAGCCGTTTTTTTATCTAAACCCATGTTGGATAAAAAATTAAAAACTATCTTATGTCTTTTCTTTGACTGGCTAGCAATCTGTTGTCCTTTGACAGTTAAGAAAATTGAGCGGTAAGGTTCTTTTTGGATATAGCCTTGTATCTGTAACCGCTTAATGGTTTTATTCACTGTTGCTTGAGTGATATCTAATTTCGAGGCAATATCCACGATTCTGGCTTCGCCGTGTTGATTCAATAGATCAGCTATCAGTTCAAGATAGTCTTCGGTGTTTTCCGTTTGGTGGGCATCTCGTACCTTTTTAAAAGACATATTATGGTATTATTATAAAAATATAAACATTTCATCATTAATATATATAGCTATGGCTATATTTTTTAGCTATACGCACGGAAATGGAAACACAAACCATCATTTTATATGGATCTTTAGCAAGTTTGGGGGCTGGCTTGATGACTACGGTAGGGGCTATACCTTGCTTATTCATTAAAAAAATATCGCCAAAATTTGAAGATACAACATTGGGATTTGCAGCGGGCGTAATGCTGGGCGCTTCATTTTTTTCACTTATCGTTCCAGGATTAGATTACGCCGATGAGCTTTGGCAGAGCAAATATCTTTCTGTGCTGGCTGTGCTTGGAGGCTTATTAGCTGGTGTCTTGGGGATATGGTCAATTGAAAAATATTCGCCTCATGAGCATTTTGTTATTAAAGAGCATTATGATGGCGGACACAAAGAGAAGATTCTAAAAATATGGCTTTTCATCATTGCCATAACCATTCACAATATGCCGGAAGGGCTTGCTGTAGGTGTCGGTTTTGGTGGCGGTGACTTAGGTAAGGCGGTTGCTTTAGCGATTGGCATTGGTATACAAAATGCGCCAGAGGGATTGGCTGTAGCATTTGCTTTGCTTACCATTGGATATTCAAGAATGAATGCTTTTTTAATAGCTGGGGCGACAGGTTTGTTTGAGCCTGTAATGGGATTTATAGGTGTGTCAATTGTCACAGTATTCCTTCCCATACTTCCCGTAGCGTTGGGTTTTGCTGCAGGTGCCATGCTTTTTGTTATATCACATGAAATTATACCCGAAACACATAGACGGGGACATGAAAATTGGGCTACAGGGGGTTTTACTTTTGGTCTTTTAACAATGTTAAGTTTAGATATACTATTAGGATGAGTACACAAACAGACACGCTTGGGCGCAATGCGTTGATCATTGCCTTTATGATAAATCTTGTAATGATAACTGCAGATCTAACGTACGGTTTAATGATGAATTCTGCTTCATTGCTAAGTGATGCTGCTAACAATTCAGGGGATGTTTTCATTCTTGGATCAAGCATACTCGTATTATCATCAACCACTGCTGTTAAAAATAGACTAGCATTATTAAAGGGAATAATAATGATAGCATTTGGTTTGTGGGCTTTCTATCATGTATATCTAGGCTTAATAGGTTCGTCCATATTATCAGGAGGTATCATTTCTTTTGTTGGATTGCTTTCATTAATTGGCAACACCAGCGTTGCATTAATGATGCATAAATATCAGCATAAAGATATAAACTTCATGAGTGCCTTTATATGCTGTAGGAACGACGCTATTGCATCTTTTGGAATTATTCTTGCTGGTATATTGGTAATGATGACAGGAACTGTATGGCCTGATATTATTATTGGTAGCGTAATTGCAATAATTGTATCTTACGGTGGTTTTAAGATTATCAGATTAAGCTTACTGCCTATTGATCCTCCAAAAGATGATTGTTGTTAAGCTAAAAAATTAGTAAATAAATTCTCATAAACCTGATTGCTAATTACTATGAATATTTACAGATATATAATTCTAAATAACAAATAAACAAGGGGATTTTAAAATCCTGCGTACCCAAACTTTCCTAATAGAGAAACAAATAGCCAATAGCAAATTGCAGTCAATATTACCGAACTTGTCATAGATATGATAAAAGATAAATTAAATTTTAATAATAAGGGAAGAAAAACAAAAAAAGTTAGAGAAGGGATAACCATTAATAAAGTAGAGTTGGATAAATCTATTATTTTTTGTGTATCTTTTGTTTCCCAATAAAGCCATACCATCGCTAAAAAAGTTGTCAGAGGAATTGAGACAATTAAACCCGCTAAAAGAGATGAGCGTTTAGCAATCTCTGCCACAATTACTACAACTATAGCAGTGATAAGTATTTTGATTAGAAAATATATCACATTTTTATTTTATAATAAGTTTAGGGGGCATAATGCCCCCTATCCAAAGTTGACTTAATTTATACTAATAAGTCGTGCCTTTTTCTCTTCGGGAACAATACGCTCCAAGTCAATGTTAAGAAGGCCATTATTAAGTTCAGCATCTTTTATCTTGATATCCTCAGATATAGTAAATGCGCGCTCAAATTGTCTTGTAGAAATTCCTTTGTGAATCACTCCATTGCTGTCTTCATTAACAATTTTTTCTTTCGCTTTATTGCGAACGGTTAGCGTACTGTCCTTTAACTCCAACTCAATGTCATCCTTGTTGTGTCCAGCAAGGGCAACTTCTATCTTGTAATCATTCTCACTAATTTTTCGAATGTTATAAGGTGGATAGTTAGAATTATAGCGCTCCGTTAACTCCAGCATGCGATCAAACTCTTCAAAAATCGAGTCAAATCCCACAGAAAAAGGTCTTAGCGAATTCCATACGGATAGGTTTCTAGTCATAAAAACTCCTTTATAAGCAAGTTACATGTCGGCACCCACTACGGCATGCCAACACCAATAAAATGGTGATTATCCTCAGTTTTTCAAGATCAAATTATTTTTTTTTCTGATAAATGACAAGCCGTCAGATAAAGGAAGAAGAGAGAAATCCACTCGCTCATCAGACTGTATAGACTGATTTAAGGTCCGAATGGTTTGTGTTTGTTTATCTGTTTTGGTGTCGTCCGCAACATCACCATGCCATAACATATTGTCAATAATGACAATCCCATTAGGCCGCAGTAATGGCAAAGACAACTCATAATAATTCGGATAATTATCTTTGTCTGCATCAATAAAAATTAAATCAAAAAAATATTGGCGATCAATAAAACTTTGCATCACTTCTACACCGGCACCTATTATTGAATCGATTTTATTGCTAACTCCTGCCATCAGCCAATACTTTTGCGCAATAGGCAAAAATTCATCAGAATTGTCAATCGTTTTTATAGAACCTTTTTCAGGCAATCCCTTAGCCATACATAAAGTACTTAGCCCGGTAAAACGTCCTATCTCTAAACATTTATTCGACTTTGATATATTAACAATTATTTCTAAAAATTGACCTTGCTCAGGCGCTATTTGCATTTGCGCAACACTCCCTAATGCAGCTGTCTCTTTAACTAATTGATCAATCACAGGATCGGAACGATATCCAACTTTTTCCAGATACTTAACAAGATCTTGGTCAACGGTGATTTGCGTACTCATTTAATTTATTGTCTCATAGATAGACTGTAATGGAGAAACTTTTCCGTCGGAAAGAATAAAACATTTTATAATCTGATCTTTTGCTCTATCAAAATCATCTTTGGATTTCGCATGAACTTGGATAACAGGGGTAGAAGCGTCAACGGAATCTCCTATCCCAATGACATTATCAAAACCTACTAGATAATTAATATTATCATTAACTTGTTTTCTTCCTCCGCCTAGCTCAATTAAGATTAATCCCAATTCCCGTGTTTTAATCTCTTTTATATGGCCTTTCTTACCCAATGAAATATCTTCTATATAAGGTGCCTTTGACATCTCTGTTTTATAATTGCTTAAAAAAGAATTTGATCCCCCAAGTGCACTAACCATTTTTTCAAATTTTTCTGCAGCCAAGCCGTTATTGAGAACTTTATGAATTTCTTCCGTTGCCTGTGTTCTGGATATTTTTTTTGCCATCATTAAAATTGAAGTTACCAATTCATTAATAATACTTTCTAAACGGGGATGTTTCTTATCCATAGTTAAATATTCTACACATTCAACAACTTCTAGTGCATGACCGGCGCTTCTTCCAAGAATTTGGTTCATGTCGGTTAATATTGCCTCACATTGCAAACCAGCTTCTTTTGCAACACCAACCAAGGACACAGCAAGATTTTGGGCAACATCCAAAGTCGCATTGAATGAACCATTGCCAACTTTTACATCTAAAACCAAACTCTTTAATCCGGAAGCAATTTTTTTTGAAAGAATGGATGATGTGATCAAGGGAAGTGATTCGACAGTTCCGACAACATCGCGAATGGAGTATAATTTTTTATCCGCTGGGGCTAAATTGGATGTTTGCCCAATAATGGCACAACCAACATCCTTAACTACTTTTCGAAATGTATCGATGCTTGGATGAGTGTTGTATCCCGGAATAGAATCAAATTTATCTAACGTACCTCCCGTATGTCCCAATCCCCGCCCTGAAATCATAGGAACAAACAATCCGCATGCTGCAAGAATGGGAGCTAAGGCAAGACTAACTTTATCGCCAACACCGCCTGTTGAATGCTTATCGCACACTAAATCACTATCCAGAACATCATGCCAATCAAGCGTATCTCCTGATTGCGTCATCGCGTTTGTCATCCAAACTGTCTCTTCCGCAGACATGCCGTTAGAAAAAATTGCCATACTCATTGAAGCTATTTGTGGATCTGAAAAAGATCCATCCGTCAGCCCTTGCACAAAAAAGGTAATTTCTTCTTTCGAAAGAGAGTGCTTATCTCTTTTTTTTCTAATTATCTCTTGCGGTATCATCAAAGTGTACTTCTTGAATAAAATTTTTGATTAAACTCAAAACGTATTTTTCCGCTAAACTTGCATTTTCTAAAGTTTCCTGATGACTGAGTTTTGTCTTACTCATTCCTGCCGCAAGATTCGTAATAACGCTAATCGCTATGACAGGAAGTGAACAGTGATTGGAAACCAAGACTTCGGGAACTGTTGACATACCTACAGCGCTTCCACCCATAACCTTAAGGGCGTTAATCTCCGCTGGAGTTTCAAAGTTAGGTCCTGAATACATACAATATATGCCTTCAAATAACTTTTGACCTATTTTTTGAGAAACAACAATTAATTGATTACGGTAGAACTTATGGTATCCATCACTCATATCGTGAAACCGTGGTCCATAGTTTTCATCGTTTATGCCTATTAAAGGATTAAAACCACTCCAATTGATATGATCCGTAATGACCATTAAACTTCCTGCTGGCATTTCCTCTTTTAAACTTCCCGCAGCATTTGTGACGATCAATAATTTACACCCAATATCTTTCAGTACACGAATGGGTTTTGCTAAACTAGAAGGATCATGACCCTCATAAATATGCGAGCGTCCATACATGCATACAACATTTTTATTTTCAATTTGACCTAATACAAGTTTACCCACGTGACCTTGCACGGTAGGTTGAGGAAAGTCCGGCAAATCTTCATAAGAAAAAGAATGGGTTATATTTTTTTCATCAAAAAAATTTGTCAATCCACTTCCGAGAATAACGGCGATATCTGGTGTGATATTGTTTGTTCTTTCCAAGAAAATATCAGCTGACTTATGCATTATAAATTTTCAGGTCCAAAGGAGTCTGGGAGCAATTCAGCAAGAGTAGAAGTTTTAAGATGACCATTCGTATTGCACATATGGATGTTTACATTCAATGAAGCAAATTCTCTTAGTCTTTGTCGACAACCACCGCAGGGAGAACACAGTATATCACCAGAACCTATTACAACGATTTCTTTTATTTTTGTATGGCCACTGCTTATTAAATTTCCAATAGCGCTCGCTTCCGCACATTGTGATTGAGGATAGGCGGCATTTTCAACATTACACCCAACAACAATGGAGTTGTCTTCACTCAAAAGTGCAGCTCCTACTTTAAATTGTGAATAAGGAACATGAGCATTATCACGGACTTTTTTAGCTTCAATAAATAATTTTTCAAAATTCGCTGAAATCATAACTCTTTATTAACACCAATTTATGAATTAAAATAATTTAAATTTTATACAATTTTTCTAAAAAGTTCTGCGAGTCTTCTCCCCCATAATACTTCTTGACGTAATTTTTCTGGATCCACATTGAAGCAGGTTGCCATTGCTAAATTATAAATAGCCCTTGCATCAATTGTTGATAATAAATTTATATCAATTGATATGCTGGGAGAGTGAGGAATTCCTCAAATTCCGTAGATGTACTCATATTCTTGAATATATCAGATGCTTCAGAAAATTTACCCCGTGCATATTGATTATCACCAATCGTGTTTTTTATTTTTTCTAACTCTTCCTTCATCAATAAATCAAAGTACTCTTTTGTTATTGTTTTGCCATCTGTAGTTTTAGATCCGTGTCTTAACCATTGCCAAATTTGCGCACGTGAAATTTCTGCTGTTGCCGCATCTTCCATTAGATTATAGAGCGGCACACATCCATTGCCCTTAAGCCACGCTTCAATATATAAAATTCCAACATTAATATTAGTGCGAATACCCGTTTCGGTAATGACACCGCTTCTTCCTCCAGCTGTTTTCACTGGCAATTTTAATAAATCACTACTCGTTACGTGAATATCTTCTCTCTTATTGCCCAATTGGCAGGGATATTCCAAATGATTATCAAAAACTTCTTTAGCGATAGTAACAAGGGCAGGATGCGCCACCCATGTTCCATCATGACCGTTATATACTTCAATCAACTTATCATCGTAAACTTTTTGTAATGATTTTTTGTTTTCTTCTTCATCATTCTTGATTGGAATTTGTGCGGCCATACCACCAATTGCGTGCGCCCGTCTTTTATGGCATGTTTGAATCAGTAATTCACTATATGCTTTCATAAAATGAACGTGCATACTGACTAATGAGCGATTAGGTAAAACAAAACTTTTGTGATTGCGGAATTTTTTGATAAATGAAAAAATATAATCCCACCGTCCACAATTTAGCCCAACAATATTATCTTTTAGTTCATACAAAATTTCATCCATTTCAAAAGCCGCCAATATTGTTTCAATTAGGACTGTGGCCTTAATAGTGCCCTTTGCCAAATTAAATTTTTCTTCACTAAACTTGAAAACTTCGGACCATAAACACGCCTCCTTATGATTTTCCAATTTAGGTAAATAAAAATAAGGACCCGATCCATTATCTATAAGTACTTTATGATTATGAAAAAAATATACCCCAAAATCAAACAGCGATCCGGATGTAATTTCACCATTAACGGTAAAATGTTTTTCGGGTAAATGCCATCCTCGTGGTCGAACTATTAGAACGGCAGGTTTTTCTATTAATTTGTATTCTTTGCCATTTTTTGAATCTGTAAAATCAATCTCCCTGGTGTTTTCATCATAGACTACATTTTCAAGCAGGGCGCCATCATGAATGGCATTGTAGATATCGGGTTCGGCGTTTTTATCTAGATTGATGACTTTGGCATAACAGCCTCCTTCAAAATTAAAAATACCATCATCTGACCAGCCATGTTCATCATCGCCAATCAGGGGGCGGTTGGGGTCTGTGGACAGGGTAGTCTTACCTGTTCCGCTGAGTCCAAAAAATAAAGCTGTGTTACAGCCAGACGTATCTACATTCGCTGAACAATGCATGGAAAGAACTCCCTGCAGAGGAAGAATATAATGCAGTACAGAAAAAATACCTTTTTTCATTTCTCCGCCGTATTCTGTCCCGCCAATAATAGCAATATTTTTCCCTAAATGGAAAATGATAAAGGTTTCAGAGTTTAATCCATGAGCTTTAAACTGCTCATCAATTACATCACTGGCATTTATAATGGTGAAATCCGGTGCAAAAATGTTCAACTCATCCCAGGCAGGACGAATAAACATATTGTTGCAGAAATGAGCCTGCCAGGCTTTCTTGGCAATGATACGCACATTCAGGCGGTATTTTGGGTCGGCGCCGCCAAATCCATCAAAAACATAGGTGCTGGAATCATCATGATTATTATAATATTGTACCACTTTAGCGTATAACTCATCAAAGATATTTTCACTTACTTTCCGGTTAACTGATCCCCACCAGAGCTTATCTGTGGAAGATGGTTCATCCACAAAATATTTATCATTGGGAGAGCGGCCGGTATAGTCGCCGGTATCTACCATTACAGCGCCCCGCATCCCCATTACTCCCTCTTTATTCAGAATGGTTTCTTCAACCAGTCTTTCCATGGGCAGATTACGGTAAATGTTTTTATTCTGGTTGATACCCAGGTCAGTTAAGTTAATTTCTTGTTGAATGCTCATTGATTCTCCTTATTTTCCATGTGGATGTGCCTGTTGATAAATTTTCTTTAATTTGTCCTGCTGAAGATGGGTATAAACCTGGGTTGAAGACAAACTGCTGTGCCCCAATAAATCTTTTATCGCCATCAAATCTGCCCCATTATTCAGCATATGCGTGGCAAATGTATGGCGCAGTGAATGGGGGCTTAATTTTTCATCATCTGAAACCTGTTTAAGATATTTTTTCACTATATTAAAAACCGTCCTTTGGGCTATATGGCTCCGTTTACCATTCTTTCCTTTTCGAAGGGCTGGAAATAAATAATTGTCAGGGCCGGCTAACCCATTTTCATTTAAAATCTCGATATGGTTACGGAGAGTATCCATGGCTTCCGTACCCACCATAACAATCCGTTCTTTACTTCCCTTCCCAATAATATGGATAATCCCTTCTTCCATTCGAATATCATGCAGCTGTATGGAAATTAATTCTGATATACGAATTCCGGTGGCATAAAATAATTCTAATATGAGCCGTTCCCTGAGCGCTTTCTCATCATTTCCCACAGGAATTCTCAGAACATTTTCAGCTTCTTTCAGGGAAAGAAAATGGGGCAGTTCCTGCTTTATCTTGGGAGTTTTAACAGATTGAGTGATATTCACCTTTACCAGATTTTTTATAAGCATGTATTTATAAAGTGATTTTACGGATGCCAAATGCCGAGCAAGTGTTCTGGCACTGAGTCCCCTTCGGGATAGCTGCTGCAAATAGCACTGAATAGCAGTTTGGTCCAAGTCTTTAAATTCCCGTGTAGGGTCAAAATCCCGGCAGAATGAATAGTACTGATCCAGATCATGTTCATAGGAACGAATCGTATGGGAGGAATATCTTCGCACTGTCTTGATATACTCCAGAAAATCCGAAATGATTTGATGTCTATGACTGTTCATTTTTCAATAGATCCAGGGCAGATTGTAAGTCTAAGGGTACCGGCGCTTCAAAGTTCAGTTTTTCTTCTGTTCCCGGATGAGTAATTTCTAATTTATGGGCATGCAATGCAACCCGCTTAATGGTTTTATTTACGTGGTTTAAAATTTGTGTATATTTCACATGGAAAGATTTGGAATTTTTTTGCCCTCCACCATAAGCACCATCACCAAAGATTGGATGGCCAATGGATTTAAGATGAACCCGCAATTGGTGGGTCCTTCCGGTTTCAGGATATAATTTCACCCAAGATAGTGGCGGAAAATACTCCAATAATTCAAATCGTGTAAGTGAATCCCTGCCGCCGTTTTCAACCATGGTAAATAATTTCCGGTTGCGGTGGTGTCTGCCTATTTCTCCCTGTATCACTCCTTTTTCTTCAATATGTCCCCAAGCCAGGGCAAAATATTCTTTTTTCACCATGCGCTGATTAAACTGTTCGCTTAATGCATTATGGGTTTTATCATTTTTTGCAATAAGAATTACACCAGATGTATCCTTATCCAGACGGTGCACTATCCCGGGGCGGAATGAATCTGTACGGGAAAGTTGATCAAAATGGTGAATAAGACCATTTAACAGGGTCCCGCTGTGGTTACCACTCCCGGGATGAACCACAAGTCCGGATGGCTTATTAATAACAGCAAGATCATCATCTTCATGGATAATATCCAAGTCCATGGGTTCGGCAGCCAGCTCCTCATTACGGAGTTCTGGTTCAAATCTGCATTCAATTTTTTCATCACCTTGGAGGATCAGTGATGGTTTCACAGCTTTACCATCAATCTTCACCTGCCCCAGTTTAATAAAATTCTGAATTTTTGAGCGGGACAAATCCGGCAGTTTTTCCGTCAAATACTGATCCAGACGTAAGTGTGATTGATCTACTGTAAACATATAGTTCTCAGTCAATTTGTTCTACTAATTCAGGCTTTCTTAAGAATAGTGAATGCAGCAAATACAATATGACCCCGATTGTCACTGCTGAATCTGCGATATTGAAGGTGTACCAGCGAAAACTTGTGAAACCAATATCTATAAAATCAACCACCCCCCCATATGATTCCACAAAGAATATCCGGCTCCGGTCAATGAGATTTCCAATTGCGCCGCCCAGTATAAGCCCCAAGCCATTTACAATCAGAGGATGATTATGCCGTTCCTGCCAATGCAGGTACCCTATAAACAGGGTGGCTGCACCGGACAAAATGGTTACAAGCATACTTAAATCCCCCACTGGTATTCCAAAGGCAATGCCGGGATTCTTCACATGGCTGAATCTTAAAAATGAGCCAATTATTTCCCGGGTTTCCCAGAGTGAATAATTCTGTTTTATCCACATTTTGGTAGCCTGGTCAACCAAAACTACCAGGATTGTTGGAATATATATTCTCAATGAATTATACGACTTTTGACTTACAATCAAAACAACTGGTTGTGTGGGGTACTTCATGCAGCCGTTCTTTACTAATGAGCTGCCCACAGGAGACACAAATTCCAAAAGAACCATCTTCTATCATCTCCAGGGCACGATTCAGGTATTGGAGATATGTATTTTCTCTGTCCACCATATAATAAT
>Ga0207966_1000733_pt1 | contig 18493 bp, 18 predicted proteins | sample Knorr_S23_td_NAD_FD_185611 | JGI IMG/M metagenome (GOLD analysis project Ga0207966, IMG submission 185611) | Marine microbial communities from Southern Atlantic Ocean transect - Knorr_S23_td_NADW_ad_2500m_LV_B (SPAdes) (version 2) | ecosystem: Environmental > Aquatic > Marine > Oceanic | place...
TTTTTAATAAATTCGGGGTTTGGTAGAATTATATCAATACCAGGAGTTTCTTCAGAATTTCCAAAAGTAATTCCTAAGTCAACGATAATCCATTTACCTCCTGTACCATATAGATAAAAATTCATACCTATTTGGCCAACACCTCCAATAGGAGAAAATACTAGCTCATTTTGTGGTACATATGTATTAATTAAATTATCAGTTAATTTCTGCATTATAATTTAATTTAAAAATTTCAATCAAGCCATGTATTGTTAAATTTTCATTTACAGTATTAATTAAATTTATATCTTTTGAAATAATCTTAGATAAACCTCCAGTGGAAACGCAAAATAGTTTCTTTTTAAATTTAGTTTGTATTTTTTTTATTATATAAGTCACTAAACCGATATATCCCCAATATAATCCATTTTGGATTGCATTCTTAGTATTTTTTCCAATAATACTATTGATCTTTTTAAATTTTACTAATGGTAATTTCGATGTTTTACTAAATAAATTTTGAAGAGATAAATTAATACCTGGAGTTATCAATCCACCAACGTAATTGCCAGAATTATTAATAACATCAAATGTAGTAGCAGTACCAAAATCAATTACCAATGTTGGCGCATTGTAAAGTGATTTAACAGCAACAGTATTTACAATTCTATCTGCTCCAACTTGGTTTTTATTTGTTAAATTAATTTTTATGTTCAGCTTAGTTTTGTTAAATGAAACAAAATGAGGATTTTCCTTTAAAAAAAAAACACAGGTTTTTTTTAAATTATAATTAATTTCAGGAACTACGGATGAAATAATACATTTTATTTTTTTTTGTACTCTTAAAATTTTTTTTATTTCTTTAAATTTTTTAAATAAAAAAAAATTTTTTTTTTTTATAACAACCGTTTTAAATCTTTTAATTTTAAAAATTTTAAAGTTTTGAATTATTGCAACTACAATATCTGTATTACCAACATCTATTACAAAAAAATTGTTAATATTCACGTAATTTGATCTCCATAAAAAAGTTCTTTTGTTTCTTTGCTTGTTTTTAATTTAATTCCTCCATTTATTAACAAATCTAATATTTTACCTTTTATATAATTGTTTTGATATTTAACAACAATTTTATTATTTTTTTTATATACATTTGATATCCAATTTTTTTTTATAAAATTAAATCCTTTTTTTTTCCAAAATTCATAATTTCTAAAAAATCTTTGTAAAAATGAATCAATAAAATCATCTTTTCTAACATAAATTTTTTCTTTATTTAGAGATGTAATTTTAAATTCTTTTGTATTTAAATTTGGTGATTTTTTTATATTTAATCCTATCCCTATAATAACCCACTTTATTTTTTTATTTACAAAAGAAGAAGTTTCTACTATGACACCAGCAATTTTTTTTTTATTTAAAAGAATATCGTTTGGCCACTTATATTTAATATTTATATTACTTTTTATTTTTTTTAAAGTATCACCTAAAGTTATTGAAGTCATAAATGAAAGTTGATTTACTTCATTTATACTACATTTTGGTTTTACTAAAATAGATAAATGTATATTACCTTTGTAAGAAAACCATTTAGCATTTCTTCTACCATAACCATCAGTTTGATTATCAGCACTTAAGCATAAATTATTGATATTTACTTTTGATGAAATCATTTTCTTGATTTCCAAGTTAGTGCTTTTAACAGTTTTTAAATTTATTAAATTATATTTTTTTTTCATCAATTACTGATTAATGAGGCTGCGTTAATAATTTCTAAAAAATCAGAAAGAAATATTATCAAAAATATACTTATAATTAAGGTAACAACAATTATTAATTTAGAAATTGTAGATATATTTATATAAATATCATTTATTGGTTTATCAAAAAAAATAGTTTTAATAATTTTGATATAATAAAATGCTGAAATAATAGATGTTAAAACTGCAATTATAGCTAATAAATACAATTTACTTTCTATTGCAGAAATTAAAATATATAACTTTCCAAAAAAACCGGATAAAGGTGGTAATCCTGCTAAAGAAAAAAACAAAATAACAAAACTAAAAGATAAAAAGGAATTTTTTTTTAATAAACCAGAAAAACTTTTAATATTTTCCAAGTAATATCCATCAACCTTATTTTTTAAGCATAGTATGCATGTAAAAATTCCTAAAACATTAACCATATATATTGAAATATAAAGTTGGACACTTTTAATTCCTATCTGATTAGCAGTTAATATACCTATTAAAATAAAACCCATATGGTGAATGGAACTATAAGCTAAAAGTCTTTTAATATTAGTTTGATTCAAAGCTGCTATAGAACCTAGAACCATTGAAGCTATAGAAACTAAATATATGATTTGAAACCAAGCATCGGAATAATTTGCGAATGGTATGTTTAAAAATTTTATTAAAAAACCTATAGCTCCAATTTTTGGAACAGTAGTAAAATAAGCTGTTATTGATGTGGGTGATCCTTCATACACATCAGGTGCCCACATATGAAATGGCACAACGGCAATTTTAAAAAATAAGCCACATAAAATTAAAACGAAACCAATGTTAAGAATTAAAAAATTTTCATTATTTTCTAATGATAGATTTATTGATTTGGAAATTTCATAAAAATCAGTTGCATTAGTAAATGCGTAAATTATAGATAAACCATATAATAATATTCCAGAAGATAGCGCACCAATTATAAAATATTTAACTCCGGCTTCAGAGGACTTTATATCATATTTTCTATATGCAGCTAAAATATATAGGCAAATACTTTGCAATTCTAAACCAAGATACATTGAAATAATATTTCTTGAAGAAATTAGTATTAAGATTCCAGCTAAAGATATTAAAATTAAGAAAAAAAATTCAGGTTTAAGTATATCTAAATCTTTTAAATAGTTATATGAAATATAAGTTATTATTATTGTTCCAGTAAATGCTAAAATTTTAAAAAAAAGTGTATATAAATCATTATTTAGTAAATTATTAAATGAGTTTGTTCCAACATCTACAATATATATAGAACAATAAAAAGAAGAAATTAATGAAACAAGAGTGATATAAAGTATTTTCTTATTTGACTCTTTGCTGTTAGTAAAAATAATCCCATACAATAAAATAAAAATAGAGCCAAAAATTAAAATAATTTCTGGCGAAAATAATTTAACATCACTTAATTGCATTTTTTTTAATTAATAATTAATTTATTTGTAGATAATTCATAAACACTAATCAACAAATTTGGATATATTCCTAATATAATAATCAACAATAAAAAAATAAAAAAAACTAATGTATCTTTGGTATTCAAATCACTAATACCAGTATAATTATTATTTCCAAAACAAACACGATTGTATAACCATAAAATATAACAAGGTGAAAGTATAATTCCGAATGCTGCAAGAAAAGATATTAAAAAATTAATTTTAAATGCTCCTAGTAAAACTAAAAATTCACCAATAAATCCTGTTGTTCCCGGAAAAGAAACTGCTCCTAAACAATAAACCAAGAAAAAAATTGAAAATATAGGCATTTGTTTCCACAAACCACCGAAGTCATCAATATTTTTTGTCTGCATTCTATCAATTAAACTGCCTGCAGATAAAAAAAGTGCTGCTGAAATGAGGCCGTGACTGATCATTTGAAAGACTGCTCCTTGTAGCCCCTCTAAGTTTCTGGAAAAAATACCTAAAGTAACAAATCCCATGTGAGCTACTGAAGAATATGCAATTAATTTTTTTATATTTTTTTGAGATAATGCAAGTATTGAAATATAAATAATTGAAATTAAACTTAATATAAAAATAAAAGGTGTAAAAAAATCAGAAGCCTCTGGAAATAAAGGAAGTGAAAATCTTAAAAAACCATAACCTCCTAATTTTAATAAAATTCCAGCTAATATTACTGATCCTGCAGTTGGGGCTTCTACATGAGCGTCGGGTAACCATGTATGGAAAGGCCACATAGGAATTTTAATTGCAAATGAAGCAAAAAAAGAAAGAAATAACCATATTTGTAAAGTAAATGGAATATTTGTTTTCATTAATAAAGTAAGATTGCTAGTTCCAGAATATAAATATAGAGTTAATATTCCTAACAACATAAGTAAGGAACCAAAAAGGGTAAATAAAAAAAATTTGTAAGATGCGTAAATTCTATTTTTACCTCCCCAAATTCCTATAATTAAAAAAAGAGGAATTAATGATCCTTCAAAAAAAATAAAGAAGATAAATAAATCTAAAGATGCAAATAATCCAATAAGAAAACACTCAATTATTAAAAAAGATACTATAAAATAGCTAGTGTGGTCTTTAATTTTGTTCCAACTGGTAATGATACAAATCGGTATTAAGAAAGTAGTTAAAAGAATAAATGATAAAGAAATTCCATCAATTCCAAGATAATAATAAATACCCAAATCATCTATTATTTTAAAGTTTTCAATAAATTGAAATTGACTTTCAGTTTTATCAAAAGAGTAAAGTAAAATTAATGATAAAAAAAAATTTATAATTGATGTCCAAAGCCCTATTTCTTTTACTTTATTTTCATAGGATTTATCATTTTTATTTATTAGTAATATTATTAAAGATCCTAAAAATGGAAAAAAAATCAATAATGATAATATTGGAATATTTGACAATTTTTAATACTAAAGAAAAAAAATAATAAAAGAAATTAATATTGTCATTCCGATAACAAAAGAAAATACATAATGATAAATATAGCCTGTTTGTAAATTGCTGAAAAATTTTGATATATTTTTCGTAGATAAAGCTATAGCATTTGGTCCTAATCTATCAATTAGACCAATATCTATTTTTTTCCATAAATTTTCAGATAATTTAATTATATTTTTAACAAATAAATAATTATAAAATTCGTCAAAGTACCATTTATTTAAAAGAAATTGATAAAGTAAGTTGAATTTTTTCTTTAAAAACAAAATCAAATTTTGTTTAAAAAAATATAAATAAAAAATTAAAAATATTCCAAAAAAAGCAAAAATTGTTGGAATAAAATTAATTAAATAATTCTTGTGATGCAAATCAACACCAGTAAGATTTACAACATTTGAGTTTATCCATAACTGAACATATTTATCACTAATAAAAAAATCTTTAAAAAGATAACCAGAAAAAATAGCAAAAAAACCAAGTAATATAAGTGGCAATAAAATGTAAAATGAAGATTCTTTAACTTTATTGTATTGAGCGTTTGAAAATTTTAATGATCCATGAAAAACATAATAAATTAATCTAAATGAATATGCGGCTGTAAGTGATACAGTAATAATAGATATAAAATAAACGTATTTAGATAAAAATAAATCAGATGTTAAACCAGAATTAATTATGGCCTCTTTTGAATAGTATCCAGAAAAAAAAGGAATGCCTGAAAGAGCCAAACTTCCAATTATCATAATAAAATAAGTTAGAGGAAGTTTTTTCCATAATTTTCCCATTTTTTTAATATTTTGTTCGTGATTTAATGCTTGTATAACGGATCCGGCACCTAAAAAAAGTAAAGCTTTAAAAAAAGCATGTGTAACAAGATGAAAAATAGCTAAATTATACAGAGAAAAACCAGCTGCAATAAACATGAATCCTAATTGACTACAAGTAGAATATGCAATAATTCTTTTTATATCATTTTGAGTTAAAGCAACAGAGGCTGCAAAAATTGCAGTTAGAGAACCTATAAAAATTAAAAAATTTGATGCAAAAATAGAATTATTGAAAAATAAAGACATTTTACAAATTAAAAAAACACCTACAGTAACCATAGTTGCAGCATGGATTAGGGCAGATACAGGTGTGGGGGCTTCCATTGCATCAGGCAACCATGTATGAAAACCTATTTGAGCAGATTTAGCCATAGCACCTAAAATTAGAAACAAACAAATAATATTTATTGCATCTACGTCAAAAAATAAAAAATTATATTTAATTCCACTGTAGTTATTAAAATTAGAAAAAATATTTGTAAAGGTTATCGAATTAAAAGTTAAGTAAATTAAAATAATTCCTAATATAAAAAACATATCACCTACTCTATTTACAATAAATGCTTTTAACGCGGCGTTACTAGCAGATTCTTTATAAAACCAAAAACCTATTAGTAAGTAGGAACACAAACCTACTCCTTCCCAACCTAGATACAGCTGAAGTAAATTTCCTGAAGAAACTAAAATAAGCATAAAAAAAGAAAATAAATTTAAATAACAAAAAAAACGGGCTATAGATTTATCTTCTTTCATATAACCAATTGAATAAAATTGAACTAAAGCTGAAATAATATTTACTATAAAAATCATTGTGGAGGTTAAGAAGTCAATATTTATTGTCCAACTAGAGATTAAATTTCCAGAATTAAGCCAATTAAATAAATAAATTTCAAAGGTATCGTTAGTATTTATAATTTCCTTAATAAGTAGAAATGAAAAAAAGGTCGCCAAAAAAATATTAAAGGTTGAAATATAAACTAAAATTTTTTTGTTAATAAAATTAGAAAGAAAAATAAAAATAAAAAAACTTATTAAAGGTAAGAAAACTGGAAGTAAGTACATTTTATCCTTTTAAGGTATCAATATCATCAATATGTATTGAATCTTTTTTTCTAAAGAAAATTACTATTATCGCTAAACCAACAGCTGCTTCTGCGGCAGAAACACTTAAATTAAAAAAAACAAATATTTGACCGGTAATATCTTTATAATAATTTGAGAAAGAAACAAAATTTATATTTGCTGAAAAAAGTATTAATTCTATGGACATCAACAAAACTATCAAATTTTTTCTATTTAAAAAAACGCCTATTAAACCGATTGTAAATACAATTATTGAAAGATATAAGTAATATATAATAGGAATTTCCATTTGCTTATTTTTTTAAAATTTGCTTATAAATATTCTGCTTTTTTATCCCCTCTCTTTTTCTAATAGTTAAAAAGATTGCACCTATCATAGCAACCAGAAGAATTATGCCGGATATTTGAAACAGTAAGAAATAATCGGTATATAAAATATTTCCTATTATTTTTGTATTATCCAATATTTGGTCACTTATATTATTGTCAATGGAGCTTGTTTGCACAAAATTTAATTTTGATTGACTAACTACATAAAATAATTCTAATAAAATTATAAACCCAACAAATAATCCTATCGGTAAATAATTTAAAAAAGTTTGTCTCAATTTAGTAATATTTATATCTAGCATCATAATAACAAATAAAAAGAGGACTGCCACAGCACCAATATAAACTATAAGAACTACCATTGCTAAAAATTCCGCATTAGAAAACAAAAAAAGAATTGAAGTGTTAAAAAATACAAGTATTAAAAATAAAACAGAATGAATAGGATTCTTTGATATTATTACTAATAATGAAGAAGTAATAATTATTATTGATACAATAGAAAATAAAAAAGTAGTCAAAATTAATTTATAAAAAAATTTTTATCTATACTTTGAATCTAAATCCAATCTCTTTTTTATTTCATTTTCCCACACATCGCCGTTCTTTAAAAGTTTTTCTTTATCGTATAGTAGTTCAGATCTAGTTTCTGTAGAATATTCAAAATTAGGACCTTCTACAATAGCGTCGGTTGGACAAGATTCTTCACATAAACCACAATATATACATTTAGTCATATCAATATCATATTTTGTTGTAATCCTAATACCATTCTTATCAGCAGGTCCTGTTTCAATCGTAATAGCTTGGGCAGGACAAACTGCTTCACATAATTTACATCCAATACATCTTTCTTCGCCTGAAGGATATCGTCTTAACGCATGTTCACCTTTAAACCTAGGACTTAAAGGGCCCTTTTCATTAGGATAATTTAAAGTTACGCGTCTCTTAAAAAAATATTTAAACGTGGTAATTAATCCAATTATTATATCCCTAAATAATGCAATTTTTAATATTCTAAAAAAAATTTTTTTATACATATTTAAAGAAAACTAAAAAAGTAGATGTTAAAAATAACCATAATAGTGATAATGGTAAAAAGACCTTCCATCCAAGTCTCATTAATTGATCATATCTAAATCTAGGAAGTGTTGCCCTAATCCAAAAGAATAAAAATACAAAAAAAGATACTTTAAGAAAAAACCATATATAACCAGGAACATAATAAAATAATTCTAAATCAAATGGGGGTAGCCAACCACCAAAGAAAAATATCGTGGTCATAGCACTCATCAGGACAATATTTGCATATTCACCTAAAAAAAACAAAGCAAAAGGAAATGAGGAATATTCAACATGATATCCAGATACAAGTTCAGCCTCGGCTTCAGGTAGATCAAAAGGAGCTCTGTTAGTCTCAGCTAGGGTAGATATAAAAAAAATAACCATCATTGGAAAATGAGGTATAAAATACCATAAATTTTTTTGAGCTAAGACAATTTCTGTTAAATTTAATGAACCTGCAGATAATAGAACGCTAATAATTATTAATCCAATTGATACTTCGTATGAAATCATTTGAGCAGTAGAACGCATTGCGCCTAAAAAGGCGTATTTAGAATTACTTGCCCAACCAGCCATTATTATTCCGTAAACACTTAATGATGATACAGCAAATAAATATAAAACACCTACATTAATATTTGATAAAACAACACCTTTGTCGAAAGGAATTACCGCCCAACCAATTAAGCTTAATACAAATGTAATAATAGGAGCAATTAAAAAAAGATATTTATCTGAGCCATAAGGAATAATAATTTCTTTTGTTAATAATTTTATGCCATCAGCAACAGGTTGCAATAAACCTAAAGGACCAACTACATTAGGGCCTCTTCTTAATTGCATACCTGCAATTACTTTTCTCTCAATATAAGTTAATAAAGCTACAAATATTAATAATGGGATTATTATCAAAAATATTTTTGAAATTATAATTAAAGTATCATAAAACATTCTATTTATTATTTCCTTTTAATTCTTTTGAACAATTGTTCATCACTTTTGATGATTTTGTTATAGCATCTGTTAAATAAAAATCATCTATTGGTAAATTAAATTTTTCGTTAAGCAATTCTCCTTTTTTACCAAATTTAAAAAATTTATTTTCTATATTTTCTTTTTGTGATGAAGAAAAATTAATATTTTCTTTAATTAATCTTTTTCTAACATCATCAACACTATAATATTCAAATTTCTTCTTCAATTTTTTTCCAATAGAAACAATTATTTTCCAATCTTCTTTAGCTAGCCCCGGAGGGTTGCACGCTTTAAAAGTTGTTTGTACTTTTCCTTCCGTATTTACATATGTAGCATTTTTTTCACTATAAGTTGATCCTGGTAAAACTACATCAGAATATTCCGCTCCAAAATCTCCATGATGTCCTTGATATATAACAAAAGAATTTGTTAATTTTTTAACATCAATTTGATCAACACCTAATAAGTAAATAAGTTCTAATTTATTTTGATTAGATAATGAATAGAGTTTATCGAGGTTAAAATTATAATTCTTAGAATAAAATTTTAAATCCAGCGCACCTACTCTTGATGCAGCATAATGAAGACAATTAAAACCATTCCAAACAATCTTATTTTTTTTTCTTTGTATAACTGGAAAATTAATACATAAATTATAAATATAATATAAAATTGATTGGGAGTCTTTTCTTGTAAAAATATTATCTCCAATAATAATAATTGGTTTTTTTGCCTTTCCTAATTTTTTTGATAATAAGTTTTTTTTATTTATAGTGTCAATTAATATAGATGGATTATCATCTAAAAATTTGCATGGATAGTTTAAGTCAAATTTTGGTCCAATTGAAAAAATTTCGTAGTTACCTTGAAGATATCTTTTTCTAATTCTTGCATTCAATATAGCCGCCTCTTTTCTTGGATTTGTTCCTATTAAAAGACAAAAATCTGAATCTTCAATTCCACTAATACCACTATTAAATGTATAAGCGATACGCGGTATTGATTTATAACATGCATTATTTTGTGAACATAAAAAATTATCAGATCCTAGCATATTAAAAAGGTCTTTTAATAATACAATACTTTCACAATCAACTTGGTTGCCTATAACAGCAGCCATTTTTTTTCCTTGTATTTTTTTAACCTTTTTTTCAATAAAATCTAATGCCTCACCCCATGTGCATTCTTCTAATACATTTTTTTTTTTTATAAATGGTTTGTCTATTCTATTAAATTTTAACCCATCATATGAAAATCGTGTTTTATCCGAAATCCATTCTTCATTAATTTCCTCATTAACTATAGGAAGAACCCTCATAACCTCATTATTTCTGGTATCCAATCTAATACTTGAGCAAACTGCATCAGAAACATCTATTGACTCAGTTTTATTTAATTCCCAAGGTCTTATTGTCAAAGAAAATGGTTTTGAAGTCAAAGCTCCCACTGGACATAGATCTATCATATTTCCAGATAACTCTGAGGATAAGGTTTTATCTAAATAAGATGTTACTTCCATATCTTCTCCCATTCCAATTGCTCCGAGCTCAGGAGTTCCCGCTATTTCTGTTGCAAAACGTATACACCTAGTACAGTGAATACATCTTGTCATTACTGTCTTAATTAACGGGCCAAAGTTTTTTTCTTTAACAGCTCTTTTATTATAAGCAAAACGACTTTTATCCTTTCCATAACCCATAGCAATATCTTGCAAGTCACATTCACCTCCTTGATCACAAATAGGGCAATCCAATGGGTGGTTAATTAAAAGAAATTCCATAACGCCATTTCTTGCTTTTTTTACCATATTTGTAGTGGTTTTGATTTTCATTCCTTCAGTGCATGGAACACTACATGAGGCAACTGGTTTAGGGTTTCCTTCAACTTCCACCAAGCACATTCTACAATTTCCTGCAATGGATAATTTTTCATGATAACAAAAAATAGGAATTTCAATTCCTAGTTTTTGACACGCCTGTAAAATTAAAGTACCTGATTCAACTTTAATTTTTTCATTATCTATTGTAATTTCTATCATTAAGCAACTTCCTTTTTTACATTATTATTCTTTTGAAGTTTTTGTACAATTAGATGCCTAAAGTTTTTTATTAATCCTTGAATCGGCCATGCAGCAGCATCACCAAGAGCACAGATAGTATGTCCTTCAACTTCTTTAGATACTTCATATAAAGTATCAATTTCATCTATTGATCCTTGCCCTTTACAAAATCTTTCCATTACTCTCCACATCCAGCCGGCGCCTTCTCTACATGGAGTACATTGCCCACAACTCTCATTTTTATAAAATCTTGATATTCTAGAAATAGCTTTTAATAAATCAGTAGATTTGTTCATTACAATAACTCCTGCTGTTCCTAAATTAGAATTAACTTTTTCAAGACTGTCAAAATCCATGTGAACATCGTCACAAACTTTTTTAGGTATTAATGGTACAGAAGATCCACCAGGGATGACTGCTAACAAATTATTCCAACCTCCAATTACCCCTCCAGCATACTTTTCTATTAATTCCTTAAGAGGAATTCCCAATTCTTCTTCTACATTACAAGGTTTGTTAACGTGACCGGAAATACAAAAAATTTTTGAACCAGTATTATTCGGTTTCCCAAGTGAAGAAAACCATGCGCTGCCTCTTTTTAAAATATCTGGTACAACCGCTATTGTTTCTACATTATTAATAATTGTTGGACATCCATATAAACCAACGATGGCGGGAAATGGTGGTTTAAGTCTAGGTTGAGCTTTTTTTCCTTCTAAGCTTTCTAGCATTGCAGTTTCTTCTCCTGCTATATATGCTCCAGCACCTCTATGTAAGTAAATATCAAAATCCCAACCTGAGTTACAAGAATTTTTTCCTATAAGTCCATCTTTATATGCTTCATCTATAGCATCTTGTAATATATTAGCTTCGTTATAAAATTCACCTCGAATGTATACATAACAAGTATGTGCACCAACAGCAAAGCCTGATAATAAACATCCTTCTATAAGTTTATGAGGTTCATATCTTATTATATCTCTGTCTTTACATGTTCCAGGTTCGCTTTCATCAGCATTAACAACTAAATATTTTGGAAGTTTTGATTTTTCTGGTATAAATGACCATTTTAATCCAGTTGGAAATCCGGCACCTCCTCTTCCTCTTAAATCTGACAATCTTATTTCATTAATTGCCCAACTAGACCCACGTTGAATAATTTTTTTTGTATTATTCCAACAACCTCTGCTTTTAGCTTCTTTTAATTTAAATGAATTATATCCATTCAAATTTGTGAAAATATGATCTTCATGTTTTAACATATTAAAAATTACTTTTTTAAATTTTTAACTATTTTTTTAATATCGTCCAATTTTAAATTTTCATAATAGTTATTATTAACTTTGATAACTGGAGCATCAATACATGCACCCAAACATTCAATTTCGTGTAATGAAAAGGATCCATCTTTAGTTACCTCACCTGTTTTAATATTTAAACCCTTTTCAAATTTTTTTAAAATAGAATCAGAACCTCTCAACATACAAGGGGTAGTAGTGCAAACACTTATGCAATGTTTACCAACTTTTTTTAGATTAAACATGTGATAAAATGTCGCTACCTCATATACATTGATTAAAGGTATTTTTAAATATTTTGATATGTATTCAATAGCAGATTTATTTAGCCAACCACCTAGTTGTTCTTGAGATAAATGTAAAAGTGGTAAAATTGCACTGCTAAGAAATTTTTTTGGATATTTTTTTATTATATTTTTTGCTTTTAGATCGTTTGAATTATTAAATTTAAATTTTAATTCAATAGTATCAGACATAAAATTACCTTTATCTATCTATCAATTTCACCAAACACAATGTCCATTGAACCTAATATAGCAACGACATCAGCTAACATATGGCCTTTAGAACAAAAATCCATTGCTTGTAAATGAGCAAAACCTGGTGCTCTTATTTTACATTTATAAGGTTTATTAGAACCATCTGAAACTAAATAAACACCGAACTCTCCTTTTGGTGCTTCTACTGATGTATAAGTTTCTCCTTTTGGCACTTTATATCCTTCAGTGTATAATTTAAAGTGATGTATTAAAGACTCCATTGATGTTTTCATTAACTTTCTTTTTGGAGGTGTAACTTTATTATTTTGTATCATTACATGTCCTTTAGGAATATTATCTATACATTGATGAATAATTTTTAAAGATTCTTTCATTTCTTCTACCCTTACGAAATATCTATCGTAACAATCCCCATTTTTTCCAACCGGTATTTCAAAATCTAATTTATCATAAATTTCATAGGGTTCTTCTTTTCTCAAATCCCATTTAACACCAGAAGCTCTGAGCATAGGGCCTGTAAAACCAAAATCTACAGCGTCTTCGGCAGATACAATACCTATATCTACAGTTCTTTGTTTAAAAATTCTGTTATCTGATACAAGATTCTCTAGATCCTCAATAAATTTTGGAAATTTAATTGCCCATTCTTTAATATCATTTAATAATCCATTTGGCATATCTCTATAGACTCCACCTGGCCTGAAATAATTTGCATGTAATCTAGCACCGCTTACTTTTTCGTAAAATTCCATTAATAATTCTCGTTGTTCAAAAGACCACAAAAAAGGTGTCATGGCACCAACGTCCATGGCCATGGCTGGCAAAGCAAGTAAATGATTTAATATTCTAGTAATTTCAGAAAATAGTACTCTAATATAACTAGCACGCAGAGGAGGTTCTATTTTTAGTAATTTTTCAACTGCTAAAGCGAATGCATGTTCTTGACACATCGGTGAAACATAATCTAATCTATCAAAATATGGAACTGCTTGTAAATAAGTTTTGTCTTCAATTAATTTCTCTGTACCACGATGTAATAAACCAATATGGGGATCGACTCTTTCAATTACTTCACCGTCCATTTCAAGAACCATTCTTAAAACACCATGCGCAGCAGGATGTTGTGGGCCAAAATTAATAGTGAGGGGTTTGATTTTAACTTCTTTCATTGGAAATTAAAATTAATTATCTGCTTTTTCATCTCCTGGTAAAGTGCCACCTTCCCAAGGACTTAAAAAATCAAAATTTCTATAATCTTGTGTTAATTTTACTTTTGAATATTCAACTTTTTTCTTCCCTTCATCATATCTTAATTCTACAAATCCTGTTAAAGGAAAGTCTTTTCTTAACGGATAACCTTCAAAACCATAATCAGTTAAAATTCTTCTTAAGTCATTATTACCGTTAAATGATATACCGTACATATCCCAAACTTCTCGCTCGTACCAACCTGCAGATTTATAAAGATTTGAAATAGATGGAACAATTTCATTATCATTCAAAAAAATTTTAACTTTTATTCTTAAATGATTTTTTAAACTTAATAAAATATAAACTAATTCAAATCTTTTTGATCTTTGTGGATAATCAACAGCAGTAATATCCAATAACATCTCAAACTTTAAATCATCTATTTTCTTTAAATCATCAAGTAAATTGTAAATATTAGATATTTTAGTACATATTATTAATTCGTTATTCATAATTTCATGATTAGTTACATATTTGCATGAGTTCAAAATAAAAGTAGCAAGATTATTTAAATTTTTTTTCATAAATTCTATCTAAAAAAAACATTCTCTCTTTTAATTTTTTTTTGAAGTTGCATAATCCCATAAAGTAAAGCTTCTGCAGTAGGCGGACAACCAGGAACATAAATGTCAACTGGTACTATTCTATCACAGCCTCTAACAACAGAATATGAATAATGGTAATAACCACCGCCATTAGCACATGAACCCATTGAAATTACCCATTTTGGATCAGGCATTTGATCGTACACTTTCCTAAGAGCTGGAGCCATTTTATTACATAAAGTACCAGCAACTATCATAACATCTGATTGTCGAGGGCTACCTCTAGTAACAATACCGAATCTATCTAAATCATATCTACTCATATAAGTATGCATCATTTCTACTGCGCAACATGCTAAGCCAAATGTCATTGGCCACATAGAATTAGATCTTGCCCAATTTATTAGATTATTAAACTTTGTGGTGATAAATCCTTTTGTTTTATATTGTTCTTTAGACAAATCGTTAAATAAATAATTTCTCTTATTTTTGTTTAAATTAATTATTCCCATTCAAGCGCTCCATTCTTCCACTCATAAATAAATCCAATTGTTAAAATAATTAAAAAAATCATCATTGATGCGTATCCAAATATCCCTATGTCTTTCAAGGAAATAGCCCAAGGAAATAAAAAAGTTACTTCTAAATCGAAAATTATAAATAACAAAGCTACAAGATAAAAACGTATATCAAATTTTGTCCTAGCATCATCAAAAGGTTCAAAACCACATTCGTAAGGAGATAATTTTTCATCACTTGGTTTTTTTGGCGATAAAATAAATGATAAGGATAAAGTTGCAATAGAAAATATAATTGAAATTATTAAAAATAATAAAATAGGTAAATATTCATCTAACATTTTTTTATATGAAAAAAAAAACTACTAATATTAATTTAAAGTTATTTAGAAAACAATCCAGTCTATATTTTTATGGCGGGAGTGAAGGGACTCGAACCCTCGACTTCCTGCGTGACAGGCAGGCGCTCTAAACCAACTGAGCTACACCCCCACAATGGTGGGCGATGACGGGATCGAACCGCCGACCTCCTCGGTGTAAACGAGATGCTCTACCAGCTGAGCTAATCGCCCCATCGGTTTTATATAGGAATATAATATATTTTCAAATAAATATCACAAGAAAATTTAGAAAATGAATAAAAATTTTAAATTTTTATAATAATGGAAAGACAATTAAATTAATTAAAAATTAAAAAAAAAAGCTAGAGAAATTAATCTCTAGCTTTTTTTAAATAATGAAATTGTATTTAATCTACGATTTCACCGTGAAGGTTAACATCTAAACCTTCTTTCTCGACTTTGTTACTTACTCTCAAGCCTATTGTCATATCGAGTACTTTTAAAATTACAAAAGTTCCAATTCCACACCAAGCGATAGTCAAAAGTATTCCATAAAACTGAATACCTAGTTGTTTCATACCAGGTTCAACTCCAGCTAAAATCGGAACACAGAAAAGTCCAGTTAATAATGCACCAACTATTCCTCCTATTCCGTGGATTCCAAAAACATCAAATGAGTCATCGTAACCCATTGCAGTTTTAACAACTGATGAAAAAAAGTAACATGCAACACCAGCTATTATTCCAATTATCAATGCACCCATTGGATATACAAATCCAGATGCGGGAGTAATTGCAACAAGGCCAGCAATCGCACCGCAGGTTATTCCTAAAACAGTAGGTTTGCCTTTAACAATCCATTCAACAAACATCCATGAAAGAGCAGCTGCAGCAGTAGCGATTTGCGTCACTATCATCGCGTTTCCTGCAGTTTCGTTAGCAGCTAGGGCAGATCCGGCATTAAAACCAAACCATCCAACCCATAGTAAAGCTGCGCCAACCAATGTATAAATAAGATTGTGTGGTGCGTAGGTGTAAGAATCACCGGTTCTTTTACCAACAACCATTGCCGCTACAAGACCTGCGATACCACAATTAATATGCACGACTGTTCCACCAGCAAAGTCCAATATTCCTTTTTCTGCTAGAGCACCTCCACCCCAAACCATATGAGCTATTGGAGCGTAAACAACAACAGACCAAATTGCCATGAATATAAGCGTTGCAGAAAACTTAATTCTTTCAGCAAAAGATCCAGCAATAAGTGCAGTTGTTATAATGGCAAATGTTGCTTGGAAGGTAACATCAACACCCATAGGAAGCCCTTCAGGACTTTCATTAAATGTCATTCCTTTAAACAAGAAATTGGCAAGGCCGCCATAATAAGGTGTTCCTTCAGAATAAGCTATGCTGTAGCCAATAACACACCATGTGATTGTTACAACACAAGTGCCTGCAAATACGTGCATTAAAGTTGATAGCACATTCTGTTTTCTACTTAGACCGCCATAAAATAATGCTACCCCTGGAATTGTCATCAACAAAACTAAAGCTGTAGATGTCATCATCCACGCGTTATTACCTGCAATTTGCCCAGGCGTCAGTCCTTCATCAGCTAAAACTCCAAGTGGTGTTAATACTAACATCAACAAAGGAAGAATTAGCGATGAACCTTTTAAGTTTTTTAACATAGATTTTTACTCCTATATTTTTAATTAAAAATAAAAATACAAACTCTTGTACACCTTTTGTTATAAAGAGTGAGACAGTAAAGTAATTTATATATTTCTTAAATACAAGAATTCGTATGTATAATTACTTGTCTCAATAGTAAAACAGCAAGAACTATGCCAATTGTGATTTAATATGTTAAAAAAAAAACCTTAGTTATTCCTACGGTTTTTTTTTCTAAATTTTTTATTTCTTAAAAATTTATTAAATTTAAATTAATTAACTATAGTTTTTAATGCTTTCCCTGCTCTAAATTTAGGTACTTTTTTTGCAGGAATTTGAATTGATTCGCCAGTTCTAGGATTTCGTCCAGTAGTTGCAGCTCTGTTTGTAACTAGAAAAGTTCCAAAACCAACTATTCTTACTTCGTTTCCACTTTTTAGAGAACTTGTTATATTAGAAAAGACAGCATCAACAGATTTTGCAGCATCAGTTTTTGATAGTCCTACTCCACTTGCAACTTTACTAATAAGCTCTTCTTTATTCATAATACCTCCATATTATATTCAATAAAAATAAAACAAAAAACAATCCCTCTTTGATAACAAGAATTATTATTTGATAAATATATTAAAAGTCAATAGTGATAGAAAATATTCTTGTGGATAAAAAAAGAAATTGTCTAAACAATTAATTCATTATCAGTTGTTTTCTTTTCAGTAACTGGTATTTTTGACCAATCAATTGGTGTTATTTTCTTTGTTAACGAATACTTAAGTACATCATCTACGTTTGAGACAGTAACTATTTTTATTCCACTAACCAATTTTTTTGAAATTTCAGTTAAATCCTTTTCGTTTTCTTTTGGTATTAAAACAGTTTTAATATTTGATCTATTAGCAGCAACAAGTTTTTCTTTTAAACCGCCAATTGGCAAAACTCTTCCTCTAAGTGTTATTTCACCAGTCATAGCTACATCTCTTTTGACTGGTATACCTGTCATAACAGATACAATAGATGTGCACATTGCTACACCAGCTGAAGGTCCATCTTTCGGTGTTGCTCCTTCTGGAATATGAACATGTATATCCTTTGAATTAAAAAACTTTGAATTTATTCCAAAATCATCTGATCTTGATTTTACATAACTCTCAGCTGCTCTAACAGATTCTTTCATAACTTCTCCTAATTTACCTGTACTAATAATTCTACCCTTTCCATTAACAGATACTGCTTCAACTAATAAAATTTCCCCTCCTACTTCTGTCCATGCCAATCCAGTTGTAATACCAATTAAATCTTTGTCTTCTAATTCATTCTTTCTAAACTTTCTTACTCCTGCATATTTTTCA
>Ga0207966_1000737_pt1 | contig 18486 bp, 14 predicted proteins | sample Knorr_S23_td_NAD_FD_185611 | JGI IMG/M metagenome (GOLD analysis project Ga0207966, IMG submission 185611) | Marine microbial communities from Southern Atlantic Ocean transect - Knorr_S23_td_NADW_ad_2500m_LV_B (SPAdes) (version 2) | ecosystem: Environmental > Aquatic > Marine > Oceanic | place...
GCAAATTTCGACAGGCCGCGAAGATGGTCGATGTTGTCCTGGGGCAGGGTTACCGGCCAGTCCGATGCAAACAGGATCTTGTCGGTCACACCCCATTCGTAAAACAGCATCATCCCCTGCCAGAACGAATAAGGTCGGTAAAACTGGGCTGAAACATCGGCCCAAACGTTCGGGTGCTTCCGGACCACGGCAAGACAGTCGTTTTGCCACGGATGGCCAAGGTGCGCCAGGACCATCGTCAGCTTCGGGAACGCCATCGCCACTTTTTCAGTTGTAAGTGGATGGGCGTAGGTCAGCGGTGCCTCGGTCATTGGCGACGTGCCCTGGTGAAACACAATCGGAATGTTGTCGGCTTCCAGACGGGCGAACAACTCGAATGCCTCGCGACCTGTCGGGTCGAAATCCTGGTAATTCGGCCCCAGCTTGATCCCCTTGCAACCGAGATCACCAACGCACCGGTCGTACTCTTCATTCCAGTTTGGGTCGAGCGGATGAAGCGACATGAACGGGATGATCTTGTCGGGCGCGTGCTTTGCGGTCTCGGCTGCCACATCGTTCTGATTCATCTCCTCCGACCAACCCTCGGTACGCAACACCCGCTCACCCGGACGCCATGGCCTAGGGGCGATTCCGAAAATAAACGCCTTATCGACCGGGCCCATGTCCCGCAGGTAATCGTCGATCGAATTGGTGAGGTAAACCGTCTCACCAGAGCGCATTGTCGTCTCGGTGACCACCTCATCGGGCGGTACGGTACCCATGTGGCTTGGAAGGTGGGTGTGTACGTCAACAATCATTTCGGTAAAAGCTCCGGTTCGCCGCGGTATTGAATCTTTTCGATGTCGGCGAATACTACGCCCCGCGCACGAACCAAACATATATACAGTTGCGCAATATGAGCCCGCTACGACCCGAAGAACAGGCGCGAACGCAAATGCGCCGCTGGCGACATCGCGTGTTGTTCAGCTTCGCCGTGTTCTACCTGTTCGTCTACATGGGCAGGTTCAACCACTGGCCTGCCGGGCCTGTCATCCGCGAAGACCTGGGCTTCACCCACGTGGATATCGGCATCATCAACGCCTGCCTTTTGTGGGGATTTGCAATCGGCGACTTCGTTCACGGCCGACTCGCCGAATCGTACGGCTACCGGTTCTGGATTCTAATCGGCACCCTGGTCTCGGTCGCTCTGAACTGGATCACCAGCTTCGGATCTACCCTCTGGACGATCGCCATCCCGTGGGGTCTCAACGGATTCGCCAACGCCGTGGTCTGGTCACCGGGAATTGGAATGCTCGCCCAGTGGTGGCAACGCGGGCAGCGTGGACGAATAATGGGAATCGTCGGCGTCGCAGCCGGGTCGGCCATGCTGGTGATGTGGCTTATTACCGGCTGGACAGTCGCCGAGTTCGGCTGGCGAGCTGCTTTCAGGTATCCACCCCTACTCATGGTCCCGGCGGTGATCGCCCTGTTTTTCATGGTGAGAGACCGCCCGTCGGACGTTGGACTCGAAGATCAGGAACAGTCCGGGTTTATAGAGGCCAAATCCGAACCCGCCTCGGGAACTGACCCTCAATCTGAAACCCGCCTGGAAACGATTGTCCCCGATAACGATGGCCCCCTCACCGCCTACCGAGTGCTTTTCTCCGACTGGCGGTTCGTTGCCACTTCGCACGTCAAGGGTCTGGAAAACGTGGTCAGGTACGGGCTCACCACATGGGCACCGCTCTACTACTTCGAGGAAGCGGGCCTGTCCATCCAGACAACCGCGCTTGTGACAATCGCCCTGCCGGTCGGTTACCTCACAGCACCGCTGGCATCCGGCTGGATATCCGACATCGCGCTGGGTGGACGCCGGAGCCCGATGATCGCGGTTTCGGCAGTCGTCTCGGCCGCCGCACTCGTCGGACTCGCACTCGTCCCAGCCACTAACCTGTACGCAGGCGCAGGGCTGCTGTTCGTTGGCGCATTCGCCATGAGCCTATCGATGAGCTCGACCCTTGTCGTCGACCTGGCCGGTCCCAGGTACGCAGCCACCGCTTCGGGCGTGCTCGACGGTCACGGCTACGTCTACGCCGGTGCCCAGGCAATCATATTCGCCCTGGTCCTCGACACCGCCGGGGCTCCCTGGCAAACCGTGTTCCTCGCAATGGCGGCAGCACGAATCCTCTCCGCAATAATCGCCTGGCAAGTTCGACTTTAGCCTCGTTGGTCGAATTCAGGCGGACCGAGATCCACATGAAGTTACCGTGTCACTCTCGCAGCACACGGAACCCGATCTCGTTGCCCAGGCTTTTCTTCATCGACAGCCTGATCATCAGCAGAGTCAGCGGCTCAAGCAATCGCGAAGAGTCGAGCTCTCCCGCATCGACCACATCAAACCCCAGCTCGGCAATCAGCGCGGTAACGACCCGTTTGGCATCGGCGTCATGGCCGCAGATCGGAATCGAAATCTCCCGGCCATCCAGCTTCCGACCGTCAAGCAGCCGGGCGTCGACAATGTTCAGGGCCTTCACAACACTCGCTCCTACCGCCCACTCGGCCACCCGCTCCCCACCGCTACTCGTGTGACCGACATCCAGCTTCAGGCCGCGGGCCATCGGGTTCGTCGCATCGATCAAAACCCGTCCCGAAACGTCACCCAGCCGGGATATCGACTCCTCAACCGCACCCCACGGCACAGCAAGCACAATCACATCGGCACCGGTCACCGATGCAGACAACCCGGCCGCTTCAACCCCGTTTCCGATCTCAGCAACCAGCGAGACCATCCGTTCGGACTCAGGCGACCGCGACCCGATCACAACCGAATGCCCCAGCGCCGACCACGCCCTCGCAAGCCCCCCGCCGACACTCCCGCTGCCGATAACTGCGATTCGCATCAGACTTCCAGCTCAAGATGCGACTGCGGAGTCCAACCAAGCAACCGTCGGGCCTTCGAAAGGTTGTGTTCCTTCTCATCCTCGTCGCCGGCAATAAACACCGGGTCGAACCGACCATGCCCGACCTGTACAGTCTCAAGAGCAGCAAGATAGGCCCGCGCAAGATCGGCCTCGTCGGTAACAAATAGCGGCTTCGATCCGTCAGGCCGGTCGCCGATCGGCCGCTGCCGCTCCTCGATGTAGTCCTCGCGTTTACGTGGACCCGTAATGCGCAGCGCAATGATGTTCATATCGAACCACGAAGCAAAGTACCGGCAGATTGCCTCGCCAAACCCCTTGCTTAGCCCGTACGCGCTAGGGGTGTCGAGCGGTATCTCTTCTTCAGACCTGTAGTAGTCACGTCCACGGTAATGAACGCTCATGCTGCTCGTGTACACCCCGCGAGTTAACCCCGCACCTTGCGCCAGCCAGAGAAAGGTATGCAGGCCGAGGCAGTTGACATCGTAATTCTCACGGATGACCTTCAAATCCTGGTCGGTCACCGACCCGCCCTGCGGACTCAGCATCACCAGCCAGATAAACGCATCGACCCCGTCGATCGCCTTTGCAATCGCCTCGGGGTCGGTAACCGAACCCTGAACAAACTCAACGCCATCATGCTGCGGCTGGGCGAGATCGAGCACCCGCAATTCGTGATGCTCTTTCAGATAAGGCGTAATGAACGTGCCGACCATCCCCGCCCCACCCGCAAGTAAAACCTTCAACTAACTCTCCTTCTGTCACCTGGCGCTCCTGTCCCTTATCTCCGGGGGAGAAGGCTAGGTTGAGTGGTAATGCTGCCTAAAGCCGAGGCGGACATCGAAAATTCACCGGCTCAATCTTCGTCAACATCTTCAAGTGCGCCATCCAGAACCGCGCGCATTCCACTTGAAACCTCGTTCAGCCTGGCAATCGCTTCGTCAGGCAAAGTAAGTTCTAGCGCACCCGAAACGTCGGCGATCTGCTCGACGGTATCGGCACCTGAAATAGCAACCGTAATTTCCGGATGCGACATCACCCAGGCCATCGCAACCTGCGGCATCGTGGCACCGACTTCTTTCGCCACCGTATCGACTTCAGCGATAACCCTCGCCGCCCGCCCGCGCATGTAAGTCGCGATCTGACCGCGCCGCTTTGAACCCCACAGAGTACTGTCGTCAGGCACCTCGTCAGGCCGGTACGTCCCACTGAGCAGGCCGACTCCCAGCGGGCTGTACGCCATCACCCCCACGCCAGTCTCCCGCACCATCGGGAACAACTCGTCCTCCTGCGTCCGGTTCATCAGCGAATACGGGTTCTGCACAAGGATCAGTGGCTGCGCGTTGAGTCGTTCCTGCACCCGCAGCGCCTGCATCACCTGCCACGCCTGGTAATTGCTGACCCCGACGTAGCGGATTTTGCCCTGCTGGATCAGCGTCTCCAACGTCCGGAACTGCTCTTCAAACGAGTTCGTCTCGTCGATCCCGTGGATGATGTAAACGTCTATGCGGTCCGTCTGCAACCTGCCGAGCGACCGTTCGACCTCACGCATGATGTGGTAGCGAGAGGTTCCCTGGTCGTTGGGGCCGGGGCCGATCGGACTGTGCACCTTCGACGTAATCACCACGTCGTCGCGCCGCCCCTTGAGAGCCTGCCCGAGCACCTCCTCAGAACTCCCGATGTTGGCACGATCGTCCATGAAGCCGTACACGTTCGCACAATCGATCAGGTTGATCCCGGCGTCGAACGCTCGAAGAATCACTTTCTCAGCTTCACCCCGGTCGAACTGCCCCCTGAAACCGAGTCCCAGGGCCATAGGCGACACCTTCACTCCCGCTGTCCCGAAATTTACATATTCAACGGTCAAAGTAACTCCCTGTATGGATCCGGGTGCAGATCAAGTAAATTCCCTGCATTGCCGAACGCCGAACGCAGATTCTAACCTGATCGAGCGGCGACACGAGACCCATCAGGAAAATAATTACCGAACATCTGCAGGCCCGACACTCAGGAAGAACGTGCCAAAACGGTAGTACACAATCACTACACGGAGGGCTGGGGTTGCTGCATGGGCCCGATTGGACATGGAAGGTGTTCCGTAATTTTTTTCTGGGGCGTGGCTCACCTTGCTGTGGGCGGGAAGCCTGATCTTGGTCATTCTCGGACTCTGGTATCTGGCGCGGACATCAGGTCGGGGCTCAGACAATTAGGGAATCTGGCGCCGATTGTGCCAACTCGAGGGATTCGAATTATCCAAATCCCTCGAGTTGGCAAAAACCGGCGATTTCCACGATCGACCCGCTCTGTAATATGAATTGCGACCGTTTTTCGCGCAGCGATGTCGTAGTGATCGAAGAAATCACCCGACTCATCGGCGAATCGAATCCGATAGCAACCAAAGGCAATTCCACACTCAATGACGACAGTTGATCCTGTAATCGTCGCTAAAGAGCTTCGCAAGCAGTACGAGGACATCACCGCCGTGGACGGAATCTCGTTCGAAGTACGGCGAGGGGAAGTCTTCGGAATGCTCGGGCCAAACGGTGCCGGAAAAACCACCACTATCGAAATACTCGAAGGAATGCGCGACGCGGACTCGGGCCAGGCGATCATCAACGGCATCAATGTAAAAGATGATCCCACGGCGGTGAAAGCAATAATCGGGGTCCAGCTCCAACAGAACGCATTCTTCGACAACCTGAAGCTCGCAGAGATCGTTGACCTTTACGCCAGGCTTTACAAAGCGAAAATCGACCCGGTCGAAATACTGTCCCGCGTCGGTCTCGAAAACCGCAAGAACGCCAGGTACGCCCATCTGTCCGGCGGCCAGAAACAGCGGCTCTCGATAGCTGTCGCACTGGTAAACGACCCGGTCGTCCTGTTCCTCGACGAGCCAACTACAGGGCTCGACCCGCAGGCCCGCCGCCAGGTCTGGGCGCTCGTTAACAAGATCAGCGAAAACGGTGCGACGATCATGCTGACGACCCACTACATGGAAGAGGCCGAAGAACTGTGCGATCGCGTGGCGGTAATCGAGGATGGCCAGATCATCGCGCTCGATACGCCAGACAACCTCATCGACCAGCTACTCGAAACGGGGTTCAAGCCCGAAAAGCGTGTTCGCGAGGCGACTCTCGACGATGTGTTTTTGAACCTGACCGGCCGCGATCTCAGAGACTAACCCTATGAAGTTGTATCTCGCCCTCACGATCGCATCTCTCAAAATGTACTTCCGGAACAGACAGGCGCTGTTCTGGGCGCTGTTCTTCCCGCTACTGATCATGCTGATTTTCGGGATCATGAATTTCGACGGGTTCAACTCGCCCGACGTAGGCGTTTACGACGCCGCGGAAAACGATGCGTCCCGGAGTCTGATCGATTCACTGAGAGGATCCGACGGCGCGCAGGTGCTCGCCGTTTCTGTTGGCTCCCGCGAAGAGGTAATGAACGAGCTCAAATTCGGCGAAACACGCGCGGCGATCATCATTCCCGAAAACTTCGGAGTCCCCGGTGAATTTGCGGAACTGCAGGTCACTTACGACGAGCGCTATGCGCAGGAACGAGTAGTCATTTCAACAGTTCTCGATCAGGTAACCGACGCACTCTTCAAAGAAGTCGCACAGGTGCCATCCGAATACAGGGTCGAAAACTCGATCGGCATTTCTGAATCGTTCATCGAAGGACAGGGCCAGGGTTTCAAGGGCTGGCTGATTCCGGGCATAGCCGCAATGGCGATTATGCAAACCGGTCTGTTTACGGTTGTTTTTACCCTGGTCCGGTTCAAATCGCAGGGTGTGCTACGACGCCTCAAGGCCACCCCGATCGGCGCTTCTCACTTCCTGGCAGGTCAACTCACTACCAAGGCCATCGTGGTAGTCCTGCAGACCTATGTGCTCGTTATCGTCGGAGCGCTGGTCCTGGGCGTCACTGTCGGAGGCGGAAGGCTGGCCATGTGGTTCGACCTGACGATCCTGGCCCTGCTTGGTGGGGCACTTTTCATTGCTATAGGACTTGCCGTATCGGGATGGGCAAAAAACGAGGAGACTGCGGCACCGGTAGCCAACATCATTTCAATGCCGATGATGTTCCTCTCAGGTGTGTTCTTCCCGCTATCGATAATGCCGGAATGGGTGACCAGGTGGTCGCAGTACCTGCCCCTTACCTACCTTGCCGATGGCATGCGCGCAATCACCGTCGAAGGCGCCGCGATCACCACTCTGGGCAGTGAACTGCTTGGTCTCGCGGTCTGGATAGCCATCGCCTTCGTAATTGCGACCAGGATGTTCCGCTGGGAATAGCCCTGCTCCTCACCCCGGCAGGGGGAGGGCCAGAGTGTGTGCCAAACCTGTAGCCGCATTCAATACCGGTACACAGTTGCCCACGTGTCAGATAACCTACGCGAACCCGCACCAGGCGACTTAACTAAAAGAAAGCGAGCCACCGGCCCGGTGCACGGTTCCTGGCCGATGGACTCGCTCCCTGCTAATTGGTACGCCCGCCCGTATATGGCGGTTTTCTCTATTTCACCCCACTTGATATGACGATACAACCTGCTTCGCACAGCGCCGAGCCCGGTATTTCTGTTGGTGAACTGTCGCGACGCACGGGCGTCACCACGGCGACCATCAACTACTACGTTCGCCTCGGGGTCCTGCCATCCCCGGTAAAAACGAGCAAGACCCGCGCCATCTACCCGGCACACTTTGAGAACCTGATTTCAAGGATCAAACAGTTACAGGAAGCCGGGCTCAACCTGGCGGGCATCAAGCAGGTCGTCAACAGCGATCCGAATTCACCGCTTGCCGCGGCCATGCCGCCCGATCGATCGACAACCGCCCCTCTGCCCGCGTCCGGTCCAATTTCCATCGCGGATTTACTTGAGCAGAGCGGGTTGGAAAGCGATCTCTACGATAATCTGCTCGTCGCCAATCTGATTAGAGGACCTCGGACCGGACCGGACGGCGAACCGGCTCATGACCGTCGCGACCTGTCCGCGGCGCGCGCCTACGCCAGGCTGGCGTCAGCTGGCATTCATTACGCGTTGCTCGAACGCCACACCGAATACGAACCGCTGTCGAAAGCCGAAGCCCTGTTCCTGGTCGAGCACCTGGGTGCGGCATCGACTCGGTCTCCAACCACCCAGCCCGTGCACCTGGTTGCCGCGTTCGACGCCATCAGGCGTTATCTGCGTAGCCTCCAGCTGGACGACTTGGACCCCCAGTGGCGCACCGCGAAATCGTGAGCGTTTAGCGTCGGGCGACCCCCACTACTTCCGCTGATTTTTTACGTACTCGATAATCGCGGCCAGCCCATCGGGGGGTGCACCAAGTCGAATCGCTTCGGCGACATCCTTTTCCGATTTATCGTCCTCACCAATGGCCGTGTGGGCAACTGCACGGTTGCCGTACGCATCAGAGGCTTCTGGGTTCATCGCGATCACGCGTGTAAAGTTGTTGATCGCCTGCTCGAAATCCCCCATCGACAGGTAAGCCGTACCCAGGTTGAACTGGATCTCCTGGTTATCAGGTTCAAGCCACGCTGCCTCCTCGAAGTCGGTTGCGGCACGATCCGGGAAGCCCAGTTGCGCCGATTTCAGACCACGCTGAAAAAACTCGTCGGCCGTTTGCGGTGGAAAATCGATCGGCGCACCGTCTGGCGACATCCCGTCTGGCAAATCGTCTGATGACGTCAAGTTTGAAACAACCCCACGGCCCTTTATGCACCGCAAACTCGCAGTGGCGATCACCCATGCTAACCCGCATTCATCTGTAGTTCGTGCTAAAAATAGCCATCGAACAGCATCTCGCTCGGGGTCTCGACGAGAGAAACGGCCAGGCCAGCAGCAGGAATTGAAATGAATATCGTCATCATCGGCCAATCGGCATTCGGAAAATCCGTACTGGAAGCTCTCGCTGAAAGAGATGAGGACCAGGTTGTCGGCGTGTTCGCCCCGCCCAGGCGCGAAAACCGTCCCCTCGACCCCATCACCGAGGCTGCCACCGAACTGGAAGTCCCTATCTTCGAGTTCAAGCGTCTGCGCGATCAGGAAGCGATCGACAAGTTCAAGTCGCTCGAACCTGATCTGTGCGTGATGGCGTTCGTTACCGATATCGTGCCAATGGAGATGATCGACTGCCCCTCGCTGGGCACAATCCAGTACCACCCGTCCCTGCTTCCTTTGCACCGGGGCCCCAGCTCGATCAACTGGCCGATAATTTACGGTGAAACCGAAACCGGCCTCACAATTTTCTGGCCCGACAAGGGGCTCGACACCGGACCGGTACTCATGCAAAAAAATGCCGAAATCGAACCCGATGAGACGCTCGGTAGCCTCTACTTCAACAAGCTTTACCCGCTCGGCGTCGAGGCGTTAATCGAATCCGTTGACCTGGTCAGGACCGGCAACGCCCCGAAGATCGTCCAGGATGAATCGAAGGCGACCTATGAAGGATGGTGCAAGGCTGAAGATGTCGATGTCGACTGGTCAGCCTCAACGTCCGCCGTATTCAACATGATTCGCGGAGCCGATCCCCAGCCGGGTGCCAACACCACTTTCAACGGAACTAGGGTGTCGCTCTACGACGCTTCGCTCTCCGCACCATCATCCAGCAAGCCTGCCGAAACGGGGCATCTGCTCGCATCAGGTGAATCGGGAATCACCATCTCGACCGGCGACGGATCTGTAAACATCGGTCGTTTGAAAACCGCGGGCCGAAAAAAGGTCAGCGCCGCCGAGTGGACCGAGTCGGCCGGCGCAAAAATCGGCGACAGCTTCGGGAGCTAGCCACAACTCTGGCTATCCAGAAACTCCCAGGAACCCACAGATCAGATCGTTAACCTGGTCGGGATTATCGAGCAGCGGCACATGCGCTGAATTTTCAATCACATGCATAACCGCGTTAGGCGCCAGCCGGGCCAACCGGTGGCCATGCTCGATCGGAAACAATCCGTCTTGTGCGCCCCATATCACCAGCATTAGGTTGTTGATCGATGCCAGCTCTTCGTCCGTGAAAATCGATTTCTGGCCGCTCAAACCTGTAATCACCGATAAACTCGACGCCATCCCACTCGCGTGACCACTCGCCAGCGTCACGTCGTACGCATACTGTTTGTATGCGCCGGCGTCTTCAAAATCGGTATTCACAACTTCCACTGCTTTGAAGTAGTTATCCTGCCCCCACCTGTTGGGTCGCAGGACCAGTCGTCGTACCAATGGCACGGTCCCCAGTCTGAAAATCCAGGCGATGTCCTTGCCCAGGCCAGCTGAATCAATCATGACCATCCGGTTAAAGCGATCCGAGTTGGCCAACGCCAGGGCCAGTGTCGCCTGCGCGCCCATCGAAAGTGCCACAACGTCAACCCGGTCCAGGCCAAGGACATCCATGAAGCCGGTCAAATACCGTACGAGCGAATCGTTTAGCGGCGATTCGAACGGCTCCTGGCTCGACAGGCCGAAGACCGGATGATCAGGGACGATTACGCGGTGAGTCTTCACAAGCACTTCAATCTGCCTGAACCAGATTGCCGATCCCGCGCCGCCGCCGTGGAGTAGCAGCACGGTGGGCCCATCTCCATAATCGAGATAGTGGATTCGCCGACCGTCAACTTCCAGGTATTCCCCCCGATACTCCAACCCTGCTCGTTCGAGCAACGCCGACATGCTTGCGAATATCTGTTGTTCCGTCGGGTCAAGTTCGCGCTGATGATTCATGTGGCTTCGATGGGACTCATCTGTTCCGTGGGTTGTGAGGGCAATGTGAATGTATTCATATTCACACGGGCCCGGAGTATAAACCCGAAGAAAATCCAGAGAAAACGCGACTGATTCGACCTACAATCGTCCTCACGCGATGAAAAAGCATTCCGACATAAACAACCCGAACGCGGATACCGACTCACGCGGCTCGGAAATTGCGACCGAACTGAGCCTTCAACGCCAGGCATGGGAACTACTGGAGTTCACGAACATCCGCGAACTCCTCGCCGCACGCACGCGCTTCTTTATGTCTCGAGAAATGGCGATCGAGGCCGAACCCCTCATTCATCTTGAAGATGTCGAACGATTGCAGGATGAAACTGCACAGGCAGCGCTGATGCTGTCGACTGTGGGCGATATCGGACTCGTCGGAGCGCTCGACCCCCGCGATCTCCTGCGGCGCGCAGCGATCGATGGGATGTTGACCGGAGAGGAGGCCGTCTCGATCCTGCTCCTGCTCGATTCCATCTGGACTGCCCGAAATACGGTCATGTCGATGAAAGGCAAAGCAGCGCTGCTAGAAGGCATCGCTGCCGACATTCCCGATCTGCGCGAATTGAGCAAAGAGGTTTTCAAATCGATCTCAGAGCGCGGCGAAGTACTCGATTCAGCCACCCCAAAGCTCGCCCGGCTCCGGGCCAACGTAAGCAAGACGTTCCTCAGGGTCATGCGGGCAATGGAGCGGATCGCAAACAGTAGAAGCGTCAAGCCTTCACTCCAATCAGGTGCCATTGCCACCCGGGGCGACCGACTGGTGTTGGAAGTGAGAGCCGATGCCAGGGAGTCGGTTCCGGGAATCGTTCACGATGTATCGGGCAGCGGATCGACCCTGTTTGTAGAACCATTCAAGGCGGTCGAACTCTGCAACACATGGCGAGAAACCGCAGCGGAAGCACAGCGAGAGGAAGAACGAATCCTCCGCCGCGTATCGCGTCTCATCGGCGATCGGGAGACCGAAGCGCTGATAGCCGTCGAAACGGCAGCGGCCATCGACTACATCGCTGCCCGCGCCCGACTCTCGGCTTCAATGAAAGCCCGCCGGGCCGAAACGATGCCGCCCGGTTCCGACAACGTGATAAACCTTGTCGGCGCACGACACCCCTTATTGGGCAATGACGCCGTGCCGATCACCATCAACATCGGACCCGGCTTCCGTGGCCTGGTTATCACCGGCCCGAACACCGGCGGCAAGACCGTGGCAATAAAGACGATTGGACTATTCGCGTTGATGCACCAGTCTGGGATGCAGCTACCCCTTGAAGACGGCTCAATCGCGATTTTCGACGCGGTGTACGCAGACATCGGAGATGCACAGTCGATCGAGCGGTCCGTCTCGACTTTCTCCTCACACATGGGTCGGGTGATCCAGATTCTTCTCGAGGCAACTCCAAATTCGCTGATACTTCTCGACGAACTCGGTACCGGCACCGATCCCGAGGAAGGTTCGGCTCTCGCAAGGGCAGTTCTATCTCATGCGGCCGCCTACGATATGCCGATCGCGGTAACTTCTCACTACCGGGCGGTCGCCGAGTACGCCGCCGAATCCGACGAGCTCGCCAACGCCTCTGTCGAACTTAACCCCGACACCATGCTGCCCACTTACCAGATACTCATGGGAATTCCGGGGCGAAGCTACGCAATTCACGTCGCGAGACACCTCGGCATGCCACACGACGTTCTCGAAGACGCCCAGTCGATGATGGATCCGCGTCGTGCTGAGGCTGAAAACATTCTGCAACAGTTGCAGCGAGAGAGAGAAGAAGTCAGTCGGATCCGACAGGAAGCCGAAACCGCCGGGATCGAGGCCGAGGCGGCAAGGCGTGACCTGCAGAGCAAACTCAGCAACGTGACGCGTGCCCAGGAAGACATGATCGAAAAAGCGCGCTTGGAACTTCGGCGGGAAACGGACGAGATACGCAGAAGCCTGAGGCAGATAGTCGGCAAAGCCCGCAACGACAACGACCTCGCCACGGCACAACGGGCAATCGGGCGAATTCGCAATCAGTTCTCAGATCCGACATGGCTGCCCGTTGCTCCACCACCTGATGCCGAACCAACCGATAGCCCCGATTCGAATCGACCCCTCGAAGTGGGTGATCAGGTCGAAATCAAGGGATTGGACGTGAATGCCACGGTTGTCGGGATGGCAGAGGACGGTGTGGTCGAGTTGAAGATGGGCAACGCTCGCATCGAACTGAACAAACGACAGCTCCGGCGCGTCAGTAGTCCCGAAGCGTCAGGTAAGTCCCCGGACAATTCTGATGACGCACCCGGTGTAACCGTCGACACTGTCAAAACTGCAGAAAATACTGGTGAGATCGATGTCCGCGGCACACGCGTCTACGAGGCGGAAGAACTGGTAAAGCAGTTCGTGGACAACGCCTCACTACAGGGTATGACCAGCATTCGTATCATTCACGGAACAGGCACCGGCGCATTAAGGGAGGCAGTCAGAGAACTTCTTGCGAAACATTCGCTTGTCGCCTCGTTCAGTGCCGCAACCCGCGACCGCGGCGGCAACGGAGCCACCCTGGTCGACCTGGCCTGATCTACCCGATCCTCCACCAACGGCCGGCCTACCTCCCCGAAATCAACCAGCTTTCTGCGCCTAGAACTAACGCCAACTCACTGCGCTATCCCCCTCCTTCCGGAGGGGTTTAGGGGAGGGTAGATTGCAGTGGCGATTTGCTCACGCCAGTCATCTGGCAAGCACGAATGTACGCCCGGAGCAAAACATCCCATGCCCGGAGCATAACGCCAGCCCTCACCGGTTCAACATCACCGAATCGGCCAACTCCACTCATGTCGGCGGTAACGTCGCACGCGACACGCGTAAATGCCCTCCTTGCCGGGCAAGGAGGGCATTTGCGACTTCTGGCCACCCGCTCAGGCCCTGCTGAGGGGGAAAGCCTGATGCGCTGTTCAATTCGTTCTCAAGAACCCGAGGCGAAAAGGTGACCTTCGCCAGAGACAGGTAAAACACAAAGCAGGATTCACGAAATCAAGGGACGCACAAAGCAAAAACGCCACCTGCGTGATCACACACAGATGGCGTTAGCGAATTGCGACACTGGCCCGCTATCTCCAAAAAGCCGAATCCGCGGGCACCCGGAACTACGCTGGTAGCGACTTTTTCACCGCGTCGAGCGTTTGCTCGATATCGGCATCGGTATGGGCAGTTGAAACGAACCATGCCTCGAACTGCGATGGTGCTAGATATACACCGTTGTCGACCATGCCATGGAAGAAAGCACCGAACGCCTCCCGATCGGTCGCAGAAGCAGTTCTCATGTCGAAAACCGGGTTCCCGGTGAAGAATACCGTCAACAATCCACACACCCGGTTGACCGCCGCCTGAACCCCCGAAGCATCGAACACCCCTATCAGCCCATCGGCGAGCTTATCGGTGGTTGCCCGTAGCCCCTCGTACACTCCCGGCTTCGACAATTCATCGATAGTCGCGATACCGGCAGCCATTGCCACTGGATTCCCTGAGAGCGTCCCGGCCTGGTACATCGTACCCAGCGGAGCCACCTCTGACATGATCTCCGCACTCGCACCGTACGCGCCGACCGGAAAGCCGCCGCCGACTATCTTGCCCAGGCATGTGATATCAGGCATGACCCCGTAAACGGCCTGCGCACCACCCAGCGAAACGCGGAATCCTGAAATAACTTCGTCGAAAATCAGTAACACCTCGTGTTCCCTCGTCAGCTCCCGCAATTCTTCAAGAAATCCTGGTTCGGGGGTGACCACGCCCATGTTTCCCGCGATCGGCTCCACAATCACCGCGGCCACTTCACCAGTATTCGCCTGGAGCAAGAGCCGCACCGAATCGACATCGTTGAACTCAGCCACCAGCGTGCTCGCGGCATATTCGGGATGAACACCCGCTGACGAAGCGATGCCCTGGTTCGCCAACCCTGAACCGGCCTCGACCAGCAAGGCGTCCTCGTGACCGTGGTACCCACCGTTGAATTTCAGAATCTTGCTGCGACCCGTTCTGGCCCTCGCAAGCCTCAGGGCCGACATAGTCGCCTCAGTGCCTGAACTTACGAACCGAATCACCTCAATCGACGGCACCGCGTCGATGACCCGTCTGGCCATCTCGACCTCGAGCTCGGTCGGAGCACCGAACGATGTACCTGACCGGGTGGCCTCGACGGCAGCATCTATAACTGCCGGGTGAGCGTGACCGAGGATCATCGGGCCCCAGGAGCAAACATAGTCGATCAACTCATTGTCATCGACGTCCCAGATGCGCGATCCTGATGCCTTTTTTAAAAAAAGCGGATCGCCGCCTACTGAGTCCCAGGCGCGGGCAGGGCTGTTAACTCCGCCGGGAATCAGTTTTTGAGCGTTGGAATAAAGCTGGGCTGACCGGGCACGGGTCAATTGAATCCTCCGGAATCATCTATCAAGCGAACGCTAGCGCGTATCGAAAGCAGGCAGAAAGTATTCTGGCGCGAAAAGAGGCACCGCAACAGTGCCTCTAAAACAGATTTAGGCCAATCTGGCCCTGAAGCTGTGATTACTCAGCTTCCTCTCCATCTTCTTCATCGTCATTGTCGAGACCAAATACTCTCTGAACCGCCTCTACCGCGCTGGTTTCATCGCTGCGCAGGAAGCTGATCGGGTCGGCAAGAATCCGGCGCACCAGCGATCGGGTCATTTTTTCGACCGCAACCGACTGCTCGTCGGTAAGTTCGTCGATGCCCCCGAGTGTTTGCTGAACTTCTTCTCGCCTCATCTCCTCGATCCGGGCGCCGAGGGTACGAATTACCGGCTCGCTCTCAAGCCCGGTCAAACGCTCTTGGAAGCGTCGCACACCATCCTCGATCAGGATACGCGCCTTCGACGCTGCATCCTCTCGAAGTCCCTGGTGCTGTGTCGACTTTGCCTGCAACTCAGACAGGCTGATCAGCGTCACTCTATCGATGTCGCCCGAGTCAGGGTCCACGTCACGTGGCATCCCAACATCCAGAATGTACATCGGGCGGTCAGGCCGGGTCGCCATCGCGGCTCGAATCGCCTCGGCACTGATGACCTGATCGGTCGCAGCGGTGCAGGTGATAACCACGTCAATGGCACTTAGCGAGTTGGAAATCTGCTCAAATGGAATCTGGGGAGAGCCCAACTCCTCAGCAAGTATCGAACCGCGGTTCATCGAACGGCTTGTGACCACAATATCGTCCGCACCGTAACGCCGGAGCGCCCTCGCCGTAAGTTTTCCGGTTTCACCTGCCCCAATTAGGAGCACGCTAAGCCCTTTGAGATCACCTGCGACATTTTGAAGTTCCTGTACACCCAATGAAGAAATAGAGATACGGTTGCGCCCCAGCCCTGACTCTTTCCTTACGCGCCTGCTGTTGCGCAGGGCCGCATGGAACATTCTGGAAAGCACCGGCTCCACTGTTCCCGCTTCACCCGCCGCCTGCAGTGCCCTGGTTACTTGCCCGAGAATCTGAGATTCGCCCAACGCGACCGAATGGAGGCCTGAAGTGACACTGAAAAGGTGAGTCGCAACGTCGTCGCCCGTCAGCGTGTAAATATGGTCGCCAAAATCGCTGGCCGGAGCACTGTCGGGAATCGTGCCGATAAATTCTTTGAGCTGGCGAATTCCCACTTCGACATCATCGACAACCGCATATACCTCGGTCCGGTTGCAGGTCGAAAGAATAATTCCTCCACCGGCGTGCGTCGCAAGTCGATCAAGATGTTCTTTGAGCGAGGATTTGGGGACGGTAACAGCTTCCAGGTATTCAACTGGAGAGCGGTCAATATTTAGTCCGGCAAGTATGAAGTTCAATTTAATCCGACTTCCCGTCAGTGAGTTGGATCAGCCAGATTTCATCAAACATGTCCAGCCCTCTCCCCGCGGTAGTCAACTGTTTAGCGCCCCTCGACTGTAAAAGCTATCACGCCGAGTACCGCTATTCACCCAGTGGCATGAAGGGATTGTGATGGTTGAGTGATAGCATCAGCAAACCGAAAAACACCAGTCTTGAAGAATACCAATCAATCGGCCGCTTTTCACCTACATCAATGGAAATTTCCGCAATAACACCACCTGATCAACGCGGCTACACAATGCCCGACATTTTCGTCACAACCGAGTGGCTTGTCGACCACCTGTCGGATAAAGATGTTCGGGTGATCGACACCGACGTGCCCAAGCTATACGCAGAAGGGCACATTCCAGGAGCTGTAAATCCCGTCGATCATTATTACAAGACATCCCTGGAAGACCGTACCCACATACAGGGTCCAGCGCAGTTTGCCCGGACAATGTCGAGCCTCGGCATCAACGATAACACCACGGTGGTCGGCTACGACCGCTCCGGGGGCGTTTACTCGTTTCGCCTGATGTGGGCGCTCCACTACTACGGGCACACCAATGTGAAGTTTCTCGATGGCGGGCTGCCAAAGTGGATCGCCGAAGGACGAAGCACAACAACTGAACCCGCACCTCGAGCAGTACCCGAGTCAGCATCCGCCAGTTCGTTCACGCCGCGGGCCAACCCCGAGATCTTCGCTGCGCGAGAACAGGTGCTCAATGCCATCGGGAGCGATTCGACGGTCCTGCTCGATGTGCGTGCTGACGACGAATGGACTGGGGACAACAAACGCGGTGGACCACGGGGCGGCCGTATCCCCGGTGCCGTTCACCTTGAGTGGGTCAATTTCCACACAGGCGGCGATGTTCCCATCCTGCGACCGGCTGACGAAATCAGGAAGTTACTTGCCGACGTCGGCGTAACCCCCGATAAAAACATCATCACCTACTGACAGGGGGGCATTCGTGCGGCGCACGGATTTTGGACTCTGAAGCTCGCAGGTTTTGAAAACGTGCGGGATTATGACGGATCGTGGCGAGAATGGGCCGCCGATCAAAGTTGTCCTGTAGAGGGGTGACCTAGCGCGCACCGAACTCGCTCGTAACTGAAAGACGTCGGAACGTCTGTCTAAATCCGTAATCGACCTCCGTTCCGTATTATTTTACGAACCCCACGATATCTAGCACCCCTCCTAATTCCCTTGCGTTTGCACGGCCTGGACTGGTTCCGAACAGACAATGAAATCACGCAACCTCATCTTCCCATCGATGGCGCTTGGCCTACTCCTTACATTTGCCGCTGTCGCCTGCGGGAACAGCGACTCCCCAGCCTCAACAGACGATTCAGCAGACGCCCCGCCAACAGCTGGTTTAGCGGCCGAGCCGTCCCGGGCCCCAGATACCTTTGGGACTATCAAACCGACCAGCACGTCCGGTCCGGCTCCGACGCCAACCGCCGGCCCGCCGCTGCCAACCTACGCAGAAGGGGTACTGGAGTTATACGGGATAGAGGCCTGGCTGAACTCTGAACCGTTCGCCATCGCCGAAAAGCGAGCCCAAAACAAGGTCGTGCTGGTCGATTTCTGGACTTATACCTGCGTGAACTGCATCCGTACCCTGCCGTTTCTGCGAGAGTGGCACGCCAAGTACGCCGATCGCGGGCTTGTGATCCTCGGCGTACACACGCCCGAATTCGAGTTTGAGAAAGACTACGACAACGTCAGGAACGCAATTGCGCGCGAACGCATCGAATGGCCGGTCGCCCTGGACAACGACTATGAGACCTGGGACTCATTTAACAATCGCTTCTGGCCCGCAAAGTACCTCATTGGCATCGACGACCAGCTCACCTATCGGCATTTCGGCGAAGGCGCATACATCGAAGTCGAACAGGCAATCCGTGACACGCTTACCGAGGCGGGATATGACGTTTCCGACATCCCCATCGGCAGCATAGATTCTGCGAAACGCGACCCGCTCGCCAATCAGGTAACACG
>Ga0207966_1000741_pt1 | contig 18410 bp, 10 predicted proteins | sample Knorr_S23_td_NAD_FD_185611 | JGI IMG/M metagenome (GOLD analysis project Ga0207966, IMG submission 185611) | Marine microbial communities from Southern Atlantic Ocean transect - Knorr_S23_td_NADW_ad_2500m_LV_B (SPAdes) (version 2) | ecosystem: Environmental > Aquatic > Marine > Oceanic | place...
AATTTTTGATTTAGCAATACGGCGACCAGCTACCACCGCAATTACAACAAATGTGTAAATTAAAAAGTAATTATTCCAATCAGTTTTGATGGTATATCCAAATAGTACTGGAGACGATACATCCAATCCACCTGAACCATGAGTCCATTCACGAAAAGCAATGATCATTCGCTTAACAATGAACCCGAATCCCATGGTTGTTAGACCCAAGTACATTCCTGAAATGCGCAATGCAGGGAAACCAATGACAAAACCAAATAATCCAGCAACCAACGGTGATAATATTAATGACAATGCAAATGGTACGCCAAACTGATCCACCAATATAGCTGATGAATAGGCACCCACGGCAAGGAATGCGGCGTGCCCAAGTGATAGTAACCCAGTAAAACCACTTAGTAGGTCTAACCCTACATTAAGGATGATGTAAATACCAGCCATATTCAGCACGAACAGGTAATATTTATAACTGAAGGATAACCCTTTTAAGATAAAGGGTAGTAAAAACACAAATATAATTAGTACTGGGATCCAGTATAGATTTTCATCTTCGTAGCGACCCTTCATTAGACCTTTTTCACTTTCTCAACACCAAAAAGACCATCTGGCTTAATCATTAACACAGCTATAAGTACGATCCAGGCAATAATGTCATTGATTTCTTTAATCCATTGAAAGTGAAAAGAAAGTGTACCCATGCTAACTGTCTCGATTACTCCTAATATAACGCCGCCAACAATGGCTCCAGGAATAGAACCAAAACCACCTAAAACAGCTGCTGGAAATGCTTTTAATCCTAGGAAACCCATGGATGTATCTAGTAACGCAATTCTTGGTGCTAGCAGAATACCGCTGAGGGTAGCAACTACAGCGGAGAAAATCCAGACTAATGCATAGACGCGCTTAATCGGGATACCCATCAACTGTGCCGCTATCGGATCTTCCGATGTAGCCTGCATGGCTATTCCCCACCGTGTATAATGAAAGATATAGTAAAAAATGATGACCAGCCCAATAGCGCTACCAATAATAGATAGATCAAGAACGGATACAATAATGGTGCCGAATGATATTGCGCTGTCACCAAATGGAGAAAAGGGCATTAGACTTATGGGCCCGGCAATTATTGCCACCACAGCGCGAATAATTATTGCCAAACTAAGCGTAGCCATAATTACGGAAAATATCGGTTCATCTTTTAGCGGCCTATTAATAATAAAATCCAATATATAGCCAAATAATACAGAAAATATCATACTACCACCTAAAGCCACCAGAAATGTCCAGGCAGTAGGTGTTCCCGCAGCTGACAAAAATGTAGTCACAAAGAAAAAATTTACATACGCCCCCACCATCATAAGTTCACCCTGGGCAAAGTTAACGACTTCGGTGGCCTTGAAGATCATGGTAAAACCTAGAGCTATAAGTGCATAGATAGAGCCCAACGCAATACCACTAATTATTTCTTGGGTTAATCCTAAAAAAAGATCGGTCATTTTAGCGTTGCTTTTCCTTTAAGCACCCTACCACCATTTTTATTTTTGACAACTACCGAAACATCAGGACCATTCGCAATACTATCAAAGATTAGCTCATCTTCCGGCAAGACGGGATTCAGAAAACGCACTTTAATAGAGCGTAATTGCGCAGGATTCCCATTATCAATTAGATGTTTAGCTGTTAATGCCATGGTACACATGCCCTGCAGTATTATACCAGGTAGCCCATTGGCCTTGGCATATTCCTGGTCAATATGAATTAGATTAAAATCCAGGCTAGCACCAGCATAATAGTAAGGCATATATTTACCAATTATTGTATTTGATCGCTTTTCCTTAGCCATCATTCCCCCCGAATAACTAATGTATAGAGACCGGTACATACAGTTTGTCCATCCTGATTACTTGATGTGGTCCTGATCTCAAATATTCGATGGACCTTACCCGCCTGGTTGGTCTTGGTATAATTATTATCTATTACTGCAATTGTATGAATTTTATCTCCTGCACGAACAGGTTCGTGGAAATGATATTCCTGTTCACCATGCACTAAACGGGGCACCAGTTTTGAGAATTCAGGATCAAAATAAAGATGGTTCATTGCTGGCTGGCAATAAATGGCAGCAAATGTGGGGGGGGCGTAAGGATGGCCGCCATCAAGGGATTTTACAAATTCACGATCTGTATAATGGGGATTTTGATCATCCAATACACGCACGTATTCTTTGACTTTCTCATAGCTGACTTCATAGTCAGATTCATATTTACGTCCAATTATATTATCGCCCAACATATGCTTATCTAGAAATAAGGATCAATTTACAAACCAATTTCCATTAATTAAATTATCAGCTGGGCAAGTTGGTAGGTTCATATAAATCCTAATTAAAATTATTAAGAGGGAATATTTTCCTTTTCCTGGTTATTAATAAATAATTCAATACCAAAATTAACTTCCTAGCCAGATTAGATTTCGGGGATATCGTTGATTATATTTTTTCCGTGGCTTTAGCCATGGCAATACAAATAGCAGTGACACCACCCTTATCATGCGAAGTAAAAGCAACAGATACACGACACCAGCCAACTTGCATATCTGGATGGTGATTAACTTCTTCAGCTTTTTCCGCTAACCGGTTTACAAATCCTATACCATCCATATATGAATCGAAACTGTAGGATTTTGTAATTGCATTATTCTTAAAAACCCAACCATCCAGGTTACTCAGTTCGTCCTGTATTTGCTCAATACTCAAAACGCTCATAGCGGCTTCCTTTCCACTTTGGGTAGACTTTTCATTGCTGTTAGCAGCCAATAGCAAGCAATGATAAATGCTACTCCTGTTGAAATCATCATGGCATACCAAACCCATTCTACTGGTTTATCCATTTGAAAAACAAATAATAACGCTAATGGCACAGAAACACCAAGTACTCTGACAATAGTAATCACCAATACAGGCAAACCCTTGCCCATGCCCTGCAGCACGCGGCCTGTTGAAATACCGACCGCAATCAATGGGTAAACAAATGCAAATAACCTAAGAAAGTTAACAGCTACAGATATAATTACCCCTTCATTAGTAAAAAACCCAATAACATTTGGTGCGAAAAAATAAAGTAAAACTGATGAACCAAAAGTTATTCCAAATGCTGAGGAAATACCATATCGAACTGTATAGCGCAGCACATCATATTCCTTTGCACCAAAAAACATACCCACGAGTGTTGTAAGGGCTGCGGCAATTGAAAATATTGGTAAAAATACAAGCATATCTATTCGGCCAGCTACCTGGTATGCCGCAACAGTATCAGCTGAGAAATGGATTAATATTTTATTAAAGACACCTTGGCCAACCGCCATAACGACCATTGACAGTGATGCTGGAAAACCTACCTTAACAATATCCCGTAAAATAAATCGTGATGGTGAAAAATCTCTTAAGCGAAATGTTATGTATGCATGTTCTTTTATAAATAACATATATATGAATACACAAAAAACAACGCACTGGCTGATAACAGTGGCCGCAGCGGCTCCCTTGATTCCCATTCCAAAACCGATACCGCCATAATTATCTAGATTAAATATAAAGATCGGATCTAGTATAATATTTAGTATTGTACCAAGTCCTGCCACCATCATCGGTAATTTCATATCACCCTCCCCTGCCAATATGGAACGAAAAAATCCGGAGAATATCATAAAAGGCATACCTATACACATTACCCGAAGATAATCCCAACTGAGTAAAAGGATTTCTCCTTGGGCACCAAAAAAAGATAAGATATGTTTACCGAATACTAAACCTAGCGAAGATAGTAATACGCTAAAGAATAAAGCCATGGCCATAGCGTGTTCCGCACTATTATCTGCTCCCGCCTTATTATCTTTACCAATAAACCTGGCGATCGATGCTGTTACACCAGTTCCTAAACCCATTGTAAGACCCAGAACAAGAAAAAACAGGGGCATGTTAAAAGCTATCCCTGCGATCGCTTCGCCACCTAAGCGACCGATGAATATCATATCTACTATGTTATACAATGTCTGTATACCCATACCAGCCATTATAGGGATGGCCAATGTCCACAGCGCTTTTGATGGATTGTTTAGGAATTTATTGAGGCGGGAACCTTCTTTTTCCACAGAATCCATGAACACTAATTTAGGCTTTTTGTTCAAATGATAGATTAAAAAAGGACTGCGAATTAACTAGCGTGCAGGCGTAAATGGCCACAGCATAGGTATGAGAATCACTGCCATTACCCATAAAGTGATCGATAATGGTAGTCCCACGCGAATGTAGTCAGAAAATTTGTACCCTCCAGGACCATAAACCATCAAATTTGTTTGGTAACCAATGGGTGTAATGAAGGATGCAGATGCTGCATAACATATTGCAAAAATAAATGGACGTGGATCTAGGCCAAGATTTGTTGAAGCTGCCAATGCGATCGGGGTCATGATGATGGCTGTAGCTGCATTTGAAGAAACCTCTGTGAGAATCATTGCAACTAAATATACCATTGCTAGAAGAAAGGTCGCTTGCTGATGGTCAGGTACAAACCGTAAAAGATTGACCATTGTATTGCCAATCATTTTTGCTGCACCACTAGACTGAATCGCAATGCCTAGCGGAATCAGGCATCCAATTAGAACTATTATTTGCCAATTAATAGCATTATATGCCTCTAGTGGTGAAATTACTCGGGCAACAAGTAAAATGGCCAAGCCAATTATCACACCTTTTAAAATGGGTACAAGGGATAACGCTGCAAAAAAAACAACTCCCATTATGACCAGGATACTCAACCACCAAAAACGGTGTTTTCGTAATGATCTTTCTACTTCTGTAAGTAAAATAAATCCGCCGGAATCACGCATCTCTCTTATCTTTTCCCTTGAACCATATACGAGAAGTGTATCAAAAGCGCGAAGAGTAACATGGGCTATTTTCTTGCGTAGAATTTCTCCCTCCCGCCTAATTGCCAGGACAAAACTGCCAAAACGACGACGAAAATTTGCTGCTTTTAGTGATTGACCCACTAGGTCTGATTGATTGGTTACCAAGCACTCCACCAACAGATTTTCCTCTTTTGTTAATTCTTCCTGGTTCAATTTTTCATCTGTGAGCATGTATACTTGTTCAACTTCCTTCATGCTGAAAAAATTTTCTACGGAACCGCGAACCAAAAGAATATCGCCTGCTTCTAACGGTGTTTCTCTTAAATTTGTGGAGAGGAGCTTTTCATTTCTCTGAATACCTAATATAGTGACATCATAATTTTGGCTTATCTGGCGATCTAGGGTAGTACCACCCACCAACGGTGAATCATCGCCAATTCTCAGTTCAGTCAAATAACCACCCATATGATAACTTTTCGTTAAACTTGACGTGACCGTTCTGGAAGGTAAAATACGATAGGCAACTACCACAACATAGGTCAGACCCACCACCAACAGGAAAATCCCATATCTTGAAAATTCAAACATACCCAGTGGTGTATACGGTCCGCTACTAACAAAGATGGAATTCACCAGCAAATTTGTTGATGTTCCAATCAGTGTGAGCGTACCACCCAAAATAGCAGAATAACTTAAGGGCATTAAAACTTTGGATGGACTGATATGGTATTTTTCTGCCATCCGAATTGTTACCGGCATGAAAATAGCAACGATGGCAGTATTGTTAACTAAAGCGGATGCTAGGGCAATGCATACCAAATAAACTGTCAGTCCAATAACAAGTGATCTGCTTACAAGCTGGTTTATTTTGATCACAAGGTATTCCAGCACTCCTGTTTTTTGCAGAGCATGGCTTAACACAAAAAGGATAGCAATAGTAATTACAGCTGGATTGGAAAACCCAGATATACCCTCGGTAGGTGTAAGCTGACCAGTAATAAGAAGCAGACTAAGTACTGTTAAAGCGACAACATCAATTGGCAATGCTTCAGTGACAAATAGTATGAATGCCAATAAAATGACAAACAATACAATAAATATCTCGATGGTCATGGTATTTTAATCTGAAAATATATTAGCAGAAAGTAGCCCGAACACTACAATTCTACTTCGTCAATCTGTTCTGGATTCAGAAAAGCTTCTGCGTATTTTAGATATATTTTTTCCTGCACAAATACCTCGAATAATTCCGTATCGATATGGGCATCATTTTTCATGAAGCCAAGTATCCGCATAGCTTGGCTCAAAGTTTTTCCTTTTTTATATGGCCTATCGCGGGCAGTAAGTGCTTCAAAAATATCAGCAATGGCCATGATCTTCGCCTGGACAGACATTTCAGAATGGTTCAACCCTTTTGGATAACCGGTGCCGTCCAGCTTTTCATGGTGACCGCCTGCGAATTCTGGTACATTGCGCAGATGCTTCGGATATGGTAATTGTTCCAGCATATCAATGGTGACAACTATGTGATCATTGATAATCTTTCTTTCTTCTGGCGTGAGCGTTCCCCTACTAATACAAAGGTTGTATACTTCATCCTCAGAAAAAAATGGTTTTGGGCTGCCATTATCCTTCCAACGGTATGAGGCTATCTTATTGACCCTATCCTTGCGCTCCTGTGACATGAATTCACCGCCAACATTTGCTTCCTCAATAAATGACTTGTCATCCTCCTGTTGTTTGATTCTTTTCAGATAGAGTGACCTTGCTTTCTTCAATGCCTCTTTCTTTTCATTTTCTATCAAGGAATCATTTTTTTGAATCTTAAGCTGCTTTTTCAAATATTTTATTTCCTCGTCCCGTCTTAGCACTTCAAATCTCGTTGCTACAGTATGTATACGATCATAGATCGTCTCTAGCTTTGTTCCTTTATCAACTACAGCCTCTGGTGTTGTCACTTTACCGCAATCATGAAGCCAGGCAGCGATTTTCAATTCGTACATTTCTTTATCTGTGAACTGTACACCAGCAAAAGGACCATCATTTATTTCGTTTACTGATTCCGCCAGCATCAAAGTTATTTCAGGAACCCTAGCACAGTGACCACCGGTATAGGGTGATTTCGCATCAATGGCCGACGCAATCAACTTGATGAAAGATTCGAATAATATTTCAAGATCTCTAATTAGGTTTTTATTAGTGATAGTTACAGCTGCCTGACTGGAAAGTGCTTCCACACTTATTTGAACACTATCTGAAAAAGAAATTACCTTTTTTGTTTTAACATCTTGGGCATTCAGTAATTGTAGTACTCCAATAATTTCAGCTTCGTGGTTTTTTAGTGGTACAGTTAAAAATGATTTTGACCGATAGCCGGTTTTTTCATCAAAAGCCTTTGTACCGGAAAAATCGAACCCCTTGGCAGTATAGGCATCAGGTATATTAATTGTGTCTCCTGTTAATCCTGCATTTGCAGCAATCATGGTCTTGTTTGGTTGCCCATCATCCATATACAATTTTACCGGGTAAAAAGGAATTTCCTTCCCGGAGGTGCCACCCATGTGGATATTGAGCGAATCAGTTATCATAATGGTAAATTTTAAGCGTTGATCATCAGTCATCATATATAAAGTTCCACCATCAGCATTTGCAATACGTTTCGCTTCAAGCAAGATCATTTCCAGCAGTTTATCCATATCCTTTTCTTTCGAAAGCCCCAGCCCAATAGCAGACATATTGGATATCTGATTTTGTAAACTATCAATGTAGGCTCGTAGATTAGACGGCACCGACTCAAGCAGTTTACTGATCTCCTCTTGCGAGAATAGAACCGATTGTTGTTTCCCTGTTCCGTTTTTCTTACTCATAGATTACTCCCCAAAAGAATTTCTAGTTAAACTTACATCAAGAGTCTCATTTCCTCAATGTGAATGTTTATTAAATCTGTGTATCTTGTTATTGATGTATTTATTAATTTTTTATTAAAATTTAATGTTAAAAGTTGGAGGATACAGGATCATGAAAACAAAATTATTCATTGCCTTATTATTTGGGGTCTCCATGTTATTTTCCGGCGACACCGGTAAAATTGTCGGACAAATCACCGATTCAGAGACCGGTGAAGCATTGTTTGGTGTCAATATCCTTTTAAAAGGCACCACCATGGGTAGTGCATCAGCAATGGAAGGCAACTACATTATCCTGAATGTACCAGCCGCGTCATATACCATTAGTGCATCTTATATAGGCTATAAAACGATTACAATTACAGATCTTCGTGTTAACGCGGACCGTACCACTACTGTGAATTTCAAGATGGAGATCTCTGCCGTTGAAGGAGAGGAAGTTATCGTGGAAGCAAAAAGACCGGCAATTGTACGGGATCAAACTGCCAGTACTACCACGATTGAAGATGATGATATTGTGAATATGCCAGTGAACTCCTTTAATGAAATAATGACAACAATGGCCGGCGTAGTGGAAAATGAAAATGCCAATAGCGGTATTCACCTAAGGGGCGGTCGTACTGGTGAAATTTCATATCTGGTTGATGGTTTCCTTATAGAGAATGCTCTCTACGGCGGTATGAGTTTGGATATTGCCAAGGATGCGATCTCAGAACTATCTTTGATTACTGGCGCATTCAATGCTGAATACGGCAAAGCTATGAGCGGCATTGTTAATATTGTAACCAAGGAAGGTACTCCTAATTATCATGGCGGGCTAACTATGGCCTCAGACCAATTTGGTGGTAACAATAATAACTGGGGAACTAGCAGAAATATTTTCAATCTTAGTGGACCTATATTCCCCGGATTGGGTGCAATTGCAAATTTTAATATTACAGCAGATTTTAATGGTACTAAAGGCAATCTATGGAAGAATCAATTGCCGCGGGATGTCCTAACTGTAGATCTAGATAATGATGGGGAATATGATGAAGGTGAAGATACCTATGCTATGGCCGATATTACAGCGAATGGACAACAAGATACGGTTGAATTAAAAAAAGGTGCCTGGGAAGAGACGGGCACTTTTGAAAATTACCAGCGCATTACTGGGAAACTGGTTATAAAGCCAATAAAAAACGCAAAACTGACGCTCGGCGGCAATTACTACCAGTCTGAAGGTAAGGGCTTTAGTATGAGCTATAGGCAATTGCCCGATCGTTATTCTACTTACTACGGCACAACAATGCAATCCCATTTCAAACTAAACTACGCCATCACAGAAAACATGTTTTTTACCTTTAAAGGGCAAAATTATTCCCGCGACCGCCACAATGGTTATAAACCGTTATTAAATAACAAGCATGAACTATGGGGCAAAGAGGTGTTAATTCCCGCTGAATGGGATAGCTATATTCCAGGAACCGTGACTGCTGGAGAAAAAATGAACTGGTTTAGTTATTATGCTGAACCATATGCCGATTATAATGGTGATGGGCAATACAGCCCATTCGGTGCCGCAGAATACTGGAAGGACAGTAATGGCAATGGCACCTGGGATGAAGGAGAATATTATAATGATTGGGATGGCGATGGTAGCTGGACAATTATTCTTGATGCCAATGGCGATGGTATTCCAGATCAAGAACTTTATGAAGATGTAGATGGTAATGGCGAATATAGTGTAGGTGTGGACCCTAGATTAAGAGAAGGTGACGCTTATGATGGTACATCAAACTATGAATTTTACGGTAGTTACCCTGTTGTAAACTTTTATGGTGACACGATTCGGAATGGATATTCAACTTATCATGATTATCAGTGGTATGGCACAAGTTATAGCGAATATGGTGCCGAACTAACCTGGCAGTTGAATGATGTGCACCAGGTCAAGGCAGGATTTGATAAAAAAAATCATAAAATCGAAAATTTTGCTGGCTGGGCAATTGGTGGAGGCCCGTTTGGTAACACTTCAGATGCAAGCTGGATAATGTATGCATTCGAACCTGAGGAGGCATCCTTTTATATACAGGATAAAATGGAGTACAAAGAATTCATCATTAATGTAGGCCTGCGTTATGATGCCCTTGATCCCAATTCACGTTATCCTGATCCAAGTCGAAAATTATTGTATGAATATGGTGGCCAAGCTTATGAGCCGTCAGATCTCAGCCAACTGAGTGAAGACCAAATGGAAGGGGCTGACTGGGGCTATGCTGCCCTTGATGACGACGGAAACCCTGATGTAGATGATGATGGCAATTATGTTTTCGAAGCTGCAAAATGGGCCAGCCATAAGAAAAAATGGAGTCCCAGAATAGGGTTCGGTTATCCTATCACTGATAACATTGCCTTCCATGCCAGTTACGGACATTTTTTCGACTATCCAGATCTCAGCAGTGCTTATGCATTTACTAATACAAATGGTGCGGGCGGTCTGGCACCAGGGTTAACTGGAATTAATATAGATGAATTTAATTTTGGGAATACTTATGCACCATTCCCTGTTAATACGGCTGATTGGTATATACCTGCAATTGGCAGTCCTAACGTAAAACCTGAAAAAACTGTACAGTATGAATTTGGTTTCCGTGCCTATCTTGTAGAAACTTATATACTTAGTCTTACAGTATATTATAAAGATATCTATGATCTGATTTCAGCTACAATTTATGATGCTAGTCCGGCGCAGTATTCATTGTACGAAAACCATGATTATGCAAACTCTCGGGGATTTGAATTAGAATTAAGGAAAAATTTTAAGAATAATCTGGCCTGGTATATGAATTACACTCTTTCCAGAGCGGAAGGAAGTGCACCAAATGATTTTTTTCATTGGGATGTAGCTTATTTGGCATCGGTATACGGCTGGCATGACTATAATCGCACCTTTAATATGTCCTGGGATCAAACCCATGTAATTAACTATGGTGTTGATTACAGACACCCTAAAGGTTTTGGGTTGAACATTATCGGTAATTACGGTAGTGGCTTACCCTATACTCCAACAGATGCCAGGGGTCGCCCCATTGATGACCCGTACTCCGCAAGAATGCCCAGTACTGCAATAGTGAATATGCGGGCCTATTATGATCTACCACTCAAATTAGCCAACGTCAGGCTTTACGCAGATATTGATAATTTACTGGATAATTCAAATGTCAATAATGTTTTCACTGACACAGGTACACCAACAGAATCAACCAATCCAAATACATCTCCCATGTGGATGTATCGTCCCTATTACTGGAAAGCACCAATACATATTGAACTTGGCATTACGGTGAGACTCTAATTATGAATAAGATAAAACTGATTACATTTATTACTTTAATTTTTTGTTGTGCTATCAATTCAGGCGAGATTCCCAATATTTCAAAAGCTGATTACTACGATTATTACGTAGCCCCAGCAAAAGGCAGAATACCAGATCGCCTTAATAGGTCAATGGGTTACGCAGACCGTAAACTATCCGTATTTGATAAGGGCAACATGGTCTTGCGGATGTCTAACGCAGCAATTTATGGTTACGATCGCTGGGGACTGAATCATGAATTCCCAGCGGGCAGTATGGCAAAAACAGGCTGCTGCACTTATTACTGGACTCAATCACCGATGGTCGGTGCCTTAATCAATGGCTTACCATCCGTATCGGTTGGCGTCCGTGGCAGTGTAAGAGATCATGAAGAAGAATTTGAGCCCCTACCCGGTTATGACGCCGGTTATACAGATACAGATGCCAATATTGGTATTGCATTCAGTGATATACCGGAATCATGGCCTGCACTCTGGGCACGTGAAAAAGATCCCACAGGCACTTTTGAGTCAGTTATATATAATGCTGATGGCAGCTCTGATACGTTGTATTTCCCAGGTATTGAGCCAGAGCTCGGGCCGGATGGTTTTCCTGACGCACCATGTGGATTGGGAGTTCAGGCGGATCGTGAAGCCTACTTTGTAGTAACAGATAACGATCCTCAGGAAGGAAATACATTTGCTAGCAACCAGGGTGTTGGACCATTGAACGTACGATTTGATATCTGGGTATTGAACTATTCGAGTACCTTTGGGAATGATGGCTTGATCTTCATTCAAAAAATGACGAATGTTGGTAAAGATACACTGAAGGACCTCTATATGGGGATTGCAGGAGATCCAGACGCGCCGGAACAGGGCGGTGCTGAATGGACCGATGATATGGCACTATTGATCACTGAGAACGATCCTCATATAGCAGAAAAACTGGTCGATACATCTGACGCCCATCTGCTGGAAAATTTCGCCATTGTATATGATCGAGATGATGCTGCTGAGGGTTACCTCACGTCGGGCGTAGGCTGGGTTGGCGCTAAATTTCTTGATCTGACAAAATTCAATAGTGATGGTACTGATTCAACCTATGGCGTAAGTACTTTTTATACATTTGAATATAGCATGGATTCGCAAAGCGATGCCCAAGCTTACAATGAGCAAATGACCCATGGGATACAGACTCCGCACCATATTGAACCCTATGAATATGATAATTACCAAAAACCATACAGTTATGGACCAGATATTACCTGGGTAATCGCTGGTGGACCCATGGATGTGGCGCCAGGCGAACAGGTAATATTTACCTTTGCTGACTTTGTTGGTATCAATGAAACTGATCTAACTAGAAACGCAAAATTATTTCAATCACTTTATGATAACAATTGTGCTACCCCTAAACCGCCTGATCAGCCAGTTGTACAAGCAGCGGTAGATGAGAGTAAAGTTGTTCTTATGTGGGATGATCGCAGTGAATTTTCATTGGATCCAGTTACCGGCAAGAATGCCTTCCAGGGATACCGCGTATATAGGAGCACAGACAGAGGGAATACCTGGGGTACCGTTATTACGGATGTAAATGGTGACCCCACTGATTTTTTCAAACCATTAGCTATTTATGACTATGACGATAATGTTAGCGGTGCCCACGCTATGACTGATCCGCGCATCTATTATAATCTCGGTTCGAATACCGGTTTAAAGTATTCTTTTGTAGATAATAATATTATAAATGGTTATGAGTACTGGTACGCCGTATCAGCTTATGACGGTGTTGATGACTGGGCGGGGGCACCTGTAGACCCAATGGAGAACTCCAAGGCAAAGAATGCATTCTACAGTGATGATGATAATACGATAGCAATCGTTGCGCAAAGTAAAGCAGCTGGATTTACTAAAGGAACTGAACGTGAAGCGGCACATACATCAGGAGAATCGGACGCCGTCTTGAATTTGGTTGAGGCAGATGCCTTCGAACTTGTTTTTCTTGGTGATTCATTATCACCCCAAGATTTTGAAAGTAAAGGTTATAGTTACAAAGTAACCTTTAATCAAACAACAGTTGGTGATACTGCAACGGTAAATTCCTGGAACATGATTAATACATCGACAGGTGACACTGTTGTAGCAAATGATACTGATGTTGAATCTGGTAGCTTCAAACATGTGGTGGATGGTTTTATTCCTGTATTTTCCTTAGGATCATGGTCAGTCACCAGTTTTGACTCAGCAAAGCAAACTGTTAATCAGGACACAGCAGGCGCTATTTTATTCAGTGGCATTAATTCAAATTCCAATGATGGTACCTGGGCTGGATTCGTTGAAAATACACCGTTGGATCCTCAACCGTCAGACAGGCCTGATAGTGATTTACTGCAAAAGGATATTGAGTTCAGATTTACAAATGATGGTTCTATTGCTACCTATTTCAATGCAACTCTAAGTGTCATAGAGACAATAGATATACCCTTTGAGGTCTGGTCCGTTGAAGATAATAAAGAAATCAATGCCGTGATCTATATGGCAGCTGGATCAAAGCCTATCTACGAAGAGGACGCTGAAAATCCAAGCCATTACAAATTCACCAAAAACTTCTTTGTAATGCCTGTGTATGAAGATTACACAGGCGTTGGCATGGCAGATTACTATACCAATACTAATATTGGATGGATGTTCCAATTCAACAAGGCTGAAACCCTTTTTCAGCCTGGGGATGTATTTAATGTATATTTTCGAAATCCTCTATTACCTGGGGATGTCTACGACATAACAACCGAGGCTGATGTTTATACGGTTACTAAAGGGGATTTAGATGAAATAGTTGTCGTTCCAAATCCATATAATGCTACGTCTGTTTACGAGCATATTGCATTCATACGGGAGGTTCAATTTATAGGTCTACCAGAACAATGCTTAATTCGAATTTTCAATACAGCTGGAGAATTAGTACAAGTTATAAAACATGATATGAATAGTCCAGGTTACAGAGGTCCCAGTATTGAAGCCTGGGATTTACGTACATATAATAACCAGGAAGTATCGTTTGGGGTATACGTTTTCCACGTTATCTCAAATAATCAGGAATTCACAGGAAAACTTGCGGTGATAAAATGAAGAAAAATATGATCATAGCTGTTATTTCTATTAACTGTTGTTTGTTTGCACAGTTTGATAACACAGGTACATCCGCCGCTAATTTTTTAAAGATCGGTGTAGGCAGCAGAGCCATGGCACTCGGTGGTGCCTTTACAGCTAGCGTAAGCGATGCTTCTGCCCTGCACTGGAATCCTGCTGGCATTGCCCATGCCACGGATATACAGATTTTACTGACCCAGTATAATTGGATCGCAGATATGAAACACAGTTATTTCGGGCTGGTTATACCAGTGGGCTCGATCGGCAATCTTGGTATAAGTCTGAATAACTTGGATATGGGAGAAATGAAAAAGACTACTGAGCTTGACCAAGATAGCAAAGTCGTTTTCCGCGCATCTGATGTGGCGCTAGGCTTAGGATTTGGCCGAAAAATTTCGGATCGGTTCACAGTCGGTATACATGGGAAAATAATTCGAGAAACTATTTCCTTTTCCAGTGCTACCGCTTTTGGTTTCGATGTTGGTTCGCAATACCAAACGGGTTTTTCCGGGTTAATAATTGGTATGGCAATTTCAAATTTTGGAACGAAAATGCAACTCAAAGGCACCGATTTAAAAGTTGACACAGATGCCTATGAAGATCAAGATGCTAACCCGGATGTGATTGCACAACTTCAAACGGAAGAATGGTCCTTACCCATGACTTATCGCGCTGGGTTCGCAATAACGCCTGTTGGGCCGAATGCTATTGTGAAAAATGATGCACTTGAAGCCACTGTTAGTATTGACTATTACGACCCAAGAGATTATAACCCATATTATGCTGGTGGTGTTGAAGTTAAAGTAATGGGCGGACTTTATCTGCGCGCTGGGTTAGAAAACAAATTTATTCAGTTTAATGATGATAATGATGACAGTATTAAATCTGACGATTTGTCTGATATGCTTGACAAAGATAATGCGCATGGATATAGCAATAAAGCAGCCTATGGTTTTGGCCTTTCATCAGCTATGTTCCCGCTTATCCCTTATAACTTTAGCGTAGATTATTCTGTATCTGATATGGGTGTCTTAGGGCAAGTCAATAGACTAACATTTTCGATCGGGCTTTAGTAGTCTTGTATTATTTGAAAAGGGCCTTCAATTAGAAGGCCTTTTTTTTTTAATTTAAAAAACATATTAATATACATTAGATGAATAACCCGCAATCAACCCATTCTCAATACCTTGAACGCCTATTTGATACTCAACCTACAGCTAATGATCTTTTTGCAAAAGCGAGTCAGATAAAAGATTCAAACCCTAATCAGAAGGAACTACACGATTTTCTAGAATTAGGGCATTTATCGATCGTAAATAAAACTATTTCCGAAGCAAATAAAATTGAAGAATGGTTCGAGATAATTCACGAATTAATACTTGAATCTAAATTAACAGTCGGCCATTTGATCAACCAGCGAGTGCGATATTATGGGGATAAAACATGTTTCCAGGTAATTGATGGAAATCAATTACGCAAATTCACTTACCAGGGAATATGGAACCAAATCATTCAAATTGGTCAGGCACTTTGCGCTATAGAATCAATATCAGATAAAAATACAACGATTGGTATATTTACAGAGAATTCGATTCGTGGTGCGCTGATTGACTTAGCTTGCCTTTCATTTCATATACCGATAGTGCCGATACCAGTTACAACTACTCCAGATCATCTGGCATTCATTATTGAGAATTCAACCATTACTCAATTATTTATTGGTGAACTATCGGTGCAGGCTATTCTTAGAGAATCAAAGGTTGAACAAAAATCGTTGGATATATATCACCTCGATGACCCTGCAGAAGCTATTATCTTTGCTAAATCCTGGGAAAGTTTCATCTCACAAGCGGTTGATTTTGATGATATAAATGTGCTAAAACGTATCAACCAGTGCACTATGAATGATCTTGCCACAGTGATGTATACCTCAGGCACAACTGATGAACCAAAAGGAATTATTTTCACCCAAGAAAACATAGTAACCAAACGTTTTGCCCGTGCCTTGGCACTCCCCGATTTTTCATGTGACGATATATTCCTTTGCTTTCTACCATTATACCATACATTTGGCAGATACTTTGAGCTATTGGGGTCTATTTTTTGGGGCGCAACCTATACATTCGCTGAATCTCCATATTTTAAATCACTATTAAAGGACTTTCAGCTGACAAAACCTACCATTTTTATTAGTGTACCAAAAAGATGGATACAATTGATGGAACACACAGATTCAATTAAATCTGTTGGTCATGGAGAAGATCAAGAAATCAAAAATATCGTGAACCAAATTACGGGCGGAAACTTGAAATATGGACTTTCGGCTGCTGGTTATTTGGACCCTGATGTATTTCATTTTTTTCAGGGCAACGGAATCAACCTTTTAAGTGGCTATGGTATGACCGAAGCAACTGGTGGTATCACGATGACGCCTACCAATGATTACCAGCCTGATTCCGTAGGTGTACCATTACCCGGAATAAAACTTGCTTTAGGTGATGATGGAGAATTACTTATCAATGGGCCGTATGTATCATCGTCATATTTTGGAAAACAAAACTACTCTAGTCTAGTCAATGGTTGGTTTCACACTGGAGACATATTTAATAAAAAACATGATCATTATTATATAATTGACCGTAAAAAAGAAATCTACAAAAATAGTCGCGGTCAAACCATCTCACCGCAAAAAATTGAAAACATGTTTCAAGATTTTGATGGAATAAAATCAGCATTCCTCGTGGGGGATGGTTTAGAATTCAATACTTTGCTTATTCATCCAGACTCAGACAGCCTGCCTATGGATATTTCCAATGCAAGCTTAGTTACAATTCGCGAATACTATAGTTCTCTGATTCAATCGGTGAATAGTTTCCTTACGCCATTTGAACGCGTGATCAATTATGCAATAATTAAACGTGATTTTAATTCAGATGAAGAACTGACACAAAAGGGAACGTATAAACGAAAACAGATTTTGAAGAATTTCCACGAGATAATTAATCCCATGTACCAGAAAAATCATATCACCTTATCATATAAAAATTATCAGGTCCATATCCCAAATTGGCTCCTGCGGGAAAAAGGTGTCAGTAGAAATGATGTAAAATGGAATGGTTCGAAAATATCCATTAAAAATAATAAGATCAGTCTAAAGTTATCATGGGAGAATTCCAGGCTGGTAATTGGTGATTTTACTTATCATACGCGGGAAGACAGTCTCGACCTCCAGGAATTACTCCTGAGTCCAGAATTATGGTTAGGCAACAACACGTTCGCAGACTTCATAGGCAAGAGTGCATTTCGATTAACAAAATTTGAACCAATAAAAAATCTGCAGCTGGCATTTCCATCAATGATCGTCAATGCTGATAAAGATATACAAAATATTGTGGATTCAGTCAGTTTGCCTGATCTTGGCGATCTGCATAAAGCAACCAGACAATTATATGCTGGGCATTTAAGCGGTTTTATACCATTTAACTATTTACTGGCATCTAATTATGGTGACCTCACTAGAATTGCATTCAATATTTTATTAAGCTTTAGAAATCATTCTGATCCATCTTTTCGTATGAAAGCTATGGAAGCGATGCTACCGGAATTATCAGGAGAACTATTTTTTGAATTGTTATCTGGGGCTCACCAGCGGCATTATGAAGACAAATCAAAAAATGGATTCACAGTAAACGTAGAATTATTAAAAGACAATCATTTTGAGGCCATTTTGTCGAAACTTGATCAATTCAGGAAGGATATTGACAGTATCATAAAAGAGCAATTCTCCTTCATCCAGATATTATTACCAATTGTTGCGAACTATGGCCTTCAACACCCCACAAAATATATCTGGGCTCGATCAGAATTATATTGGTGGCAAATTTCAGATTGCCCAAAAAGAATCATTTCATACGCTCAAAAAGCACAATATAACCTGGTAAACGGTTTTCGATCCTGGATCGGACCAAACCGAAAGTTGGCCATCAACCGTGAAAATAGTACTGAATATACTTGGAAAGATGTAATTGTATTTGACGAACTGGTAAAACCTGAATTACGAGAAATGATAGTATCAGCGGTAACCAATACAGCTGTTATCAGAGAATC
>Ga0207966_1000742_pt1 | contig 18397 bp, 16 predicted proteins | sample Knorr_S23_td_NAD_FD_185611 | JGI IMG/M metagenome (GOLD analysis project Ga0207966, IMG submission 185611) | Marine microbial communities from Southern Atlantic Ocean transect - Knorr_S23_td_NADW_ad_2500m_LV_B (SPAdes) (version 2) | ecosystem: Environmental > Aquatic > Marine > Oceanic | place...
CCCATCATTTTGATAATCTTTTCCGGCATTCCGGCGATCATGTCTGTTTGAATAAAACCGGGAGCCACAGCATTCACGCGAATACCATGCTTCCCTAGTTCCCGGGCCCAGACCTTGGTCATGCCTTCCAGACCTGCTTTAGCAGCTACATAATTGGTCTGGCCAAAATTGCCAAATCGCGCCACAACAGAAGACGCATTCAGAATAACACCACTGCCCTGCTCACGCATGACTTCAGCAGCATATTTGGTGCATAAATACACACCGCGCATATTCACTTGAATAACCTTATCAAACTCATCTTCATCCATTTTTTCCAAAGTCTGATCCTGGAGTATACCGGCATTGTTCACTATTACATCAATGCTCCCGTGGTCTGCTTTTACACGTTTGATTAACGATTTAACACTCTGCGACTGACTTACGTCTGTTTTTACAAATGAGCATTGGTCGCCAAGGTTTTCAGCGGTGGCGATTCCTGTAGTTTCATCAAAGTCCGCAATGATAACTGTGGCGCTCTCACCAATAAATTTTTCCGCAGTTGCCTGACCAATCCCGCGGCCGCCGCCGGTGACTATACATACCTTATTTTCCAAAAGATTCATTTAATTACTCCGTATTAAAAACATTAAGTTTCGACCCGTTAAATTACCGTTTTGATTGTTTTATTAAAAGAACTCCAATGATACTCGATAATATTTCACAAGCCATCGGCAATACGCCCACCGTGAAGCTGAACAGCGTGGGATGCGAACTGGCCTGTGATCTATATGTGAAATGTGAATTTTTTAACGCCGGCGGCTCTGTGAAAGACAGAATAGGACTGCGCATGGTGGAAAAAGCTGAAAAATCAGGACGCATTAAACCGGGTGATACATTGATCGAACCCACTTCTGGAAATACCGGTATTGGAATGGCATTGACCGCTGCGGTAAAAGGCTATCGCTGTATTATTGTTATGCCGGAAAAAATGAGCATGGAAAAACAGGTGATTCTGGAAGCACTGGGCGCAGAGATCGTCCGCACACCCACTCAAGCCGCCTGGGATTCCCCGGAAAGCCACATTAGAGTGGCAAAAAAGCTTAACCAGGAGATCTCTGATTCACACATTTTGGACCAATATTCCAACCCCGATAACCCGGATGCCCATTATGAAGGCACAGCTGAAGAGATCCTTGCTGAATTCGGGACTGATCTGGATATGTGCGTCATGGGTGTAGGGACAGGCGGAACTATAACCGGAGTGGCTAAAAAACTGAAGGAAAAAATTCCTTCCATTAAAATTATCGGCGCTGATCCATTCGGCTCTATTTTGGGCGGCGGCGATGACGTATTTCCCTATCAAGTGGAGGGTATCGGTTATGATTTTTTCCCCGATGTTCTTGATAACGATCTGGTGGATGATTACGTGAAAGTGAATGACCAGGATTCTTTTGTTATGGCCCGCAGGCTGATCAAGGAAGAAGGCCTGCTCTGCGGCGGCTCCAGCGGAACAGCCATGGTGGCCGCATTGGAAAAAGCGAAAGATCTTGAAGCTGCACAAAAGTGTCTGGTCATATTACCGGACGGTGTGCGCAACTATTTGTCCAAATTCCTCTCCGATGAATGGATGAAAAAAGAAGGATTCATGGAATGAATAAACTAATTATAGCTTTAATAATTTTTCTGTCGTTTCTAAATGCAGTTGAACCAGATGAGCGTGGTTATATCGTCAAGGTTGGTGATGAATCACCCGACTTTAAAATGCAACTCATCGATGGTAAAACAATTACAAAAAAAGATCTAATAGGAAAAGTGGCTGTTTTACAATTCACCGCCAGTTGGTGTTCGGTCTGCCGCAAGGAAATGCCCCACCTGGAAAAAGACGTCTGGCAAAAATTTAAGGCCAAGGATTTCATTTTGATCGGTGTTGATCGTGATGAACCTTTGGATGTCGTTCAAGAATTTACTAAAGAAATAAAAGTGACCTACCCCATGGCCCTGGATCCCGGTGCAGATATTTTTGCATTATTCGCCGCTCGCGAAGCGGGCGTAACCCGCAATATCGTTATCGATCAGACCGGAAAAATTGTATTCCTGACACGCCTGTTTGAAGAAAAGGAATTCAAGGCGATGATCGCCAAGATCGATGCATTGCTAAATGGCTGATAAATAAAATATAAAAAAAGCCCCCACAGTAACTGCAGGGGCTTTGGTTCAACTGATAACCTTAAAATTATATCTTTAAGGTCGACCTAAAACTATATCAACCAGGCGCAAAACGTCAGTGATGGTGATCACACCATCATAATCAACATCGGCAGCACAAAGATCTTCAATGTCAGGTGTTTCATATTCCAGGGCAAACAGCAATACATTGATCACATCAAGTAAATTAATGATCTGATCACCAGTTACATCCCCCAGCATGCAGTCACCGCCGATGGGAATCACTGTAATACTCGCTGGTGCAGATGTGGAATCGTTATCAGTCAATTGGGTAATAAAAGAATAATAATAAGGAGCACCACTCAACAATCCATAATCAGTAAATGATTCCAGTCCGGAAGGAATGCTGGTGTGAAAAAGACCATCACGATTAATCTCGATGATAAAATCCGTTATGGAATCGCCGCCAAAAAGTGTCGTGGGATCATTCCAGGTCAAAGTGGCCTGGTACCATTGGGATGTATCTGCCTGCAAATTGGAAACTGGATTTGGATCCAGTGAATCGGAAGCCAAATACTCTTGTACTATAACAGCTGAGTTATAAATATTCAACCGACCGCCGCTGACGGTAATACCGTCCAAAGATGGTAATGGGTCTGTACCGTCCAAAATCATCTGTTTAATCAACACACCCCCATCTGCACGGTTATTCTTGAAATAATTAGCAAATCCCGCACTCATTGCCGCATGCATGAAACCCACTGCTCCAGCTACTTGGGGCGAGGCCATGGATGTTCCTGTGAGAGTTTGTGTCCCGCCGCCGGTATAGGTAGAAAGAATGCTTGTACCGGGAGCTCCCAGATCGATCATAGTGGCACCATAAGCAGCACCTGAATTCTTGACATCATTCCTGGTTGTGTTCGTTACTGCAATCATATAATCGCTAGCACAGCCCGTGGGTACATCACCAGTATTATCTACATTAGAATTACTGTTCATGGTGGCTGCAGCGCTTAAAATACCGTATTCACCCATGGCATCGTACATATCATTCCACAGTGCATAACTCCCGGAATTGCAATCGGCATTATCGATGCCGAAACTGCTGTTCGTCGCTACAACAAAAGCGCCAAGAGCACCATTCGTGGAATCGTAGAATGCCCTTTGGTCTAATGCATAGCCGTAGGCTTCAAGTACCGTTGAGGTGGTTCCAGAAGATCCGGCAATAGCCATCAGTTTCACATTCCAGTTCACGCCGGCAACCATGCTACCGTTGTTGCCTTTCGCACCGATGATACCAGCCACGTGAGTACCATGCCCACTACCGGGAATACTGCCATCGCTTGAATAGGCATCCCAGCCGTTAATATCATCCACATATCCATTATTATCATCATCAATGCCGTTTCCGGAAATTTCATTATGATTGATCCAGAGATTTGGCACAAGATCTGTATGGTTGAGCATCATACCACCATCAACTACGGCAACAACGATTGTATCTCCCAGTGCATTCACACCACCGGTTGTAATATCCCAGGCTTCAGGTGCATCGATGTCTGCATCAGGTGTACCTCCGTTCTGACCGGTGTTATGCTTGTCCCATTGCCCGGAAAATTCATTATCATCCGGAAAGGTCTGGCGCGGAGTGACTTTATGATTCAGTTGCGCTTTTTCCACCCAGGGATTATTACGTAATTCTTCAACAGCCATTTGCGCTGTTAATTGGTCATTCAAAATTCGGATCTTGTAAATACCGAGCCGTTTTACGACTGTTTGTTCAATGGCATATTTTGATGGATCCAGCACAGTTCTGAATTCGCCTTTTTTTACATCACGATCCAGTTTTACCAACACATAATTGGGGTCATAGTCCTGGGCGCAAAGTCCCGTCATTAATATCAGTATTGCGATTCGTTTTAGCATTACAGTATACAATTTAAGTTTTATTGGGTATTCAGCAGTGTGATTTGGCACTCACACAAGTAACGACTGTCATCGAGTATTTACTTAACAAAGGACTTCGCTTTTTGAATAACCAATTTGGCGACCTTTTCAGGAATACCTGTTTTTTCAGAAATGAGCTGATGATCAGCATTAGCTATCGATTCTGTTGACTCAAATGACATTAGTAATATGTTGACCCGTTTTGGACCCATACCTGCAATCTCAATGAAGGCGGATTCCAAAGATAATTTTCGTTTACTACGCTGAAACGTAATGGCAAAACGGTGTGCTTCATCCCTTATCCTGCGTAGTAAGATCAACCCCGGGGATTGCTTATGGATGGATTGGGGATCGGAAATGCCCGGAACAAAAACCTCCTCCAATCTTTTAGCCAGACCTACGATGGGAATATAGTCGAGTCCAAGTTCCCGCAGTGCAGACACAGCCATGCTTAATTGTCCCTTTCCGCCATCGATCAGGATCAGGTCTGGAAGGCTGCCCTTCTCCTTTTTCACGCGCAAATAGCGTCGGTGAACCACTTCCCGCATGGCAGCAAAATCATCTATTCCAACAACAGTCTTGATTTTGAATTTCCGGTATTCTGATTTACGAGCTTTACCATCCACAAAACATACCATGGATGCTACCGTATTCGTTCCGCCTAGATGTGAAATATCAAATGCTTCTATCCGTCTTGGTGGCGCTTTTAACTGCAAATCTTCCTGGAGCTGATTTACCATTTTCGGAACCAATTCCCGCCGTTTCTTGCGGTTGATGAGCCATTCTCCTAATAGGAGTTTTGCGTTTTGATATGATAAACGTACTTCCTTGGCTTTTTCACCGCGTTGTGGTTGTCGAATTATTACTTTACTGCCTTTTTTCTCCGTAAGCCATTCCTCCAGATCATCCTGCCCATCCGGTAAAGTGACTACAGTAATTTCTTTAGGCAGAAAATCAGTATCCATATAAAAGCGTGAGATCACTGAAGCAAATACCGCCGATTCATCTTCATCCAGGTTTTGTAACGAAATCTTTTCTCTTCCAAATATGCGTCCATTTCTAACACGAAGTACTGTCATTACACCAATGTCATCTTTTCTGGCCAATGCAAAAATATCTCGATCATCAAAATCCGCAGCCACCTTTCTTTGGCGTTCCTTAAAACGCCTGATTGCATTGTACTGGTCACGATACATGGCTGCATCTTCATACCTTAAATCAGCGGCAGCAATATCCATTTGTTTACGAACATAATCTTCCGTCTCTTTAGTCCTACCCTGTAAAAATTTGATGACACGTTCGATCATGGCATTATAATGATCTCTACTCACTATACCCTCACATGGTCCTTCGCATTTCTTGATATGATAATCCAGACACAGCTTCACTTTTTTGGCCACGACAGTTTGATCATCCATATAATAACTGCAGCTGCGAACCGGAAAGATCTTGTGCAGAGCCTTCAGGGAATAACGAAGGTTTTTCACATCTGTATATGGACCGAAATACTTGGAACCGTCTTTTTCAATTTTGCGCGTGAGCAGTACCTGTGGATACGGTTCATTGGTAATACGAATAAATGGAAATGATTTATCATCTTTTAGATCTACGTTATATTTGGGTTGAACCTCTTTGATCATATTGGCTTCTGTGAGCAACGCCTCTACGTTACTGCGCACAATGATCCATTCCACATTCGCGATACGCTTTATCATGGATTGATTTTTTGGCGTCTGGTATTTATTTTTCTGAAAATATGATCGAACACGGTTACGCAAATTCTTGGCTTTACCAATGTATATGATATCTCCATCCTTATTCTTGAACTGGTAAACACCGGGTTTGGTGGGAATATTTTTCAGTTTATCTTGAAAGGAGCGCATGATATGAATAAGTAAAAATAATGATGATATACTATTTAATTAACACCCCTTTTACAACTTCCACGTTTTCATCTAATTGAAACTGAATGGTTCATCAGTTTTTGTTTTTACAGCCAGCATGCTTAATTGCAGGATCTTGACCTGTTTACTTTTTTGTAACCATATTGCTGATACGAATACTAAAAACATAGAATAAACAAATTTTCCTCATTTATATTGCTGCATCGCTTCAACAAGGGACTCCACTCCCTCCATCGGCATAGCATTATAGATCGACGCTCTGAAGCCTCCTACAGAACGGTGGCCTTTTAAAGTAACAAGTCCACGATCAGCACAATAATCCAGGAAATGCTTTTCGTCTCCGCTTTCGGCAAACACAAAGGGTACATTCATTAAAGATCGATCTTTTTCCGCTACTGGACTTTTGAATAAGGGATTGCGCTCAATTTCCTCATAAAGCAGTTTTGCCTTGGTTTTATTCTGTTTATGCATAGCATCCACTCCGCCCAATTCCTTCAGCCATTGCAACGTTCTATTCACAACAAATATTGCAAATATCGGTGGAGTATTGTACATAGAATCCTTATCAGCATGAACGGCAAAATCCAGCATGGTGGATAAATCTCTTTCTGAACGACCAATCAGGTCTTTCCGCACGATCACCATTGTTACTCCAGCTGGACCCATATTTTTCTGGGCACCGGCGTAAATGATACCAAATTTGCTCACATCTACTGGTCTACTGAAAATATCTGAACTCATATCCCCCACTAAAAATCCGTTAGCATCTGGAAATTCTTGCCATTGTGTGCCAAAAATAGTATTGTTAGTTGTAATGTGTAGATAAACCTGATCAGGACTTTGTTCAAAATCTTTGGGAATATGATTGTGAACTGATGCTTTAGATGAGCAGACAACCTGCACATTTCCAAAATGACGGGCATCCCTGATGGCTTTTGCGGACCATGCTCCAGTATCTGTATAATCAGCTGTTTCTCCATCTTTTAATATATTCATAGGTATCATGGAGAACTGCAGGCTGGCTCCACCCTGTAGAAAAAGTATTTTATAATAATCCGGCACATTAAGTAAATGGCGTACAAGTTGACGTGTTTCTGACACCATGTTTACAATGGGCGCAGAACGGTGACTCATTTCAAGGATGCTCATGCCGTGACCATTAAAATCAACGGCTGCGGCTGCAGCTTGTTTTAAAACATCATCTGGTAATACTGCTGGTCCGGCGCTGAAATTGAATTTTTTCTGCATTATGAAGGATAGAAACTACTTGTCATTTACGCTATAGTATAAAACAAAAATGCCCCGCTAATGCGAGGCATTTTTAGAATATAGTTTAAACTATTAAACTAAGGTCTTACAATACGGTACGGCAGAGACCACACAGCTGTATTGTAACCACCGTCACTGATAAATAATGTAGCATTATCGATCAATTCATAGTGCATATTAAAAACTCGTCTATGTTGCTCTGGGCCAATATTGTGAGCACGCCAGAGTTTCGTAAATATGTTGTCATCTGCAGTTGCATCATAAAACAATCCAGAATCATGCATACTCCGGCGAGCACGCTCACCATGGCCCCGGCCATAATGCATGGCCACTTTTTCGCCGCTGTCCCATTCACCCATATCGAATACAGGATCATCATTTTCCACAGTTAACTCAATACGCAGTGTATCACCTGGGTTAAACGAAGGAAGATCATTCCTGGGAATAAATACTTCACTCGCATTATCGGAAGAATAGTTGAACAATGCATCACTGCCCGCTACTGTATAAAAGGATAGATCAGTGATCCTTACTTTGTCACCACCGCCACCGATACCAAGGGTAATACCTTCAAGCCTCCAGGGACGGTTACTACTGCTGTCCGTGCGCACAAAACGAATTCGTCTTTCGAACTCTTCTGAAAATACCTTGACGAATGAATCTACCATGGTATGATTGGAATCATAAGCTATTACATAAAAGTTGCCGCTCATAGAACGGTACATATCTGCGTAAGCTGTATCATCCTGAACATCAAATGTTATTGTTCGACCCCAGTCTGTAACATGTCTTCCAAAACGCAGCCTGTAACCCGCATTTGGCCACAGCGTATCTGCCAAAACTTTCAATCCACCGTCGGTGTCTAAACCATCTGAGTATTCTTCATCAAAAGCCCCTTCTGTATCCAATACTTCCAGACTTAAAACGATATCATTTTCTATCAACTTCATGAGTTGTGAAATATCATCATTTTCCTGATCTTTAACGTCAGCACATGACATCCACAGCATACTTATTACTGTAATAATTGGTATATATCTCTTCACTTTATTCCTCTTTATCTTTCATTTCTGTTTAACAATTTACCAGCGGTCTCTTTTTTGACGGCGCTGGCGTGATTTTTTATGTTTCTTTATATTTTCTTTTGCTTCTCTGCGCATTTTATCCGGGGCCAACATCAACTTTGCTCTTTGAGATGTAGTAAGCACTCCTTCAAGGCTTTCTATAAAATCCACCCGAGTACTGATTTTACTGGTTTCGATTTTCTCAAATGCTTTTATGGCATCGGCAAGATCTTTATCCGAAACATCTTTACCATCTTTTAAAGATTCATGTATTGACTTTAAAGACATTCTTTGTTCTCTACGCAATTTATCCACAGCATCCTGGTGAGCTCTGAATTTGGGAAAAAATTTCTCCGCTTGATTTTCAGTTAATTCCAGTTCATCGGTCATTTTCCAGATTCCCATTGCTTTACTAGATTGACTGTCTCCACTTTTGTGATCAGGCTGTGCTGATAGAGCCATCAATGGAAGAGTTAAAATGAGTGTTACCAATAACTGTCTCATAATTTGATCTCCTTTGTGTTGAATGCATATTCATATTCTTCTTCTTCAAAAAATTCTAATACGTCCCAAACATCATCCTCATCCAATAAATAAAGGGCCATATCTGCAACATAAACATCATAATCACTTGAATCAATTTCACTGATATAATCATAATCGTCATCATAGCTGTAATATTGTTCATAGCCTATGTCAAAAATTGAATCGTTCAATTGTGCAAATGAGGCCCAACCAAAGATAAGCAGCAATACGGCAGTCGCCATGCTGCTTTGAAACCTTGCCTGCTGCAACTTTAATTTATGCTGCGTAGCATGCAACCTGCTGATGAATTGTGTTTCATCGATGGCAGCATTGTCAATATTTAATGCGTTTTGTAATTGGTCTTCAAAGTTCATAAATATCTTTCAACCATTCACGGAGTTTGTTGATGCCGTGATGATAATTCACTTTTGCAGAACCTTCGGTCATGTTTAGTATTAAGCCAATGTCTTTAAAGGGTAATTGTTGATTCAAACGCAGCATTACCACATTCCGTTGTTTTCCGGGGAGTCTGGCCACATGGACCCAAATTTCTGATTTGCTGATGGGAGTGTCTTCATTGGAATAGGATTGTTCCGGTGCCTGGTCAAGGTGTAAAAAATTCCGCCATTTATTCCGTGTGAGATAAGAATTGGCAGTGTTGACTTTTGCTCTATATAAATATGTAGTGAATTCGGCTTCGAATCGAAATCGTTTAAGTCCTTTGAAACATTTGATAAAAACAGTTTGCGCCAGGTCTTCCGCATCCATTTCATCAATTGTGATGCGTACAAAAAATCTGTAAACCGAGTCCAAGTGACGTTTAAGCAATTCGTCAAAGGCTGACTGGTCTCCTTTTTGAAATAGTCGTATGAGTTCATGGTCTGTTTTCATTCATTTACACCGTAAGACACGATAGTCACCGGAAAGGTTAAAAAGAATTTTTCAAACCCTAAAACAATAAACTTGTTTCGTGGAAGACGATTCCAAATTGACTAATTTTGCCCATGTTGGAAATTACTCCTAATAAGAATCAGTGTGAAGCTATTGAACACCCTCCAGCTCCGCTGATGATACTGGCCGGCGCCGGCACTGGAAAAACATTCACACTGCTGTACCGAATTCGGTATCTTTGCTCGACCGGTTCAATCCAACCTAAAAATGTACTTTTGCTTACATTTACAGAAAAAGCTACTGCAGAAGCTAAAAATACCATTCGCGAAATCATGGGCGATGATGCTGAATCCATTTTTGTAGGTACTTTCCACAGTTTTTGCCATTCAATCCTACGTCGCTACGGTACAGAAGAGCGAGTGCATGATGTGCTGTGGCAGGACAGCGATATTCTCTATTTCCTGATCAATAATTTTGATGAAATGGATTTTATTAAGTCCCGCGTTTTTTCTGCAGATCCTGTCAAAGCTATCAGAGAATCATTCATCCCATTTTTCAGTAGAATCCGGGATGAATTACTTACGCCGGAACAGCTTCAAGAAAAATCAGAGCAAATCAAAACTTCGCCAGATTGGATACTACAGGAATTTCCAGGAATACATGATAAAAATACAGATTTTGACGATGCAGTGCTTCAGTTAAAGGATTTAATAAAAGCCTACGATTTTTTTCAAAAGGCAAAAAAAGATAATAATGCCCTCGATTTCGGAGATATGATCTTGGGATGCTATGAACTACTAAAAGAAAATAAAGCTGTACTTACGAATGTCCGCAATGAATTCCGCCATATTTTTATCGATGAATACCAGGATAATAATTACGCGCTGAATTTAATCGTTAACCTGATCGCAGAAAAGGAACCCAGTATTACCGTGGTCGGGGATGAAGACCAGTGCATTTATTCCTTTCGCGGGGCAAATTATTACAATATTTCAGATTTCCGCAACCAGTATGGATCCCACCCAAAATACGCCGAAATACCTTTGGTAGAAAACCACCGTTCCACTCAGGAAATTTTAGACCTCGCCAACGCATCCATTCGAAACAATCCTGATAGAACAGAAAAAAACCTTAAATGTCCGCCAGATATTCCCAAAAGCGGGCCCAAGCCGGCCTGGATCCAGACGGACAGAACACAAACTCTACAGTCTGTCCCTACTCTTATACATGAAATCATAAATGACGGCCGTTCTTTATATGGTGACATTGCGGTTATTTGTCGAGGCTGGTCCAACGTGAGGGCTGTCTCCGACGCCATGCAAAAAACAGCCATTCCTGTTGACATTCACATTGAAAAATTCTTTGACGTACCAATCGTTAAGGATGTGCTGGCTTGGGGCCACCTGATTAATAACGACAGCCAGACAGAAATTGCCCTTTTCCGAATTTTATGTCAGCGTAAGGGCGAGAATTGGACACGGGCATTTTTCCATTCCATGAGTAGAACATCTGCTGAAGAAAAAATGCATGCACTTAAAGACCGCAGAAATGAATCTTCGGAATTACGAAAACTATTGGATGCCCTTGCCTCCCTGAAACATTCTCTTGATCAAAACCGGAAAGCAGACGAAATGGCCTGGGAAATTCTGAATGTGATCAAGAATTCGCCGCTGCTTACAGCCATGCGTAATAAATACCGCTACAGTGAAAGATTGAACCTTGCTAACACTGGTGAGATTCTGAACATTGCAGAACAATTTGTGAATACTGATCTGGGAGGTCAACTCGGTGACTGGCTTGACTTTATGAAAGTCATGACATTGTCTTCAGACAGGAAAGCAGCTCAGCCTGACTTAGAAAACCAACGACTGGCCGTGCAAGTAATGACCATTCATCAAAGTAAAGGGTTGCAGTTTCCAATTGTAATCCTGCCCTTCCTGCAGAGCGGAAGTTTTCCCTCAAGCCTGAAAAAACATCCTATCATAAACAGGTTGCCATCCTCATGGATGAACTGGGAACAGGACACAGAAACCACCTTTCGTGATATACATAACCGCGAGGAACGGCGCGTCTTTTATGTCGGTGTCACGCGGGCGGAACGGGAATTATACCTTTTTGGCCCAACCAGTAGACAATCTATGTTTACAAAAGAACTGGAATCAGAGAACCCTCAACCCATGGAGATAAAAACCATGAATGAACACCAAGATAATTCACTTTCACTCAGCGAACGTAAGCAAAGGCTATTGGCTGACCTAAACCGTGAAATCGCCGCCAAACAAATAGACAATGCACGGAACATACTCGATGAGTTAGAAAAAGCTGACAGAGGTGAAACAGCGGATGGGTCTACACCTAAATCAACCAGCCGTGAAATGCTGCACTTGTCGGCAACGAAGATTGAAACCTATGACACCTGTCCATTGAAATACAGGTTGAAGCATATCGATAACGTGTCGGAGCGAAAAACCCGTGCCACCTTGGAATTCGGTTCGATCATGCATGCCGTCTTGGAAGAATTCCACGGATTGAAAATAACGGAACAAACAGAAGAAAATCTCAAATACTTGCTGAACAAAAACTGGCGAGAGGATGCCTTTGAATACCGTTTGCGCGGAGAGGAGTTCCGGAAGCAAGGTGAAGAAATTTTGTCCGATTACTTTCGATTTATCCAGGAAAATCCCCCAAACGTGCTTAAACGGGAAAGTCCTTTTTCCTATGTCATGGAACAAATCAATGTAAAAATTTCGGGTAAGATTGACCGTATCGACCAGGACGGGGACACACTGGCCATTGTGGACTACAAAACCAGTAAAAAGAAAGAAAAGGCGGAAACAAATTTGCAGATGGCTCTATACACAGAAGCTATATTACGCGATGCTGTTCCAGGCGTAAAAGGCAATCCCGGTAAAGCCAACCTTCATTTTTTGCGACATGGCGATGATCCCTTATCCTCACATCAATTTTCAGAGCAGAATCTGCAGGACAGTAGGATAAAAATCAGTAAAGTTGCTGATGGAATTCGCTCCGGATCCTTCGAACCGGATAAAAATGAATTCAATTGCCGGTATTGTGATTACAAGGATTTCCTCTGTCCAGCGTGGGAAGAAGGTTAGCGGTGAGATGTAGCTGAAAAGCGGATTTGGTGATTATAACTGTTAACCAATTACAATTAACCACTTACCAATTAATCTTTAATCAATGAAAACAGCATAGTCCCGGAAAAATTTGTTCCTTCGAATTGAATTTTACTGGGATGAAATTTTGTATCATTTGATAAGGAATCTGTTGCTGTATAAGTCAAATTTCCTGTGATTTTAAACCAGGCATATGTTGTATCACTGGCATTAATCATAAAAATTCGAGAGGTGTCACTCCCCGACCAGTTGGTCACTATTAATGATGTCGTCAGTACAGTGCTGGAATCCGGTTTCATCGATAACGTATATTTTTCTTCAAAGGAATAATTATTACCCTTCAGGTTAACCGTAAATACCTCTGTAGTATTGACCACTGCCGGTATATCCTCGATCAAGCCGTCTTCCGGTTCCTCCGGTCCAACACAATTCCACCCAACCAATAAACCGGTTATCAATAATAAACAACCAATTTTATTCATTCTCATCCTCAATCTGTTTTACGTCTTCACTCTGTCCCATTTCCAGTTCTGTAATTTTGTCCATGGGCTTTTCAAGTGCATTTCGTCGCGGCCCTGTTAATGATTCATAATGCGCAGATACAGTTCCAAGTGTTTTACCCAGAGCATCAAGTTTTTCTGTGAATTTCTCCCATTGTTCACGAAATGTGATTACCAGTTTCTGTACTTCACCTGCTTTTTGTTCCATATGAAAATTTGAAACTGCCTGTCGAATCAAAGAAAGAATTGCATACAGTGTTACCGGAGAACAGAGAAGAATCTTCTTCCCCAATGAAAAATCGATCAGATCATGATCTTCCTGGTTTAAAAAGGAATAAATACTCTCATTGGGAATGAACATCAATACATAATCCACTGTACCGGCATTGGTATCAATATAGGACCGACCAGAAATTTCTTTTACATGATTGCGTACATCTTTCAAAAATGCCTTTTTCTCGGCTTCCTGTTCTGTTTCATTTTCTGATGCCAGAAAATTCTCATAATGGCTCAACGGAAATTTCACATCCATGTTAATGTGTTTTCCGTCCGGGAGATTAAATTTGAAATCCGGGCGATCTGAACCTTCCTGAGATTGTTTTTCGTAGTTGATCCCTTCAATGAGGCCAATGAATGAAAGGATGTCTTCCACCATGCGTTCGCCCCATTGGCCCCGGGCTTGTGAACTGGAAAGAATCTGCCGTAATTGGGTTGTGGTATCCGCCAGTTCAGTGATGCCTTTTTTGGATTCTACCATCTGACCCGTGAGCTCTGTGGTTTGCTTGTTCAGTCCCTCCAACTGTTTTTTCATTTCCCCAAGACTGGAATCAATGAGTTTTTTCTTTTCATCCAGTTGCGCATCGCTGCTTTTCATGAGATCCCCAAATTTGTTTTCGGCAATTTTCATGAATGTCTCAATGTTCTGATCCAGTGCTTCTTTGGAAAGATTACCAAAGGCATCTTTCAGCTGCTGTTGATCAGGTGCATTATTGCGCTTTAACAGTAGCATAATAACTGCACCAAGGGCAATGCCGATGACCAATAATAGAATACCTGTAGAAAAAGACATGGTATAAACTAAGTTAAAATGGTGATTGGTAATTGGTCACCAATTATACACCAAATGCATCCAAAACCAGCCGGATCACATTCCCCGTTGCTCCTGCTTTGGGTCCGTATGGTTTTTCTTTTTCACCCCATGCTGTCCCCGCTATGTCGAAATGGCACCAGGGAATATCTTCTCCCACAAATTCTTTAAGGAATGCTCCACCTGCAATTGTACCCGCTTGGCGGGCAGCACCAATATTTTTTACATCGGCAATCTTGGATTGCACCTGTTCGCAATATTCTTCCCAGAGGGGAAATTCCCAAACCTTCTCTCCTGTTTTTTTTGAGGACTTTTTCACTTTCTCAATTAGTTTTTCATCGGTGCCCATGATTCCTGTAGCTATATGACCTAAAGCAACGAGAACAGCACCAGTTAAGGTGGCGAAATCAAAAATAAATGCCGGATCATAGTGCTTGCTGACATAACTCAAGGCATCGGCCAAAATGAGGCGTCCTTCCGCATCAGTATTCAGTACTTCGATTGTTTTACCGTTATACGCAGTGAGAATATCACCTGGTTTGTAGGCCTTGGCACCGCTCAAATTTTCTGTAGAGGAAATAGCCGCCACAACATTGATCTTGGGTTTCAAGACGGCAATGGCATACATGCAGCCTAAAACAACTGCAGATCCGCACATATCAAATTTCATTTCATCCATTTTTGCGGCGGGCTTGATAGAGATGCCTCCTGAATCAAAGGTCAGACCTTTTCCCACCAGGACTTTCGGCTTTACTGACTTTTTGGTGCCCCAATATTCCATGAGGATGAATTTGGGCGGCTCATCAGTTCCGGCTGCAACGCCCGCTAAAGCCCCCATACCCATTTCAGTGAATTTTTCTCGATCAAAGACTGAAACTTTCATTTTACCGCGGCGACCAATTTTTCTAGCTTCTTCAGCCAATCGTGTTGGTGTAGTCACATTTCCCGGATGATTGCCCAAATTACGGGCAAAACAGACACCATTAGCGATAATTGATCCTTTTTCCATACCAACCCTCGATCCGCCGGAAACAGTTACTTTATGCAGCTCAAACAGTTCATCTTTCTTTTTGGTCATATAATCATTGAACTGGTAACTGCCCATGATGAGCCCTTCCGCCATTGCCTGACCAAAATCTGCCGTACCTTTACCACCGAAATTCTCGCATGCGACATGGGCATATTTTTTAGTGATGGCTTTTTTAGCCAACGTACCGCCAACCTTGCGCAGGCACTCTGTTTGAAAATCGTCAGCTTTGCCTAAACCGATAACGATGACCGGACCATGTTTGCTGTAAAATGTAGTTGTTTCACAATGTTTACCTTTAATATCACCCCGCTCATGTGCTTTACTGATGTGATCATCTAATAATGTATCAATGGCTTGGCCATTCTTGGTCAGGGAACCATCTTCATATATGCCAACAGCCTGTGCATCTGCCTTGATACTGTCCAATGAATCTTTTGTGTGATTTAATATTGATAAATGAGCCATATACTCCTCGTTTTAATGCGATTTAATATGAAATTTTAGCGACACGAAATTAGGTTGAATCCTGCACCGCTGCAATGGTATCCGGCAGTGAATATTCCATCCGGGTGCTCCAATCGGAATCCAGAATCAATTCATCAACTAATTCTCCACTTTTGTACACTTTGAAAGTGTGCTTTCCATTTTCAACTAGCAACTTGATATTTTTATCCCACCATTCGTGATCATCGTCAAATACATACTTCAATCCTTCTTCTTGAGTAATAAAATGGAGAGTGTTTAAGCGATTCATCCTGAATTCGATCTTTGCTCTTTTGGAGGGTTGTATATCTAACGTTTTTACTAGAGGAGCAAAATTATCCTTAACCAATCTGAATTCGTGTTCACCGATAGAAAGATCCAGAATACCCAATGGCGTCTTTCCTCGAAGTTGACCATCGATATAGAGTTCAGCTTCATCTGGAGTGCTAAATATAAAAACCTTTATTTGATCCACATCAGGGATAGCATTTATACTGATCGAATCAAATTCTGATGAAATATTCCGTTCAGATCCTCGTTTGGGATATTTGGCAATCTGCAATCCTTCTACCAATCCAGCCACGCCTTTTCCACCGTTATCCAGTCTAACAGAATCTGTGAATTCCTCTGTTAGCTGGATATATTGTTTTTCATACAGATAAGGGACCTTGTGCAGCTGAAACGGTGGTAATATGATTTCTTCTTCGTCGGTGAAGGAAAATGACATTTCTTCCTGTTGTAGATCATCTCCAATAGCTTTTAAAACTGCCACATTTCCATAAGGAGCAGCGTTCAAATGGTTTTCAGTGATCATCAATTCCAGCATATCTCCTGGAAAAAACATTTTCTGAATAATAGGCGCATCAATGGCACCGCGATGAAATACAGCAAAAATGTATGCTTCCGGCTGATATTCTCCCGGTTCAACAGAACCGATGATGCGGATTTCACCAAACTGATAACGGACATAAACCTGCTCATTGTCAGCTATTAAAATGGGGTTTGGATATGTGGCAGTCTGAAAATAAGAACACCCCCAGAATTGGAGGTGTAGAAGAATAATTATATTAAAACTGGTTTTGTTTTTAATCAACCGTCTTGCCGTGATCTAATTTCTGGTATTCACCATTTTCGTCCTTGACCACAGCCACCATGGTGATCAATGCTGTACAGGCCAACCGCTTATCGTGTTCCCGTCCTTCGGCATAGGCATCTACTTGGACTTGGAATGAACTTTTACCAGCCTTCACTACTGTACTTTCAAAGTTCACCCATTCCCCTTTATAGACTGCTTCTTTGAATTCAACTTTCTCGATGGCACGGGTCACAGCGCCAACAGCCTTGGTTCCTTTTAAGAACCGATAAGTTACTTTCGCCGCTGCCAGGTCCATCCAGGAAATCATCTGGCCTCCAAAAAGAGTGCCAATAACATTAATATTATCTGGCATTACCAACTGGGAATATTTAGCTTTATACTTCATGTTTTACTTTAAGTGTTAATATTATCTTCAAATGTAATAATAGTAAAGCCCCGCATGTTACCCTCGAGAAATTCTATTTCCCTGAAGAGCACGCCACACCTGCGGGGCTCAAGGGATATTATAGGATAACAATATTTACAATCAATACTTTTTTCTAAATAGAAAAACAATTGTTATCCCTGTAAAATATTGTGGTTTTATCCGTGATAAAATCTGTCGGTTTCAGCCCTTCAAAATGTAATGTCCGGTATCCTAATTCAGCAGCTAATTCAAATCCGGGCTCATAATCCGGACGGTTTGAGTCATCCAGGATCAAAACACCATTTTCATTCAATTTTGAAAATCCTTCCCGCATGCAATGCAAACGATCCTCACCATCAACAAATACAATATCATAGATTTTATTTGTTTTATGGATTGATCTACAATAATCCCCATCCGAATCTGCATCCGCCAAGATCAATTCAACATTTTCCGGAATCGCCTGCAACAACTTTTTATACCACATTTCATCATGCTCCACAGACTTTACGGATCGCACTCTACGGGCCAGAAATAAAGTAGAATGCCCGCTGCCATATTCAAACACTGTCATATTTTCGAGCAGTCTTTCGTTTAGAAAAGAAATCATAGGATAATTCATCCACGGAAGTGGTTCTCCATCAGTAGTCATCGGCTTGCCCGATTGCAAACTGGCCATCCATCCCGACTGGTGTAAATAACTTCCGGTATAATTTACGAGGAATTTATAGGCCTTTAGCCGTGTCTTTATTTTTTCAAAAATACTCAAGGATTACTTCACTAATCTGAAAAAGTTTTAGCAAGCCGTTCACCTTCTTCAAAATCCACTTTCTGCAGCAGCAAAGCGCCACTAATGAACAGGATCAAAATAGATAATATTCCAAGTCGTACATTACCTGTAGCCAGCGTC
>Ga0207966_1000746_pt1 | contig 18316 bp, 17 predicted proteins | sample Knorr_S23_td_NAD_FD_185611 | JGI IMG/M metagenome (GOLD analysis project Ga0207966, IMG submission 185611) | Marine microbial communities from Southern Atlantic Ocean transect - Knorr_S23_td_NADW_ad_2500m_LV_B (SPAdes) (version 2) | ecosystem: Environmental > Aquatic > Marine > Oceanic | place...
CTACGGATATCCCAGCGACGTCAAGCGCTGTATCGAGGGAATGCTGAATCACACCGGCAGCCACTCGGTGGAAGCCATCGTCATCGACAACGGCTCCACTGACGGCACTGGGGAATTACTGGAAGACATGCTGGCTGAGCATCCGGAGCTCCGAGTGGTCCACTGCGATCACGTCATCGGCGACGCCGCCAGCAAGAACATCGGCCTGATGCAGAGCAGAGGGCGTAACATCGTCGTATTGGACGGTTCGGCGGAGATCACCGGGAATATCCTGGATTCCATCGCCGAGCAACTGAGCGACCCAACAGTTGGCATATTCGGTCCCTGGGGCCTCAGCACTCCCGACATGCAGCATTTCCACGAAGAGGTGGATAGCGGCGACGCCGACGCCATGCAGGCGTATTGCATGGCCTTCCGCCGCGAAGAGGTCAACAATGTCGGCCTGATGCGCGAGTGCTTCCGTTTCTACCGGAACTTGGACATCGATTATTGCTTCCAGTTCAAGGACAAGGGGTTACGAGTGGTCGCCGACTCTGCTTTACCCCTGGTCCGCCACGAGCACCGGCAATGGACGGAGCTGGACGACAACCAACGCGACGAACTGAGCAGGAAGAATTTCGGACGCTTCCTGAAGCGGTGGGGCAACCGGCCTGACCTGCTTCTGGCCGCCGACGCCGTGGGGTTCGAAAGCCACCAGCAGTTCCACCATTAAGCTGGGTTGGATCTGCCTGAGACCGCCTGCTCCCTCGAATTTAAGGATCAACTCGGTCTTTTCCGCCCTGCCTTCCCCTTGACTCCGTCGTTCGGCAACCAGAATTACGGGGTAAAATTACTAAATTTACCGGCGTTGGCGCCGGGCCGGACAACTAGATTTATTCGTTACGGCGCAACTTTACATAACGGATGCCGGTGGTCGTTCACGAATTCGGTTTGGCAACTCCGAATCTCTGGCCAAAATTGACCGTCATAAAGGATCTTCATTCCATCTCTGATATGCGATATTCCTCATCATCAATTATCCAACACTCAGACTTGACGCTGTGCCTGGCCGGTGCTAGATTCCGAGCAGGTTCAACAGTGAATTTCTTGCCCCCTGGCGCCGCCCGGCGGAGCGCCTAACCAATGTCCGAAATTGCCGAAAGACTATTGGCTGGCGAACAAAGGGCGCTATCAAGGTTAATCACCCTGTTGGAAAGGGGAGACCCGGCAGCCGCCGAAGCAATGAAGGTGGTAGACGGGCATACCGGAAGGGCTTATACGGTAGGAATCACCGGCCCTCCCGGCGCAGGAAAGAGCACCATTGTTGACCAACTGACGCAGTTGGTGCGGGAGACAGGCTCAACAGTAGGCATCATAGCTGTCGATCCCACCAGCCCTTTTAGTGGCGGCGCCATACTGGGCGACCGCATCCGAATGCAACGCCACTATCTGGATTCCGGGGTATACATCCGCAGCGTAGCAACCAGGGGTCAAGCGGGTGGCCTGCCCCGAATCGTCAAAAGCATGGTCCGGGCCCTCGATGCCGCTGGCACCGACCTGATACTGGTCGAGACCGTGGGCGTTGGGCAGACCGAACTAGGCATCATCAGCGTGGCGGACACTGTCTTGGTAGCGATGAATCCGGAGTCGGGCGACGCGATTCAGACACTGAAAGCCGGGGTGATGGAGATTGCCGACATATTCCTGGTAAACAAAGCGGACAGGGAGGGGGCCGACCAGATGGCCGGGGCCATCACGGGGATGCTCCACATGGCCGCAGCCAGTCCCGGGTGGAGCCCACCGGTGATGCTGACAACAGCTCAAACCGGGCAGGGAATCGAGGATCTTTGGGGTAAGATCCAGGACCACCGAGAGTATCAAACCACCAGCGGCGACCTTGAGGCCCGCCGCGGAAGACAGCGCAGGGCGGAATTCTTAGAGGCAGTGGAAGAGGTGTTGGCGCAGCGTCTTCGCAACAGGGTGGAAAACGACCCCGACCTTATTGCTACTTTGGAGCAGGTAGCGGCGAAAGCGACTGATCCGTACTCCGCAGCCTTGGAGTACCTGGATTCATCTCTTTTTTCGGCAGACTGGCCTGAAACACCAAAGGCGTAACTCCCGTTAGTGGGCCTTGAAAAAATACGCCGGTGCGGCCGGGAAACTCCACTGGACCTTCCCTGGGGAAACTCGCCCGTACAGCGGGGCCGGGAATCACTGAAACATCCGATTCACGGACGTGGAGATTCGTAATGTCAGTTCTAGGTGTTGATTTAAGGGCGTCCTCCAAGAAGCCCTCTTCCATCGCAGTATTAGATACCCAGTCCCATCTGACCGAGCTTGGCAGTTTCTACGAAGATAGCGAACTGACTAAGCTGGTGGACGACCTCCGGCCCGACCTGGTGGCCATTGGCGCCCCTCTGAACCTGCCTTCGGGTTTTTGTTGCTTGGACCAGACCTGCGATTGCCGGTTCTCGGTGTCCGACCGGAAGGGCCGCCTGCTAGAGCTTGAACTGGCCAAGATGGGGATCAGTTGTTTCTACACCAACAAAGGTTCCATCATCAGGGACCTGATCTACCGCGGGATTCATCTGAGCAAATTACTCCGGGAATCGGGCCACGACGTGATTGAAGTGTACCCCCACGCCACCAAGATGTTGCTCTTCGGCGACAAGGTGCCACCAAAGAACAGCGCCATCAGCGTCAGTTACATGATTGGCCATCTCACACCCCTGGTTTCCGGTATGGAACGGTACGCTGACGACCTGGACCGGAATAGCTGTGATGCGATAATCAACGCCTACACCGGACAGCTTCACGCTCAATCTAACACCGACGTATTGGGCGATCCTGAGGAGGGCATCCTGGTCCTGCCCAAGCTGCCGAACTAGACCGCCTCTGGTGGTCTAGTTGCAGGGTTCAATAGACACAAGAAAAGCGCACCCTTCCTTTACGAAAAGGGTGCGCTTTTCGTTTGCTCTTAAGTTGCCGTTACTTGGAGTTACCGTCTCCGTTGCCCTGGTTGCTGCCCATGCCCAGGAAATTGCCCAGCATGGAGGTGAATTCCATGGGGAAGATCCATTTGGTGGACGGGCTTTCGCCCAGGGATTTCAGCGTCTCAAAGTACTGAAGACTCATGGTGCGTCCGTCAGCGGTGCTTGCAACGCCGTTGATGCGTTCCAATGCGTCGCTAAATCCGTTCGCCCTGAGCACAGCTGCCTGCTGTTCGCCCTCAGCCCTCAGAATCTCCGATTGACGGCTGCCCTCAGCGGATAGGATCGCCGCCTGTTTCTCACCTTCGGCGACGTTGATCTGAGACTGCCTGGCGCCCTCGGACTCGGTGATCTCGGCGGTCTTGATCGCTTCCGCAGATTTCTCCCGTTCCATAGCTGCCTTTACACCGGGAGGCGGGTCGATCTCATTGATCTCCACCTGGGAAATCTTGACGCCCCAACGTTCGGTGACCTCGTCCATCCGCACCTGGAGAGCGTCCCTGATCCGTTCCCTTTCCGCCAGGGCTTCAGACAGCGTGGTGCCACCGATCACGGCTCTCAGTGTGGCGAAAGCCAGGTTCACTACGGCCAACTCAAAGTTCTGGACCTCCAGGACCGCTCGCTCGGCGTACTCCTCCATCACTCGGTAGTAGATGACGAAGTCCATGTCCACCACCACGTTGTCGGCGGTGATGTATTTCTGGGTGGGGACCCGGGTCACCCGCTCCCTCAGATCGACCTTTGTCGCGTGGTAGACGATGGGCATCAGGAAATGCAGTCCGGACCGGCGCGTACCGATGAACGTTCCGAACTTTTGCACGACCAATCTTTGGTACTGCTGTACGAGTATCAGACCGAATGCCATGTTCTCCTCCCTTCTTGCCGGGCGTTGAAATGAGTTACGAGTTGCCCAGATGTATTACGGATTTTCTTGGGATTCTGGATCTTTCTGTCGGAAAACCGTCAAAATCAGGCCGTCCACACTTCTGACTTCAATCGGTTCGCCGATTTGAATCAAACTATCATCTTCACTTATAGCTGTCCAGGTTTCGTTGCCCACCAGAACGATTCCCCTGGGCGTGAGTTCACCGGTGACCCGGCCCCGCATCCCGGTCAAGGCCGACGCCTTCTCCGGAGGTCCCTGCTTTCTAGACTGGTAGGCCAGACCAACTACATACACCAGGGTCAGGGCGGCGACACCTCCGGTCCCTGACAACAGCCAACGGCTCACGCCGATGGACGGCATGGTTGGAGACGAGTCTCCGAATTGGGTGAATAGTATCAAGCCACCCACCATTAGACTGACGATGGCCCCCACGCCCAATATCCCAAACCCAGCCACCACCACTTCCAGAACTATCAGCACCGAGGCCAGGACGATAAACACCACCCCGGCCCAATTGACCGGCAGGTTGCCCAGGGCCAAGAAGGCCAGCAACAGGCAGATCACCCCTACCACTCCAGGTGCGATCAGCCCGGGATTGAACATCTCCACCACGATCCCCAGCCCGCCAACGGTCAGCAAAATGAAGGACACATTGGGATCGGAGATGAACTCCAAGAAGTGCTCCAAGATATTCTTCTCTAGGGTGCGAATCTCCAGCCCTTCGGTCTCAACCACAACCAATCCCAAAGCTGTATCGGCGGTGAGCCCGTCCAACTGTTCCAGCAAGTCGCCTAGGTCCTCGGCTATCAGGTCCACCACGTTGTCGGCCAACGCTTCTTGGGCTGAATAAGATGCCGCGGACCGGACGGTCTCTTCCAGCTTATCTTCGTTACGGCCTCGCGTCTGCGCGATGCTCCTGATCAATGCCGCAGCGTCGTTCTCCACCTTGCTGGCGAGAGTGTCGTCCAGGTCCTCGCCGGTGGCGGATATGGGAGTGGCGGCGCCGATGTTGGTACCAGGGGCCATCACCGCGAAGTTTCCCGCCGCTATAATGAATGTTCCCGCCGAGCCGGCCCTGGCGCCCTTGGGCGAAACGTAGACCGCCACGGGGACCGGCGACTCCAGCAGCAATTCAACGATCTCTCTGGTCGAACTAAGCAGTCCCCCAGGCGTGTCGAGTTGAATGATGAGGAGTTCAGCGCCATCTTCCCCGGCTTGGTCGATGGCCCGGGAGATGAAACTCTCTTTCACCGAGTTAATGATCCCATCGACGGTCATGACCAGGGCATGGGGAGAATTCGGCCCCTGGGCGCGGGCCAGCACCGGCCCCAGCATGCCGGTAATCAGCATGCCCAAGAAAATAACAGCCAGGGTGAGACGAACCATTCGGAGCCGCTGGGTCATAAGATCCACCGTCGAGGTTCAAGGCCCTTTAAACGTTTGAAGTTGTTATCGGCTGGGCTAGACCGGAGTCCCGGTTTCAGCCATCGAGGCTTCGGGTGAAAATGCCTCCGCCGGCTCGGGGGCGAAAATCTCCGTTGGCCCAGACGGTTTTGCCATTCGCGCCAGCAGCGGGTTCACCAATCGTAGAACACCGCCAAGGGTCGGGTGGCCCATGATCTTCCCAATCATTGAGCTATGCCAATCGAAAAACACATCCGGAGAAGCGGCCAGCTCCGAGACAAAGCCGTTCTTGCCGGCCTGGCACATCAGGGAACTGATATGACTGTCCCCCAAGAATTCAAACAACCGGCGAGCGGAGTATCCGACGTCCAATTCATTGGATAAGAGGCTCTTCCACTCTTTCTGATAGGTAGCTAATCGGTTGGCGGAGAGTTCATCCTCTCGCAGGGCCTGCTGCAGGGTTTCCGAAGCGACTTCGCTGGCCATCAGGGAGTAGAAGATACCGCCTCCGGTTGTCGGCTTCACCTGTCCGGCGGCATCTCCCACCACCACCACCCGGTGGGCGTAGGTCTTACGCAGGGGCCGCAGGGGGATGCCCCAGCAGGACGGTTTGTCCACCAGTTCTGTGATCTTCCCTTCCATCTGTCTAGCGGAGACGAAATTGGCGAGCCGTTCCGGCGCGTTCTTGCGCACCAGCAACCCAGCCAGGGCGTATCCTGGCTGAGTCGGCACCAGCCAGGCGAAGAACCCGGGGGCCACGTCGCGTCCCAGATACACTTCAACCTCGTCGACGCCGTCGGTCTGCACTAGCGCTTGGACTCCCACCACATAATCGGAGGGTTCGCCCAAGCCCAATTGGCGGTTCAATTGAGAGCCGAACCCGGTCGCCAGAACCAACGATCTGGCATCAGTTGTCCCGCTTTCGGTTACCACCGACACCCGGTCTTTGCGTTGGTCCAAGCGGACCACTCGATGGCCCAATCGATACTCAGCGCCTGCTTCCGTGGCCCGGTCGGCAAATGACGATACATAAGCCACGCGGTTGACCACCCTCGCCACTGGGCTGGGGGTCTCAAACCTGACAACCTCGCTGGAGGGGGCGATCACACTGGCGGCGCTGATCTCGCGGTACACCAGACCGGGGTCTATTGGGTAACGGCGAAAACATTCCTCACCGACCAGTCCGGTGCAGAGTTTGTCGCCGATGTTTTCTCTGGAGTCGATCACTGTAACGCCGTAACCCTGGGATGCCAGGGAGAGGGCGGCGTTATTGCCGGCTGGGCCGGCGCCCACCACTATCACGTCCTGCAAATTGAGCGTACCTCTAGATGACCCCGTGTCCGGGGCCGGTTGCTACGCGGCGATTATACTCCCAGGCCACACCTTGGGTCATACAAAGTCGCGGGCCAGTTCACCAGTTATTGTAAACCTGCCGGGGCTCAAAATCGGAGTGTTTCTGGCGGATTTTCACGCCTTGACAACGTCGAGGCCGGGTGTATAATTTTGCCAAACCAATAATTGGTCAGACCACTTTGCGACCGGCGGGATTCTTCCCTTGACCATGCAATCAGAATTGCAGAACCTAGACGGCCAGCGGCTCCACGAGGCTATCGTGGAGCGGTTCCACGCCTTGATCAAACAGGGTTCTCTTGAGCATGGGTCCAAATTGCCGGCGGAGCGGGTGCTGGCCGAACAATTGAAGGTAGGCCGCGGCTCTGTCAGAGAGGCCATCAGGACGCTGGAACTCCAGGGACTGGCCGTGAGCAAGCACGGATCAGGCACGTTCATCAACACCCAGAGTCTGGACGCGGTAACGACGCTGATGACTTCGTCTTTCGGGACGAGTGAGGCCCAGCTCCATGACATCTTTGAAGTCCGCCACCTACTTGAACCCCAACTGGCGGCACTGGCGGCCAAACGGGCCACACTTGAAGACGTGGCCCGGCTTTCGGCCATCTTGGTTGAACAACAGCGCCAGATCATGGAGGGTGAAACCGGCGTTGACGCCGACACCGAATTTCACTTTGCGCTGGCCACGGCCACGCATAATACGGCGCTGGTCAAAGTGGTGAGCGCTGTAGAAGACGTGTTGCGCCAGTCACGGGACCAATCTTTGCAACAGCCAGGCCGGCCCCAGCGGTCTTTGGACTCGCATCGCCAGATACTGGAAATGATCCAGGCGGGAGACCATCTGGGTGCACGGTCGGCCATGGAACATCATCTAACGGCGGTGGAGCCATCCGCGGTCTACCCCGCCGGGGCAACAACCGAATAGCGGTAACCTGATAACAACAAGCTGAGGAGGATACCTATGGCTACCCTAGCTGTGGAGGTGGTATACCGGGGCATATTCCAGCGGACTCTGGCCCGGAACATCGTCCGAAACATAGTTTTCGCCGCCCGGAAAGACAGCAAGATAGGCACGGCCTTTGGCCGTTACAGCGACTCTCCCGAAAGGAATGGCATCCCAGCCAAACAGTTCGCGATCGTTTGCGACACGGCGCTGGAACTTGAGGAGAGTTTGGCCGTTTACGAAGCCACAAACGTTGATGTCACGATCAACGTCGACGATGCCATGTGCAAGGGCATCGAGTCTTGGGCCTGGTACGGTCTACAGCCCATCAACGAGTTGACCAATTCAGGCGGCACCCTGATCGTGACCTCCCGTCAGAATGCTGATTCCTTGCTGGAAGACATCCACCAAAAGGACACACCATACGACCTGGCCATCATTCCCAGCACCGTGAGTTTCTCCGGTCTCTGGGTCTACAAAGACGACCACACCGACATGCGGATCCTGGGCACACTTTGTAAGGTCTGCCCCGATCTGGTCAGTCTGGAGGCCATGCTGGAATCGATCCAAGAACAAACCGGCAGCGGCACTAAGGTCGCCTCGGTCCAAAAGGCATTTGACCGGACCGTAACCCGGACCGTGGAACCCGGCGAGGGCAACACCGAGACCCCGTTCAGCTTCGACATGCCTGGTTGGAAGACCATGGAAGAGGGCCTTGTCATCCGCGCCCTTCCCCAGGGTGCTGGGTACGGAGGCGGCGACGAAGGTTACGTCCCCGGCCGCAGCGAAGTGTTCAAGAAGTGGAGCACCCGGTCTATGCGGCCGGTCATTAACTTCGAGACCTGTATCAAATGCACTCTCTGTTGGCTGCAGTGCCCCGACACCTGTTTCGACGTGACCCCGGACGGCCTATATGACGCCAACATGGAGTCATGCTGCGGCTGCGGCGTCTGCGAAGCGGTGTGTCCCGTGCCCGACTGCGTGACCATGGTCAGCGAGTCGGAATTCAACGGCAACGACAGCCAGTGGGAAGCCTGGCAAAAAGACAAAGACGGCTACGACAAGTGGATGACGGTACTAGTTGAGAAACAGAAGTCAGAAACCAGGACCCATGGCTTCCACCACGTCGGCGGATATGCCGACGAAATCAACGAGATGGAGGAAGCCTAATGGCCACCGTAAAGCCAAAGCCATACGCAGAGTCTAAAGAGGAACTTATCAGCGGTAGTGAGGCCATCGGCATCGCCTGTGCCCTCGCCGACGTTGACGTGATCACCGCTTATCCCATTCGGCCCTATGACACCGTGATGCAATATGTGTCCCGCCTCAAGGCCGACGGCAATTTCGACTTCGATTTCATCGTCGCCGAGAGCGAGCACTCCCAGTTTGAGATCGTGAAACACGCGTCCGCCGTGGGCGCCCGTACCTTTACCGGCTCCAGTGGCGTGGGCTGGTTCTACGCCTTTGAAGCCATAACCGTCACCGCCGGGCTTCGGATGCCCGTGGTGGCGATGGTCGGCAACCGCGCGCTGGACGACCCTGGCGCCTTCGGGGTTGAGCACAACGACGCGATGGCCGTCCGCGACCTGGGTTGGCACCTCTACTGGGTGGCGACGGCCCAAGAGGCGCTGGACATGGCGCTGATCGCATGGAAGGTGGCGGAAGACCCCCGGGTCCTGCTGCCCTTTGCCCTCAGTTGCGACGGCTCATTCCTGACGCACTCACAGGCGATCGTGCAGGTCCCGTCCCAAGACCAGGTGAACAGATTCCTGCCCAGTTACCAGCGCGGCACGCTGCAACTTCACCCCGACAACCCCATCACCGTGGCCCCTCAGGTGAACGAAGACTGGCTGATGGAGATCCGAAAGCAGACCGACGAAGCGATGCGCCGAACGTCCGACGTGATCAAAGAGGCTTACGACGAGTTCCGGGAGATATTCGGGCGAGGCGACCCCAGCCCGTTCATAGAAGAGTATATGTGCGACGACGCGGAGATCATCCTGGTTGGAATGGGCACCCTAGCCATGCCGACCAGGGTAGCCGTCCGCCGCATGCGGGAAGCCGGGAAAAAGATCGGATTCCTGCGGATCAAATTCTTCCGGCCCTTCCCGGCCGAAGAGATCCGGGCCGTTCTGGGCAAGGCCAAGGGCGTGGCGGTCATCGACCGCGACTACTCCTACGGCTCTCCGTCTTTCAGCGGGGTCTTGTTCCACGAGCTTCGGTCTACCCTGTACACGCTGGATGACCGGCCCTTGATGTTGAACTTCATCGCAGGGCTGGGTGGCCGGGAAATCAAGGTACGCGACATAGATCAGATGGTAGAAACCACCCAGACAGCCATCGACACTGGTAAAATCGAGCAAGAGACCACCTGGGTCTCGGTAAGGGAGTAAACATAATGGCTACTGTGCAAGACCTTCCCCAGATCAGGGGAGTTAAGAATATCCCGGTGGAGGAGTTCTACTCTTCCGGGCACCGGACCTGCCAGGGCTGCGAATCAGCCTTGGTGATGCGGCTGATGATCAAAGCCGCCGGACAACGGACCATCGTGCTGGGCAGCACCGGCTGCATGTACGTGGCCAACACCACCTATTACAGCACCCCTTGGGTAGTGCCGTGGATGCACACTCAGCTCGGCTCTGCGGGCTCTGCCGCCACCGGCACTGCCGCAGGTCTGAGTTCCATGATGCGCAAGGGCAAGATGACGCAAGAACCCATCAACGTCATCGCATTCTGCGGCGACGGCGGCGGAGTGGACATGGGCCTTTCAGCCTTGTCCGCAGCTTTGCAGCACGATGAGTACAACCTTCTGATCATCTGCTACGACAATGAGTCCTACGCCAACACCGACATCCAGGTGTCGGGAAGCTCTCCTTGGGGCGCCAACTCCACGTTCAGCCCTCCGGGCACTGCGATCCGGAACATGAACACCCGCTGGAAGAAGAACATGGCGCCGATGTTGGCGGTGGGACACCCGGACATGAAGTACGTGGCCACGGCCTGCGCTTCTTACGGGTTGGACTTCAACAACAAGGTGCGCCGCGCTCTGACCTCCGGCGGGCCCACTTTCATCCACTGCATCGACCCCTGCCCCAAGGGCTGGGACTATGACCCCAAGTACTCTCACGAATTGGGGATGCTGGCCATCGAGACCGGCCTGTGGATCCAATATGAGATCATCGACGGCGAGTTGACGCTCAATGGACCCAGCCGTGCCATCGCCAAGGGTATTCGCAAGCGGAAGCCCGTGGAAGAGTACCTGATGCGCCAGGGCCGCTTCGCGCATTTCTTGCCTGAGGACATCAAGAAGTTCCAGGACAAGATCGAAGAGACTTGGGAGAAGTGGTGGATCCCCGGCCTGATCCCCATAACCCCCAGCCAAGAGTAGTGATGCTCGCCGCAGATACCTGCCGGTAGACCAGCGCTTATCAACAAGAGGCAGACTGATGTCCGCCTCTTGTTTTGGTTTGTAAAACCGAAGGTGTTGGCGAGTTCGTTTTGGCGGGGTGCCGTGCCTGACCTTGAATCACGCCTGGCTTGTTCCCTGATACTATATATGGCTAATATTAGTTATCAGTTAGTAGGATACCGGGGAAGATTTACTCCGATATGGTGGAGTCACGGACGGCAAGCACGACGCGAGCCATCTCCTTCCTCTACACGCTGGATATGGCCCGGTTAGCGCCGTATCTGGTCTTCGTGGTGAGCTTTGCGGTTTACTTGGCAACGCTGGCGCCGACGGTTTACCGGCTAGACAGCGCGGAATCAAGCGCCGCCGCCTATAACCTCGGAGTCCCACACGCCACCGGCTACCCCTTTACATGCTCTTGGGTAAAACATTTACCTATCTGCCCGTCGGCGATGTCGGCTACCGACTTAATCTGATGGCGGCCGTGTTCGCGGCGGGTGCAGTAACGGTACTCTTTCAACTGAGCCTTCTCGTTACTAAGCGGACCACCACCTGATTTGCCGTTGCCTACTCGTTGGCTTTCTCCTACTACTTTTGAGCCAGCGCGGTTGTCGCAGAGGTCTACACCCCTCACGTTTTCCTGACAGGGCTAACGATCCACCTGCTGGTCAAGTGGGATAAGAGTCAGGGCAACCGGCTGCTGTTCGCCGCATTGTTCGCCTGGGGTCTTAGTTTCGGGAATCATATGTCCACAATGTTGATGGGCCCGGCGGTGGCGTTTTTGATCCTTCGGGGATTACAGCAAAATCGCATCTCCGCCGCCACAGTCCTGCTGGCGGTGCCGGCGTTTGTCTTGCCGCTTACGCTCTACCTCCCCTGGAGGTACTCGGCTGACGCCCTCCCTTACGTAATAAGCCATTACGACAGTTTCGGCCAATTGGCCCGAGTCGACCACACGACGATCGGTGGCATGTGGGAGACCTTAACCGCACAGCAATTCGAGTCATTGATATTCGCCTACAGGTGGGGAAGTAACCGGGAAGAGGCCGGAGGCATCGCGCTTTGAAAGAAGAAGGGGCGGACTAAGTCCGCCCCTTCTTCTTTTGGGTGTTCAATTAAAGGCACCAACTTTCGATTCTGTCGTTCTGAGGAGCGCCGTAGGCCGACTAAGAATCTGCCAATCCTCACATCAGCAGAACATTCGCTTCGCTCGCGGTGACAATACAGTGTTTCCGTTCACCATGCCGTGTTGGCGTCTCCATTGAATAATCCGCCAACACTTGCCACCACCACCGGTTCGCGTTAGAGTAGGTTCGATTTTGACCTCACTTCAGTATCTTCGATTGTAATGTGATGTTTTGTCCTGGTTAGGGCATACGGCCGACGACTCTACGCCGATTTAGGAGGACCCGATGGCAAACGAACCCATCAATCTTTACGATTATGAAGCCAGGGCGAATCTGGCATTGCCCCACGATACCTGGGACTTCATTGATGCCGGCGCCATGGACGAATTCACAACCAAGCGCAACCGAAGCGCGTTTGACCAGTTGACCCTGCGCCCGCGGTTCATGCGCAGCGTGGAGGAGCGAAAGATCTCGACAACCATGCTGGGGGAGGACCTGAGCTTTCCGGTCTTTGTCTGTCCCGCCGGCAGCCACGGGGTAGCCCATCCCGACGCCGAAGTCGCCACCGCCAGGGCCGCCGGCCGGTCCAACACTCTGATGATGCTCAGCACTTCGTCCAACTGTAGTATGGAAGAGGTTGCCGAGGCCGCCACCGGGCCCCTCTGGTTCCAGCTTTACCACCGCGGCGCGGCTCTCACCGAGATGTTGGTGCACCGCGCCGAAGAAGCAGGTTTCAAGGCCATCGTCTTGACGGTCGACACTCCCGTTCCCAGTCCCAAAGAGCGGGACTTACGCAACCAGTTCGAGCGCAAACTGGAGCTGGGCAACTTCCGGGACCTGGGCCTGGCCCAAAATGAGATCAGCGGCACCGACGAGACCCCGGGCTGGGACGTCTCCCGGGCCGACCCGATCACCTGGAACGACCTGGAATGGCTCCGGGGCCTGACCTCCCTGCCCCTGGTGCTGAAGGGAGTCCGGGTCGCCGAAGACGCCAAGATCGCCGCCGACATGGGGGTTGAAGGCATATTAGTATCCACCCACGGCGGACGGCAGTTGGATCAGACCATGGGTGCCATCGAGATGGTCCCCGAGATCGTCGAAGCCGTAAACGGCAACTGCGAGGTATACCTGGACTCCGGCGTGCGCCGTGGCAGCGATGTGCTGAAAGCCCTCGCGATGGGCGTAAAGGCCGTGGGCATCGGCCGACCCCTGTTCTGGGGTCTGGCCACCGAGGGCGAAGACGGTGTTCACAACATCTTGGAGCTGCTTCGGGAAGAGGTAGGCAGGGTCATGGACTTCTGCGGCCAGAGCGATGTGGCCAACCTGGAGTCGGGCCTGCTCAACATTCCCAACAACTGGGGACGGGGTACGGTCTCTCCGTAGATTAAGAATCGATCGTCGGGCGACAATAAGGGGGCACGACAAACTCGTGCCCCCTTATTTTTGTTTCAACAGGCCCAGACCACTCTCCATCGCTTCGGCCCAAACCGGAGAGCCAACCGCGTCCGGCAAGGCGGTCGGTGTCCCCGGAGGAGCCTCACGCTCCCCCAAAGGCAATTGCCACCAACCCACATCGTGCCATCTGCCTAGCTTGTGCCCCGCGTCGGGGTAGATTCCGATCGGCTTAAAACCCAGGGATTCATGGAGGCCGACACTGGCCGGATTAGGCAGGGTCATCCCAGCGAACGCGTTTAGCCGGATCTCTGCAAGGTCAAAAGGCCGAATAACGACCGGTAGAGGGCCCGGCCAACACCGATCTGTCTTGCGTTGGTGTGGACCTACACTGGAACGTCGACGGACCATTGGTACGCCGCCCGGTACAGTAGGCGCCGGCGTAGGCATACCCCAAGATACGGCCTTCGCTCTCGCACACCAGCCAGGGCAGGTCTTCCAGAGCACTCGAGATGCGCCGCCGCATCTCGATCACATCTGGGACCTCCGTCTCGAAAGAGGTGGCGGTATCGCGGACGATGGGAGCGTAAATCTCCTGTACCGGAGCCGCATCGTCCTTGTTTGCGAGTCTCATCAGCGGCGGCATATGAGTCTCCGCAACCGCCCGGGAAGATAACCGGAGCTAGTCCGCCGCCGCGGCCTCGGTGCTGCCGGAAAGCACACCGGCGAACAACTCGGAAAGCAGCGTGTTGAACACGTCAGCTTGTTCGAAGTGGGCCGAATGGGCGGCGCCGGGGACCACTTCCATACTTGAGCCGGGTATCACCTTTTGCACCTCAGCGATGACCTCAGGCGGGAAGATGGCGTCTTCTTTACCGACGATCAGCAGGGTGGGAATGGTCCAGTGGGCAAAGGCTTCGACTTGGGGGCCGTCCTCACGACGGAAGCCAGAGATCACTCCGTCTTCACCACGTGGCGGGTTCAGCCCCTGAATCTGCTGGTATAGGAAGGTCAGAGCCGGGTTCTCCCTAATGAAACTGGCCGACAACGAACGGGCTGGGCCGTCTGGGGCCGGGTTGGTGTTCTTCAGCGCTGCCAGTGTCCCCTCCGTGGCCACACCGCCGGTGGTGTCGCCCAAAACCAGTCCCAGAGTGCGCTCCGGATGGGCTAGCGCGAACCCCAGACAACTGAAACCGCCCATTGACTGGGCAACCAAAAATACCTTGTCAATCTTTAGATAGTCAAGAAGGGCGGTTAGGTCGTCGATGAAATTCTCGCGCAGCGGGGAGCCGTGTTCGGCGGCGGATGCGCCCCAACCCCTGTGATCGAAGGTGATACAGCGGAACCCGCCGGAGAATGCGGCCACCTGCTGCCACCAGCTCAAGTGGTTGCCGCCGCGTCCGTGGGCGAAGATTATGGCCGGGGCCGATTCGTCGCCGTGGGACTCGTAGTAAAGGTCGATTCGGTTTATCGGTGCTTTGGGCACGGTGGGCCTCCGTTGGATTTGAATCTATTTTATCTTGGCGCCCAGTATACAGATGTTGAGGGCGTTTGGCCTTTGCTGCTGGGCCGATTGGCCCTGCCACGTCTTGCCGGGGCGGAAGAAGATGATTATGACTTGGAGTGTCAGGGAAGGAGGCTGCGGTATGGCAACCACCACGTTACCCGAAAGAGTCATCGAGGCCGGACCTAAAACGGTTCAGGTCGCCAAACATCTGCTCGACGAATTGAAGCAGATCGTCGAACATGCTACAGCTGAGCCGGCGTTGGTCCACTGGTACCACTTCGTCCCCTGCGCCGGTGTCCGGTACTACGCCTACCATATCTCTCCGTCGCCAGTGGAGCCGCTGGTACGGCGAAAGTGTTGATACTCTCCGGAATCTAGGTTCGCTTCATAATGCCATTCTGAGGCGTAAACTGAAGAATCTGCCAAGGCCCGACTTGGCAGACTCTTCGGTTCAGTCAGGGTGACAATAGGAAAGCACGCTCGCGTTCCCAAAGCGTTATCGCCAGGAGCGGACCAAATTTCCAACCTTGGACCCGCCTCTAAACCGGCCACTCATCGCGATTGTAGGCGGCTTCCCAGAACATGAACTCGTAGCGGCTGCTGGTCATGAAGGCTTGTCTCATGGCTTCCAGCTCCGTGGGTCCGGCGTCCTCGGCCATCTGGTCGACGAACCTCCGCCAAGCTTCCACGCTCCCTTCGAGCAGTCCTTGGACGTAGAAGCTGGTCCAAAGTCCATAGAGCAGGTGCTCCGACTGTCCTACTTCGTCCTTCAGCAGGTGGTAGGTCCAGGGACAGGGCAGCAGAGCGGCGGCGGCGGGACCGAGGCCGTGCAGCGACACCGTCTGCAGCATGTGGTCCACGTAGGCGGTGTTGACCGGCGAGCGTACGGCGCTTCGGCGTCGGAGATGGTCAGGCCAGCCACTTCGAAGAGCTTATGGTGCAGCGGGCGCTCCACTGGAGTCATCACGCGGTGGGCCAGGTCTTCAAATGTCTGGGAATCAGGGGCTTTAGCCAAGGCCATAGCCACGGTTCGCCCGAATCCCTCCAGGTACAGATAGTCCTGGGCCAGGTAGTACTGAAAGGTCTCCAATGGCAGTGTGCCGTCCTTGATCTCTTTGAGAAACGGATGGTCAAAGATCCGGCGCCAGATGGGCTCGGCCTCGTGTCTGAGCTGTTCGCTGAAACTGGGCATCACCGGCCCGCCTTATCCAGTTCCTGTTGCCTCAGTTCCACCCGGCGAATCTTGCCGCTGACGGTCTTGGGCAGCTCGGTTACGAACTCAACCACCCTGGGGTATTTGTAGGGGGCGGTGGCGTTCTTGACGTGGTCTTGCAGACTGACGATCAACTCGTCCGACGCCACGTATTCGGGCGCCAGGATGACGAAGGCTTTGACCACATCGCCCCGGACTGGATCCGGACTGGCCACCACCGCCGACTCGGCGACGGCGGGGTGCTCGATCAGGGCGCTTTCTACTTCGAAGGGGCCGATGCGGTAGCCGGCGGAGATGATCACGTCGTCAGCACGGCCCACGAACCAGAAGTAGCCGTCTTCGTCTTTGTAGGCCTTGTCGCCGGTCAGGTACCAGTCGCCGACGAACGATCGGTCCATGGCCTCTTGGTCCTTCCAGTATTCTTGGAAAAGTCCCACCGGGCGTTCGGGCTTGATCTTTACTGCGATCTGGCCTTCCTCTCCTGCTGGCACCTCCAACCCGTCCTCGTCTACAACTCCGATGGTGAACCCGGGGGTCGGCTTGCCCATTGAGCCGGGACGGACCTCATTGCAACGGAAGTTTCCCACCAACAGCACTGTCTCAGTCTGGCCGTAGCCGTCGTAGATGACATGGCCGGTGCCATCCTCCCACTGCTTCATGACCTCGGGATTCAGGGGCTCTCCCGCGCCGGTGCAATGGCGCAGATTATCCAGGTTGTATTTGCTCAGGTCCTCCAGCACCAACATGCGGTAGGCGGTTGGAGGCGCGCAGAACCCGGTGGCGCCGTGTTTCTCCAGCAGGCTCAGCGTCAGCGGGGCGTCGAAGCGGCCGCGGGCGTCGTGTTGCATCACAGCCGCGCCCAGTGTCCATTGGCCGAACAGCTTCCCGTAGGCAGCCTTGGCCCAGCCGGTGTCCGACAGCGTCCACAGGAGGTCAGTTGAATTCAGGTCGTGCCAATATTTCGCCGAGATTGTGTGACCGATGGCGCAAGACGCCTGGGTGTGAAGCACCATCTTCGGATAGCCCACGGTCCCCGAGGTGAAGTAGATCAGCAAGGGGTCGTCGCTGCGCGTGCTCTCAACGTTCTCCAGGACGGACGACGCCCCAGCCATCTGCTCATCATATGAAATCCAACCCCGTTTCTCGCCCTTCACCACCACCAGGTGTTTCAGAGTCGGACAGCCCCCGACCGCCTCATCAACCTTGCCCGTGTTCTCTCCATCGGTGATGACCATCACGGCCTCGGCGGTATTGATCCGGTACTCGATGTCCTTGGGGGTGAGCAGCGTGGTGCCCGGCATGGGCAGAGCGCCCAGCTTCATCAGACCCAGCATGATTACATACCACTCGGGTATCCGTGGCAGCATGATGAACACCCGGTCGCCTTTCTTGACGCCGATCTCCCGCAGAGAGTTGGCGTACTTGTTGGACAGAATCTTCAGGTCCCAGAAGGTATGGTGCTGGACGTTCTCGCCGCTGGAGTCGACCGAAAGCAGCGCCAGCTTGGTGCGGTCCTCGGCCCATTTGTCCACCACGTCGATCCCGAAGTTGAAATACTCAGGCACCTCTAGGCGCTCATTGGCGTAAGCGAACTCGTAGTCCGGCATGTTGGTGGCAACGTCTCTCATAGGTCCTTCCTAGCCGTGAATGATTGCCGGGCTATTCTACACGCTGCGCTGGGCCTGGGGAAGTTTGCGAAAGGTTGCCAAACCAGGGGCCATGGGTATAATTCCGTCCACTAAACGACTAAACGACGGCTCAAGGAGATAGCACATGGCTGGAAGTCTGGACGGCAAGACAGCTCTGGTCACCGGCGGAGGGTCGGGGATCGGCCGGGCCGCTTCTCTGGCCTACGCCAGGGACGGCGCACGGGTAGTGGTCGCCGATGTAAATGTAGAGGGCGGAGAGGAGACGGTGCAGCAGATCAAAGAAGCCGGTGGAGAAGCTATCTTGGTCCACGCCAACGTTGCCAGTCCGGATGACACCCAGGCCATGGTGGCCCAGGCGGTGGAGGCCTTCGGCAGTCTGGATTGCGCCTTCAACAACGCCGGCATCTCCGGAGGGAGGGACCGTCTGCTCACCGCCGACTACCGGGAAGAGGACTGGGACCGGGTGA
>Ga0207966_1000750_pt1 | contig 18283 bp, 16 predicted proteins | sample Knorr_S23_td_NAD_FD_185611 | JGI IMG/M metagenome (GOLD analysis project Ga0207966, IMG submission 185611) | Marine microbial communities from Southern Atlantic Ocean transect - Knorr_S23_td_NADW_ad_2500m_LV_B (SPAdes) (version 2) | ecosystem: Environmental > Aquatic > Marine > Oceanic | place...
GGTGCTTCAAGAAGCGCAGCGGGACCTGACGGAACTGCCCGGCGTGGGTATGTCTCTGCTGGAGATGAGCCACCGGTCAAAACCGGTGGTCGATATGATCGACCGCGCGGAAGACGACATTCGCCAACTGGCGGGGATTCCGGATAACTACAAGGTCTTGTTCCTGCAAGGCGGGGCGTCGCTTCAGTTCTCCATGGTTCCAATGAACCTCCTGACCCCCAACGGCAAGGCCGATCATATCGTCACCGGAAACTTCGCCAACCTGGCGCTGCAGGACGCCCAAAAAGTCGGCGATATTCGAGTGGCGGGTTCCACCGAAGACAGCAACTTCGACCACGTACCCAGCCAGGATGAACTGGACCTAGACCCCGGCGCGGACTACGTTCACTTCACCGGCAACAACACGATCTACGGGACCGAATGGCCGGCGGAACCGGATGTTGGGGATGTTCCGTTGGTAGCGGACCTGTCGTCCAACATATTTAGCAAGCCCATCGACGTCACGAAGTACGGCCTGATCTACGCGGGCGCTCAGAAGAACCTGGGTGCGGCGGGTGTGACGTTGGTGCTGGTCCGGGATGACCTGCTGGAACGAAGTCCGGAAAGCCTGCCCGCCATGCTCAGCTACAGCGTCCACGCCAAGGGCAAATCGGCCCACAATACGCCGCCCGTATTCTCCATCTACATCCTGGGTCTGGTGGTAAAATGGCTCGCCGAACAAGGCGGACTTGAACACATGGAACACCAGAACCAGGGGAAGGCCAAGGTGCTCTACGACGAGCTCGACTCGTCCGAGTTTTTCCGGGGTCACGCCCACCCCGGACACCGGTCTCCCATGAACGTGACTTTCCGCCTCCCCTGCCCCGAATTGGAAACCCAATTCGCGGGCGAGGCCACCGCAGAAGGGCTGGTTGAGCTGAAGGGGCATCGGTCGGTGGGCGGCATCCGGGCCTCGATCTACAACGCCTTCCCCATGGAAGGGGTGCGGGCCCTGGTGTCATTCATGAAGGAATTCGAACGGACACACGGCTAACGTGGGAACCCTGATCTAAACGAATCGGAGCCTAGTATGACGACCCTTACCCTGGCATCTGGAACATCGGTGGAGATCGACGGTGAACTTTACGAATTCGTCAGAGATGAGGTCGTTCCGGATACTGGCAAAACCGTTGACGAGGTGTTCAGCATTCTCGGCGACCTAGTCGAGCAATTCGGTCCCGAGAACCAAGAACTTTTGGACAAGCGCACGTCGCGGCAGGCGAAGATCGACGGATATTACCAGGCGAAGCGGAAATCGGGCTGGGAGCCCACCGCGGACTCGGCGGCCGCCGACGCCGTAGCGTTGGGCCAGTTCCTAGTCGACGAGGGGCATCTGGAACCGGAGTCTGCGATTTATGTTGGCATGACGACCCCGGAACTCGATTTTGAGATGTCCCAGAACGGCCCCGAGTTGGTCACGCCTGTCAACATTGCCAGCATGGCCGTCGGCGGCGCCAATGCGCGCTGGGGCAGTCTCTATGACGCCTACTTCCTCAGCGACATCAACTCTGAGATCGACCGTGACTCCAGCCGGGCTGAGCGATTGCAGATGGTGGTGGACCGGACCAATGAATACCTGGACAGCCATGTGGCCCAATGGGAGAACGGCGTGGGATTCAACGATCTCGTTGCTTATTTAGTGTCCAAAGACTCAGACGGGAAGTACTCACTTAGAGGCCAAACCAAAGACGGCGCCGAAGCCGGCTTGCAAGACTCCGCCAAGTTCGTGGGATTCAACCTAGAGGGAAACCAGCTCAGCGAGTTCTTCCTGGAAGACAACGGCATGAAGTTGCAGTTCCAACTCTACGAAGGCGGCAAGGTCGACGCCGAGAACGGCCAATTCAAAGACCTGATCGTGGAGTCTGCCGTCACCAACATCGTCGACTTTGAGGACGCCGTAGCCATCGTAGACGCCGAGGATATGGTATTGGCGCTGCGGAACTACCTGGGTCTGATACGGGGCGACCTCCAAGCGCACAGTTCCCGGGGCGCGCTCAAGGCTATTAACCCCGATCTCAGCTACATCGGAGTTGATGGTTCCTCACAGACGGCGAAGGGCACCAGCCTGATGTCCGTTCGCAACGTTTCGCTGCACATGTACACCGACATGGTGAAGGTTGGTGGTGAAGAGATATCCGAGCGGATGCTGGGTGTTTTGCTTACTACGCTGATCGCCACCTCCCACGACAAAGGCTCAGACGGGAGGGGTCCCAATAGCAGGAAGGGCTACGTTTATCAGGTGACGCCCAAACTTCAGACCGCAGAGGAAGTGGGCGAGCAGGTGCGGTTATTCGAAGCCGTGGAAGACCGGTTGAGTTTGCCTAAGAACACCATGCTCATCGGCATCATGAACGAAGAGCTCGGCATGACCCTGCAATTGGCGGAAGCGCTCCGGGTGGCCCAGAGCCGGATATTCTTCACCAACACTGGGTTCTTGGACCGCACCGGGTCCCAGATAAGAGTCCAGACCCAGGCCGGGCCTGTCGACCTGAGGGACGACCTCACCGGGTCCGTATTCAATACCAGCTATGAGCTCCACAACGTGGATGTGAGTCTCCGTGCCGGGGTCCATAGACAAGGGAAGATCGGGAAGGGTATGCAGGTCAGGAACCGGGCCATGGTGGATATGATGGAGAACAAGATCAACCACCCCAAGAGCGGCGGGAACACTGCCTGGGTCCCGGCGCCTAACCCCAGCCATCTGCACTCCATGCACTACCACATGATTGATGTGGACCAGGTCCAACGGACCATGGAAGACTCCCCTTCGCCCAATATATCCAGGCAAGACCTCCTGACATTCCCCGTGTTGGAATCCGGCAAGGTGGCTGATCAGCAGACGAAAGAGACTCTCTTGCTAAGTTATGCCCACAGCATGGTCGCTTACGTGGAGCCTTGGGTGCACCGCGGCATCGGGTGCAGCGGCGTGCCCAACTTCAGCCAGATCGAAGAGATGAAGGACCGCGCCACCGAGCGAATCGACGGCGCAATCATCGCCAACTGGCGGCTGCACGGAGTGGTTAGCCAGACGGAGATCGAAGACGCGATCAAGAAGGCAACCGAGATATTGGACCAGCAGAACCTGGGACAACCCGGCTACGAGCCGATGACCGATACCCCCGAGAAAGTCGCCGGCCTTTTGCAGGAACCGGCCATCTCCGCCGTACTCCAGATCATCGATGACGCCCTGTCATCTCCCAGTGCCTATGTGGAGTCGGCCCTGTTCCGGTACCGCAAGGCAGTGAAAGCCGCCTCCAATCAGTAACGAAAACTAGTCCTAGATGGAATAGAGGAGTTAACCATGGCCGATTACATACCTAGCACCAGGGATTGGGTGAGAGACCAAGTGGAACTGTATGAAGGGAGCGGAGGCACCAACGGGCTAACCCTCAGGGACACGGGCCTGCCGGTGATAATCGTGACCAACACCGGACGGCGGACCGGCGCGGTGCGCAAGACTCCTTTGATGCGAGTGATGGACGGAGATAATTACATCCTCGTGGCATCCCAGGGCGGCGCGCCGAAACACCCGGTGTGGTATCACAACCTCAAGGCACAGCCGAACGTCGAAATCCGCGACGAGACCGTAGTCCGATCGATGCAGGTCCGCGAGATACCCGAATCCCCCGAGAGGGCTCGCCTCTGGGAGATCGCGGTCGCTGCATTCCCTCCCTACCAGGAATACCAGAACAAGACCGACCGCCTGATCCCGGTCTTCGTCACAGAAGCCACCGCCTAACCGAATATTCGGCGCGAAACGATATATCGTCTACTCCAAAGAGGGATTCATGGGTAGTCAGGTCCTGACTCCGGAGGAGTTGCTCCACAGAGCGTCGGGATTGGTCCCGGTGCTCAAGGAAAGAGCGGCTCAGACGGAAGAGATTCGCCGTATCCCCGACGAGTCGGTCCGAGACATGCTGTCGTCAGAGCTGCTTCGAATCTGCGTTCCCCAACGGTTCGGAGGCCTCGATGTAGACTACGGGCTGATGCTAGAGATCGGCGTCCAACTGGGTGCCGGCTGCGCCTCCACGTCCTGGTGTTACTGCATCTGGTCCGCCCACTCCTGGCTCGTCGGTCATTGGCCGCTTGAAGCGCAGAAAGAAGTGTTTGGAGATGGTCCAGACGCTCTATGCTCGAGTTCTCTAAATCCGGGGAAATCAACGTTGGAAAAAAAGCCCGGTGGGTTCCGCGTCTCTGGGCGTTGGGAGTTCTCCAGCGGTTGTGACGCGGCGAGCTGGGTAATGGTGGGCGCCGCCGGCTCCGACGGACAGGTCTGGCTCTTAATGCCGCGCTCCGACTACGAGATCGTTGATACCTGGTTCGTCTCGGGCCTTAAGGGCACCGGCAGCAAAGATATCGTCATCAAAGACGCCTTCGTGCCGCAACACCGGATCGTAAATAGGGACAGGGCCGGGGACCAAGACCTCACGGGATGGGAGATACACCAAAGCAGCCGCTACCGGATGCCGCTGTCGGTGCTGCTGGGATGGGATTTGGTTGCTCCTATGCTCGGCATCGCAGTGGGAATGATCGAAGAGTTCACCGGCTTGCTCACCGGCACCTCCGGGCAGGGAAGGACGGCCGATTCGGAAGGCGTCCAATTGCGTCTTTCACAAGCCTCTGCGGAGGTGGACGCCGCGCTCGCCCTAATGAGAAGCGATCTCAAGGAGATGTTTCAGAAGGCCGGCGCGGGTGAGAGATTCAGCATGTTGGAGCGGGCGCGGTTTCGACGGAATAAGGCCTTCATCGCCCAGCAATGTTTAAACTCAGTCAACCGGCTATTTGAACTAAGCGGCGGCCATGCCATATTCGAGTCAGGATCCGCTCAGCGCTTTCACCGGGATATGCAGGCGGCGGTCCGTCGCGACGGATTCACCATGGAATTGGGCGGGCTGCAGTACGGCCGTGTTGCCTTGGGGTTAGAGCCTGACGCGAGAATCTAGACCGGCGAACTGTTGGAATCCAGTAACATTCTAGCCATGAACAACTTGAATCTGGGAGACTTCGATGCCGAATGACGATTCACGAATCCTGACCACTCATGTGGGCAGCCTGGTCCGTCCGCAAGAGATCATCGACTTGATGCGGGCCAAGGAATTCACCCATGAATATGACCGGGAAGAACTGGCCGGGAGAGTCCGCAGCGGGGTTGCGGAGGTGGTCCAAAGGCAATTGGCGGAAGGCGTCGATATCCCCAGCGACGGCGAATACGGCAAGTCCGGCTTTTCAGCCTACGTGAACGAACGTCTCGCCGGCTACGTGCCGCGCCCCAAAGACCCCAAACAAGGCGTCCTCCTAAACTGGGGCCGCGACCGGATCATCTTCCGGGATTTCTACCTGGAATACGATCAGACCGCTGAGACCGCGTCGGGCGGGCCGGTGGTGTGTGAGGGACCGATCTCCTATATCGGTCAATCGAACGTCCAAGCGGACATCGACAACTTCAAAGCGGCCCTCTCGGGTACCGGTCATACCGAGGCGTTCATCCCCGCGGTGGCCCCAGGCACCATCGAACTCCAGCGAAAGAACGAGTATTACCCCACCGACGAAGCCTATCTCTTCGCCATCGCCGACGCCATGCACGAGGAATACAAGGCGATAACCGACGCCGGCTTCATCCTCCAGTTGGACGACCCAAGGGTCGTGACTCAGTACGGCATGCCGGACCCTGCGCCGACAATTGAGGAGTACCGAAGATTCGCCGCGTTGCGGGTAGAAGCCATCAACCACGCCCTGAAGGGGATCCCCGAGGACCGTGTGCGCTACCATCTGTGTTGGGGTAGCTGGCACGGCCCCCATGTCACCGACGTGCCCCTCAGGGACATCGTGGATATCATCCTGGGCGTCAACGCAGGCGCTTATTGCGTCGAGGCGGCCAATCCCCGCCACGAGCACGAGTGGCAGGTGTGGGAGAACGTTAAATTGCCCGACGGCAAGAAACTCATTCCCGGTGTGGTGGCCCATACCACCAACCTGGTGGAACATCCGGAGTTGATTGCCTGGCGAATCACGACCTACGCCCGCCTGTTGGGACGTGACAACGTTATGGCCGGGTCCGATTGCGGGTTCTCCCAAGGCGCATTTACCGCCCGGGTCCACCCGTCCATAATGTGGGCCAAGCTCCAGGCATTGACCGAGGGCGCTGCCCTAGCCAGCAAGCAGCTCTGGTCCAAGTAGGGCCGGTTTAGATGAATACCGCGACTGAGGAAGGTGAATGAAATGGCGAATGGACTTGGCTTCATCGACCCGAGTGCGGGCGGTGGGAAGGAGACCATCCTTCTGGCGCCCCGTCCCACCGATCTCTCTGGAAAAGTTGTCGGACTTCTGGACAATACCAAAGAGCAGGCAGACATCATCCTCCAAACCGTGGGCGAAGCTCTGTGCGAACGCTACGGCGTTGAGACTCTGATCATCCGGCGCAAGGAACACTACTCCAAGCCAGCGGCAGCCGAGATCATCGAGGAGATGGCAGGGCAGGTGGACGTCGCGATCGCCGGCCTGGGCGGTTGAGGGTCCTGTACGTTGTGCAGTGTGCACGACACCATCGAGTTCGAAAAACTGGGCATCCCTTCGACGACCATCATCACTGCGGCGTTCAAGAAAGCTGCAGATTTCCAGTTCCGGGGCAATGGAATGGAAGGGCACCCCTATGTGGTGCTGCCCCATCCGGTAAGCAACCTCCAACCGGATAAGATGCGTGAGTTGGCGTTACAGTTCGTGGACGAAGTTGCCAGCCATCTCAAAACATAAACTCCGGCATAAATTTCCAGGCGATCGGACCAAAGGAGCGAGCCGTTGAACGAACAGGTTGATGAATTCGAGTTCTTCCTGGAAAAGATCTGGTCCGACGGTTTTCCCGTGGTGACTCCCACCGAGGAACGAATCGCCCGGATCCTCGGTGGTACCAAGCGGGACCCCGAAGAAGTTATCGGCCCCATCCCGCCAGCCATGGAGACCGCCACGGCCCGTGACGTTGCGGTCCACGCGCTCATGGCGGGTTGCCGTCCGGAATACCTGCCTGTTGTAATCGGCGCGGTCGAGCTCATGCTCCGGGACGAGTTCAATGTCAATGGAGTCCAGGGCACGATGCACGGCGTGGCCCCGATGATGATCGTCAGCGGACCATATGCGGCGGAGATCGGCATCCACGGCGGCAACGGCTGCATGGGGCCGGGTTTTCGGGCCAACGCCACTATCGGGCGGGCCATACGGCTCATTTTGACGAACCTCGGCGCGGGCATTCCCGGCGTTTCTTCCATGACTATATTCGGTATGCCATCCCGCTACACCTATTGCCTCGCGGAAAACATGGAGGACAGCCCGTGGGCCAGCCTCGCCGTCTCCAAGGGTTATTCAGCCGACGACGACGTCATTACCATGGCGATGGTGGAGTCGCCCCGCTTCTGCTTCGACGATGTGAGCGACGAGCCCAACCGTCTCCTAAACGGGATCGCGGATACCATGACCGCCATGGGTTCGTGGAACATGCACACCCGCTCCGATATGGTGGTTGCCATGGGGCCGCAGCATGCCGACATCTGCGCCAACGCCGGCATGAGCCGCGCGGATGTCCATGGGCGACTATGTGAGATCGCCGGCCGTAAGGTGGGTGATTTGAAGAATGGCGGCAATTGGCGGCGGGAACGGGCCCTGGAATTCCCGATAGATGTTGACCCCGATGATGACGATTTCTTCATCCCCGCCATCAAAGACCCCGAAGACCTGCAACTTATCGTGGCCGGCGGTTGGGGCCCGTGCACCGCGGTCTGTCATGGCTGGAGCGGCGGAAGCCGGGCCGTGCATGGGAGATACCAGGTCTAACCTTTGAGTTGGCCGCCTAGTTAACGACGGGGCTCCAAGAACGGGCTGTCCGCTGTGTCGACGCAACCGGGTATCTTGTGATCGAAGTAATCGTCGCGCCTTTCATCCAATTCGATGGGTATGCCGAACCGGTCCCCTGAGTACATCAAGTCATTTGGATCGTCGTCGACGCCGGCTGCGTGATCGGAGGCGTAATTGGTTGCACAGGACGCCACGGCGCCGAATGCGTGGAACAGTTCATGGGCCATGGTTACCGGCTGGTTGACGCAGACGTTCTTGCCGCCTGCTACTCGCTCGAAGAATGAAAACGCATATGACACCGACTCGTGCTCGGTCTGGACTCCGCAGAGCACAGTTTCCGATACCCGGCTGACTGATGGATGCCGTACCGCATAGATCTTATTCGGGCCGTTGAGGCCATTGCGGTGCAATTCTTCAATGACCGGCTTCCAAGGCTTCGAGAACCCGGCGAGTTCGGATGCGGACCGTTCCAACCGGATGAACGTGATATCCAGACTCCCATCGGCCTCATCCCAGATTATCCCCCGCCCATGAGTCCTAAGCCGAAGCCAAGCTTGAAGGTCGGCCACGATGCTCTCGATGGCGCCGTTGATATCCCATTGCTCATCCAATGCGCCGGCGGGCACCGCGTAGACTGGATATACCGTTGCACGTTCGGAGTCCGGTGTGTCCACGATGGTCCTGGCCTGGGAGGGCGCCAGCCGGACCACGCCGGTCAAAGTGTTGTTCTCTTCATCCGATTCTACGACCGCGTTGGACTCATCGATATTTATGGTGAAACTCTGGTTTCCCAATAAGACGGGGTTTCCACCCACCGCCACCTTCCAAATGGGGAGCGCGTGGACCTGCACGTCGTCTGGCCCGGAAAGCGGGTCCAAGTCGTAGTAAAACACCCATTGATTGATCTGGTATTCATTCATCTCGATGGAATGCTGTTGCGGCCAGGCTTGGGCCCTTTCGTCGCCGTGATAGGTCACTCCGTAAGCCAGGCAATAGCCCCGCTCCGCGGCGTCATCTTCACGGCCATAGACCACGTTGGATCCGCCGATGACCACCGGGCCCGGCCAGTTTGAATCCGCCGGTGCGTCGGGCCGCAAGTCAAGTAGTTGGAAGTTGAAATCCCGTTCCAAGGCGAATGAGTTGTTCCCACGGTCAACTTCGGGCACGGAACCGTCAGGGTCGAGCACTAGTTCAAGATTGTGTTGTCCTTGGAGCAGAAGATACAGTCCGGGCACATCATTCAGGCTGAGTACCTCGATACTTTCCGAGCCGGGGCCAAGAGAGGCTTCTCCCAACGAAAGACCGGTTTCCCATCCGAGGTCAGGACGATGGCGTAATCCTCCGCCATCGCCGTGCCCCGGTTGGCCCAGGCGACTTTTATCTCCAGCGTTGTTTCATCGTAATCGATCGGCGCCCGCCACCCATCCGGGATCCATACCGAAAGGTCCGCAGCGCCGGTGGCTGGTCCCGGCGACAGAATCAAAGCGTGGGGACCGGGTGTGGGAAACTTCGGTTCCGTTGGCTGCCCATTACATCCGATCATCAAGGCCATCAGAAAAACTCCGGTCGCGAAGACGGCAAGATGCCGGATATCGATCATGTGAAATCGGATGATTATTATTGCGGCCAATTCTATCGGCTGGAAAACCAACCGGCAACGAAACCTGCGCCGGGGTCGTCACAGAGCATATCGGCCGGGTGTGACCGGCGTCATAGAATCCCCGAGGCCGCTGGTGGACACTAGCTGAATGAGCGAAAACCACGGGTTGGCAGATACTAGCCCATGTAACCGGAGGTCCAATGTTGGAAACTAACCCACGATGTTTCCAAAAATAGGCACGACCGATACTGGTCGGGAGATCGGCCGCACCGACAGCACCGCCAGACGGAAGTTCGTTTGGGCCCGATGCCCGAGGTGCGAATCAGAGAGGTGGGTCCGTCACGACGGTACGGTCCTTCAGACTGCGTTTCGCTATTGCAAGCACTGTGTCGCCGCCGTGCAAAACGGTTTCAGATACGGATTTACGACAAACCGCGGCTAGCCGCCTAGGCCACGTTGGCGCTGGCTTGGTCCACGAACCGGGCCACTTGGGCGGCGATCCCTGCGTGGTCAGGTTGCTTTAGGTCAGGGTCGTCTTCCATCAACTTCGTTGCTTCATTTCTGGCCATCTCCAGCAACTCCAAGTCTGTTAGGTGGGCCATCTTCAGACTGGGCAGGCCACTCTGACGCGTTCCGAAGAAATCGCCAGGCCCCCGCAGTTCCAAGTCGACCTCAGCCAGTTTGAACCCGTCTTGGATCCGGGCCAGCGCGGACAACCGTTCCTTGGCAGTCTCGGAAACAGTATCCGACATCAAGATGCAGTAACTCTTGTGCTCACCCCGGCCGACCCGGCCCCGGAATTGGTGCAGTTGGGCCAATCCGAACCGGTCGGCCCCGTCGATCATCATAACCGAGGCGTTGGCGACATCGATGCCAACCTCCACCACCGGGGTCGACACTAATATGTCCAATTCGCCGTCCCGGAATTGGCGCATCACCTTGTCCTTTTCTTTGCCGGGCATCCGCCCATGCAGCAGGCCCAGCGACAGGTCAGGGAAAATGTCCTGGGAAAGGCGCTGATATTCCTCGGTGGCGGCCTTGGATTCGATCGTCTCCGACTCGTCCACCAGCGGGCAGACCACGAAAGCCTGTCTCCCCTCTTCGACCTGTCTGCGGATGAATCCGTAGGCCGTGTCCCGCTGTTCCGGTTCCAACCACTGGGTGGCCACCTCCTGCCGCCCGGCGGGCATCTCGTCTATGGTGGAGATGTCCAAGTCGCCGAAGAGGGTCAATGACAAGGTTCTGGGTATGGGCGTGGCAGACATGATCAGGGTGTGAGGGTTATCTTGGCCCCGCTCCTGGAGGGCGGAACGTTGCATCACCCCGAACCGGTGCTGCTCATCTGCGACGGCTAAGGCCAGCCTGGGCAGTGATATGCCTTCTTGGATCAGCGCCTGGGTGCCCACCAGGATGTCCAGAGTCCCGTCCGCGGCCATCTTGGTCAATTCACGTTTCACCGGGGCGCGGGAACTGCCGGTCAGCAGGCCGATGGACACCGGACGGTCCATGTGCTCCAGGTACACAGAAAGCAGATGGGGTTCCTGCACCGGGCGGGCCAGGCCGCTGAGCAGGTTGCCGATGCTCTGGAAATGCTGTTCCGCCAGCACTTCGGTCGGCACCATCATGGCGCCCTGATAACCGGCGGCGGCGACGGACAACAGGGCCGATAGTGCGACCACGGTCTTGCCGCTCCCCACCTCGCCCTGCAACAGGCGGCTCATGGGCGGGGTTCCAGCGCGGAAGTCGGCTTCGATCTCCTGGATGCAGCGCCGTTGGGCCTTGGTCAACGGGAAGGGGAGTGTCTGGTAGAACCCGTCTATCACGTTGGCCGGGGCGGTGATTTCGATGCCCTTTATATTGCTGTGCTGCATCCGGCGGCGGGCCAGGACTGCTAGTTGAAGTGTAAAGAGCTCATCAAAAGCCAGGCGCCGGCGGGCCAGTTCCCAGGTCCCCATCTCTTTGGGATAGTGGGCCTGGTACACCGCATCCAGCAGGGGCATCAGTTTGGTCCGGGCTAGGATGTCGTCGGGGAGGGCGTCTTCCAAGCCGCCGACCCAGTTCTGTACCGCCTGCCAAGTCAACCGGCGCATGTTGCGGCGGGTCAGGCCTTCAGTGAGGGGGTAAATCGGCACCAGCCGTCCGGTGTGGACGCCCGACCCAGTGGCATCGAGCATCTCGTGTTCCGGGTTCTCGAAGACGAGCTGCCCCCGGAAAACGCTGGCCTTGCCGCTGATGGCGATCTGGCTGCCCGGCTTCAGCGACCGGGCCAGATACCGCTGACCGAACCAGATGACCTTCAGATTGCCGGTCTCATCGCTGAGCACCGCCTCGGTGTCGCGGCGGCCTCCTCTCGGTCCTTTGGCTACTTCCAGGGCCTCCCAGACCGTGGCGACCACCGTGCATTCTTCGCCGGGTGACAGCTCGGAGATCTTCACGGCGGTGGAATAGTCCTCATGGTGGCGGGGGAACAGATATAGCAGGTCGCGGATGGTCTCCACGTCTAGCTGTTTCAGCCGCGCGGTCAGCTTGGTGTCCACACCTCGTAGCCGGTTAACGGGGGCGTCCACCGTGACCTCGGCGGGCGGGGCCTTGTACGCGGGCTTTTTCTTGGCAGCCGTCTTCTTCTTTGGGGCGGCAGGAGCGGGTTTGGGCGGTTTGTTCGGGTTTGGTGGCCCTCCCAAGGCCTCCCGCCATTGGGCGACCCAATCCTCCCGCACCGCGGCGGACATCGAGTCGTACGACTCTTTAAGCAGGAATCCCTCATTGCCTGCCGCCTGGGCGGCCATATCCTCAGACCAACGGGCAAGGAACTTGTCCAGTCCGCCCATCACGGCCTTGTTGTCAAAGCCGTGGGACTCTTCGATGTTGAGGATGTTCTGGAAAGCGCCGGCCCAGGAGGGAGCGCCGGTCTCTTGTGTTGCCATCAGGCGGTTACCCTAACACGCTGAATCGTCTGCGTTCGAGGGGGAGAAAGGGTTTCTTTAATCATCCTATCCCGCCCGCCACACGTCAATCGCTGAATGGCATAAAAACCGGATTAACGAGCTTCTTGAGTGATCGCCACGCCCAATGCATCGGGGCCGATGTAGGTGCCAAGCGTGGACCCGAACCGAGCTTCGATGATCTGGTCGGCGGGCAGTAAACCGGTCAATTCCTGCTTTAACACCGCCATACGTTCCGCGTCCGTGCTGTGTATCACCGCCATCCGGCGCACCGGGCCAAGCTCTTTGACCAGTTCCACCAGGCGGTGCATGGCCCGTTCCCGGTTTCTGGGCCGCTCCACCGGGTGGGCCTCGCCTTCATGGAGCCTAAGTATTGGTTTTACGTTCAGAACAGAGCCCAAGAAAGCTTGGGCCTTGCCTATTCGGCCACCTTTTTGGAGGAATTCCAAGGTGTCTAAGGCGAACAATCCGTGATGCAGGTCCAGCCCCTGCCGGACTTTTTCGGCCACCTCTTGGTGGCTGCCGCCCTCGGCCGCCAGGGCCGCCGCCTCCAATACGACTAATCCCAGGGGCATCGCCGCCAATCTGGAGTCGATTATTTCCACTGCCTCGCCATCCAGCGAACCTTTGGCCTGCTCAGCCGAGTTCAACGTGCCGCTCAATTTCCGAGAGACATGTATCGAAACCACCTGGTCGCCTTGGCTGGTCAGGTCCTGATAGACCGCTTGGAAGTCGGCCACCGTCGGCTGGGCAGTGGTGGGGGTGGGGCCCCCGGCCTGGAGGCGGCGATAGAAGTCATCGGCCTGGATATCCACCCCGTCCTTGAGCGTTTGGCCGTCCACCACCACGTAGCACGGCAATACCGTGATCTGATGTTGTTGGACCAGTTCCGCGGGCAGGTCTGCTGAGCTGTCGGTAACTATGCGTACGGTCATATTCCTCTATCCCCGCTAGTTTGGGTCGCTGGACTATTTGCCATTCACCGGTCGTTATTCAACCGAAGCCAAGAATTGGTGATGGGGCTGGCCTCCGTCGATGAGGTCCACCTGAATCCCTGGATGATCGCTTTCCAGGGTGGCGGCGACTGACCGCGCGTCGGATAGCGGACAGCCGGCGCCGTAATATATGCTGACGATGGCATCACTGCTGAGTCCCGTAAGATCGAGGGCGGTCCTCAGAGCTCCCTGAACGGTATCTTCGGCCGTGACGAGCTTTCCTTCCAATAGGCCGATGTATTGGCCTTCCTTGACCTCAACACCGCCGATCTTGATGCCCCTTACGGCGGCGGTCACTTCCACAGATGCAATCTCGGAGATGGCGGCACTCATCGACTCGACGTTCTCCTGCCATAGCCCCTCCGGGTTAAAGGCGAACATGGCGGCAACCCCTTGAGGGACACTTTTGGTTGGCACGACATGGAGGAACGGTTCCGAATCGGCGGCCTGTTCCGCCGCCAAAACCACGTTGCTGTTGTTGGGTAGCACGATCACGTCTTTCGCCCCGGTGCTGCGGGCGGCGTCGATGATCTGTTGGACGCTGGGGTTCATGGTCTGCCCGCCCTCGATCACTCCGGCGCAGCCAGAGTCCCGGAACAGGTGAGCCAGCCCATCGCCTTGCACCACCGGGAGCAACGCCAATGCGGCGGCTTGTTTCACACCACCATGGCCGGATGCGGCGAATCTTTCGTTCTGCCAATCCATGTTCTCGATCTTGACCTCGGACACCGCGCCCAACGACTCCGCGTAGCTGAGGGCCGGGGCCGTGTCCTCGACATGGATGTGCACCCGGACGGCGCGTTCGTCCCCCACCACGACTGTAGAGAGTGCGGTCTCCTGAAAATGTTTGCGGACTTGCTCTAGGTCCAATTCCAGCCCGTCGACGCTACTTATGATGAACTGGGTGCAATTGCCCCATTCCTCCTCCATCGTCGAATCCAGATAACCGGAGTCTATTGGACCACTGCCGTTGTTGGCCGCTCCCTGAAACCGGCCCAACTCCGATAGGTCAATCGATGGCGACGCTGTCCCTGAAATCGCCCGCAGGGCCCCGCCGATCAATATCACGACGCCGAACCCTCCGGCGTCGACCACTCCCGCTTCCCGCAGCACCGGTAGCTGTTCCGGGGTATTCGAGAGGGCATCTTGGGACGCTTGGTAGGCCGTCCCCCACAGGTCAAGCAACCCATCGTCTACGCCTTGAACCGCTTCGGACGCCATCCTGATCACGGTGAGCATGGTGCCTTCCACGGGATTGCCCACCGAACTGTAGGCCCCTTTAGTCGCCAACATCAACGCCCGTGCCAGGTCTGGGGCTGCAAGATACTCCTTGCCGGTCAAGGCGTCGGAGAATCCTTTGAAGAATTGGGACAGGATCACGCCGCTGTTGCCCCGGGCGCCGAAGAAAGCGCCCTGGGCCAGGGCTGCGGAGACGGCGGCTACGGAATGGTCTTCGCCGTCTGGACAGGCGTCCGCTGCTGACTGAACGGCTGAGCGCATGGTGAGCAGCATGTTGGTGCCGGTGTCGCCATCGGGCACGGGGAACACGTTCAAGGCGTTCACGGCGTCCCGGTATTCTTCCAGGCAACTTGTGGCTGCGGAAAATGCGGCTTGAAGATCCTGTCCCCGTAACTGATCCATGCTCAACCCGTTACCATCCCTAATGGTCGAGTCCGTCGCCGGAGCTATGAGATAGAGTGATGCCAAGGGGCTGTCGTCGAGGTCGGGGCAATTATATATCATGCCCCACGCTCTAGAATAGAATCATCCTGGACCGGTTTGACGGTTTGAACGGTAGTTGGTTGGTAGCATTGCTCAGGCGGGAATGGGCACGAAATTCCTTGACAGGTGCATTAGGCTCCCGTAACATTGAAGGTCGAGGAACAAATGGACTACGCGATAATCAAAACAGGCGGAAAACAATACCGGGTCAAGCCCGGCGACGAACTAGACGTAGAACTTCTACCCAACCCGGTCGACTCGGTGGCCGAGTTTGGTGAAGTATTGGCCCTCTCCGACGGCGGAGAAGTGACTATTGGTGCTCCATTGGTCGAAGGCGCCAAGGTGACTGCCCAGGTCTTGTCTCATTACAAAGACAAGAAATTAATGGTCTTCAAATACAAAGCCAAGAACCGCTACCGGAGAAAGCGCGGCCACCGGCAGACCTACACCCGGCTGCGGATCCAGGACATCGAACTGAACAAACCTAGCGCGCCCCGGCGCAGGACTGCTGTCGCGGCTTCAACCGAGGCAGAAGGCCGAGAAGGGAATAGCTAATGGCCCATAAGAAAGCTGGCGGCAGCACCAATAACGGCAGAGATAGCAATTCCAAGCGGCTTGGCGTGAAGCGGTACGGCGGAGAGCGCGTGACCAGCGGCTCCATCATCGTCCGGCAACGCGGCACCCGCATCAAGCCGGGAACCAACGTCGGCTTGGGTCGTGATTACACCATCTTCGCCGTCATAGACGGCGAAGTGAAATTCGAATGGGCCGCCAAAGGCCGCCGCCGGGTCAGCGTTTACCCGGTGGAAGCCGCTTAATTGGCTCGGCGAATCGAAAAATACTAGAAAGACAAATCGGTTAAGAAATGAAAACAGAAATCCACCCTTATTTTTACAACGCCACGGTGACGTGCTCCTGCGGCAACGTGTTTAACACCGGGGCCACCAAGCCCACGCTTCGAGTAGAGGTGTGCAGTAAATGCCACCCCTTCTATACGGGCGAGCAGCGAGTGGTTGACACCCAGGGCCGCATCGAGCGGATGAAGCGCCGCTACAACCTGGGTTAGTCCCTGCCCGACACAGACGGCGCCAACGGTTAACGCGTCGATTTCAAAAAAAGAAGAAAACCGAGAGATCGAGGGCACTTAGCCCTCGATTTTTCGTTTAGATCAGAAGCACTGTAATCTAGATAGGCCGGCTCCCGCACCAACGGCCCGGCATGTAGAGGACTAAGTTGGCAGACCAGCCCCCTCATATGTATGGCGGACAGGCCGTCATTGAAGGCGTGATGATTCGTGGCCGGGACCATTTCGGTCTGGCGGTCCGGCGCGAAGACGGCTCCATCGAACTCCACCACGAACCGTTGAGCTCGTTCTACAACGGCCGCCCACGGCGCTGGCCGCTGGTCAGAGGATTCCTCACTCTGCTGGAAACCATGCTGCTGGGGATCAAAGCTCTCCAGCTCTCCGCCAACATGGCCGCCATGGACCGCGACCCGGACGCCGAAGAAGGTATCCCCGCTTGGGTCATGGCCACCACCCTGGGCATCTCCCTCTTGTTCGGTGTTGGGCTATTCTTCATAACTCCATTGATGATTGCCTGGGCGCTCAACCCGGTCCTGAATTCGGACCTGCTTAGCGAGATCGTTGAAGGCGTGATTCGGTTGGCCTTCTTGTTGGGATACATCACCTTGATCGGCATGCTGAGGGACGTAAAAAGGGTGTTCGCTTACCACGGCGCCGAGCACATGACCGTCCACGCCCTGGAAGCGGGACTACCCCTGACTGTGGAAAACGTACGCAAGTTCGGCACACCCCACGCCCGGTGCGGCACGGCATTTCTGCTGACGGTAGTCGTCGTCTCGGTGGTGGTGTTTGCGCTGCTGCTGGGCCCGCCTCTGGAATGGCGAATTGCTTCCCGAATACTGCTCTTGCCCGTGATCGCCGCGGTTAGCTACGAGTTTCTCAGGTTCAGCGGTGTCCACCAGGACGCCTGGTTCGGAAAGATGATCGCCCAACCCGGGTTGTGGCTGCAGAAACTGACCACGAGACAGCCCGACGACGCTCAGATAGAAGTGGCCATCTATGCCATGGAGACTGCCATCGCTGCCGACGCTGGTGAGTCCATCGCGAAACGGGTACCATCTGATGCAACGGAATTCGAAGCAGGCCCGGATGGAGAGCCCGGCTCTGGCTAGCTTTTGGCGATTCAATCAAAACAGCTGGATTCAGGCACTAGAATTTCTGATGAACGACTGGAATCAACCAAAATCCGGCTAATGACTAACTCCGTTAGTTTGGTAAGATATTTAACCGAATCACGCGTAACGGAATGATCCCGGTACCTCCAACACGTTCAAATGAGACCACTCTCTCCAGCTTCTGACGATACTATTAGGCATGATGTTGAATCATTGAACTCGGATCTTGATACGGTAGCCGAATGACGCGTATCAGACCTGGGCGGACCTGATTAAACATGTTTGGACTGTTTCGCCGAAAACATTCGGCAAACCGGCGATTGGCGGGCGCTGATTCCGCAGGGGCAGTGGCCACGCTGGGATCGCAACGTTAGTTGAGCGTGCGCCTAAACTTCGTATCGTCACCCTCTTCGCTCTAAGTTCGGTCTACGGCGCCTTCTTGAGCTCTGCAACCATATCGATCACGGACGGCGTGTTTACCGATTGGGGTACCACAGACTTCCCGGTATCGAGATTGGCGAACATCGCAGACTCGGCGGATGCCAGCTCTCCCCAGCCAAACCGGAACCTCGAAAGGTTTTGGGTGGGGTTCTCAATGGCAGATGGCACTGCTCCCACCACCGGAAACTTGATTGAGAATTTCTTTTTTCGTGTGGACACAGCAGATACCGAAGGCACCATCGACGCCAACTTTAATATTCAATTGAATCTGGGGGCAGGGGCGGCCGGTACGGCAGACCACCTGATACAGGTCCTGCCGGCCAGGACGGTGTGGTGTAGGTGTTCAGCGGTAATGGGACACTTTCAAGGGCAGGAAAACATGAGGGTGGTGGTGGGTTTGGAGTCCTGGTGAAAGGTGTAGATATGCCGCACCTAGAAAGGAGCCAGAAGTGTCCCGGAGCAACACCACTCAAGCCCAAGTAGCAGAGACCCTGACTCAAGAG
>Ga0207966_1000753_pt1 | contig 18253 bp, 10 predicted proteins | sample Knorr_S23_td_NAD_FD_185611 | JGI IMG/M metagenome (GOLD analysis project Ga0207966, IMG submission 185611) | Marine microbial communities from Southern Atlantic Ocean transect - Knorr_S23_td_NADW_ad_2500m_LV_B (SPAdes) (version 2) | ecosystem: Environmental > Aquatic > Marine > Oceanic | place...
GAATGAAGCGTGGACCTGCATGACCAATTATCATTTGGATCAGGTGTCCCGTCTTGCCAAATAGTGGCAATATTCTCAACAACTGAACCACTCGCATCGGTTGAAGACATATTGTAACCTACGTAAACATAAAGCATTTCATCAGGCACACCGAGAGAATCAGAATTAACATTAATCCCTAGACCATCCAATGTCCAAGTTGGAAAATCAAATACATTCCAGCCGCCAGTTGTAACAGCCCAGGGATCCCACTGACCTTCATTATTAAAATGGTTTTCAGGATTACTATTGAAAAATACAGTAGGGATGGTATAAGGCATCAGGAGCTGAATTGTACTTGGCATTGTTCCATCATAAGTATTAGCCATGCTTGGATACTGGCTGTGCCATAAGCCCTCATCGTCTTGTTGAAATGCCGGGCCATATACCCAAACATCCACTGGAGCGTAATCATCTACCATATTGCCATTGACATCCAAGACCCTCGTCATAACATGGAATTGGTTAACAATTCCCGTTGTTAATAAATGGATCCTTGTTACAACAGAGTCGTCACCTGTTGTCTGGTAGCTGGACATAAAATCACTGTAATCTTCAACGTATGTAGGACCAGTATAATAGGATATTGTATCTGTAATCGTTCTTTCACCATCACGACCAATATGTACGCCCAGGCGATGAACCATCCCACAATTGCAGGCTGTGATTTCGGCTCTATTAACTATAGAACTTTCTCCGCCTGATTGATTACCTTCTTTACCCATTACCCCGGCTGTATTCATCACGATCATGATTAAAAACAGCCTCATTATTTTTTTATACATAGTTACTCTCGCCTTATTTATGAATTAATTAATTATTAAAAAGTTAACGTTATTTCAAAGGAATGAATTGGAGCAAAATATTTGTGGTCCTCGAATGAATAGGAAAGCCAACTTCTCGTGTTAAATACTGGGCGGAGGTTCACCCCAAATCCACCCGTGAAACCACGCATATTACCATTTAATTCCAATTCTGTGGCATTATTATTGAACATGCCATTTAAATTACCATGACCCAAAACAAAATACATCAATTCTCCAAGGTTATATTCAAGTCCAATTGACAAAAACTCTGCCTGATCAGCAATATTATGCACAGCCACACTGCTGATTAGCTTGTCCTTTCCTCGAACCGGTATTGTAACCGATGAACCCAAATCGAAACTGATAGGGAGTGAATATTTGTCAGAAACAACCTCAATTCTTACATCTTCTTCTTCAAAAATGTTATCACTTAATTTGATTTTTTCCTGAAGGTTTTCGCCCTCATAATTCATGTCACCGCCAAAATTTCTGATTGAAAAACCAATAGTTAAATCATGGAACAATCCCACTTTATAAATAGCACCCATATCGAAAACTATACCAGATGCTGTTAATTTGTCTATGTTCTGCATCACATATTTGATCGTACCTCCCCCGCTAAACTTATCAGTCATACTTCGTGCAAACGATAGAAAACCGGCAAAATCATTGGCAGTAAATGTTCTGCCTGTGCCAAGTGGTTCCAGCTCTGTAGTTTCTTCAATATCACCAGAAAGAAGCCCCAATAATCCCATTGAAATTGTACCAATTGCAGGCATATTATATGCAAAAGACATGTAGTCAAAACTCATGCCCACAAAATAATCCGAGTGGTGGATGATGGAATTGGTTCCTGTAAGTGTAGCAGCTGTCGCTGGATTATAACTTAATGCATCAATTAGGCCTGGCCTAGCAACCAAGGTACCACCATTTGCTGAACCCCTTGTAGTGGCATTTATTTGTAGGAATTTTGCTCCAGCGCTACCCTGTCCTGCTATGATTATATGACTCAATAATAACCCAACAACAATTATTTTATGCAAAAATATCTTCATAACTAAGGACCTAATACAATTGCGATTTTCCCTTCCTTGTATACAGTTTTACCTAATAATTCACCTTTAAGCTGATACAGATATAAACCACTGGCTACTTTTAATCCCTCATAATTTCTCAAATCCCATGATAAGGATCCCTCCTCATCATAGACTTCATTATTCCCTACTATGCCATCTTTTACTAGAGTAGCAATCCATTCACCTGCGACATTAAAAATCCTGATGCTACATGATGCTGGCAAATGACGGAAATCAATATGCTGGGTAAACCGATTCTGATCCCATAAGGCTCTAACAATATATGGGTTGGGAACAACTTTAACCTCGTCCAATGAAGCATGACTTAACGTATCTAGCATATTTACGGTATAAAACCTGAATTCATCATTAACAGTTAGTGGTCTGGATGTGGTCATAAATAATGTGTCCGGAGTTTCTGCGTTAGCCCCGTCTGGATAAGCCAGAGCATCGCCGCCTACAATATTCTCATCAAATGGTAAAAAGGTAACCTCGAAACTTGTGGGGTTCAGGGCAACATCATCCTGTGCCTCTTTGGTTAGAACCCTGAAGGAATTTTTGGTATTGGCTCCTTCATCTTCATCCAGAATCCACCATAAATAATATTTTTCTTGAGCGCGGCGTATATTATAACTCCACACATTTTTCCCCAAAGTCATGTTATAAATACTGATTGGTGTCCGCTGAGATAAAAACGAATCATCTCCATTTCCATAACGAAAATGTCCGATTGCAGATGTATCAGCCACGCTTGAATCTGATTGATCATAAAAGGTAATGTAATAATCATAAGGATCTAGCGATGATGATCTCAAATCAAATTTGAAAACGTCACTTACATTGGTTCCCAAGCTCCAGTATACCGAGTCAATGCTTAGCGCAGGATTTGTGACCATGAAAATAAAGCCATGGTCTTGGGTAATAATCTGATCATTTACAATACTAGTAGATGCAACACCATATACAGTCTCAGGATTCAAATTCCCCGTAAAACTACTGGTGTTGATAGACTCAAGGATCAATGGATTATAACTATACTGTGCTGATGGACTAGCACCAGTCAGACCTGCAGTCATATCTGCTGTTAAATGAATGGTTCCATCACCATAGTTAATCACAGCTACTATTGTGTCGCCGTTAATAACGCCCTTAAGGATCCCATTTATTTGATCGGATAATATATTATTATCAATAGTTAGGTTAAAAGTCCCCGGCATAATAACACCCATGGGAGGTAACGGATTACCGTGCTCATCAAACCCATTTCCAGCTATTGTCAAAGTGTCTGTATAAGATTCGCCAGGAATAATACTCTTAAGCGGTTCCACAACGCCAACGCCACCAAGCGTTGAATCAATTAGAATACCATAATTTGCGGTTTCGTTTTCAGAACTAGAAGCATCATTTTGAAAGAATTGTATACCATATTGGTGACCCGTCAAATTTTCATAACTGGTTATTGCTTTTAAAAATTGTCCCGTAGATGGTCCAGAATGAATGTAATCGGATATTTTTGGCTCGCCTGCCAACTCTAATGCCATATGCTGCGGTCGAACCAAGATAATATTTTGATATAGACTGCTCTCTAATTGCGGAATATCTGCTATCGGCACACCTCTGTCATAGGATACAACAGAATAAAAATAATTCATTCCGTCAATTAATCCATCATCCAGGTACGTATAGGATAAACCACTTTGCCCACCTATTTCTTCAGCAGCATACGTTTTGATAATAAAAATATCTCCGACGAGTGGGTTCAGAGACTGTTGAGCGATTTCAATATCACTAATAATACCATCAAGATCGAGATCTATATATTCACCATTCGATATTTGAACAAAAAAACCATCCAAATAAATAAAATATCCATTACGGTAAAGTTCAATATCGGATAATGTGCCATTACCTGCTTTCATTGCTGTACTATCATATTCCGCATAAGTTCTAAAGCCTTCCCCTGTAGTCATGGCAGCAATGTTGGGTAATACAGATTGCAGGTTACTCACATTATAGATCATCATTTTCATTGTATCTAAGGTGATTCCATCAATCTCAATCTGGTGATCCATGAGCTCGATCGTATATTCAGCTTCAATAAAACGATCCTCTATGGCATCTATAGATGGATTGGCACTGATATCCCCTGAACCCAATGGCCCAATAAATTTAGAAATTGCGTTTGAAGTTCCTTTTGAATATTCTACAATACCTGACCATTCTGATGAATCACCAGCTACATCATAATCTGCGAGTAAGGTCCAATCATTTTGAAGCCCGGAAAGCGATCTATAAACTCTATAACCTGCAAAATCAGCTAATCCAGTGAAAGGATCGATTACAGTTTCAGGGAAATTATCCCATGACAAATAAACAGCCTTGTGAGCGGGTTGTACACTAAGTTTTGGCGAGGGTGGCGCTTCCGCGCCTATGTAGCCAGAATTGAATTTATCAATTGCTGATTGAGTATTTTTTTTCAAATCAGATAACGAAGATCCAGCTACTAGAGCGACAGTTACAATAATTGAATTACCGGGATCTAATCTAATCACTGGTCCACTTGTTGCCAGTTGTCTTACGTCTTGTGGCTCTTCAAACACTTCAAAACTATCGACCATTGATAATTGAAAATATTTAATATGGTCCATCTCGTCATCATCGACGTCGCCAGGATGTCCTTCGCTTTGCCCCAGATCAGATCGAATCCATGTCTGAAAACCCGTTAAACCAATCTGCCAATTATTTAATTGATTTCCAGCGGGGGGTACTCCTTTTGAGGGATCGCCAATAGAATCAACTGGCGTTTCAACGAAAACAGACCCCAGATAACCAGCCGGAGCGATCCACCCCGACTCTTCAGAATCAGAATCATATGAATAGCCAAGATTTAAGGAACGATCAAATCCAATTAAATCATCATCTGCATAGCCCACATCATTATCCATAAAATAGCCTACATAAATACTATCTAAGGGAAAATCATTCATATTGGTAATCTTATAATTTATGTAAAGATAATCATCTGTCGCCCAAGAATAGGTCTGTTGTTCAACCTTGATTCCCAATCCGCGGGTATCATAACCTCTATTCCACAGGAATTTTCCATCTCTTTCATTCAAATAATCCCCAAAAACGCAATAGGTGTCTTCATCCGATATAATATCTCCTCGAATATTTCCATTCTCATCCTCACGAAACGGGTCAAGTAATAACAAACTGCTATCCAACCCTAAAGAACTAGTTGCTAGGAATTTATTTCTACGCTTGTTTACATTTTCAAAATCTAGGCGAAATATTGTATCACTAGCTGGATTATGATAATCCCCAGGTTGTGGTTCAAAATATGCCCAAATATCCTGGTATTCTTCGACTGTCTTGTTTTTTTGACCAAATAAATATTCGCCTTTATTTTCTTCAAGCTTTCCATCTGAGACAGCCGAAATAAGTTGGTTGGATTGCCAAAGCTTAGATATCGAACTCATTTCAGAATAATATGCTGTAGTCGCTACACGAACATTTTCAATTGTTTTATTGCCAATTGTTATTGATCTATCCTCTGGAGTATTAAAATATTCTGATTTCCCGCCAATCCATAAACCAGCACCCCAAGTATAGAATTGATTAGTGCCATTTGGAAACTCACCTGTTCTACCATTATATGCACCGTAACCGATCGGAAATTCACCATTGTAACCATTCCAGCCAGGAGGAGGTTCAAAGACGCCGCTTTGGCCCGTGTTACTAATTGTATACTGTGTGAAAAACCCAGCGCCAACCCAGGATAATACTGGATCCGGTACCTGATCATAATTGGTTGTTTTATATAATTGTCTGGTTGGCAATAGTTTATTTGATTGCATTGTTTCTTTACCAACCAGGATTGTGGCAAAAAAGGTGATAATGGTAAATCTCAAAATTATCAAGGGAAAAACCGTTAAATTATAACCAGAGGTTTATTCCAAAATGGAAATATCTGGCTGATGAATAATTATACGGATTATTTAATAAACTTTTCCATAAAGTTAAATGGGAATCATAAGCCTCTTCTGCCGATGAAATTATATTACCCGTAATAGGATTGGTATCTCCAATGAAGGGTGTATAGCGGCTCCTTTCGAAAACAGGAGGCCTGCCATTGGTGTCAGGCTCACCACTGTAGGAGTATACGTAAGTGGTATTAATCCAGTTGAACAAATTTCTAATATCAAAATATGCACTAATTTTGTTGAAATATTTTTCTACCCGCATATCTAATGATTTATATCCAGGCATTCTTTTTGAGCCGATTTCTTGTGCTTTACCATAAATATCTGTTGGTGTGTACGGTGCGCCAGAAGCTAAATTGCCCTGAAAATTGAAATTCCAATCACTTAATAGATCTCCAGTGAAACTGCTATTGTTTGTCTTAGGGAGATAATAATTAAGGTTAAACTTTAGTGAATGGGTTAAATCAAATTCCATTGGATATTCTTTGACCGGCAATGGCCGATCTGAATCAAAAATATAAAGATAATAATATTCTCTATTGCTGGAACCAGTACCCTTAGCAGACATCCATGTATAATCAATATCACCAGTTAAATTACTAAAATTGTTCAATTTCAATTTGAATTCTAACCCCTTTATTTTAGCATAATCTTCCATTTCCATTACAGTTACAGTAGCAACCTGGCCGTCAATTAAAACTGGGTAGGTACGATTTGTTGCCAGATTCATTTGATCTTTGAAAAATGAAACAATCTCGAAGCTTAAACTTTCTGAAAATTTATGTGCCAGACCAAACTGGTATTGAATGGTCTCCTCAGGAGTGATATTTGGATTTCCTACAAGAGGTAGGCCGCTTGATATATCGGCATATATATTCTGGTACATTTCAGAATACTGCGGAAATTGAACAAAATAACCATAGTTTGTATAAATTGCAGTTTTATCCGAAGCGTTAAAATTAATACCCAGTCTAGGGCTTAACTTTATTTTTATATCGGCGGGCTGACGCTCGACTACACCGTCCTCAACCAATAAACTAGTTTTTAGAGATTGCACATTGGGATCAAAATAATCCCAGCGTAATCCTGTCATTAGTATAAAGTCATTATTTTCGAAACCATTCTCTGCATAAGCAGACCCGGATAACGGCTCATAATAATAAGAATCAAAATATGGGTTTTGATTTGCAAATTGAATATCTCGGTAATCCATTGTACTTGCTGTCGCTTTAATACCAAATTTCGCTGCATTCCTTAGACTCCATTGGGTATTTAATTGAAATTCCAGACTTGAATGGGAACTAATAGATTTGTGACTCCGTGGGCGACCCGGTCCATAGGTATAAACATTGAACATATCTCTATCGTAATACCATCCATTATGCATATTTCCAAGATATGCCCATAGATTATGGCTCCTTTGAAAATCATCATCACCAAATAAATAACTAGCATATTCACTTTCATCAAATTCTTTAAAATATGCTATTGTATCAGATGAATCATAATTTTTTGATTCTTCATCTAAAAAAGCAGGTATGTACCAAGTTCCTGCTTCATGCCAACGCTGATTATAGGCTACAACTTTTTCGGCTTCGGAACTCCACTTACTAGTTGCAAAATCAAATTGATTTCCTTGCGTATAATAGTAATAGTAAAATGCCTGTTCCTCGTATGGCAGGTTACTCAGTTGTACAGGATCATTATCTGTTCCACCTGATAAATCATCAATAACAAAATAATTAACCGATATTAATGGTAGCCCATTATTGTCGGTTAATTCCTTCCACAGGCGAGTTTTTGGATCATACCAGCCATTATCCATGGCATAATTAACCCAGTCAAGCCTAGTAGACAAATAGTGAAAGTCTTTATAAGAAGTATTCTCTCCTGAGCCATAGTTTTCATAATGCTTGAATGTAGATATCATCAAACGCCACGCAGTATTTTTACCCAGTGTATTCTGAAACTGTAAACTAAGCCGGCGACTACCTTCAAAAGTTTTATAATAATCTCTTAACCAATCACCTTTACTAATACTATGGCTATAGTTTTCGGTTCCTTTATCATCAAATGAAGCGGATAATACCGCATTAAACCCTGAAGTTGGCGGCGAGAATGTTAACTTAACCGTCCCCATAGGATGCGTGTAAGTACTATGAGGCAATTTTATAGAGCGGGGATTAGCAATATCACTCCCTGCATAAGATCCAGATAAATAAAATGACAAATAATTCTTTAGTACTGGGAAGGGTCCACCAAATTGGATGTTGTATTTACCATATTTATTATTGTAGTTGGAATTATGACTTGCTAATTGATCTGTTTCAAAAATTAGATTTCCCGAAAAATCTTGCTTCGATCCCGATTTAGTTACAACTGTTACAATACCAGACATCGCCTCACCAAATTCAGCTGAAAAACCACCTTTGGATATGGTAAGTACATCGATTGCTTCTTTATCAATTTGCACACCCTGTGAGCGATCAACAGGGTCGTTTGTTAAAATTCCATCTACATAAAAGGCTACCTCACCGCTGCGGCCACCGCGCATATGAATACCCCTAGACCTGCCTGCCTCAGTTTTTACAACACCCCCAGCATTTGCTATAACATCCGTAAAATTTGACACCGGCATTTTGTATAGCTGTTCACCTGTATACTTTACCTGCGTCACCACTGTTTTTACATCCACAGTATTTTCCATGCTCTCAGCTACAACATTAACTTCTTGGCCTTCTATTGCTTCGATACCGAGTGAAAATAAAATTTTAGTAGTTCCGCCAGGTGATACATCAATATTTTGTATGGTCGTCGATGCATAACCCATATAAGAAACTCTCACATTATATTTACCTGTCATCAAATTTGGCAATACAAATTCTCCATACTCATTTGTCATCGTCCCCCGACCACTTTCAACAGGTAAAACAAGCACATTAGCACCCGCTAAAGGATCTTTACTAACATTATCTATGACCCGGCCTCTTATTTTACCAGAAACACGATCTGACTGGGCATTCAATGTTGTTATTACTACTAGGGCATAAATAATAAAATTGAATTCCTTCATTACTTTACCTTGGTATAATATTTAGTCGATATTTAATTAGCTAAGCGGATTTACGTCTGTAGCGATATAAGGGTTTTGATCCATCTTTAATCACTTTCTTGGTAATGATTATTTTATCTACAGTATCCATTTCAGGGATCTGATACATAATATCCATCATAGCCTCTTCCATGACAGCGCGTAATGCCCTGGCACCTGCCTTACGTTCCATTGCTTGAGCAATTATCTCATCCAGTGCCGCTTTCCTGAATTCAAGATTAACGCCTTCCATGCGGAAGAGCTTCTTGTACTGTTTGATCAATGAATTTTTTGGTTCCGTAAGCACCTTATAAAGCGCCTCTTCATTCAGTGTTCCCAGGGTAGATATGACAGGTAACCGTCCTACTAATTCTGGAATAAATCCAAATTCGATCAGGTCCTCAGGGCGCAGAAGATCTAAAGATTCACCAGATTCACTTAACGGCCGTTTATTGGCCTTGGTAAAACCGATCTCCGCTTTTCCTTCACGTCTGGAAATAATATCAGTCAAGCCATCGAATGACCCTCCGCAAATGAAAAGAATATTTTGTGTATCAATTGGTATGAGGCTCTGCTCGGGATGTTTGCGACCACCCTTGGGTGGCACATTGCTGATAGTCCCTTCTAGAATTTTTAGTAATGCCTGTTGCACGCCCTCACCTGATACATCGCGGGTAATACTTGCGCCAGATCCCCTTTTGCCAACTTTATCAATTTCATCAATGTATACGATACCCTGTTCAGCTAAGGTAATGTCATAGTTGGCCACCTGTATAAGGCGCACCAAAATATTTTCGACATCCTCCCCTACGTAACCGGCTTCGGTTAGGGCTGTGGCATCGGCAATGGCAAATGGAACAGAGAGAAAATTTGCCAATGTCTGGGCAATCAATGTTTTACCGGTACCTGTGGGCCCGAGAACCAGGATATTGCTTTTTTCTAATCTGACACCATCATCTAAATCCTGAAAAAGGATCCGCTTATAATGATTATGGACTGCTACAGCCATGATCTTCTTTGCCCGTTCCTGGCCTACAACATGCTGGTCCAAATATGCTTTTATTTCGGTAGGCCTGGGCAATGCCCTATGCTGCGAATTTTTTTTGATAGGCATTTGAGTCTTTTTGGGTTTTTTCTCGGATGATTTCATTTTTTTCGTGCTACGAGTATGGTGTCAATAATTCCATATGTTTTGGCTTCATCAGTGTTCATGAAGAAATTGCGATCAGTATCTTTTTCAATTTTTCTCAAAGTTTGTTTTGTATTTTTTGCCAAAATTGTATTTAATCTTGTACGCTGCCTGAGGATCTCGTCCGCCTGTATTTTAATGTCAGAAGCCTGCCCCTCCGCTCCGCCAAGCGGCTGATGAATCATTACCCGCGAATTGGGAAGAGCAGATCGCTTTCCTTTAGCACCACCAGCCAATAATACCGCCGCCATACTTGACGCTTGCCCCATACATATGGTCGCCACATTCGGTTTTATATAATTCATGGTGTCATAGATTCCCAAACCGGATGATACATAACCACCTGGGGAATTAATGTATAAAAAAATATCCTTATCGGAATTTTCAGCTTCAAGAAATAATAATTGAGCAATAACCAATGAAGCGACTGAATCATCGATAGGCATTCCAAGAAATACAATCCGTTCTCGGAGTAGACGAGAATAAATATCATAAGCTCGCTCCGTGCGACCAGTTTGTTCTACCACCATCGGAACTAATTGGGCTAAATCTTTATTTTTCATTATTACTCCCCTTCCTTTGCAGCTTCTTCTCGAAGTACTTTTGTGTGAACTTTCACATCCTTAATCTTGGCAAATTCGGTTAAATAGTCCAATACCTTTTTTTCCAATAGATCATCTTCAATTCGCTGCCGGTTACTGGGTTTTTTATAATATTTCTTTATTTCTTTGGCATGATCTGGCGATCGCTCAAGTAGTTTTTCTATTTCTTTCTCTACATCATCCTTAGAGACCGCAATGTTATCCTGGCTATTAATTATCGCCCTCCTCACGAGGTACCACTTCATATTCCTTTCCGCTATGGGCCGATATGATCCACGAATTTTATCTTCGTCCAGATCCTGTTCTTTTTCCTGTGTTTTCGCTTCTTCAATGATATGGTCGAGATATGAATCAACCATAGCTGGAGCAAATTCTGGGCTTACATATTCGATCATACTATCGGCAAGCTGTCGTTCAAAGGATTCATTGGTTCGACGAGCATAGCTATCATCCACTTTACTTTTTATGATTTCCCGAAAATTAGATTCATCTGTTGCTTTCGGTTCCACAGTTTTAATGAATTTTTCATTCACTTCTGGAAGCACCTGTTTTTCGACATTGATTACAGACAATTCGTATTTACCTGGACCATTATCTTTAGCATCAGGTAACTCCACTTGAGCAGTATCACCAGGCTTTAAGCCAATTAATTTTGGCTTGTTATCTTCACTAAAGGGATCCGCACCGATCTGCAGAAATCGTTTTTCAAATTTTTCACCAATGATTGGAAGGCCGGATTGATCCAACTTTTGTAAATCTACGATGAGAAAATGGCCCTCTTTAGCCCCATCCTCTACAGTTTTGACTTCTATCCTTGACCTGCGCATTTCCTCTATAACATTATCGATATCAATATCATCAGATATGTATTCCGTCTTTTGTACTTTGAGACAATTCTTTTTCATTTTTGGCAATACCAACTCCGGTTCGATTTCAAACGCAGCCTTAAATGTAAAATCTCCCTCAAAGTGAAAATGGACATCCTTGACTTCAGCCTTATTTACCGGAACTAGCTTTTCCTGTTCCAGTACTTGCCGGTAATATTTATTAACACCTTCTTCGATAAACTCAGCTTCAATATTTGGTAAAAATTTATTCATTAACACCTTCATCGGTATTTTACCAGGACGAAAGCCAGGTATTCTTACCTTTTTACCAAATTTTTTCGCTGTGAGTTGAAAATCGTTACGACACTCTTCCCAAGCAAGATTTACCTTTATTTCCCTCGTAAATGCGTTGATTTTTTCTACCTTTATTTCCACAGTTTCCTCGAAAATTTAGCTGGCGAATTTACTTCCTCAGTCAGCAGTCATCAAATTGTTGATGAGACCTGAAAGAAAAATTATAAAACGCTATCTTTTAAAACAAGACTACCCCGATAAAAACACCACATCGCAACCATTTGAATAAAGTGGGCAATATCATTATAGTTCATATGCTCATGCAATACAATTCCACTTTGCTGAACGCCTGCAGCAATAAAACTGATTAAAATACCTAAGATGATCATACTTGTTCCATCTGCATTGCCAGTCAACCAAGTATATAATAATCCCAAAACTACCATAACCATCAGGGGCACATAAAATCGGATCACATTGATAAAATTGTCATTTATGGTAACTACTGCTAGGTAAATAATAATCAATGCAATCAAAATCCAGCGCAGGCGTAACACAACCGGATAATCGAACAAATGGTGCAACATCGTAAGCACCATGAAATAACTCATTATGCCAATGGAATATGTAGTGAATTTCCAAACCAAATCTCCTACTATAGGATGAAAATAAGGACCAATTCCATGGCTGATTGCACCCAATAATGCTCCAAATGAAAGCATACGAAAAGTCCAAATCCAATGGTATTGCACATTGAGCAACTGATGCAAATATATTGCTGTTAACTCCCTTGAATAATAGAGCGCAATTATCGCAATTAGTATATCTGTGATCGTTGTCATGGGCTCGTAAATAATCGTTTTTGGCATATTAAAATCCCATCACCAAATAGACTAATTCAATCACATCAATTGTTGTTATATCACCATCATTAGTCATATCACCGGACGATATCGCACATAATTCTGGTTCGATTACACCTGTTACAAAATCAACTAATTTCAAAATATCATAAATGTTGACCCGACCATCGAGATTCACATCCCCCATCAAATTACCACAAGCTATTGTTTCCGGCAGGGCAGGAACTTTCGTAGCAATACAGTGAATAGCGCCATTTGCTGGTATAATCTGGTTACAGTCAAATCCTACCGCCTCTAATCCCGGCATAATAGTTTCATATAGGGCTAGGACCGAATCGTCGTTTGCAAATTCAGTGGAAAACCCATAAATGGGTACCAAAACCTTATTATTAACAATAAGAGAGTTAACATAGGTATAGGTTACACCATTGCTATATGGTGGCATAGGCATACGGATAATATTGAAGGGTCGTCCTGCACCATTAGTCTCATTGGCCAGTTGATTTGCTACCTGATTACAGATTTCATAATTCCCAGAAAAACCAGCGGACTGGTTCTCATATTCACCTACTATAACTGTCGTATCGTTAATTAGTTTAACAAACATATCAATATGTCCCGTACCGTCATTTATTAAATGCGGTGTAACTATAACTTTATGCACGCCAAAATAATCCAGAAAATATTGTTCCAGTTGTTCCTGGGTTAGATTAGGATCGAATCCTTGGCTCCCATCAAAAATAACGTTTGAAACGATTACCGCTCCTTGTCCATCCAATAACATATTACCGCCTGCTTCTATGAGCCCCAAACCATAATAATTCACACCGAAGTCTACTGCCGCCAATTCCGGATATGCATCATCTAGCGGACGGGGTCGATTATAGACCAAATCAATTATTGCCCGGGAATTTTCTGGTTCAATGACCCACCATGGCCCATAATCCCGTATCCATACTGAGTTAGTCGCTATTACTTGGAAAACCACATGATCCATATTTACGTTAGCATTAGAAAGAGTATTTCTAACCGAGTTCTCTTCACTTGTATTATCTACAACTACCCATGCAGTATCATCTTCTGCAACTTCTTTGATCAATTCAGTCAGTAGGGTTGAATAGGCTTCCCAGGCAAATATGAGGCCGGCTACGGAATCAAATTCTGCAGGCGCGTAAATAATACTGTCCGGGGGATCAGTAATGGTTCTGCTGATACCTATTTCATGCAGACGGCTTTGTTCTTCTACTGTAAGATTACGGGGCAAGTTCTGTCCGCTTAAGTGCGCACTAAAAATGGATATGATTATAGTTATATATATTCGCAAAGCAGGTGAACTCAAATATTCAGGAAGAATTCATTGGGGACATTAATCATATGAGTTCTCTAATTCTGCTAACTTTTTCATCATCTTCTCCGCTTCTTTTTCGCGGCCATGTTTCATAAGGCCTTTTTTCAGTATTCTTGCTTTATTAATGGCTGTTGCTACCGTTGCCATGCGGTCTTTTTCTGATAAAACTGGATCATTGATCATTTTTTCTAACGCTCGAATGCGAAACCGATCCATCCCCCAGTATTGCCGCGATAATTGGTCATCGTGCCCGCCATATTTTTTGATCAATTTATCCTGTAAATAAAGTACAGGGTATCGTGAACATATGCGTAACCACAAATCATAATCTTCACAAACAGGGATATTTTCATCGAAGAGTCCAATATCTTTAAAAATTTCTTTATGTATAATTATTGATGAAGGCGATATAACGCATAGCGGTAAACAATATTTATAGATGTTCCCACCATATTTGCGGTGCTTTTTCATGGGGTTGACGTGTACGCCATTCCGTATCCAGATCTCATCCGTGTGGCAAATTTTATTACTCGAATTCTCCTGGAGAGCCAGTAATTGTTTTTCAAGTTTTACCGGTAGCCATTCATCGTCTGAATCCAATAAGGCCACCCAGGTACCCTTTGCATTTTTAATCCCGTTATTTCGTGCGCAGCTGACACCTCTATTCTCCTGTTTTAATAAGATTACATCTGGATAGCTATTTTTGATAACCTCGTCCGTTCCATCAGTAGAACCGTCATCTATTACAATGATTTCATCAGGGGGTATTGTCTGTCCCAATACAGATTTGATGGCCCGGTCAATTAGGCGACATCTATTGTAAACCGGTATAATAACGCTAATAGAATTATTCGTATTGGTCATTGTTTATCTTTGGTATAACCACAGTAGATACATTCGTCGCCTGCCTGTACAAGAAATCCGCACTCCGGGCAATTCCATTCATCAATTGATAAATCTTCATAAGGATCGTCATTACTTTTCTGCCTGCCAATAAATACAGCTAATATGACGATTAAGAATAATATTAATGAAAACAATAATAGTGAGAAACCCACTTAATGCCCTCTAAAAACAGAATTAAAAAAAACCCTGCGATATATTTTGCAGGGCTATTGGTTTATATCTAGTTATAGTTTTTATTGTTTCAATCTGTATGTACAACCTTCGATTGTCTTTAGAAATTTCTCTACCTGATTGGATGTATGGAATAATTCGTTCATTGGCTCGAATGTGTCCGTAGGATACATTTCTTCATCGAATTCAACAAGAAATATCGATTCAAGTTTTACAGTAATATCCCTCAGAACCTGTTTAGTAACATTCTTGCTGCGCAGGAAGTTAATCTGCAAATTTAATTGACCTTCGCTGGTCATATGGAATAGAGGCAGTAAGCCAAAATCAGAATCGCAGCGGTAGGTCAATGTTCCATGATCATTCCCACGACCCCAAGAAATATCTGCTGCATGTTTTTCTGAGAATTGACAGATATTGTTGCCAATTGTTGCTACTTCACGGCTGCACTTTTCACGCATATCAGCCATAAAGGTTTTTTTATCCCATTTCATAAGATTGATTGTCCCCCACTTTGAAATGTTCCCGGATTATCAGGAAGTACGGGTAGAATTTACGCTTAATTTGTTGTAAAAAAAATGAACCTTGGTTTTTATAAATTATAAAAATTTATTCCTGGTAGTGACATATCAAAAACCAGACGTATTCTATCCAATAACCACTCACCATTATTGGGTATTTTATGTTTTATTTCCCAGCTTTGGTAAAAAGGTATCAATAACGGGCCAAAATGTAAACCAGACACAATAAAAGGATTTTTCTTCTCCGTAATACCACCAATATCAAAGAATATATTTCCTGGAATATAGGGTAATTCTTGATTTATATGTAACGACCAAGCCATTTTTTCGGTTGCCAACGGTCTACCATCTTTATCGAGTACAAGTCCATGCAAACCTGGACCGCCATCATAATAAATGTGGGATAATACTTGGAGCGCTTCGCTATTCCCTATTCGATCAAGAATATTTTGTTCGAAATCAGGATCTATAGAACCACTTAAATAGGTTCGGTATTGAGCAGGCAAATCTCTAGTATGTATATACCCACTTATAAAATATCGAATATTTGTGGATATATTCTTTGTAAATCGATGCTTTACATCACTCGATAGATAACTTCGGGCAAATTCTTTTCCCATTTTGATCCCTACCCGGAACGCTAATTTTGAATCAATATTTAATTCCCAATTCTTACTGTAACTCAGTGACGTTATAAAAAATTTACCCCCATCATATAACACTGGATCAAGAGCAGTTGAATCAAGATAATGATAGAAAAGATTTGCATTTATCCTGGTAACTGGACTTTCTACATGTGGTTCTTTGATTGTACCAGTTATCCTCGCATTAAACCCGGTCCTGCCAGATCCACGATCCAATTTTATATTCAAAGAACTTGCATGAAATAAACTGATTGATTGTATTGGGCGTGTAATTGAAAAACCACCAACCGGTTTCTTATGCTTAAAATCATAAAGCAGTGATAAACCATTTCCACTGCCATCATAACCAGGAGCAAAACCTGAAAAAATTGTTAATCCGGGAGTAAACCCGTTGTAGTAATTATAGGAAAAAAACCAAGGAACAATATTTACATCATGGTTGAAGTAGGTTGGTTGATCCCAAACAAAATTTAGGTTAATGCTTTTTTCTGTTCCATTATTACTGCGGTTAACATCTGGCATATGGTGATCTGGGTCGATTCGGGCACTGGCTGTACCTGATGGCAGACTTAAATTCATTTTATTTTCTATTTTATGATGCCAATCCCGTTGAATCTCTTGACCAGAGCCGTTATAAAAAGCAACTTCAACTGGACAGGTGAATGTCCCATAATTATGCAAAACAAAACGATCATCGGTTTTTTTAATTCCGTAATCTACATAGGTTGTTTTTTCAAAAACATTATCAAAAAACCAGTCCAGATTTTCTTGAAGGTGCGCAGAAAATACGGCTTCTAAGTCTTCTGGATAAGGGTGACGAAATTCCCACTGCCGGTAGAATTCCTGTAATATTTCATCCATTTTATCTTCACCCAGATAATGCTGCAGGTAACGCATAAATACAGCCGTCTTTGAATAGTGCTGGCCGTAATTACCGCCAGTATATTTTTCAGCAGTTAGATTCAATGGCTGGGCATCTCTACTCTTACCGCTGTTGGCATAACCCGCATATGTGAACCAGTTCATCGATAAATTTTTTGCAATCCCCAATTTATTCTGAACAAATTCCTGAACAATAATCTGCTCATTTCTACCTTTGTATTTTTTTTGCCAATAACGAATATTACTATATTCGTTTAATCCTTCATCCATCCATGTATGGTCACGCTCATTAGAGCCCAATATGCCATAAAACCAGTTATGTCCCACTTCATGCATGATTACATATTCTAATAAATCTTTTGAACCACTTCTAGAGATTACTGTTATGTTTGGGTATTCCATTCCCCCGCCAGCAGACATATCGCCATCCACAGCAGTTATGTGATTGTAAGGATAATCACCGTAGAATTTGCTATACCAGTATCCTGAATCATGCAGATACTCTATTGAATTTTCCCATAATTCTGCATTTTTTGGTAGGTAGAAACTCCATAAAGATATATTTCGAGTAGAATCAGAAAGAAGTAGTTCTCCTTTACGCACGATCCAATTCTTATCAGCAAACCACGCAAAGTCATGGACATTTTCCTGATGAAAATGCAATGTTTTCATTTCAATTGCTGATGAATCTACCGTTTCTGCTTTTTCTGCATTCTTTTTCATCAATTTCAATTTTTTCTTCAATTCCTTTTTTGGCAGGGCATGAAGTGAGTCACTTTGAGCTGCAAGAGAATCGAGCCAATGTATTTCATCTTCCCCATTCACCAAATCACCTGTAGCCATCAAACGGTAATCCTTTGGCAAAGTAATTTTCACATCAAAAGTCCCAAATTCGCTATAGAATTCACCCATATTGAGGTAGGCCATTGGATGCCAGCCTTTATGATCATAAACAGCAGGTTTCGGATACCATTGTGTTACCTCATAATGCTTTCCTGAATGACCTAAACG
>Ga0207966_1000755_pt1 | contig 18237 bp, 20 predicted proteins | sample Knorr_S23_td_NAD_FD_185611 | JGI IMG/M metagenome (GOLD analysis project Ga0207966, IMG submission 185611) | Marine microbial communities from Southern Atlantic Ocean transect - Knorr_S23_td_NADW_ad_2500m_LV_B (SPAdes) (version 2) | ecosystem: Environmental > Aquatic > Marine > Oceanic | place...
GCGTCGGGCCATACCGCCGGCGTCGTCAACCCGCCGGCGGCCAAAAAGTACAACCACTGGACCACGCCCGAGGACAAGAAAAACCCGAAAACCCCCGACGCCTGGTTGGCCGCCGCCAAGGAGCACAAAGGCTCGTGGTGGCCGGATTGGGACAAGTGGGTCAAGAAGCACGCCGGCGGCAAGGACGTCCCGGCCCGCCAACCCGGCTCGGGCAAGCTGAAGGTGCTCTGCGACGCGCCGGGAACCTACGTCAAGGTGCGCTCTGGTTAAAGTTCCATGCCGCGCACCGCCAGCGAACAGGCGCTGATCGAGCGCTTCTCCAGGACCTACCGGCACCTGACCCAATCGGAAACCATGCTCGGGATCGAGCGCGCCGTGTGCGGCTGCGATTACGGCTGCACAAGCTGGACGACAAGGGAGGAAGCCGACGACATCGGCAATATCCTGGGTCTCGGCCCGGCAACGCGGTACCTGGAAATCGGCGCCGGGTCCGGTTGGCCGGGGCTCTATCTGGCGAAACGGACAGGCTGCGAGGCGGCCCTCATCGACCTGCCCCTGGAGGGCCTGCAAGCGGCCCGCGAAAGGGCCGCGAAGGACGGCTTGGCGGATCGATGCCGGATCGTCCAAGCCGACGGTGCGGCGCTGCCGTTCGCCGGTGGTGGCCCCGGTGGGCCCGGGGGGTCCGGGGGCTTCGACGCCATCTATCATTCCGACGTGCTGTGCTGCCTGATCGAGAAACAGGCGGTCCTGGAGGATTGCCGTCGCGTCGCCGGCGACGAAGCCAAGATGGTGTTCTCGGTCATCTCCATCGCGCCGGGGCTGTCGGACGCGGACTATGAGACCGCCGCCGCCGGCGGCCCGACGTTCATCCAGTCGCCCATGGACTATGCGGAAATGCTGGCGTGCACGGGCTGGACTGTCACCGCCCGGGGCGACGTGACGGCGGAATATAGCGAAACCTTCGGCAACATGTTCGGCTTTGAGAAGGCCAACATCGATGAGTTCGAGCGCGTCCACGGCGCCGAAGGGGCGGCGGAACTGATGGGCCGCCGGGAGCGAACCCTGGAGGCACTGGAGCGGGATTTATTGAGGCGCGAGATTTTCGCCGCCGTGCCGGCTGGGGTGAGGATGGCCCGAGACTTCCAGCCATAATAAATACGGCGCATGAAACTAACTCAACGGTTCGCCTAGTATCGCCAGGAAGGACGAAATGGAATACAAAAATATGCCCCTTGGCGCCAACCAACCGAACGGGTCGAGACATGACACAGGAGAAACTGACCTTCACCGGCGAATCCGGAGACCAACTGGCGGGACGCCTGGACATTCCGGATGAGGGCGAGCCTCGCGGCTACGTATTGTTCGCCCACTGCTTCACCGGTTCCAAGGACGTGCTCGCGGCGGTCCGTATCGCCAAAGCGCTTTGGCTGCGTGGCTTCGCGGTGTTTAGGTTTGATTTTACCGGTCTTGGGGAGAGCGAAGGCAATTTCGCCAACACTACTTTTTCCTCAAACGTCGGCGACCTGGTCGCCGCGGCGTCGTTCCTGCGCGAGTGCCGCGAGGCGCCGACGGTGTTGATTGGCCACAGCCTCGGCGGTGCCGCCGTCCTCGCTTCGGCCGGTAAAATTCCGGAGGCGCGGGCCGTTTGTACCATCGGAGCACCAGCCGATCCTGAGCATGTCGTCCATCATTTTGCCGACGCACGCGACGAAATCGAGGCCGCCGGCGAGGCGGAGGTCACTATTGGCGGGCGGCCGTTTCGTATTAAAAGTTCGTTCCTAGAGGACATTGAGGGCCACTCTTTAGAGAAATCCATCCGTGACATGCGCAAGGCGCTCCTCGTCTTCCACAGCCCCGTGGACGACATTGTCGACATCGGCAACGCACGGCGCATTTATGAGGCCGCCCGGCACCCTAAAAGTTTTGTCTGCCTCGACGGCGCCGATCACATGCTGACCGATCGGGCCGACGCCTATTACGTCGCCGAGGTGATCAGCGCCTGGGCCAACCGCTATAACGAAGAAACGGCGTGAACGGCTGGGGGCATGTATTATCTAAATTGTACCCCTACGACGGCGCCGCAAGGTTTCCGGCTAGGAGCGGTCGTTACAGTCCTTGCCGCTCAACGACTGTTTTTGGATGATCAGTAGACAATCGAAGCAATAATGTCCGCTTTAACCCGCAGAGCAGACCAAATGGCAGGTCGGCGTTTAGGTCCGCTCATGACCCGAAGCGGACATTACGCAGATCGGCGTTTCTTTTGTCTTTTGGTTTGAAGCAATAAATTGGAGTTGGGCTGTCGCCCGTGGGTCTCATATTCAATAGATTTAATATAACTAGTTGGGGGTAAGTTGCATGAGCAATGATAAGATATATGTTCGCCGCAATGGTTATCCGAGGCGGTTCGGGAAAATCGAGACCGGGTCGTAATTCCGTTTATAAATGAAAATGTATCAGCCGAACGGCAGGAAATATTAATTCATTCGATCCAGGCCTCAAACACCCCGGAAGAGCTTCAAAGCTCCATACGATTGTTTCTGGAGTTTGCAAAAGAGGCCGGAGTCGTTGACGTCACCGTTCCCGCCGCCGGGCAGCCACCGGACACCGACCGAATGTCCACCGAATGCCTACCCGATGCACACCGTGGGGAATCACAGCCGCCTACCTGCGCGAAGCCCTCCTGCGGCCCAAAGGCTTCGGGCGACGGGACGGGGCTTCGCTCCGGCGAAGGCAGGAAAATCGGGGCCGCTTAAATAACCGGCGTTTCCCGGTAGGTACCCCAGATTTCCCGCAAGCTCTCGACGATGTCGCCAATCGACGCGCCGGCCTTCACCAGCTCGATGGTGATCGGCATGATGTTTTGGGAATCGTCCCCGGCGACGGTCTTGAGCCGATCCAGCAATCCGCTGAGTTTCTGGTTGTCGCGATCGTCGCGCACCTTGTTCAGGGCCGCGATCTGGCGCGCTTCGGTCTCAGGGTCGTAGGGGTGGGTTTCGACCTCCGGCGTTTCGCCCTCCTCGACGTACTTGTTGACGCCTATCACCGGCCGTTCGCCGGACGCTTTCTTGAGCGCGTCTTCGTAAGCCGAATCGGCGATCTCCTTCTGGAACCAGCCCTGCTCGATGGCCTTGATGGTGCCGCCCATGTCGTCGACTTGCTCGATGATGTCGAAAATGCGCTTCTCGAACTCGTCGGTCAGCGCCTCGACGTAATAAGATCCCCCTAAGGGATCGATGACCGCGGCAACGTTGGTCTCGTCGGCAATCACCTGCTGGGTGCGCAGGGCCAGGCGCATCGCTTCCTCGGTGGGGATGGCGAAGGCCTCGTCCAGGCCATTCGTGTGCAGGCTCTGGGCGCCGCCCAGGACCGCGGCCAGGGCCTGATAGGCGGTGCGCATCAGGTTGACCTGGTGTTGCGGCTTGGTCAGAGTTGCCGCCGCCGTCTGGCAATGGAAACGTAGGCGCATGGACTCCGGCTTCTTGACGCCGAAGCGTTCCTTCATGATCTTGGCGTAGACCCGGCGCACGGCGCGGAACTTGGCCACCTCCTCGAAGAAATCGGCTTGGGCGATGAAGTAATACGACAGCCGGGGGGCGAAATCGTCCACCGCCACCCCGGCCTTGATCACCTCCTCGACGTAGGCGATGGCGTTGCACATGGTGAACGCGGCTTCCTGCAGCGACGTCGCGCCGGCCTCCGAGATGTGATAGCCGGAAACGTTGACGGGGTTGTAGCGTTTCATGTGCTTGGCGCCGTAGACGATGGTGTCGCGCACCAGGCGCATGGACGGCTTGGGCGGATAAATCCATTCCTTCTGTGCCGTGTATTCCTTGAGGATGTCGTTCTGGATGGTGCCGGAAAGCTTGTTCAGGTCATAGCCCCTCCCCTCGGCGACGGCGATATACATGGCCATCAAAATCCACCCCGTCGGGTTGATGGTCATGGAAACGGAAATCTCGGTCAGGTCGATGCCGTCGAACAGCGCTTCCAGGTCGGCCAGGGTATCGACGGCGACGCCTTCGCGCCCGACTTCGCCCCTGGACATGGCGTGATCGGAGTCGTAGCCCATCAGCGTCGGCATGTCGAAATCGACCGAAAGCCCGGTGTTGCCGTGCGCCAGAAGGTATTTCATGCGCTCGTTGGTGTCGGCACCGGTGCCGTAGCCTGCGAGCTGGCGCATGGTCCACAGCCGCCCCCGGTACATGGTCGGGTACGGCCCGCGGGTGAATGGATATTGTCCCGGCAGGCCGATGTCGTCGGCGCCGTCGCCCCCGGCACCCTTATCGAGCGCCGTATAGATCCTGTTCAGCGGCAATCCCGAGGCGGTCTTGTATTCGGACTGGGATTCCGGCTGGCGGGTGATGAAGTCGGCGAGTTCGCTTTCCTCCCAGGCCCTAAGCTTTTCCTCAAGCTGTTCGCGGGTCATGCCGGCGATGGCGTCCTTTTTGGATTTTTCCTTGGGTTTTCCCTTGGATTTTCCCTGGGATTTTCCCTGGGCCATGGCTCAGTCCTTCTTGATCTTGTCCAACAATTTCAGCGCCGCCTCGTGGGGGCCCATCTTACGATCCTCAAGGCCTTTCATCAGCCCCGAAAGCTTATCACGGCCGCCGCGGAAATCTTTGCGGATTATGTCTTCGGCGGTCTTGAGGACGCGCATCTCCAGGATTTGCCGGCGGCGTTCCTCAATGGCCCCGGAATCCGCCAAGTGCTTGCCGTGATCGTCGATGGCGGCCAGCAGGCCGTCGATGCCCTCGCCCGCCTCGGCGCTGGTCGCCAACACCGGCATCTGCCAGTCGCCGTCGCCCATGTTCATCGCCCGCACGCCCAGGGTCAACATGCCCTTGAGGTCGGTGATGGTGGCGTTGGCGTCGGACCGGTCGCATTTCGACACCACATGGATGTCGGCGATTTCTAGGATCCCGGCCTTGATCGCCTGGATCTCGTCGCCGAGGCCGGGGGCCGAGATCACGACCACCGTATGCGCTGCCTGCACCACGTCGACCTCATCCTGGCCGACGCCGACGGTCTCAATAAGGATGAGGTCGAAGCCGGCGGCATCGAGCACGTCCACCGCCTCGAGGCTGGACCGGGCCAGGCCGCCAAGCGCGCCGCGCGTCGCCATCGAGCGGATGAAGACGCCGTCGTCGCCGGTCAGCTCGGTCATCCGCACCCGGTCGCCGAGGATGGCGCCGCCGGAAAACGGGCTCGACGGGTCGATGGCGACGATACCGACGCGGCGGCCGGACGCCCGGATCGCCTTGGCCAGGCCGCGGACCAGGGTCGATTTGCCGCTGCCCGGGACGCCGGTCATGCCGACCACGTGGGCGTTTCCGGCATTACGGAAGATTTCCGCCAGGGCCGGCCGGCTTTCCGGTTTCGCCGCCTCGGCCAGCGAAATCATGCGGGCGATGGCGCGCACATTGCCCTTCCGCACGCCGTCGAGCAGGTCCATGCCGAGGCCAGTTTTCTCGGCGGTTTTCTGGATGGTTTTTTTCTTTTTCGGCGCGCTCATTTCCCTCGGCCCTCGCCCATCAGCGACTCGAACAGGTCGCGGTCGTCGATCACCCGCCGGGCCTTGAAATCGGTGCGCGGGATGGTGTCGGACGGCACGATCTCGACCCGGGCGCGGACACCCAAGACTATGCTTAAGTCCTTTTCCGCCTGGTTCCGGAGCGCCGCCAGCGCATCGTCGCCCTGGGCGAAAATTTTCTCGAGGGCGTCCATGCGCACCAGCAGTTCGTCCATGGCGCCGTCCCGGGTAATGATGATCCGGTGTTCGCCGCCGTAGCCGGGAAGCTCGTTGAGGACGCCGTCGATGGCGCTCGGGTAGATGTTCTCGCCACGGATGATGAACATGTCGTCGATGCGCCCGTAGATGCCGTCGGGCAGGCGTGGATAGGTGCGCCCGCACGGGTTGTCGGAGCCGTCGGTCCAATGGGTCAGGTCGTTGGAAACCAGCCGGATCATCGGCTGCGACGTGCGCTCGAGATGGGTGTAGACCGGCGTCCCCTGTTCGCCCCAGCCGACGCGGCGATAAGACTTCGGGTCACAGACCTCGGTATAGACCATGTCCTGCCACAGCAGCATGCCGTCGGTTTCCTTGGTCCCGGCGGCGTTCATCCACGGTGTCATTTCGGCCATCGAGCCGCAATCGATGACCCGGGCGTCGTAGAGGTCTACGATGCGGTTCCTGACGCTGGGGATCGACGCCCCCGGCTCGCCGGAAAAGAACAGCAGGTCGAGCTCGAACTCCTTCGGATCGATGCCGTCCCCAAGCGCCACCTCGGCCAGGTGCAACGCGTAGGAAGGCGTGCCGTAGAACGCCTTCGGCTTGGTCATCCGCATCCACAGGGCGGCGCGCGCGGTCATCCCCGTGGCCCCGGCACCGAACGGGAAGCACTGGGCGCGCAGGCGCTCGGCCCCGATCAGCGTCCCCCACGATCCCACGTAGAGCGAAAACACCGCGCCGATGAAGATCAGGTCGCCGGGCCTGAGCCCCATGCCCCACATCACCCGGGCCTGGTTGTTGGCGATTGCGGTCCAGTCGCCGCGGCCGATGGCGAAGGCGGTCGGTCGGCCGGTGGTGCCCGACGTGCCGTGGATGTGATGGACCTCCGATTCGGGCACGCACAGGTAATCGCCGAAGGGCTGGTTGTCGGTCTGGGACTGCCTGAGCTCCGCCTTGGTCACCACCGGCACGCGCTCGAAGTCCTCCAGGCCCTTGATGCCGTCCGGGTCGATGCCGGCGTCGTCCCATTTTTTGCGGTAAAAGGGCGCCTGGTCATAGGCGTAGCGCATGACCTGGCCGATCCGCTCGACGATCGCCGCCTCGCGCTCAACCGGGTCCATGGTCTCGCGCACCGGAAACCAGTAACGGCTGTCCAGCTCGGGCATAAAGCCTTGGTCGTAAGCGGGCGGGAAGGACCAGGATTCCATGACGGCGCGTCCGTGAGGGCCGGTCTAGCGCAGCCGGCGCTCGGCGACGACGTTTTTGAGCGTCGCAACGATCTCGTCCGGGGCCGAGTCCTGCAGCAGCACATCGGCTACGCCGAGGCTCTTCAATTCCTTGACGTCGGCGTCGGGGATGACGCCGCCGGCGACGACGTTGATGTCCGAGGCACCGAGTTCGTCGAGAAGCCTCAAAATTTCCGGGATGATGGTCATGTGGGCGCCGGACAGCAGGCTGACGCCGAGCACGTCCACATCCTCCTGGACGGCGGCCTGGACGACCTCCTCCGGGGTGCGGTGGAGCCCGGTATAGACCACGTCCATGCCGGCGTCGCGCAGCGTGCGCGCGACGACCTTGATGCCGCGGTCGTGGCCGTCGAGCCCGACCTTGGCCAACAGCACCCGAATGACGCGGGATTCCTCGTTCATCGGTGGGGTTCCTCCCTTTCCGCCCGTTTTTCACCCTGTCCGGGTTTCACCCGACCACGCCGATGCCGATTTTCAGGTATTCCCGCGCCATCGCCCAGTATTCCGGCGGCACGCTTTCGATCATCTCGATTTCCCGCTCCGCGCAATCGCGCACATAGCGCGCCGGGGTTCCGGCCCACAATTGGCCCGCCTTGATCGTCTTGCCCGGTGGCACCAGGGCCCCGGCGGCGACCATGGCCCCGGTCTCGACCACCGCGCCGTCCATGACGCAGGCCTGCATGCCGATGAAGCACCGGTCCTTCAACGTACACGCGTGGATGACGGCGGCGTGGCCGATGGTCACCTGGTCGCCGATGAAAGTGCCGTATTTGCGCGAGTCGACGTGGACAACGGTCAGGTCCTGGATGTTGACCCGCTTGCCGATGCGGATGACGTTCATGTCGCCGCGCACCAGGCAGCCGAACCAGATGTTGGTCTCGGCGCCGATCTCAACGTCGCCGATGACGCTCGCCGTCGGCGCCAGGAAGACGCTGGGATCGATGGTCGGCCAGACGCCCTTGAAGGGCATGATGTTGTCGGCCATGGACTCCTCCGTTAGCGGGCCAGCCAATAGCGCATCACGGCGCTGACCGTGCGCGGCCTTTCCAGCGGCGACAGGTGGCCGCAATCCTCGATAACCACCAGCGACGCGCCGGCAATGGCCCCCGCCATTTCCTCATGCAGGGCCAAGGGCGTCAAGGCGTCCTGGCGGCCGCACAGGACCAGGGCCGGGCAGGTGATCTTTTTCAGGTCCTGGCGCCTGTCGGGGCGGGTCATGATCGCCTTTTGCTGGCCGATATAGGCCTCCGGCCCGACGTTTTCGGCCGATGACTGGATAACGGCGATCAGGCCGTCGTCGGAAAGCCGGTCCTCGTGGACCAGCAGCGGCAGCAGCCTCGAGGTGACGCCACGGAAATCCCCCAGTTCGAGCTGTTCGATGAAGCCCTTGCGTTGTTTGGTGTTTTCCGGGCTGTCGGCCCGCGCCGAGGTGTCGAGCAGGGCCAGGCGTTCGACTCTTTCAGGGGCCTGGCGGATGATTTCCTGGGCCGCGTAGCCGCCCATCGACAGACCGGCCAGGGCGAAGGTTTCCGGCGCTGAATCGAGCACCCGCTCGGCCATCCCCTGAATGGTTTCGTCCCGGGTCATGTCGGCGACGGAGATGTCGGCGATGTCCGACAGGGTTTCGGACTGATGCGCCCAAAGCGCTTGGTCGCAAAGCAGCCCCGGCAGCAGAATCAACGGTGTTTTGGTCATCGGGCCGCCCTATTTGATTTTTTCGAGGAGTTCCTTGCACTCAGGCGTGCCGGCGCGCCCCAGCCATTCGAAGACCACCATCTCGGTGGTGACGATCCCGGCGCCGGCGGCACTGAGCCGGTCCAGGCACGCCTTCTCGCTGTCCAAGGTGCGGGACGACGTGGCGTCGGTGACGACGAAGATCTCTAAGCCTTCCTCCATCAGGTTGACGCCTGTTTGCATAACGCAGATGTGGGCCTCCATGCCGACGATGACCGTTTGGCGGCGGTCCAAGGCCTTGAACTCGGCGGCGAAGGACGGCTCGTTCATGCACGAGAATTGCATCTTCTCCAGGACCTTGCCGTTCTTAACCAGGTTCTTGAGCTCGGGCACGATATGGCCGAGTCCCTTGGGGTACTGCTCGGTCATGAGCATAGGGATGCCGAGCCTGTAACGCCGCCGTCATCAGGGTCCGGGTGTTGCGAATCACCCGCGCCGGGGCCTGCATGGCGGGCACCAGCCGTTCCTGCACGTCGATCACCATCAGGCACGATTGATCGGCCTTAATCAGCATCGGGGAAACTCCTTCCGGGGTGGTGGCGGCCAACCTAGCCCATCGCCTAAGGCCAGCCAAGGGCGCCCGGGGCGTCACAGGGGTGGGAATCATTGACTTGGGGCCCGGAACCCCTAAACTTCTGGCACCTTGACCGCGAACAAAAAAACCTGGGCCGGCGGCCGTACCGCCCCCTGTCAGAATCGGCTTTCATGAGCTTCGGTGAACTGGGCTTGAGCGACGGAGTCCTGCGCGCTATCAGCGACGCGGGCTACACCGAGCCCACCCCAATCCAGAAACAGGCCATCCCCGTGGTTTTCATGGGCCGCGACATTCTCGGCTGTGCCCAGACCGGCACCGGCAAGACCGCCGGTTTCACGCTGCCGATGATCGACATCCTTGCCGCCGGCAGGGCCAAGGCCAGGATGCCCCGGTCGCTGATCCTGGAACCGACACGGGAACTGGCGGCCCAGGTGGCGGAAAGCTTCGAGACCTACGGCAAATACCACAAGCTGACCAAGGCGCTGCTGATCGGCGGCCATACCCTGAACGAGCAGATCAAGATCGTCGAACGGGGGGTGGACGTGCTGATCGCGACGCCGGGGCGCTTGATCGATCTGTTCGACCGCGGCCATTTGTTGATGCACGACGTCAAGATCCTGGTCATCGACGAAGCCGACCGGATGCTGGACATGGGCTTCATTCCCGACGTCGAGCGAATCGTCGGACTGTTGCCGCCGATCCGCAACACCCTTTTCTTCTCCGCCACCATGCCACCGGAAATCCGCCGCCTCGCCGACAATTTCCTGATGAACCCGAAGGAAATCCACGTCGCGCCGCCGGCGACGACGGCGGACAACATTGTCCAGGGCATGGTCGTGGTCAAACACGGGGACGGGCGGCGCCCCGGCAGCGGCCAGAAGGAAAAGCGGGCCGCGCTCCGTCAGTTGATCCGCCAGGAAAAGCCCAAAAACGCGTTGATATTCTGCAACCGCAAGCGCGACGTCGATACCGTCTACCGGTCGCTGACCCGCCATGGGCTCGAAGCCTTCCGGCTGCACGGCGACATGCCGCAACCGGTGCGCACCGAGACCCTGGGCAAATTCAAGACCGGCGAGTTCAAGCTTCTGGTCTGTTCCGACGTCGCCGCCCGCGGCCTCGACATCCCGGAAATGAGCCACGTCTTCAATTTCGACGTGCCGACCCATGCCGAGGATTACGTCCACCGCATCGGCCGCACCGGGCGGGCCGGTCGCCCAGGCCGGGCCCTCACCATCGCCACGCCCGAGGACAGCAAGTACCTGGACGCCATCCAGAAATTGACCGGCCAGATAATCCCCAAGATCGAGCTTAAAGGAGTCGAGGGCGACGAACTGGAGCCGGCGCATGAAAAACCCCCGGGACGGGGACGGGACAGAGGCCGAGGACGGGGCCGTGGGCGGAGCCGCAGACGCCGAGGCGGCGGGGGACGCGAGCCGTCGAACAGACCGGCCCCGAAAATAGCCGAACAGGAGGCACCCGCATCCGCTTCCTCGCCGGCGGCGACCGGGAAGCCCGCTGCACCGGAACCTGCGCCAGCCCCATCGGCGGCAACCGAGAAGTCCGCGGCGCCGGAACCTGCGCCGGCCCAAGCCCCGGCCAAGGCGGCCCAAAAAAGCCACCAGAGAAAGCCGAAACCGGCGCAAAACCAGGCAGACGCCGCCCGCCAACAGGACGGCGGCGGCCCGGTCAAGGGGCTCGGCAACCACATGCCGGCCTTCCTCCGGGTGACGCCGCCGAAGGGGAAATAGTTCCCCAAACCGGCAACGTTCCAGTCCTTTTTTATTTTAGCGGAAAATTCAGAACTCGATAATCGTGCTGTGGACAGCGACGGCGATCAGTATCACCGCGTAAAAGACCGTGGCGATGCCGGCGACTGTGAAAATCCTGGACGTCACCCGCAAGGGATAAAGGGTGCGCGGGCGGCCCGGATAAAGCGGTGCCATTTCGACGCTCATTTGGCGGCTGATTTCAGGCTTGATGTTTTTTATATCCACTTTTCTGTCCTTGCGGCTCCAAAGCCGTGCTCAAGCCGCCTTCTGACCGTCCCAGCGGTAGGCTTGGAAAACTTCGTCCAAGGGGATGTCGGCGACTTGGTTGGTGTAGTTGCTGATCAGCTTGAAGGCGACGGCAAGAATGACTTCCAACACCTGGGCCTTGGTGAATCCGGCGGCGAGGAAGGCCTTCACTTCCTCTTCGGCGACCCGGCCCCGCTTTTCAACCACCGCCCGGGTGAAATCGCGGAGCACCGACAACCGCCCGTCGTGGATCGGTTGGCCGTCGCGAACGGCATCGACGGCCTGTTGCGGCGTGCCCGACTTGGCCGCCATCATGCTGTAGGCCGGCACGCAGTAGGTGCAGCCGTTGTCGACGCTGATGGCAAGGGCAAGGAAGTGCTGTTCGGCGGTCGACAAGCTGCTGGTGGCCAAAGCGCCCTGGACCGCCAGATAGCCTTCCAAAGCGACCGGGCTTTCGGCCAGAACCGCCATCATATTGGGGATAAAACCGAGTTTTTATTGCGCCGCGCGGAGCCCGGCCCTGGCCCGTTCGGGAGCCGTGTCGATGGTGTGGATGGTGAAGTCAGTCATGTGATGTTTCTTTTTTGATTTAAAATGTTAAGCGTAGTTGTTGAGAATTTGATTCAGGCCGCCCGGGGCAATTTTTTCCCCCGCCCAACAGCCCGTCGAGGAGGCCGTGGGCGTCCAGCGCCGCCAAATCGTCGTAACCGCCGATGGACTCGCCGTCGACGAAGATCTGCGGCACCGAGGTGACATGGGCGCGCTCGATCATCTCGCGCTCCCGGATTTCATCCTCGGTGACGTCGATATCCTCGAAACGGGCACCTTTTTCCTCCAGCAACGCCAAGGCGGCGCGGCTGTAAGAGCACCAGGTCTTGTGATAGACCTCGACCCGGGGTCCAGCCTCATTGGCGGCGGCTAACCTGGCGGTGTCTGCTTGCTTTTTCATGCTCCGTTTCCTCCTTTTTGGACCATTTGGTCCTAAATATCCAAAAAAATGTAATTAAAACAGACTGCTAATCCAAAACGGTGAGCGCCGTCCGGGCGACATCGGAAAGCGCTTCCAGGTCCGGATTGGCCTTGCCGACGACCATCAGGCCGTTGAGGCTGCTGGTCAGGTACCGGGCCAAGGCCCGGGGGTCTTTATCCAGTTCGATCTCCCCCTCCCTCTGGCCGCGTTCGACGAGGGCCATGAAAGTATCCTCGACGATGGCGAAACCGCCACCGATCAATTTCGCCGCCGTCGGGTCGTGCAAGGCGACCTCGACGGCACAGTTGTTGAGGAAACAACCGCGCTGTCCGCCTTCCTCGGTCATCCGGCTGACGACCCGCTCGAACAGCGATCCGATCAATTTACAGGCCGGGGAGTCGAGGGTAGAAACGGCGGAAACCTGGGACGTTACCGTCTTCTTGTAATGCTCGATGGCGGCTAGGAAAACCTCATGCTTGGAGCCGAAGGTGTCGTAAAAGCTGCTTTTCGAGAGCTCCATGGCGCCGATCAGGTCGCTCAAGGACGTCGCCTCGTAGCCTTTCGACCAGAACACCTGCATCGCCTGGTTCAACGCTTCGGTGGTATCGAATTCCCGTGGCCGTGCCATATCTTTCGCCTTCTGTAAAACCGGAGCTTTTTTACAAGGCCCCGAATCCCGATGAGCACCCTTATACACATTCTGGACCAATTAGTCCATAATAATTTCGCATACCCACCATGCGCAGACGTGGCAACAAAGAAATCTAAACAGATTTAGGGTTTAGATAAGCCCGGCCAGAGGCGACGACGGATCGGCGTACATCTTCTTCGCCATGCGCCCGGCCAGATAGGCGTCGCGCCCCGCCTCCACCGCCGCCTTCATCGCCCGGGCCATGAGGACCGGGTCTTTCGCCTCGGCGATGGCAGTATTCATCAGAACGCCGTCGCAGCCCAGTTCCATGGCGATGGTGGCATCCGACGCGGTGCCGACGCCGGCGTCGACGATCACCGGCACGTTGGACTGTTCCTTGATGAGCCGGATATTGACCGGGTTCTGGATGCCGAGGCCCGACCCGATCGGCGCTCCGAGCGGCATGATGGCGACGGCGCCGACGTCTTCCAGGCGCTTGCACATTATAGGGTCGTCGGAGCAGTAGACCATCACCTGAAACCCCTCTTTGGTTAGGGTTTCCGTGGCCTTCAGGGTTTCCGGCATCATCGGATAGAGGGTCCGCCTCTCGCCCAGGATCTCGAGTTTTACCAAATCCCAGCCGCCGGCCTCGCGGGCCAGGCGCAGCGTGCGCAGCGCGTCGTCTGTGGTGAAGCAACCGGCGGTGTTGGGCAGGTATGTGTACTTCTTCGGGTCCAGGTAATCGACCAGCAGCGGCTTCGACGGATCGTCCAGGTTGACGCGCCGGATGGCGACGGTGATTATTTCCGCGCCTGCGGCCTCGGCCGCCAGGCGATTGACCTCGTAATCCTCGTACTTGCCGGTGCCGATGATCAGCCGCGATTTGAACCGCTTTCCGGCTACTTCCCAGGTATCGTCGTCGGACAGGGATTGGGGTTGCTTGGCTTTCGCCTCATCGGGCGCGCCGCCGCCGATGAAATGGATGATTTCAAGCCTGTCGCCGTCGTCCAGCGAGATGCCGGCGTAATTGGACTTGGGCACGATTTCGAGGTTGCGCTCGACGGCCACTTTCCGGGGGTCGAGGCCGATCTCGCCCAGCAACTGCTCGACCGTCATCGGAGGGTCGAATTTTTTTTGTTCGCCGTTTATTGTCAGGTGCATCGATTGTTCCGTTTTCCGCCCATGGGGGGTATCGCCCTCAATCCCTAAGTATGGGGCGGGGCGGGGGGCCTTTCAACCGGGCAGATTGGGGGAAACTGGAAGTTTCTTCATTGAGCGTCTATAAATCACCAAACTACCAGGATGATCCCTTTAAAACTATGACCGCAAGCGTGCTGGTCCTCAATGGACCCAATCTCAATCTGCTCGGCACTCGCGAGCCCGATATCTACGGCTCGGACACCCTGGCCTCCATCGAGGCAGCGTGCCAGAAACGCGCCAAGGGATTGGGCCTCACCGTCGAGTTCCGCCAGACCAACAACGAAGGCGAGATGGTGGACTGGGTGCAGGAAGCGGCCGGATCACACCAGGCGCTGATCGTCAACGCCGGCGCCTATACCCACACCTCGGTGGCGCTCCTGGATGCGTTGCTGGCGGCCGGGCTGCCGGTGATCGAGGTCCACCTTTCAAACATCTATCAGCGCGACGAATTCCGCCAGCAATCCTACGTTTCCAAGGCCGCCGAGGGCATAATCTGCGGCTTCGGCGGGTTCGGCTACGAGCTCGCCCTGGAAGCCCTGGCCCAACGGCTCGGCACCCTCAAGAAAGCCTGAATAATAATAAAGAGCAGACCATGGCAAAAAGTCCGAAAAACGAAATCGACGAAGAGTTGGTCAAGAATTTGACCCGGCTGTTGGAAGAAAACAACCTGACGGAAATCGAATACGGCCGCGACGGCTGGCACATCCGGGTCGGCCGGGGCGACGGCATCACGGTTTCCGAATCCCGGCGTGTAAGCCTGGATGCCGATACTTCCCCGGGGGCCGCCCCAGGGCCCGATGCATCGTCCGCCGCCGACAACCCCAACGCCGTCACCTCGCCCATGGTCGGCGTCGTCTTCACCGGCCCCGATTCCGACTCGCCCCCCTTCGTCAAGCCCGGCGACGAGGTCACCGAGGGCCAGACGCTGCTGCTGATCGAGGCGATGAAGGTCTTCAACCCGATCACGGCGCCAAAATCGGGCCGGGTGACGGAAATCCTGGTCGCCAACGGGGCGCCGGTGGAATTCGGCGAACCCCTGCTGATCCTTGAATAAGCGAACGAGGCCCAGTTGTATGACCCGTCCCGCAACCAGAAAACTGGTACCGGCCGATGTTTGACAAGGTTCTGATCGCCAACCGCGGCGAAATCGCGCTCCGAATCCTCCGCGCCTGCCGGGAGATGGGCATCCAGACCGTCGCCGTCCATTCCACCGCCGACAAAGACGCCATGCACGTGCGCCTAGCCGACGAGGCTGTCTGCATCGGGCCACCGCCGGCCCAGGACAGCTACCTCAGCGTTTCGGCGATCCTCAGCGCCGCCACCATCGCCGGCGTCGACGCCATCCACCCGGGGTACGGGTTTCTGTCGGAAAACGCCGACTTCGCGGCCATGGTCGAGGAACATAAGTTCAAGTTCATCGGCCCGTCGCCGGACCACATCCGCCTGATGGGCGACAAGATCGCCGCCAAGAAGGCGCTTACCAACGTCGGCATCCCGGTGGTGCCGGGATCGGACGGACCGCTGAAGGACGCCAAGGACGCCCGCGCCCAGGCCGACGCCATCGGCTATCCGGTGCTGATCAAGGCCACCCAGGGTGGCGGCGGGCGTGGCATGAAGGTGGTCGAAGATTCCTCGCTTGTTGGCGAAGCCTTCGACCTCACCACCGCCGAGGCCGAGGCCGCGTTCGGCTCGGGCGAGCTCTACCTGGAGAAGTTCCTGGCCCGGCCGCGCCATATCGAGGTCCAGGTGCTGGCCGATCATCACGGCGCCGTGGTCCATCTGGGCGAGAGGGACTGTTCGCTCCAGCGCCGCCACCAGAAGTTGATCGAGGAAGCGCCGTCGCCGGCGCTAAACCAAAAGGAACGCCAGTCCATCGGCGATCGTGTGGTCGGCGCGGTCAAGAAGCTGGGCTACCGCAGTGTCGGCACCATGGAGTTCCTGTACGAGGACGGCGAGTTTTACTTCATCGAGATGAACACCCGGCTTCAGGTCGAGCACCCGGTCACCGAGATGATCTGCGGGCTCGACTTGGTGCGCGAGATGATCCGCCTTGCCGCCGGCGCGCCGCTGGGCTTCGGCCAGTCCGACATCAGGTTTTCCGGCCACGCCATCGAATGCCGGATCACCGCCGAAAACCCCGACACCTTCCTGCCGTCACCGGGCCGGGTCGGCGTTTACCACGCCCCCGGGGGGCTTGGGGTGCGGGTCGATTCCGGGCTTTTTTCCGGCTACACGGTGCCACCCCACTACGATAGCCTGATCGCCAAGCTGATCGTTCACGGCGCCAACCGCAACGAATGCCTGATGCGGCTCCGGCGCGCGCTTAGCGAATACGTGATCGACGGGCTGGAGACCATTATTCCGCTGCATCAGCGGCTGATGAACGAAGCCGATTTCGTCGACGGCAATTACGACATCCACTGGCTGGAGAGGTTCGTCGAAAGCGGCCAGGGGGGCGACAAGGGAGAAGACGGATAAAGCCAAAGGCCCAAGGAGGCCCATCCATGAGCCGGCACGACCCAAGAGCCCATGACCTGACGCCTGAATTACTGCTCCGCGCCTATGCGGCCGGCATCTTCCCGATGGCCGAAAGCGGCGACGACCCAGGCGTGTTCTGGGTCGACCCGCAGGTCCGGGGGGTCATTCCGCTGAACGATTTCCATGTTCCCCGGCGGCTTAAGAAAACCGTCCGCGGCGGCGCCTTCGAGGTCCGTTTCGATACCGCCTTCACGGAAGTCCTGGAACTGTGCGCGAAATCGAAACGCGGCCGCCGCGAAACGTGGATCAACGCGCCGATCAAGAACGCGGTGGAAGGATTATTCGAGCTCGGCTTCGCCCACAGCGTCGAAACCTGGCGCGACGGCAATCTGGTCGGCGGGCTATACGGGGTCGCCCTGGGTGGTGCGTTTTTCGGCGAAAGCATGTTTTCGCGTTTCCGCGACGCCTCGAAGGTGGCGATGGTGCATTTGGTGGTGCGGCTGAAGTGGGGCGGGTTCAGGCTTCTCGACGTGCAGTTCATCACCGACCACCTGCGCCAGTTCGGGGCCGTCGAAATCCCGGCCCGGGTGTATCTCGAACGGCTCGACGAGGCGCTGAAGACCGAGGCGGCGTTTTACCGCGACGCCGCTCCTTCCGAGGTCGAGGGCGCCTTGGAGGAGCTTTTCCGGCAGTCGAGCACCCAGACATCATAGACCGGGTGTTCCAGGGCCGACAGCGCCGGGCTCGAGGCGTACATCCAGCCGCGGAACAGGCTGACCGCCGCCTCGCCCTCGCGGACCTCCCAGATATCGAGGAAAGAGGCGCTTTCCGGCGTCTCCTCGGGCGGGCGTTTGTCGCAATGGCGGGCGATGATCTCCAGCGTCCCGAACTTCACCACCTCACCCACCGGCGCCTCGATGGTCGACACCCGGGCCGTGACCTTGTCCATGCCTTGCAGGATGGCGACCTTATAGGGCGTCGCCGCCGCCGGCCCGCCAAGGACAGGAGACAATAGGACGGCCAAGGCCGCCGGCTTCAAGGTCCGGGTGATTCCGCTTTGGGGGCGGCTTTGGGGGCTAATTTCCACCTTTTATCGATCCGCCGGTGGCGAGGAAGATGATTTCGCGGGTTTCCGAGTTCATGGGCTCAAGCGTCTCCCGGCCCTCTCCCGACCGGGGCCGTCATTCCGGAATCCAGGGTTCGTAGTCGCCGGTCGCCGCCGCCCGTTCGCCGCCCCGGTAGGCGTGGCCCTGGGGCCGGTAGGCGCCGGCGGTGCCGGTCTGGTTGGCCAGGTGCTCTTTCTGCCACGGTTTCGATTCAACGGCTTCTTCCGACAGCTGCTCGGACACGGTGTGGTGGAGCCAGGCGTGCCATTCCGGCGGCACCCGCGACGCCTCGACGTCGCCGCGGAACAGGACCCAGCGCCTTTCGCGGCCGTAGAGCTTTCCCTTGCGGGCCCGGTAATAGCGGTTGCCGAACTGGTCGGTGCCGACAAGGACGCCGTTCAGCCAAGTATAGATCATGGTGCCGATGTACATCAGGACGCCCTCTTCGGTATGCGGCGGCGCCAATCGCTGGCGACGCTCGGGCGAGGCAAATATGGCATTTGCCATCCGGTGCGTCCACCCCGGCCAACCAAGTCCCCCTGCCGAACCCGGCAAACGGTTTTCAGGCCATAAGTCCATTCCCGCTTTCAGCG
>Ga0207966_1000759_pt1 | contig 18180 bp, 29 predicted proteins | sample Knorr_S23_td_NAD_FD_185611 | JGI IMG/M metagenome (GOLD analysis project Ga0207966, IMG submission 185611) | Marine microbial communities from Southern Atlantic Ocean transect - Knorr_S23_td_NADW_ad_2500m_LV_B (SPAdes) (version 2) | ecosystem: Environmental > Aquatic > Marine > Oceanic | place...
AACAATACCAACGTTGCCGGGATTTGGACTGCTCCTGCGAGACCCAGAAACTTCGCGAAATGGCGTCCGTAAATGACGAATGTCTCGTTGAGAATGTCTCCTAGGCTGCGCTCTGGCAGCAACGGCTCCACGTCGTCCAAAGCGGACTCCATATCGATATTTCCGCTACACGCGCCGTCGCTTGGGAGGCCTGCACCCGTTATGAGGTATAGGCGTCACGTCCTTAATCGTGGTCACGAGTATGCCGGCGCCCTGGATCGCGCGGATGGCCGCTTCACGACCGGAACCGGGACCTCTGACAAAAACTTCGACCTGTCGCAGACCATTGTCCATGCCTTTTCGGGCGGCGTCTTCACCAGCACGCTGCGCCGCGAACGCAGTGGATTTTCGAGAACCGGTGAACCCGACAGTCCCCGCGCTTCCCCAGGCAATAGTGTTGCCTTGAGGATCGGTCAATGTGACGATGGTGTTATTGAAAGTCGACTGGATGTATGCCCTTCCAACGGGCACCGATTTGCGCTCTCTGCGCCTGGATCGTGGTCTTCGTGCCATCTAGTTAAAATCCTTTAGTTTACTTTCGGGTCACTGCCCGGCCTCGGCCAGCCACCGCCACTCGCCTGCCCCGCTTGGTCCGTGAATTGGTCTTGGTTCTCTGACCTCGGACAGGCAGTCCTCTGCGGTGTCGAAGCCCTCGATACGCGCCGATGTCGATCAGTCGACGGATGTTGCCGTTAACCTCGCGCCTCAAATCTCCTTCGACCACCTTCTGGCGGTCAATAATTTCGCGAATTCGCGTAAGATCTGATTCGCTGAGGTCTCGCACTCGCGGGTTATCGATTATGCCCGCAGTCTCCACGACATCTTTGGCCTGGGTCGGGCCGATACCGAATATGCTCCTCAGCGCGATCTCGACGCGCTTATTGTCTGGAATATTGACTCCAGAGACTATCGCCATATTTCCCCCTCGGCCTGTGGGCCGGTTAACCTTGCCGTTGTTTGTGCCTGGGGTTTTCGCAAATGATTAGCACCTTCCGGTTTCGCCTTATGACCTTGCACTTGGCGCACCGCTTCTTCACAGATGCAGATACTTTCATTTTCTCACTCCGTTTAGGGCCATACACTCTCGATGCTGATGACTCACGAACGAGAGCACAGCCAGATAACGCGGGTATCTCCGCGTTCTGACTTATTCATTTTCGAGTTATTTTAGTCTACTAGATTACCGGAAACGATACGTTATCCTACCTCTGGTCAGATCGTATGGTGAGAGTTCCACGAGAACTCGATCTCCCGGCAGGACACGAATAAAATTCAACTTCAGCTTGCCAGAAACATAGGCCAGGACATCGTGACCGTTAGCCAATTCAACTCTGAAACTAGCGTTCGGCAAAGACTCTGTGACCTTGCCTTCTACTTCGATAGCTTCTTTCTGTTTCGCTTTTTGTTTCGCCATAGGGTTCCTTCCGTGCCTGATCCAATCCACAACTTCTATGAAGTAGAGACTAACCTTGTGGTGACTGTAGGGCCATCTTCAGTAATTGCGATCGTATCTTCAAAGTGAGCAGATAGTGTACCGTCAGCCGTGGAGACTGTCCATCCGTCATCCAATTGCCTAGTTTCCCAGCCGCCGATATTCAACATTGGCTCGATAGCCAAGGCCATTCCCTTGCGGATTAATGGCCCCCTGCCCGGGTGTCCGTAATTTGGAACTTGTGGGTCTTCATGCATCTCGAACCCGATCCCATGCCCGACATATTGCCGAACGACGCCGTAACCTAGCCCCTCGGCGTAGGTCTGAACCGCGGACGATATGTCACCGATCCTGGCGCCTGCTCTGATCTTAGCGATTCCTCTATCTAAAGATTCGCGGGTGGCGTCCATAAGGCGTTGGGCCTCGTCACTAACCTCGCCGACTCCGATGGTGAAGGCGCTGTCGGCGTGCAACCCATGATAGATCGCCCCGACATCGATACTGATTATTTCGCCTTCATTCAGCTTGCGCTTGCTGGGTATTCCGTGAACGATCTCGTCGTTGATCGAGACACATATCGTACCAGGAAACGGAATCACCCCTCCAGCCTTATATCCTTTGAAAGAAGGGATCGCGCCACTCTGGCGTATCTCATCTTCGGCGATGGCGTCAAGATCGCGGGTCGCGACGCCTGGGACTGTGGCTGCGGCCAGCTTGGCTTTCGCCCTAGCGATGATCTGACCAGCCTCAAGCATCAGTTTCAATTCGCGGTTAGATTTAATTGTTATCCCAGTCTGATGTGCCATTGTTTCGCTAAAATCCTGCCTATGACGGCTCGATCGGATTGCTGCGTCATCACACGCCTGTGAATTGTCCACAGATAAGTCTACCTAAACTGAGTGACGGCAACAAGTTAACCGCTAATCGCGGCATTCATGGCCTTGCCCACATCCTCAACGGCCTGCTCTCCATCCACCTCTCGAAGAATGTTAGACCGTCGATAGTAGTCGACAACCGGTTCGGTTTCCTGATTGTAAATTTGGATTCGCGTTGTGACAACGTCAGCTTTGTCGTCGTCTCGTTGATACAACTCTCCCCCACACTTGTCGCACATCCCTTTTGTCTCTGGAGGTGAGAAAAGAAGATGGTAAGGGGTTTGACAGTTTCGACAAATCAGTCGACCGGTCAATCTCCGGATCAATTCGTCCTCTGAGACTTTTATGAAAACTACACGATCAACGCCACCAAGCGATTTTATCTCGGCGTCCAGCGCTTCAGCCTGGGCGTGGGTTCTGGGAAATCCGTCCAGCACGAATCCGGCAGAATGGGCAGGGTCGTTGATCCATTCCATCACCATCTTAATAGTGACATCGTCAGGGACATAAACGCCTTGATCCATGTAAGAACGGGCGAGACGGCCCAGTTCTGTGTCCCTGCGCTGATGATCCCTGAACAGTTCGCCCGATGAGACTGCATCCACTCCAAGATCGTCGGCTATGCTCGTCGCCTGGGTCCCTTTTCCTGAGCCTGGCGGCCCCATCAGGATTATTCTCAAGTATATTTCCTCGGTATCGGTTAGATTAACGTATGAAGCCTTCGTAATTCCGCATCAACAACTGGGATTCAAGTTGGCGCATTGTGTCCAACGCCACTCCAACCATGATGAGAAGGCTGGTGCTGCTGAGCGTGAGCGCTCGAACATCCGTGGCCTGCGTGACGAAGTATGGGATGATCGCGATGATCCCCAGGAACAACGCCCCAGCCCATGTTATGCGGATCACGACTCTGGTGAGGTAGTCTTGCGTCGGCTTTCCTGGTCGTATGCCCGGTATAAATCCGCCGTTTCGTTGCAGATTTTCCGACAGGTTTTGCTGTTGGAATATCACCAACGTGTAGAAGAACGTGAATATGACCACCAGGAAAAACACGGCAGCCCAGTACGGGAAGTTCGATGGGTCCAGTGTGTCAGTCAGGAACCTCGCTAATTTTGAGAAGAACGAGTCTGACAGAGGGTCCCTAAAATAGCTGGCGATTGTGGCTGGCAGTATGATTATCGAGAACGCGAAAATCAGCGGGATCATGCCTGCAGAGTTAACCCTCAACGGCAGGAACGTGGATCCACTCTGGCGCTGCATTTGGCCGCCTCGAAATACGCTGCGACCGTACTGCACCGGAACCCTGCGCTGCGCTTCTGTGAACATCACTATTGAGAATATAATGATGAACCCGAATACGGCTAACAGCAGGAGTCCAGCTGCCTGATCACTCTCCAGGAATCCCTGTCCAACAACTGAAGGGAACCGGGCCACAATGCCGCCGAAAATTATCAGCGAAATGCCGTTGCCCAGGCCGCGCTCGGTTATCAACTCGCCGAGCCAAACAAGGAACATAGTGCCGGCGACCATCGAAACCAGCATCGCCAGCGTCGGGAGGTTAAGCCCAAAATCGACTCCTGGCAGAACGCCAGACTGCTGGAGCAAGGTCAACTGGCCCCAGGACTGAAGAAACGCAATTGGCACCGTGATCCAGTGGGTAATCTGATTTATGCGCTGTCGACCGTATTCCCCCTCTTGTGAAATAGCCTTCAGGCTGGGGATAGCGGGCGTGAGTATCTGCATCACAATGGACGACGTGATGTAAGGATAGACGCCCAACGCCGCCACGCTCAAGTTTGCCAACGCTCCGCCGCTGAACAGGTCCAGGAACCCAAGAAGGGCCTGCTGTTCAAATGCCTGGTGGAGGGCCTGGGTGTCGACGCCCGGAACGGGCACCTGGGCGACGAACCTGAAAATCACCAGCATTGCCAGTGTGAACAGAATTTTCGCCCGCAGATCCGGCACGCGCATGGCGTCGATCATAGACTGTATAAGTTGTGGTCTTGAGGACTGTTGTTGTCTCGCTGCCTGTCCCTGGCGCATCAAGCGATCTCCTTCACACTACCACCGGACACATCTACCCTCGCTCAAAATAGTGCCAATTCATCGGATCCTCAGATTTGACGCGCAAGTCGAGGGAGATCAAGCGATCTCTTCCACGCGCCCCCCTGCGGCTTCAATCTTCTCTCTGGCTGAATTGGAAAATCGTTGGGCCGACACGATCAGGGCTATGTCCAACTCTCCGCGCCCCAAAATTTTCACAGGCTCGTTCAGATCTCGGATGAATCCGGCCTCAACTAGCATGTCCGGCGTGATTTCGGTGTCCGCTGGAAACATTGCCAGTTGGTCCAGATTCACTATGTGGTATTCTTGGCGGAATATGTTTGTGAATCCTCGCATGCTGGGAAGCCTCTTGAGAAGGGAGAGTTGCCCGCCCTGGAAGCCGTGTTTTACGCCGCCTCCACTACGGGATTTCTGGCCCTTGACCCCCCGGCCGGAATAGCTTCCGTACCCGCTTCCGTCACCTCGCCCAACGCGCTTTCGCGTGTGCTTGGAGCCTTTCGGGGATTTTATCGAATGTTGGTTCATTTCTATTTCGTCGCTCCGTGACAGCGGGCTGTCAATTCAAGAAAATCGAATCGGTGTCCGTTTAATCGGAACTTGATCACTTAGTCTGAAGACTCAACTAGTTTGACTTCCAAAAGGTGTTTCACCTTGAAAATCATGCCTTTAATTGAGTCGGTGTCCTCATGTTCCACGGTGTGATGGAGCCTACGGAGGCCCAGGCTCTCCACAACCCTTCGCTGGTTTCTCGGAAAGCCGATAGTGCTTTTCTTTAACGTTACTGCTATTTTCGCCATTTTATCAATCTCAATTCACACTACGTTGACCCGCATCGCGGAAATGTTTGAATTGACCTATTATCCAGATTAAGACGCGAATTACTCCGTGGGGTCTGTTGCCTGAGTTTGTGCCGCCTGAGCTTGTGCGGCGGCCTGTCGCGCCTGACGGGCGGCTCTGCGCTCCGCCTGGATCCTAGCGCGCTCGGCCATGCTCTCCACAAGCGCCTTGCGCCTGCGAATCTCTTCCTGTGGGTCGCGCAGACTCTTTAGGCCCTCAAATGTTGCCTTGACGACGTTCACAGGGTTGGTGCTGCGCCGCGCCTTTGTGAGAATATCCCGTACTCCGGCCAGCTCAACCACAGCGCGAACCGCTCCACCGGCTATGACTCCGGTTCCAGGTGACGCAGGTTTCATCATGACCAGGGCGCCGCCGTATTTGGTGAGAACCTCGTGAGGTATCGTGGTGCCTTTGAGGGTAATCTGCACGATATTTTTTCGAGCGTTGGCCGCGCCTTTTCGCACGGCATCTGGAACTGCGTCAGCCTTGCCCATGCCAATTCCGACATGGCCTTCGCCGTCGCCAACCACCACCACAGCGTTGAAGCTGAGATGGCGTCCACCTTTGACCACCTTTGCCACACGGGAGATTCGCACCACTCGCTCGACGAAAGGAGCGTCTTCGCCTTCTACCTGCTGTTGATTTCGATCAAAATTATTTGTCATTTAGAAAACCAGGCCTCCCTTGCGCGCGGCATCAGCCAGCGCTTTGGTCCTGCCGTGGAATTTGAAGCCGCCTCGATCAAAAACCACTGTGTTGATGCCTTTTTCCTTGGCGCGCTCCGCGATCAGTTCGCCGACCAGGACCGACACTTGGGACTTCCGCTTGCCCTCGCGCTGTCCGAGTATCGCTGGTTCCAGACTCGACGCGGCGACGATCGTCTCGCCTTTGGAGTCGTCGATGACTTGAACGTAAACGTGCTGAAGACTCCGATAGACGGCCAATCTTGGCCGTTCGGTGCTGCCGGAAATCTTACGCCGCACTCTTTTGTGTCGAATGACCCTTCTGGCCTTTGTGGTTTGGGGTTTCGCCATCTTTTAGGCTCTCCTGGCGCTCTTGCCTGGTTTGATATGGACTACTTCGCCGGCATAACGGATTCCCTTGCCGGTATACACGTTGGGCGGCCGCACCTTGCGGATTTCCGCCGCCTGCTGGCCTACCGCCTGTTTGTCTATTCCCATGACACGAATGCGGTTGTTGCCTTCAACCTCTAGGGTAACGCCTGGCAGCGGAGCGATTTCGACCGTGTGACTCAACATCACACTGAGGGAAATTCCAGGGCCTGACTGAGCAACACGATATCCGACCCCCATGAGATCGAGGGTCCTGGAGAATCCGTCGCTTACGCCGACCACCATGTTGTTCAATAGACTGCGCGTCAGACCGTGGAGAGCTTTGTGCTCGCCTGTGTCCGACGGACGCGCAACCAAAACGGTGCCATTTTCCCGTGAGATGCTCATGTCCTCGTGAAACGTTCGGGTCAGGGTTCCTCTCGGCCCCTTGACCGTGACATCGTTGCTCTTGATATCGATATCGACTCCGCTGGGCACGGGGATCGGTTGATTTCCTATTCTGGACATATACTGCTCCTTACCACACGTAGCAAAGAAGTTCGCCGCCGACGCCATCGCGCCAGGCTTGTCGTCCTGTCATGACGCCTCGGGATGTTGACATCACCGTGACACCCATTCCGCCATAGTAACGGGGAATTTCACCCTTGCCCACGTAAACCCGAAGTCCCGGCTTGCTCACGCGTTTTAGGCCGGTGATAGCGGGATCATTCTTGGTCCGATAGTGAAGGCGAATTCTGACCGTCGCCTGAGGGGTGTTGGGACGAATTAACTCGTACCCTTCAATGAAGCCCTCTTGCGCCAGTATGCGCGCCAACTCTAGCTTCATCTTGGAAGCGGGAATCGACACCAGCGGATGGCGCACATTAATTGCATTGCGGATGCGAGTCAGCATGTCCGCGATTGGGTCTGTTACTGTCATATGTATTCCTATTTACGTTGCGCGAAGGTCTGAATCGCTACCAACTGGCTTTTCTAACGCCTGGAAGCAGACCTTCCAGCGCCATATTCCTGAAACAGATGCGACACAATCCAAAGTGCCTGATGTACGCTCGCGGCCTGCCACAATTATGGCAGCGGTTGTGTTGCCGCACCTTGTAACGTTGTGGCCGTTTCCAGCGCTCTATTTTAGATGTCTTTGCCATATGTTAGTTCCCCATTGTGATGCTGGGCTATCCGACCAACGAATCTCTGGTTCGAGCGAAGGGCATTCCAAGATGCTCAAGCAATCGGAAACCTTCCTGGTCATTACGAGCGGATGTTACGATCGCGATTTGCAGGCCCCGAATCCGGTCGATATTGTTGTAGTCGATTTCCGGGAAAATCACCTGTTCCCTGATTCCCAGGGAGTAGTTTCCTCGCCCATCGAAAGAGTCCCTGGGCACGCCCTGGAAGTCGCGGATTCTTGGAAGCGACGAGTTCAGGAGCCTGTCCATAAATTCGTACATGCGGTTGTTTCTCAGAGTCACGCTCACGCCGATAGGCTGGCCTTCGCGAATTTTGAATCCGGCGATTGATTTCTTGGCCCGGGTAATTACGGGTTTCTGGCCCGTGATCGCCGTGAGGTCGCCGGTGGCGGCTTCCATTGCGCGGGCATTCACAAGCGCTTCGCCCATGCCGATATTCAGCACAACCTTATCCAAACGAGGAACCTGCATGACGCTGGTGTAATTAAATTCCTGGACCATCTGGGGGCGTATCTCGTCTCGAAGTCGCTGAAGCAAGCGGGGCATCGGTCGAGGCTCCGGGGCTGACCCGTTCGAGCCAGAGTCTGCAGACTCGTCTGCGCCCTCTTGATTTTGGTCTTCGGTCGTCATTCGATTACTTCCTCGCATTTCGCGCAAACCCGTGCTTTGTTCCCGTCGCCGAGATATCTATAGCTAATTCGGGTCGGCTTTGAGCAATGCACACACAACAACGAAACGTTCGCCGCAGGTATCGGCATCTCTTTCTTGATCAATCCACCCTGCTGAAACGCGCCAGTGGGCTTTTGATGCTTGGTTACAATATTGATTCCTTCAACGACCACTTTGTTGTGCTTCGAGTCTACGCGCGTGATATGACCTTGTTTGCCTCGATCACGGCCTTTTGTAACCATAACGTTATCGTTAGCGTGGAGTCGCATCTAAAGCACCTCAGGGGCCAGGGACACAATCCTCATAAAGTCACGGTCGCGGAGTTCTCTGGCCACAGGGCCGAAGATGCGCGTTCCCCTGGGCATCTGGTCTTCGTTGATGATGACGGCGGCGTTATCGTCAAATTTTATATGGGAGCCGTCGGGCCGGCGATGGGCCTTGGACGTTCGCACGATAACTGCCCTGACAACCTCGCCCTTTCGGACAGCCGCCGCAGGGGTCGCTTCCTTGACCGAGGCCACGATGACGTCGCCTAGCCATGCGTACCTTTTGCCGCTTCCGCCAGGCACGCCGATGCAACTTATGACTTTCGCGCCAGAGTTGTCGGCAACTCTGAGTCGTGAATATATCTGAATCATGTCTGCGCTTTTCTCCCTTTAGCCTTGTGCTTCTTCTGAGTCACCATCAGTGGTTGACTCAGCGTCAGGTGTCGTCGAAGCAGATTCCGCCGCTTCGGCTTGATCGAGAGCAGATGTTGCCGCTGCGGAGGCCACGGATTCATCAACCTGAATCTCTTCAGGTTGCAGTTCGGCGATCTCTCGGCTGGAAAGAATCTCTGCGAGTCTCCATCGTTTCGTCTTGGAAATCGGCCTGGACTCGACGATACGCACCACGTCTCCCAGTTTTGCCTGATTTTCGGGATCGTGGGTCATGAATCTAGTTTCGCGCCGCATGGCCTTTTTGTATATGGGATGTGGGGTGCTCCAGCCGTATGCGACTATGACGGTTTTGTCCATCTTGTCGCTAACGACCCGGCCAATTCTCACTTTACGTCGCTCGTAGCTCATACGCCTGCTCTCGCTAGTTCACGCTCTCGGGCCACCGTGTTGATGCGCGCGATGCGTTTTTTTGCTTTCTTGATTTCGTTCACATTGGCAAGCTGCATGGTTGCGGCCCTGAAGCGCAGGTTCATCAGCTCTCGATGCGTTTCATATAATTCGGTTGCGAGGTCCTCGTCGGACAAAGCTCTCAGGTCATCAATTTCCATTATTCGCCCTTCGAATGGGAACGCGACGATTGTCGCGGATATGTTGGTCGGAAACGTTAGGCTGCATGCCTAGTAACGATTTTGGTGCCCATCGGCATCTTGGAGGACGCCAGGCGAAGCGCCTCGCGTGCGACATCATCAGGCACGCCGGATATCTCATAAATGATTCGGCCTGGCTTGACCGTCGCGACCCAATGGTCGACAGGGCCTTTGCCGCTGCCCATGCGAGTTTCTGCCGCGCGGGCGGTTACTGATTTATCCGGGAATATGCGAATCCACAGTTTTCCGCCTCTTCTGGCATAGCGGGTCATCGCTCGGCGACCGGCTTCAATTTGCCGAGAGGTTACCCAAGCGGCTTCGGTGGACTTGAGTCCGTAGTCACCGAAATTTAACGTGCTTCCCTGGACAGCCAAACCTTTACGGCGGCCCCGGTGCATGTTCCTAAATTTAACTCGCTTGGGTTGGAGCATTGTCGTCTGCCTCTGCTTGTGGTTCGGTTTCGGTAGGTGCTACCGGAGGGGCCGGTGGCGGCGTCGCCGCTTGGGGTTCCACGACTGGCGGGACCGCAGGTGGTGGAGTCTCAAGTGGCGTTGGCTGTGCCGGAGCAGGCGTCGTTGGCGGAACGACGGCTGGCGGCTCTGGCGTTACTGCTGCTGGAGGAACTGCAACTGGCGGCACAGCGGTCGGCGGGACTGACGGCTGGGCAGCTGGGGCAGGTTCAGCAGGCGGCGTGACCACCGTTGGTTGAACAGGCGACGCGACGGATGGAGCAACGATTGTCTCCACGACCGGCTGTTCTGGTTCCGCTCGAAGGGTCACTTCAATCGGCGAAATCTCCTCTTCAATCTCCGGCTCTGGTGGGGCTTCAGGGAGAATGTCGCCTTTGTATATCCATACTCTGACGCCAATGCGTCCAAATTCAGTGGCGGCCTCGGCGAGTCCATAGTCGATATCCGCCCTGAGTGTGTGCAGTGGGACGCGACCCTCAAGCACTTTTTCAGTGCGGGCAATGTCCGCGCCGCCAAGCCTACCGCCGCAAATGACTTTAATCCCTTGAGCGCCGGCCTGCATCGTTCGAGTTACCGATTGCCTGATGGCCCGCCTGAATGCGATGCGACGCTCCAACTGATCGGCGATATTGCGGCCTACCAGATATGCGTCTAGCTCCGGCTGCCGGATTTCCTGCACATTCAGCCTGGCTCGACGGTCAGTCAGAGCCTCAAGTTCCTTGCGTAGTTGCTCGACCCGCTGGCCTCCGCGACCGATTACGATTCCCGGCCGGGCAGTGTGTATTGTAATAATTACATCACTACTACCGCGCTCAATATCCACTTTGGATATTCCGGCTTCGGGATAGTTCGTTGAAATCTGTTTCCGTATCTTCAAGTCTTCCAGCACGAGAGCACGGTAGTCTGCCTGCTTATGGGCGAACCAGCGGGCGTGCCAGTCTTTGACAATTCCCAGTCGAAATCCGATTGGATGAGTTTTCTGGGCCACTCTAGAGCTCCTGTTCGTCCACCACGACGGTGAGATGGCAGTTTCGTTTGATTATTCTGTTCGCTCGGCCACGTGCCCTTGCGCGGAAACGCTTTAGGCTCGGTCCATCGTTTGCGTATATTTCTACGATCCTCAGATCGGCACTGTTCAAGAAAAGCTCGTTTTCAGCGTTTGCTGCTGCGGATTTAACGACCTTGGCTATCTTGATAGCCGCGGGTGAAGGCAGGAACTGGAGAATATGCAGAGCATTTTCCACTTTCTCGCCTCGCACGAGGTCGATAATCCGTCTCATTTTGTTGGCCGATATACCGGTGTCTTTAGCGGTGGCGCTTATTGGCATTTCATTTCCTGATATTCGCCTGTCTGAATCTTATAAGGTTAACTGGTCACGGACAATTAACGGACGGCAGAGGCTCGTTCCGACTTCGAGGAGTGACCCCGAAAGGTGCGGGTGGGAGCGAATTCGCCCAGCTTGTGACCGACCATGTTTTCTGTGATGAACAACGGGACGTGACGGCGTCCGTCATGGACAGCAATGGTCAACCCAAGCATATCGGGCATGATCGTCGATGCGCGAGACCACGTTCGTATCACGGCCTGGCTGTTGCTTTGACGAGCCTGGTCAACCTTCTTCGCAAGTTTCTCTTGCACGAACGGACCTTTTTTAATTGACCTCGACATTGCTGACCTCTTTCATAATCGACTGTGTTGCCGCAGGCGGATTGCCCAGCGGTTAGTATAGCTACTTCTGGTATCTGCGACGCACGATGAATTTGTTTGTGGATTTGTTCCTTCGAGTGCGCGCGCCCAGAGCTGGCTTGCCCCAGGGGGTCTTCGGTCCCGGCATCCCAATCGGCGACCTGCCCTCGCCGCCGCCGTGGGGATGGTCTCTGGGATTCATTACAACGCCTCGAACTTCAGGCCTTCGCCCCATGTGGCGTTTGCGGCCTGCTTTGCCCAATTTGGTGTTTTTGTGATCAAGGGCGCTTACCTGCCCAATTGTTGCCATACAAGTGCTAAGGACATTTCGCATCTCACCCGACGGCAAACGGAGCAGGGTGTACTTGTCTTCACTAGCAAGAACCTGGGCAGAGCTTCCAGCGCTTCTCACAATTTGGGCGCCCCTGCCAACGCTAAGCTCAACGTTGTGAACCGTGGTGCCAGCCGGTATCGCATTGAGGGGCAGCGCGTTCCCTGTGCGGATGGGTGCTTCCGGCCCGGACTGCACCGTGTCACCGACTTTCAGGCCATTGGGCGCGACGATGTATCGCCAGTCGCCGTCCGGATATTTTATCAGGGCGATTCTCGATGACCTGTTAGGGTCGTACTCGATAGTCGTGACTTCGCCGGGAACGCCAAACTTGTCGCGTTTGAAGTCAATGACGCGATAGCGCCTCTTGTGTCCGCCGCCCCTGTGTCGAACTGTGATGCGGCCTTGGCCGTTGCGTCCGCCAGTCTTTTTTAAGGGCCGAAGCAGGGACTTTTTGGGCTTCCGCGTCGTAATATCATCGGTTGTCTGGAGCACCAGCCCTCGCTGGCCGGGGGTTGTTGGCTTGCGTGTTTTGAGAGGCATTTATACACCCTCGAATATAGTGATAGTGTCGCCCGGGGACAACAAAACGATCGCCTTCTTCCAAGATCGTCCTTGGGCGATACGAGGGCCGAATCGTTTTCGTTTTCCACGAACGTGCATTGTGTTGACCTGAAGAACGTCAACATTGAAGGCTTCTTCAACCGCTTCCTTGATCTGGTGTTTGGTGGCGTTTAGAGCAACCTCGAATGTGTAGCGCCCTTCCTCTTGAAGAATCGTGCTTTTTTCGGTGATTACCGGACGCCTTAATATGTCAAATACTTGCATTGCCTAGTTCTCCTCACCTTCAGCGACTGCCTCAGGAACCGGAGATGGCTTGCGCTGGAACCTGCCGCCCCAAATCACCTCTGCGTTGCGAACAGCGGCCTCCGTCATGACGACCGACTGGAAGTCTAATATATCTGTGGCGTTGAGCGACTGGCTTGGGATGGCTTTGAGTCGGGGTATGTTGTTGGAAGCGCGAATCACATCGGAACTAGCCCCGTCAGCCACCAGCAGTATCGAAGGCCCGGCGCCGACCGCGTTTAGCGCGTTCATCAGGTTTTTAGTTTTGGCGTTTGCCAGGTTCAGGTCTTCAAACACGATCAACTTGCCGTCGCGGGCCTTGGCTGAAAGAGTTATCACCAAAGCCAGCCTCTTCATGCGTTTGGGGGTCCGTTGTCGATAGCTTCTGGGAGCGGGGCCAAAAACCGTCCCGCCGCCCTTCCATTGGGGTGCGCGAATGGTTCCGGCACGAGCGCGACCTGTGCCCTTCTGCGGCCTGGGCTTGACCCCTCCGCCGGACACTTCGGAGCGCGTCTTAACCTTTGCTGTCCCTTGCCTGCGATTAGCTAGCTGGCCGACCATTACCTGATGCACGACTGCGTCATTCTGGCGTCGAGCGAATACGTCGTCTCGGACGTCAATTTCGCGGACGACGCTGCCTCTTGTGTTATTGACGGGGAGCTTCACTTGAGTGCCCTTTTTCTGCTTCCAGCCCTCCGGAGCAACACGATGGAGTTGCGTCCGCCGGGAACGGAGCCTTTGATAAACATTAAATTACGCTCTGGGTCAGAGGCGACAACCTCAAGGTTACGAGTGGTGATCCTGGCGTTGCCCATATGGCCTGCCATTTTCATCCCTTTGATTACGTGACCGGGAGACGAACCCGCGCCGATTGAGCCGGGCGCGCGATGGCGGTCTGACTGGCCGTGAGTTTTCGGGCCTCCACTGAAACCCCAACGCTTGACGCCGCCCTGAAAGCCTCGGCCCTTCGAGGTTCCTGTGGCGTCAATTTTGTCGCCGGCTTCAAACAATTCAGCGTTGATCTCTTGGCCAACTTCGACGTCTGACGGATCGTCGACTCCGAACTCACGGAGATGCCGAAAAAGCTTGTCGACGGACGAGAGGTGTCCCTGTCTGGGCTTGTTGAGTTTGCGAACTTCTTGGAACCCAAGCTGAACGCCCGTGTAACCGTCGGAGTCAGGAGTCTTTACCTGAGTTACGATGCATGGGCCTGCCTGCACCACGGTGACGTCATCAGATCTTCCGTCTTCATGGAACATCTGGGTGGTGCCGATTTTTTTTGCTATCAATCCGTGTATTGCCATCTTGGTCCAAACTGTCCTTGATGATTCTCGAATAAATTTCAGCTGCAACAAGCCTGCAGCCAAAATATCTAGGCGGGTCTGATTTATGCCCAGTCCCAGATGACTCGGTTTACAACTTGATCTGGATATCCACCCCTGCGGGCACGTTCAGCCTAGTTAGCTGATCAATTGTCTTGGACGTGGGCTCCAGGATGTCAATCAGACGGTTGTGTGTTCTTATTTCGAAGTGCTCCCTGGAGTCCTTGTCGATGTGCGGGGAGCGCAGCACGCAGAAACGCTTTATCGACGTGGGCAAAGGAACCGGCCCAGACACACGAGCGCCCGTGCGCTCAGCGGCTTCGACTATCTGCCCTGCAGATTGGTCGAGTATCCGGTGATCATACGCCTTTAGGACTATTCTGATCTTTTGCCTATTTGACATTGTCATGATTGTTGTCTCGCCATTTCAGTTTTCCCCGATTAGACCTCGGCTTCGAAGCCCTTGGGAACTTCCAGATAATTATCAAATTCCATGCTGAAGCTTGCTCGGCCTTGGGTCAATGAACGCAATGAATTTGCGTAGCCGAAACTTTCTCCCAGTGGAATCCGCGCTCCGATGACTTGTATCTCGCCAGTGCCTTCAATATTCTGAATCTGTGCGCGCCGCCGCCCCAGATCTCCAATCACTTCGCCCAAATAGTCGCCCGGAGTGACCACTTCTATTTTCATCACAGGTTCGAGCAGGAACACATGCGCTCGGGCCACCAGCGTTTTTGTCGCCATAGAGCCTGCGATCGCGAACGACATTTTGGACGAGTCAACGTCGTGGAACGTCCCGTCGGTCAGCGTAAGTTTCACATCCACTATTGGGAATCCCGAGAGCGGGCCTGCTTGGAGCGCTTCTCTCGCGCCCTCTTCGACCGCAGGTATGAACTCCTGGGGTATCGCGCCGCCTCTAATCTTGCTCTCAAACTGAATGCCTGAGCCTTCTTTAAGCGGTTCGATGTCCATCCAAACGTGTCCGAACTGGCCATGTCCGCCGGTCTGGCGCACGAATCGGCCTTCGGCGGTGGCTTTGGACCTAATGGTCTCTCGGTAGGCCACTCGTGGCTTACCGACGTTGGCCTCTACTCTATACTCACGCTTCATTCGGTCGGTGATGATGTCCAGATGAAGTTCGCCCATCCCAGAAACGACCGTTTGGCCCGTTTCATCGTCGTATATTATTTTGAAAGTCGGATCCTCATCGGCCATCTTGATCAGCGCGTCGGACAGTTTGTCCTGGTCGCCCCGAGATTTCGGCTCGATGGCGATTGAGACGACAGGGTCCGGAAATGTGATTGTTTCCAAGACGACCGGATTGTTGATGTCGCAAATCGTGTCGCCGGTGACGGTGTCTTTGAGGCCCACCGCGGCGACTATCTGGCCGGCGTTGACCTCTTCCAGATCCTCTCGACGTTGGGCGTTCATAAGAACAAGCCTGCCAAGGCGTTCGCGTCGCTTCCTCGAAGCGTTATAAACCATCGATCCCGAATCCACATGGCCTGAGTAAACCCTGAAATAGACCAATCTTCCTATATACGGATCGGCTACAGTCTTGAACGCAAGTGCCGAAAACGGTTCGTCAGTCGCATGTCGGGTGAGTGGCTCTTCGGTGCGGGGATCTTTTCCTTGTGTGGGGACAACGTCAAGAGGAGAGGGGAGGTAGTCGCCGATGGCGTCTAGGAGAGGTTGGATTCCGCGATGCTTGAGGGCTGTGCCACAGACCACCGGCACGATCCGATAATCGATAGTCGCCTGTCGCAACGCCTGCTTAATTTCTTCGTTAGATATCTCTTCATCTTCCAGGTACTTCATCATCAGGTTATCGTCGGTCTCGGCGATCTTCTCGATGAGCGCCGCCCGATAGTTGCGAAACTCTTCGATCATCTCTTCAGGCACCGGTCCTTCGACGGGGTCCACGGGGCCTTCCTCTAGGTAGGTGTATGTCCGTTCCTCGATGAGATCGATTACGCCCTGGAAATTATCCTCGGCGCCAATCGGAATTTGTATTGCCACGGGGTTGGCTTTCAAGCGGTGGGCAATGCTGTCGATGGCTCGGAAGAAATCCGCTCCTACCCTGTCCATCTTGTTAACGAAACAGATTCTGGGAACGCTGTACTTGTCCGCCTGCCGCCAGACCGTCTCTGACTGAGGCTGCACTCCGGCTACGGCGTCGATTACGACAACGCCGCCGTCGAGAATTCGCAAACTGCGCTCGACCTCGGCAGTGAAATCAACGTGGCCGGGGGTGTCGATGATGTTGATGTCGTACTGTTTCCAGCTAGCGGTCGTCGCGGCGGAGGTGATTGTGATGCCGCGTTCGCGCTCTTGAGCCATCCAATCCATTACCGTCGTGCCTTCGTCTACGCCGCCGATTTTGTAAATCCGGCCGGCAAAGAACAGCACCCGCTCGGTCACGGTTGTCTTCCCAGCGTCAATATGGGCAATGAACCCAATATTGCGGATATTTTCTAATGAAGTTGTCGTTGTTGTCATCTGACTTTCCGGTGTCCCAGCGCTTGCTATAGACTACCAGCGATAATGGGCAAAGGCTCGGTTAGCCTCGGCCATTCTGTAAAGGTCTTCGCGTCGTTTGACTGCCGTTCCCTGGCCGCGAGAAGCTTCAAGCAATTCTGCCGACAGCCTGTCCGCCATCGGACGCCCGGACCGTGACCGCGCCGCGGTGATAATCCATCGCATTGCCAACGCCAACCGTCGCTCGGGCCTGACTTCAGTTGGGACCTGATACGTCGCGCCGCCAACCCTTCGGGACTTGACTTCAACCATCGGCATTGTGTTGCGAATAGCCATTTCAAAGACTTCGATCCCTGGCCTTCTGGCTTCTTCGCTGGCCTGATCGAGAGCGCCATAGACGATGCGCTGTGAAGTCGTCTTTTTCCCGTTGAGCATTACTTTATTGATGAACTGAGCCAGCTCAATGTTCTTGAATCTGGGGTCTGGAGTGATTTTTCTTTTTTCGGCTCTGCGTCTGCGCGCCATAGTCGTATCCTTCTGGTCCTCTGGCTTGATATTGCGTCAAAACTGGCTTGTTGAGCCAGTCAGATTCGGAACGTTCCTAGCCTAGGGGTTCCGCTTTGCGCCGTACTTGCTCCGTCCGCGTTGCCTGTCGATGACGCCACCTGTGTCCAGCGCTCCGCGAATGACATGATATCGGACCCCTGGCAGGTCTTTGACTCGACCGCCCCTTATCAGGACTACCGAATGCTCCTGAAGGTTGTGGCCCTCACCGGGAATGTACGCCGTGACTTCCATCCCATTGGTGAGCCTGACTCGCGCGACTTTGCGTAGAGCGGAGTTCGGCTTCTTTGGCGTTTGAGTCCTTACCTGGATGCACACGCCTCGTTTTTGCGGGGCACCAGAAAACTTCTTCGTCCTGTTTTTCAAGGAGTTGAAGGAGAATCGCAAAGCAGGCGCTTTTTCCTTCTTTTGCTTCAGCCTGCGAGGCTTCCTGATTAGCTGATTTACCGTAGGCATAGCATGTCCTTTAAGAAATTTCACACAGAGAAAAATCAAACGAGCCGCCACTTGTGGCGACAAACACAGATTGTACTCACTCGACCTTGCGGTGTCAAATACTCAACGGCTCAGTTTTTCGTGCCTGCCGAAGCGTGGACGTTTCTGAGCCGGTTATGGTCGATCCAAGCTGTTGATAGTGGATCGGTTTCAATGATTATAACCAATTGCAGCGTCGGATATCGAGAGGAGAAAACGACTGTCCGATCAGACGTGCATCAAAAGACAATTGCGTCCAGATTGCCGCCCTCGCTATGAGGGCCGACTACGGGAATCAACGACCCGGATTCCGATTCGCGCATACACCGTCAGTTTTTGATCAACATCCCAGGCTGTCATCTCCGACAGTAGCTGGTGATCCGCTTGTTCGCGGTGATCTGGCTGATCTTGTTGCCACAATCAGGACATACTTGCCCGCCTTTGTTAGTGGCCCGCGAGGAAGTCGCGCAACTTGTGGCCTAGTTGGCCGTTCATTCTATCTCGAACCACCAAAGTGGCATCCACAACG
>Ga0207966_1000771_pt1 | contig 17983 bp, 16 predicted proteins | sample Knorr_S23_td_NAD_FD_185611 | JGI IMG/M metagenome (GOLD analysis project Ga0207966, IMG submission 185611) | Marine microbial communities from Southern Atlantic Ocean transect - Knorr_S23_td_NADW_ad_2500m_LV_B (SPAdes) (version 2) | ecosystem: Environmental > Aquatic > Marine > Oceanic | place...
AGGGTAGGAAGGGAGTCTGTGTAGAAGTCTTCACATCCTGCGCTGAATAGCCTAAGCAGGACAATGGACGAGATGACGGTGAGTCGCTTAGCGGGGTATGGCTCTTTCGTAGACTGCGCCATTTGGTGGAATTTCGCGATCAGTTGCGTTGTAAACAGGAGAATGCGTTGTGAGCGGCCACGAGTCGACTCCACTCACATGATCAACAATCAGATTGTAGGTGTTCAAGTGTTACCCGCGCCTTATTTTCGAACGCCGAGTTTCTTGTATATCGCGGCGGGATTGAATCGCTCCCAGCGGACGTGATATATACGTAATTACGTCGCGTTGATCTCCATACGAACAAAAATATTCGTATGAACAAACAGAGAATTTACCGAGTATGGACACGAACACACTGATCGGGGAATACTCCTCATAATATTTTCATACATGTTGATTGCGGATGGCAGATAATTGTGTATTCTTGTGGTCAGGATTTCTATATACGAATACTTCAGGACGCACTGGCGAACGGCAAATTGGCTTCGTCGGCTCCTTACGGTTTGAACTGGGAGATTTATCGAATGTGGAACCGCGTCGCCAGTTTGTGGCGCGCATCGGTTGTAACTGCGGCTGTTTGCTTGCCGGTCATCGCCGGAGTTGCGTGCGGGGCAGGTGCGGATAAGCCTGAGCCCCTCGTGATCTACTCTGGTCGGAGCGAATCGTTGATCGGCCCGCTGATCGCAGACTTCGAAGAGCTGACGGGAGCCGAAGTAAGAGTGAATTATGGTTCGACGGGTCCTTTGGCGGCTACGCTCTTGGAGGAGGGTAAAAACACTCCGGCTGACGTCTTTTTTGCGCAGGACCCGGGTGGTCTTGGCGCAATCGACACGATGCTGTCGGAACTACCCTCGGATGTGCTGAGTGCCGCGCCAGAGTGGGCTAAAGACCCTGAGGGCAGGTGGATTGGTACGTCCGGCCGGGCCCGCGTGATTGTTTACAACACAGATGTGCTTTCGGAGGCGGAGCTTCCCGATTCGATAGAGGATTTCGCAAAACCCGAATGGAAGGGGCGAATCGGGTGGCCTCCAACCAACAGCTCTCTGCTCGCGATGATCACGGCAATGCGGCAGGAGTGGGGTGAGGACCGCACTCGCGACTGGCTGAAAGGGATTGTTGCGAACGAGCCGAAGACCTATGCCAAGAACACCCCAACCGTGGCGGCAGTAGCGGCCGGCGAGATTGATGTGGGTTTCGTGAACCATTACTACCTGCACCGGTTTATTGCAGAAGAGGGTGAGTCGTTCGCCGCTCGAAACTACTACACCCGGGCGGCCGATCCCGGTTCCGTGGTGCTGGTTGCCGGTGTTGGCATTTTGGAGGGATCGGATAACAAGGAACTTGCAATTCAGTTCATCAAGTTCCTGTTGAGTGTTTCGGGCCAGCAATTCTTCGCTTCACAGACATATGAGTTCCCGCTGAACGACCAGGTGCAGCCGAACGATTTACTGCCAGCGCTTGAGGACGTTACCAAGCCCAGTATCGATCTGGGAGACCTGACAGATCTCGCGGGAACACAGGCCTTGATGAGGGAGGTTGGTGCCCTGCCGTAGGGGTTGGCGCAGTTGTGATCTGCATGGCGAATGACTATTCAAAGGGTTGATTCACATAGACTGGAGGAGTTTGGGCTGATATTGCCTGTAACCGAGGCGGTATTGGTATGACCTTCTCTGGCGTCATTTCAACGGGGTGGGTGTCGCACGACGGAAAGCGGCCCCCGGTGTTCCTCGTCGCCTCAGCGGTTGCCGTGGCCCTTGCGGCGTTGATCCCGGTCGTCTACCTGATCGTCCGTTCTGTGGGTTCGGGTTCAGAGTGGGCCGACATCATCTGGCGTGTCAGCACCGCCGCGGTATTCGGTCGGACTTTTTTGCTGATCGCAGCCGTGACGGCGATTTCGATTACGGTTGCTGTGCCGGTTGCCTGGCTTACCGTTCGAGCGGACATTCCTTTACGCCGGGTGCTTTCCGTTGCTTCGGTGTTACCGCTGGTGTTGCCCAGTTTCGTTATGGCCACGACGGTTATCGAGATGTACTCGCCGCGTGGTGTGCTCCAGAGCTGGTTGTCAATATTTGGAGTTGAACGGCTTCCCGATATCTACGGACTCGGTGGCGCAACCCTCGTGCTGGTACTGATGACCTACCCCTACGTTTTGCTGACGGTACGTGGAGCGTTGCGCAGGATGGACCCCGGGCTTGAGGAGGCTGCCCGCGCGATGGGTTACGGACCGATCCACACGTTCAGGGCTGTCACGCTGCCGATGTTGCGACCGGCCATCGCCGCCGGGTCGTTACTGGTGGGGCTTTATACGCTGAGCGATTTCGGCGGGGTGACTTTGCTTCGGTACCAGACATTTACTTCGACGATCATGATTCAGTATGAGACGTCGATAGACAGGACGCTGGCGGCGGTCCTGTCGCTGGTGCTGGTTGTTATCGCCGTTGTACTGCTTGTGGGTGAGGGCTTTACGAGGGGGCGAGGTGCGTATCACCGGAGCACCGTCGGTGCAGTTCGGCCGGCCAGAAGGGCCGATCTCGGGCGGTGGCGGTGGGGCGGAGTCGCCGTTGTCGGATTACCGGTACTGATCGGGCTTGTGATTCCAATCGGCGTGCTCGTCTACTGGCTCGCCAGGGGGCTCGTCAACGATCAGCAGCTCCTGCCCCTGTTGATCCCGGCAAGAAATTCGCTTTACATTTCTCTGCTTGCTGCGGTGTTGACGCTCGGTGCCGCGCTCCCCGTTGCGATCCTGGCAGTGCGGTTCCGCAGTGGATTGAGCCGGTTCATCGAGAGGTCGACCTACATCGGATTCGGACTGCCGGGCGTGGTTGTCGCTCTTTCACTAGTGTTCTTTGGAATCAATGTTGCACGTCCGCTCTACCAGTCGGTATGGCTGCTGGTGTTTGCCTACGGAGTGCTTTTCCTACCAGCGGGTATTGGCGCGCTGCGGAGCTCGCTATTACAGGTGAATCCCAGAATCGAGGAAGCGGCCCAGGGTCTTGGGCGTTCTCAATGGCGAGTGATTTCCTCGGTCACGATCCCGCTCGTGATGCCGGGTGCATTTGCCGGTGGGGCGATGGTGTTTTTACTGACGATGAAAGAGCTTCCCGCCACCCTGATCCTCTCTCCAATCGGATACCGGACGCTTTCGACTTCGATCTGGTCTGCCGCATCCGAGGCCTATTTTGGCAAGACCGCTGCGGCCGCCTTGCTGCTGGTGCTGGTGGCGGGGGTTCCTACGGCGTACCTGACCCTGCGGGGTTACGGCCCGCGTGCCGAGGTTGGGACGCGAACGTCGCCCCCATCGGCACCGCCTGGGTTGGTTGGGGCAGGCCGTTGAGATTGCCGTGGCGGAATAAACCCCTCGTGGTAACGACTTCGATACCCGGGGACGATGAGTATGAAGGGCCGTTGTCGGCCGGATCTCCAACCGCGGACGCGGCAAAGACAGCTCCCGAAGCGGGGACACCGGACGCGGGTCCGACCTCTCAAGTTTCGAGTTCACCGGAAACGGGCGTTATCCATCTCGAGGCAGTCGCCTGTAGCTACCCGGGATCCGACCGACCGGCAATCAGGGGGTTCGACCTGCTGGTGCAGCCGGGAGAATTTGTAAGTATTTTGGGGCGCAGCGGTGCCGGAAAAACCACTGCGCTGCGGGTTATCGCGGGTTTTGAACAAGTATCCGCGGGTTACGTACGTGTCGGCGGTCAACTGGTGGGTTCGTCTTTCATCCATGTCCCGCCCGATCAGCGCAGGGTCGGACTGGTATTTCAGGACTACGCTTTGTTCCCACACCTGACAGTAGCCAAGAACGTGGAGTTTGGTCTGAAGGATTTGCCCGCTGGTGAAAAAAAGGCCCGCATCGACCCGGTGCTTGAGATGGTAGGCATGGGAGGGTACGAGTCGCGTTACGTTCACGAGTTGTCGGGTGGTCAACAGCAGCGAGTGGCGATCGCCCGGGCGCTTGCACCCGACCCGGTGGCTCTGCTATTGGACGAGCCGTTCAGCAACCTCGATCGGCAGCTCAGGGCAGACTTACGACGGGATATCAAACGGATCGTAACGGAATCGGGTGCGACCACGCTGCTGGTGACACATGATCGCGAGGAAGCGCTTGCGACATCGGACCGTATCGCGGTGATGGGTGACTACTACATCGAGCAGATTGGTACACCGGAAGAGGTTTATCAGAATCCGGTATCGGCGTCTGTTGCCCGGTTGATAGGGCCATGTGAGCTTATTCAGGGCACCTACCAGGGAGGCCGGGTAGAGACCGCTGCCGGTGTGTTCCCCGCACGTTTATCGAGTCTCGCCGAGTCGACCGGTGGCCCAGGCCAGAGTAAAAATGCGCTCGCACTGATGCGGGCATCTGAACTGGAGATCGAAGTTGTGGACGCTGTCGATGCGACAAGTGCGATCGTCGCTTCAAAAGAATTCCAGGGCGAGTTTACCGAGTACAGCGTCCGCCTTGATTCAGGCGTTTTGATTCGAGTGAGAAGACGTGCGGCAGACGATATCGCCGACGGGCAGCGGGTAAAGGTACAGGCCCGGCCCGGTTCCGAAGTGATCGTGTTTGGGGTTTAGGTACGGTCGGCCGCCGGTAAATTCCAGCTGTCGTCTCGAGATCAAATCCAGACCCCACGGGCGGTGCATTCTCAGTCGGCGAACCTCTTGATAACCAGCGCGGCGTTCTGCCCGCCGAAACCAAAACTGTTGGACATGACTACGTCGAGATCTGCTTCCCGGGCGACATTCGGAACGTAATCAAGGTCGCAATCCGGGTCTGCCTCTTCCTGGTTGATCGTTGGGTGCATGATCCTATCGTTGATGCTGTTGATGCAAACGATGGCTTCTAGCGCACCTGAAGCGCCCAGAGAGTGTCCGACCATCGACTTGGTCGAGCTTATCGGGATGTTGTAGGCCTTCTCGCCGAAGACGCGTTTGACCGCGATCGTTTCCGACTTGTCATTGATGGGTGTCGAGGTGCCGTGTGCATTGATGTAGTCGATCTCGTCGAGGCTGACCCCGGCGCTGTCGAGCGCCCGTCGCATCGCTTTAGCGGCACCGACGCCTTCCGGATGCGGTTGCACCAGGTGATAGGCGTCAGCTGAAACGCCCCAGCCGCCGATTTCGGCGTAGATCTGCGCTCCCCTGGCCGTCGCGTGCTGGAGACTTTCCATTATGAGAATGCCGCTGCCCTCGGAGGGTGCAAAACCGTCGCGGCCTGAGTCGAATGGGCGGCTTGCCTTCACTGGATCACCGGTCCATGTGGTGAGGGCTCGCATCGTGCTAAACCCGCCCATTCCGATTTCACAAATACCGGCTTCGGTTCCCCCCGTCACGATCACATCTGCACCACCGCGGCGAATTATTTCAGAGGCTTCACCGATGGCCTGGGTACTGGCAGCGCAGGCGGTTACACAGGTATTGGTGTAGCCGGTCAGGTTGAACGTGTGCGAGATGTTGGCGGCGGCCATGTTTACCAGCATCATCGGGATGTAATAGGGGCTCATGCGGTTTACGCCCCGGGTCACGCGTATTTCGGCCTGCTGGTCGGTTTCAGGCAACCCGCCGGAGCCGCTCCCGATCAGAACTCCGATGCGGTCGAGGTCTTCGTTCTCGAGATCCAACCCCGAATCTTTAACCGCCTGGTGCGCAGCGGCAACGGCGAATTGCGAGAAGCGGGCCATTCTGCGGGATTCTTTGCGGTCCATATACTCCGCGGTATCGAAGTCGCGCACCTCTCCTGAAACCCTGCACGGGAAGCCGTCGGGGCTGACCAGGCTGATTTCCCGGATGCCCGATTTACCGTTTTTCAGACCGGTCCAGAACTCGTCGACCGAGTTTCCGAGGCACGTGATTGCGCCCATGCCCGTGATTACCACTCGATTTTCGTTGTTGTTTGTCATCTATCAGTTTTAATTCAGGACTAATTCTGCTGTGCTGCCGGACTTAAAGAGCGCCGGGACGGGAGTTTGATATCGGGGTACAACTCGGGTTCAATGCCGTGCTCGATTTCGATTATCTCTGCCGCCACAAACAGCGAACCTGTTGCAAGAATCACATCACCATCCCCTGCCAGTACGCGAGCATGATTGAGGGCCAATTGCGTGCTGGTGGTTGTGGAACTGACAGTAATTTTACATTCACTTAGCGCCTTTGCCAGTTCAGTTCCCCTAAGACTTTTTGGATGTCTTGATTCAGTGACGACGATTCTGGGTTTTAGCGGTGCCAGTTCGCGCGCCACCGCTGACGGGTCGTGGCCACGCACTGTGCCGAGTATTAAGACAACGCCGCCGCGGTCGGGGAACAGTTGTTCAACGGTTTTACGGAAGGCTTTAGCAGATGCCCCGTTGTGGGCCCCGTCGACGAATACGGGGTTTGGATGTCGGTTCACCAGCTGGTTCCGGGCGGGCCACTTTACCGCGGATATGCCTTCGCCAATCGCACCCAAATCAATTGGCATACCGCTGTTTATCAGTTGTCGAAGTACTGCGACCGCGGTGCGAGTGTTGTCTATTTGGTGAGTGCCGAGCAGGTGGAGCCGGGTATCGAGCGACCGTCCATCGACGCCCAACTCGAGCTCGACGCCATCCATTCCGTGGTCCGTGGAATTCAGGATTGGCACGGCGTTGTGACTTTCGATTAGTTCGCTGTTGTTAGCGCTCGCAGTAGCCCGTATCACAGTGTCGGCATCCGGCACTTGAGGCGATGAGACTACTGGGATTCCCCGCTTGATGATTCCGGCTTTTTCACCTGCAATTTTCCCGATTGTGTCGCCCAGCACGGCTACGTGATCGAGACTGATTGGAGTGATTACGGAAACGACGGGCGTAACGATGTTGGTCGAATCGAGCCTGCCACCCAGGCCGACTTCGATCACGTTGATATCTGTTCCCTGTTCAGTGAAATGATGGAGCGCCATCGCCGTTTCGAGTTCAAATACCGATACCACTCCGATATCGCCATCGGCGGTTACCCGCTCAACGGCGGGCCAGAGCGTTTCAACGATTCGCGCAAATTCGCCTTCGCTAATCGATTCTCCATTAATGCGGATGCGCTCTGTAATTCGGTGTATCGATGGAGAACTGAACAGGCCAGTCTTGTACCCGCTGGCGGCAAGTGGCCAGGCGATCAATGCAGATGTACTGCCTTTGCCCTTACTTCCCGCGACGTGGACGTAGTTCTGTCCAATGTGGGGGTTTCCGATATACCCGAGCAGGCGTTCGATCCTTTTGAGGTGAAAATCGGGTGGATCACCGGCGCGCGATTTCCTCTCGAAATCGGCGAGCGAAAGTAGCTGAGATATTGCGTCCCGGTAGGAGAGTTTCATCTGGGCAGTATCTTGGTCCGGCCTACTGTTCGGGGCATCCCGCAGGTCCGTCGTTCGATTATCACCGTCAACCGGTTGCGGTGTCACCATCAAACGGCCCGCTTATGGAACGCGACTGACTTGGGTAGTGCGGCAATGTGAATTGCATTGCTAGTATTGTCGGTCTGTTCTCGGGTTGCCCGTCGATGCGGCAAGATGCATCCGGCTTGCATCGTGCACACGACCTAGATAAAGGCTCGGAAATTACGTGAAATATCGTGATGATATAGATAGCGCACTCCGTGTTTCAGGCAGGAGGGCCGACTACTGCGAAATTAGGTTTGAAGAGACCGATAACACACGACTGACCTATCGAGGCAAGTCTCTCGACACGATTGCGCAAACCAGCGGTCTCGGCGGAAACGTGCGGGCCGTCCGTAACGGCGGGTGGGGGTTCGCGAGCTTCAACAGCCTTGATGATCTCGACTCAAAAGTAGCCGAAGCGGTTGCCCAGGCGGCAGCGGTTGGCGGGGCGAAGACAGAACTTGGCGAGGTGGAGCCGAACGTCGATGTTGTTCCGGCACACATAGTGAACGACCCGGCCGAAATTTCTCTTGACGAAAAGAAACGGCTGATGGACCACTACAACGACCTCGTGTGGTCGGTCGATGGAATCAACAGCGCCGATATCGTTTACGGCGACACTTCCCGCAAGACTTTTTTTGGCAACACCGACGGTTCGTATATCGAGCAACAGCAGGTGCATGTTATTTCGCGCATTTCTGCGCAGGCCCGTGACGGTTCAGACGTGCAGCAGGCAGGATTCAGTCTCGGCTCACAGGGCGATTATGACGTTGTACGCGATCTCGATGACGACGTAGTTGACGCGGCGAAGCGTGCCGTGGGCCTGCTAACAGCGAAATCGATTGACGGCAGCGAACGAACGGTGATCCTCGATCCGGTACTGGCAGGTGTATTTGTTCACGAGGCATTTGGGCACCTGTCTGAAGGTGACAACGTCTACGAGAATGAGAAACTCCGCGAAATCATGTATATAGGCCGCAAATTTGGTGGCAAACACCTGAATTTCACCGATAGCGCTGCGATTCCCGGTTTACGGGGGAGTTTCAAATACGACGAAGAGGGTACACCCGCGACGCGGACTGCACTGGTTCGCGAGGGGGAGCTTGTCGGACGGCTTCATTCACGCGAGACCGCGGCAAAGATGGGGGAGAAGCCAACGGGCAACGCCCGTGCAATTGGATACAACTTCCCACCGATCGTCCGTATGACGAATACGATCATTGAGGCTGGAGAGGCGACACTCGAAGACCTGCTGGAAGGCGTGGACGATGGTGTTTACGTCCGCAACTGGTACGGCGGGATGACCCAGCACGAGATGTTTACGTTTTCGTCGGGCGAGGCATACATGATCCGCAACGGAGAAATACAGGAAGCTATTCGGCCGGTAATGCTGACAGGGAACCTTTTCGAGACGCTCAAGAACCTGGACGGTGTGGGCAACGATCTCGGGATGAACCAGGGTGGCGGTTGCGGCAAGGGTGGTCAAATGCCGCTACCGGTGTCGAACGGAAGTCCGCACATTCGCATTCAAAAATGCCTTATTTCAGGAGCGTGAACGGGCGAATGGTCGATATTATCAAGCAGTTATTTCGAGAGGAAATCGATTGAGCGAATCGTTGCTGGATGCTGCTTCGGCGAAATTCGACCAGGCCGAGGTTTACCGCGTTGAATCGGAGAGCCACCCGGTTTCGTTCGAGGCGAACCGGCTGAAGGAAATAATGCGGCGTGATACTTCTGGCGTTGCGCTGCGGGTGATCGACCAGGGACACATCGGGTTTTCATCTACGACCGATGCGGACCGCGAAGGTGAACTGGTGGACCGGGCAGGATCGGTAGCCCCGTTTGGATCGGAGGCGTCGTTCGATTTTCCCGCTCCCTCGGAGTATCCGGATGTTGATACGTTCGACCCCGCCATCCCGCAGGTTTCGCAGCAGTCGATGATCGACACCGGACAGGGCCTGATCGAGCGGTTGCTGGACGAATGGCCCGAGTTGCTGTGCGATGCCAGCGTCGGGTGGTCTACCGGCCGTGGGCGGATCATGAATTCAGCCGGGGTCGACGCCGAGTATGAGCAGACCAGTTACTACTGCTATATCGGAGCGCAGTTGATTCGCGGCACCGACATGCTGAATGTCTGGGCCGGGTACGGGTCCAGCAGGCTGTTCGGTGAAAGCGATTTGGACCGCCTTCTTCAGACGGTCCGGAGATCGCTTCGGTGGGCCACGAACATGGCGCAGCCAACCTCGAACACCGGTGATCTGCCCGTGATATTCACCCCGCGCGGCGTCAGCGCAACTCTGCTTCACCCGCTGGTTTCGGGGTTCAACGGCAAGAACGTGGCCAACGGTTCCTCGCCACTTGCCGACCGATGGGGTGAGCGGATAGTCGACGAACGGATATCCATTTTCGACGATCCGCTTATACCCGGTGCAAGTGGCAGCCGCCCGTTCGATGACGAGGGCGTGGCGAGCCGCAAGCACGCTCTGATCGATCGCGGTGTTGCGGGTGCGCCTCTACTGGATTTGCAAACGGCGGGTCAGCTCGGAAAGACTTCGACGGGTGCAGCAGGTCGCGGGCTGGCGAGTTCACCTTCACCTGGTACATCGGTGATCGATATTGCTGCGGGCAATACTGACTTTGACGAGATGATCGCAGGTGTGAAGGACGGACTGGTAGTCGAGGCTCTGCTCGGCGCTGGTCAGGGCAACGAACTCGGCGGAGATTTTCGTGCCAACGTATCGCTTGGATACAGGGTTGAGAACGGCGAAATCGTTGGTCGGGTGAAAGATACGATGATCTCGGGCAATGTCTACAAAGTACTTTCGCAGGTAGAGCAGGTGTCCGATTCGGCGGAATGGGTGTTCGGATCGATGCGGTCCCCGGCTCTAAAATGCCTCAGAGTTGAAGTGGCGGCGAAAGACGAATAGGGTCGAATATCGGCCGGGATTCACAGACGGAGCGCAGTAATGGGACTGGATGAGTTTCTCAACGCTCTCCCTGAAGACGATGATGCCCCGCTGAACTACGCGTCGTTACCCGGGCTTTCGGGATTGACGAATCCCGAGGCCGAAGAGTTTGGCCAGCTGTGGTTGGAATGGTCGGACGAGCGCGTGCTTGAACTTGTCAAACGCCTGGTGACGCTGTGTGAAGAACAGCCTGATGTTGAGTTCGAGTCGATCTACAAGCAGGGATTGATCCACGCGAGTGCCCAGGTGCGATTGAGCTCCCTCAGCGGATTGGACATGAGCGACGACAGATCGCTTATAAGGCCGTTTTGCCAGATGATGAGGGGTGATTCATCACCCGTGGTCCGCGCAGCCGCTGCGGAGTCGCTCGCCTTCCTGTCGTCGTTGGCACAGGCAGGCAAGCTCGCACCAAGAGATGAGAAATCAATCTCTGACGAGTTGTTCGGGGTCCTCGAAAACGATGACGAACTGGATGCCGTGAAACTCAAAGCGCTGGAAGCGGTATCGGTATTCGGTGGCGACCGCCTCGCACCTTATGTCGAGGTGGCCTGGTCGTCGGGGGATGTATCAGCCCGACAGAGCAGCATCTACGCGATGGGCCGCACTTCAGATCCCAAATGGGCGGACCGGGTTGTTGAGGACTTGGAACACGACCTGGTTTCGGTCCGGTACGAGGCGACGATGGCGATCGGTGAGTTGGGAGGCGAACCTCATCTGCGTGCGCTCGAGGGGTCGTTAGACGATGAGGACCTTACCGTTCAGCTGGCCGCGATTTCGGCGGTTGAGCGTATCGGCGGAGATGTCGCGAAAAATATGCTGGAGTTGCGACTCATCAGCTCTGAACCGCGGGTTGTAGAACTGGTCCGGCAGGCACTTGAGACGATGAAAGAGGAAGAGGACCTCGACGAGGTCGTGACCCAGGAGATGGCCCGGGCGATGTTCGGGGCTGGCGATACGCTACCGGGTATTGACACGGAAGGGTATGAGCCCGCTGAGATCGAGGGCTGGGCGAACCTCCCCGATCCGAGCGAGGTCGACGATTTCGGAACCGGGATTACTGAAGAAGCCGAAGAGCTTGGGCTGGATCGCGGCGACCCGTTCGATATCGACCTTCCGCCGGAAGATCCGTGGGACCACGAGGAGAACATTTAGTTCGCTCTTTGGGTTTGCTGTCCTTGTTCTGATGCGGTTCGGTAGGGTTGAGGCTAGTTGTTCCACAGGCCGAAATTAGAAACACGGACATACGGTGAACTGATGAATCGCTTATCTTCACTCTCGATAGTTCGCTGGTCGCGGTTTACGAAGAATTCCGGATTCGCCCAGTGTTCGATATCGAAATCTATCTGCAGCCCACTGAGCGGGATGGTTTTGTGATCCAGTTCCAGTTGAATGGCTCCACCGACGGAGCTCAGCGCGAAATCAAACAGGTGCCACTCGCGACCCTCCACCGGGAGTGATCTCTACCAGTAAGTCACGTCGATTATTTTGTGACCTGAGACAGGAACGAAATGCACAGTTCTTCTCGGCCGAGCGTCTGGGCTTCCAGGTAAGCAAGATCGGCACCACGGGACCCGGCCTCAAGCAGCGTTTCGTGAAGTTGGTCGCATGCGGTAGACCTCGTCAGCGGTACTGTTTGTGCGCATGCCGTGATCAGAGCCGACGTGATCAGACACGTCAATATCAGCCTGTTCATCCCGCTCCTGGCTTGACCGCCCGTTCGGCTGTCGAGCCGAGGTCAATTCAACTGGGTATGAACTACGATAATCCCGGTTTCTTGCACCTGTTCCGACGCAGATGGAATCACCCTGGTACCTTCGGGACGGCTTTACCGGCGGGGAGATTTCGTGAGTTGAACTACTGTCAGATTCTGCGGGCTTCACGGAACGCCAGCTGGGCGGCACCGAGCAGGCTCACATCATCGCCGAGCCGGGTGGCTGTCAGCGGGGTGGTGTCTCCATAACCGGGGAGTGCCTTCTCGACCACGGTTTTTTGTAATTTCTCCCAATGGCGTTGCAGCCCCTGGACGACGCCCCCGCCGATAACGAGCGCTTCTGGATTGAAGACGTTTATCAGGGCGGCGAGTCCGATGCTGACGTTGTCGATGGTCAGATCGACCACTTGTTGGGCCACCGGGTCGCCGGAATCTGCGGCATCGAACACCATGCGCGAGGTGATATTTGCCGGATCGCCACCGCAAAGTTCGGCCAGTGGTCCCTTACCTGTGAACATGTCCCTGGCAATGCGGGCGATGGCGGGACCGGACGCATTGCCCTCGAAACAACCGTCGCAGCCGACATTGCAGCCGTAGGCTCCTGTGCGTATCGGCAGGTGACCGACTTCGCCAGCGCCGCCCGATGCCCCGGTGACCATTTCGCTATTGGCAATGATGCCGCCGCCGACCCCCGTGCTTATCGTTACGTAGATCAGATTCTCGGCCCCGACGTGGTCACCAAAACGAGTTTCGGCGAGTGCGGCCAGGGTGGCATCGTGTCCGACCCAAACAGGAACACCCATGGATTCGGAAAGCGAGGGCTTCATCGTTTTGCCGTTCCAACCGGGCAGGTTCGGCGGATGGTTGTAGGTCCCGGTTTCAGGCCGTATCGGACCCGCGGTCGAAACGCCAACGCCGGCGATCACGGCTCCGCTCGGTGCGGTTGCACGGGCGGCTTTCAGTAACCGTGCCAGGCGTTCGCTCGCGTCGTCGATGCCCCGCTCGGGCAGCGTGTCGATCGACCCGCGCCCGGTTATTCGGCCTTCGGAATCGACCAGGGCAGCGCGTATGTTGGTGCCGCCGATATCGCCAGCAAGTGCGTACTGGTTTTTAGAAGTTGCCACGTTCGAAATGGTAGCACTGGAGGGTCGGGAGCTTGCACGATTACAGGCTTGTTGTAACTGTGGCTCGCGTCCATGATTAAAAAATGCCTGAGATTGAACACAATATTGATCTATCGTCGATACCGCACCGGCCAGGTCAATCGATTGACCTTGAAGCCAAGCGCCAACGTGCCTGGGCGCGCCTTTCCGATGAAGAAAAAGAGTGGGTGCTGACGGCCTGGGACCTGACAGGAATGATTCCTTCAGCCCCTGCGTTTCGTGAGATGCCCGATGCCGCAAATCGAGTGCTCTACGTGCTGGTTGGAACCGAGGAGAGCCTCACACCGGGTGAACTCAGTTACCTGATGATCGCACGCTGGTTTCGCAATATCGACCCGGCGACGGCGAGGGCGAAGATGGCCGCGCTGGTAAGGCAGGGACTGGCGCGAATTACAGGTGTCGGGCGCACGATGGCGACGGAGCCGGGGCTTGAAAAGCTTGAAGAGATGGCGAGGCCGCCGCGGCGCGGTCGGGACGATGATTCATCGTACGGACGCGATCGCGATTCAAGGGATAGTCGCGGACCTTCACGTACAACCGGCCGCGACGATCATGGGGCCCCGAGCGGACCGAGACGAAGAGACCGGTAGCCGCGGCTTTAGATCGGACTCGTGGTCAGCTCAGCCCAAGCAGTCGCTTTGTGTTGCCGCCCATGATGAGAGCAAGCTCCTGTTTCGAGAGAAAATCGCAGTATTTCACGATGAAGTCGATGTTCTGCTGGTAAGTCCAGTGGCGCATGACGATCGGCATGTCCGTTCCCCACATCAGTCGATCTGCACCGATATTTCGTACAAGGTCGCGAAGCAATGGCTGCGCCTGGGGCAACGGGTAGTCGAACTTATCGCCAAGGCCAATCGGCAGCAGGATCTGTAACGAAAGGTTGGGGTTTTCGAACGGTCGCCACAGCTCATCCGGTAGCTGGAATCCGTCCTTATCAGCAAACAGTGTCCACAGAAAACCGTGAGTCATCACCACCGGTGTTTCCGGATACTGCTCCATCCATGTTGTAAGTCGTTGTAGCTCGAGAAGGTAATGGTCAAGCAACGGCTCGCGTTTTGGCTCGTTGATACTCAGCGAGAAGAAAACTGGCACTCCGAGACTGGCGAACCGGTCCCAGAACGGGGTGAAGCCATCACTGCTCCAGTCGGGGTTTTTGCCGTACAAATGCAACTGCGACGTCAGGAATTGCAGACCCGACAGGCCCCTGTCGCGTACAGCTCCCTCCACCATGCTGGCAGCCGCGTCGGGTTCATCCTCGACCGTCCATTCAGGCACGTGAGCGAGGCCGAAAATTCGATCCGGGAATTTCTGCACGCAATCGGCGATGAAATCGTTGCCAATGCCCAGATAGGGATTGCGATGGAGCAGAGTGCCGGTGACGTTCGCATAGTCCATTTCGGCGATCAGGTTTTCCGGCGGATACCCCATATCTGTGATGGACGGCGGGAAGTACTGCTTCACGTAGTCTTCGCCATCGACGGTCCATTCGTAGCGACCGTGGGTCGTGGGCCGAAAGTTCACGTCGCGTATCGCATCGTCGTCGGGCCACCTAGAATCGTCCATCAACGTGCTGGTGCTGCCGGGCGAATGGTCGCGTATAAGCCACGGCTGCACATGATGATTCGCCATCGATTTCTGCACGTGGATGTGCTTGACCTCGGGCGTCGGGAATCCCATCAACCCTCGGACATCTGGGAAGCAATAGGCGTGACCGTCGAAGATGGTTGGATACTCTGTCATGGATTCGGACCGCTCTTTTTTGTCTGGTGCAACCCCGGAATTTTCGCTGCTACATGAACCGTCCTCGACCGGCGAGCTCGACTACGGTTTCCAGCAAACCGTTGCGAACGCAATAGTAGTAGTCGTGCTGGTTGATGGTGGTATCGGAGTGCGTTGGAAGCAAGGAGATTTTGTCGCCGGGCTGCAGTTCGTCGGCAGGTCCCTGCGTTTCCATTACGCAGTGCTCTTCCGACAGGCTCCTGACGATTGCGCCTTCGATAGAGACTACCCCCGGTAGGCCCTGATCCGTAGAAATGGCCTTAAGTCCCGGGTCGGCGATGGTCCGCCCTGGAGCCGGTTTGCTGGTAACGGTTCCCTGGACCGTCAGTGCCGATCGGAACGGGTGGGGATGATCCCCGAACACTTCGAGATACTTGGAGTCCATGAACAGGTAACTGCCGCACTGTAATTCGGTTACCCGGTCTACCTTGCCGGTGATGTCGTAGGTACCGGTGCCGCCTGCACTTATTATCTTGACTTCGAGCCCGGCACCCTCGATATCGTCCGCTGCCGCCAAAAGATTGTTGATCGATTCCATCGCCTGTTGTTTTCGCAGGTCGAAGTCCTCGGTGTAAACGGCACTACCCTCGTAACCCATCACTCCGTCGAACCGCAGGCCGGGTGCGTTTTCCACTGTCCTTGCAAGCGCGACTGCTGCCTCGCCGGGCTTCACACCAGCGCGATTCATCCCGCATTCAACTTCCAGGATGACACCCAGTTCTATACCGAACATTTGTGCCGCCATAGACAGATCGTCTACGTTATCGTGGTTATCGACCGCAACTGTCACATGGGCTCGTGAGGCTACCCCGAACAGCCGGCGAATCTTTGTCGAGCTGACGATCTGGTTGGTAACGAGGATTTCGCGCACACCGCCCTCGGCCAGGATTTCGGCCTCGCCCACCTTTGCAGCACATACTCCGATGGCCCCGGCCTCTATCTGTTTGAGCGCCCAGAAAGGGCTCTTGCCGGTCTTCATGTGCGGGCGCATGCTTACGCCGTTCTCGCTGGCGAACGAGGCCATGGCCTTGATGTTGGCTTCGGCGATATCGAGGTCGACGATGATTGCAGGCGTGTCGATTTCCTCGACAGGCGTACCCGGTAGTGGCAGATAGTCCATTTCCTGTTTTGTTCCTTTGGTGGCTTCCGCCGAAGGTGGTTATTTGTCTTCAATCAAGACGGTAGACCGCGCGCGCGTTGCGACCAAGGATCCACTCTTTGTCCTGGCTCGTGAAAAATGGGATCAGGTCCTTCATTACGAGCAGCTCGTAATCATTTGCGTAGATCAACTTTCGCGGGCCGAAGGAATCGTACGCCCTCTCCAGGTACGGCCACATGTCCCGATACGGCAGTTTCTGGCCAGAGGGGTTATGCAGCGACGTCCTGAGGTACACGTTGGGGTGGCGATGCAGGTCCAATAGCGGTTGGAAGCCTTCCGAGTCCGGGCGTGTGATGTCGATCATGGCATAGTGGTCGACGATGATGTTCACGCCGGGATAACGGGCCGCCATGTCGCCGATCTGGTTCACCTGGTGTGGGGCAGCAAAGATGTTGAACGCAGCGGTCAGTTCCTCCGCTTTTTGCCACAGAGGATATGACACGGGGTCGTTCAGCCACTCCACATCGGGGTCGTAGATCGGGCTCAGCCGCAGGCCCGCGAGCCCGTCTTCACGCATCAGGTGCTCGAGCCTCGCCGGGTTTGCAGGATCGTCTGGAGAGTGCAGACGGTAGCCGACGAGCAGGCCCACTCCCGTGAACCGGTCCGGGTAAGCGTTTACGCAGTGTGCCGTGTAACTGTTGTCGCGACCGTAGTAGCAGACGTGGCTGATGACGGTCTGGTCGATGCCGAAGGTGGCCATGCGGGCGATCAGGTGTTCGGCAGACTCGTCGATCGTCGGCATGTTTTCCGGGCAGGTGGCGATGCCGGGGTCAAGCGGGAATCGGGGGTTGTTGACCACCCAGGCGTGTGCGGCTCCGTCGATGATTGGCGTTTGTGAGTCAGCTGTTGTGGTCATTTTTTTACAGCGTTAGCGATAGTCCTCGGCGTTGTCGAGGGGCGCGTAGCCGATGACTTTCTTGGCGTAGTCGTTGTCCCAGAACCGCCAGGTGTTGTCTGATACCCCGTAGAAGATTTCAAAGCCGAGCGGCTGTGTCAGGCACTGGCTTACGAGTTGAGCCATGTCACGATGACTGAGCCAGGTCGCAAGTGATCGCACCGATTCGACGGGGCTGTTTTGCGCGTTTACAGTGCCGATCCGCAGGCAGGCTACTTCGAGCCCGAAGTGCTCGTGGTAGTAGCGACCGGTTGCCTCGCCAAACGCCTTGCTGACACCGTAGTCGGAATCGGGTCGGATGGGAACAGTGTTGTCGATGCGCTTGAACCCACCGGGGGTAAGTTCTTCATAATCGCCGACCCTTATGCGGCTGTAGGGCTCGTCCATCTCGAAGTTTCCTACGGCGTGGTTTGAGCTGGCAAAAACCACCCTTTTTACGCCATTCTGTTTGGCCGCTTCGTAAACGTTGTGGGTTGTGGAAATATTGTTCTTCAGAACGTCGGGCCACGGAGTTTCCACCGGAGCGTTTGCCGCGAGGTGAACGACCGCGTCGATTCCGGCAAAGGCGGGCGAAATTGCATCGAGGTCCGAACCATCCATGATCAGAGTAGGGACTTCGGGCGAGTTTTCGGATTTGCGGACATCCAACCCTGAAAAATCGAATGAATCGCCAAGTGAGCGAATCAGCATCGAGCCGATGAGACCTGAGGAGCCGGTTACGAGAACTTTCATGGGTAGAGCTTCTTACTTGTTTTAGGGTGCTTGCCCGGGCATTTCGATGCTGCGGATGATACCCGTCGTGCGCGCCGGATGTGCCTCAAATGCCGGTGGGGCGAGTTTTACTGTCGTTACCGGCGCAATGATCTGCACCCCCCGGG
>Ga0207966_1000777_pt1 | contig 17932 bp, 15 predicted proteins | sample Knorr_S23_td_NAD_FD_185611 | JGI IMG/M metagenome (GOLD analysis project Ga0207966, IMG submission 185611) | Marine microbial communities from Southern Atlantic Ocean transect - Knorr_S23_td_NADW_ad_2500m_LV_B (SPAdes) (version 2) | ecosystem: Environmental > Aquatic > Marine > Oceanic | place...
CGACCATCTCGAACCGCGAGCAAGGAGAACCAGATGGCCGACGATACAAGCCCCAAGGTCCTGACCGAAAGGATAGACCGTACATGGCTCATCACCATAAACCGCCCCGAACAGATGAACTGTGTCGATGGCGATACGGCGGCGGCCTTGGAGTCGGCCTGGCTCCGCTTTCGTGACGACGATGAACTCTATGTGGCCATCCTCACGGGAACCGGCGATGTCTCGTTCTGCTCGGGGGCAGACCTCAAGGCCACCGACACACTCGGACCGGCCCCCGATGCCTCGCTGTCAGTGCGGCGCCGTTTCATAACCGACGGCAGTGGCTACATGGGTTACACCCGGGCAACCGACATCTATAAACCGATTATCTGCGCCGTCAACGGCTACGCCTTCGCCGGCGGTCTCGAATTGGCCTGCCTGGGCGACCTTCGTATCGCTTCTAACAACGCCGAGTTCTGGGTGGCCTGCCGGCGTTGGTCACCGGCCTCAACGCCTTTCGAGAAGACTAATTTTCGCTCGGCAATCCCAGGCGCTTTTGAATAATTAAGAGGATTCCGCATGCTGTGGGAAAGAATCCTGACGGGTTTAACAGGCTCTTCCCTTATCGTGCCTGGCGCAGTAATTTTGGTCAAATCTGAAAAAGCTCATAGCTTCTTCATCATGCTGGACGCTACGCAGAAAAATTTCAAAAGGATCCCGTTCATATTGGTATTTAGCTGCGTTGTTGGAGGCATTTCCCTACTCACACGAGGCGCACTGTACACGACGTAGGGGAGCATCTTCTTCGGATTTTCAGCGTTGACGAGTCTTTCCTGGAGTATCTGCGGTTTGCGAATGCGCCGGCCCTAGATCGCACGACTGACGCCGAGTATCGGGACATGGGTCTCCCTTACCTGATGGCGATGTTAATGTTGTTCATAAGCGTGGCGTTCGTCTTCATGTGGGGAGGAGCCGAGTGATCAAATAAATGGTTACGCGATCCGTGATGTAACTCTCAACTGAACGCGATGTTTATGAGGACGCAACTCACATGCAAACGGAGCGACCTATCCTGACATGGTGGAATTGGCTGCGCTCAATTATAGGTTTCCCTGCTAGAGAATCACCTTGTCGGTCCGCAGCTCGTCAATCTCAGCCTGAGATAGTTCGCCAAGAGTTGAGAATATCTCATCGGAGTGTTCGCCATACAGCGGAGCGCGGGTGACTTCCACAGGCGATTCAGATAGACGCACCGGGCACCCGATCATCGGATAAGTGTCCCTAGTCGGGTGCTCGACCTCGGTGATCATTCCGCGCTCCCTGAGATGTGCGTCGTCGATGACCTCTGAAGTGTCGTAGACCGCCCCACACGGAACGCCGGCACCTGCGAAGGCAGCCATAACGTCGCGTTTGTCTTTGCTGGCGCACCACTCCTCGATAATCGTTCCGAGAGCATCAGCATTGGACGCTCTCGCTTCGACGCTGGCAAACCGTTCGTCTTTTATCAAGTCTTCGCGTCCCATGCCTTTCATCGCCAGAGGGAACATGCCGGGATTGTCTGGTGGCAGCATCAAGTAGACATAGTCGTTTGGGCCGCCTGGGGCGCAAGAAAATAGTCCGCCTACCGAGCCTGGTCTGCGTCCTTCGTAACTGGTCTGTCGTGGCTCTGCGGTGCCGTCAGTTAGCGTTCCTGTGAACCTGACGCGTGTCAGATTCAGGACTGCCTCCTGCATCGCCACCTCCACAAGTTGACCCTCTCCGGTCAGGTTGCGCTGCACAAGCGCCGCCAGAATGCCGATGACCGTGTGCATTCCGGTGCCGGAGTCTCCAACGTTGGCGCCCAGCATCGCGGGAGGCCGGTCGTCGAATCCTGTGCAACTCAGGGCGCCGCTGGTCGCCTGAGCCACGGGCTCGAAGCACTTGTAATCAGAGTATGGGCCGTATGAGCCAAATCCCTTGACCGCAGCGTAGATTAGCTTAGGGTTAATCTTCTTCAGGTCCTCGTACCCAAGACCCAATCTGTCCATCGCGCCGGGACCGCGATTTTCGGCCATGATGTCTGCGCTCTTGATGAGCGTCTTGAATAGCTCTTTGCCGCGAGGGTCACGAAGGTTAAGCGTCGTGCTTTTCTTGTTATTGTTCAACAGCAGGAAGAAGTAGCTATCCAGATCAGGATCATCACGCCTCAGCCACCTCGCTCGGTCTCCCATGCCGTCGGCCATCTCGATCTTGATAACCTCAGCGCCTAGCCATGCAAGCATCTGAGTGCAGGACGGGCCCGCCTGATCGTGAGTCATATCGATTACCCGAATACCTTCAAGTGCCTTGCCCATGATTTATCTCCCTTTAGAACTTTTCTTCACGCTGTATTATTCGAACTCCACCCTAGAATCCGATAGCAAACCCATCGCGGCGAGGGTCTGCGCCGCCCTGAAACACTCCTGCCTCTGAGTCAACCTGAATGCCCTGAGCGCCTCCGACAGACATGGACCAAGGTTCCACAACGCTTACATCGTGTCCCAGATCCTCCAGAGCGCGTCGAAGGTGAGCAGGAAACCGCTCCTCCATATCGACGTGTCTTCCCGTGTATACCCTAAGCCTCGGAGCTTCGATGGCCTCTTGCACGTTCATGCCAAAATCCAAGAAATTCATGAGAAATTGGGGCGTCGTCTGGAGAATGCCCCAACTTCCCGGAGTTCCGAGGCTAACGTGGAATTTGCCGTTTTTGAAAGTGTGCGTTGGCGCAACGACGAAATCCACCTCACGCCCGGGGCCAATGCGATTGGAACTACCCTCTTCAAGATCGAACCAATAAGCCATGTTGTTCAGGAAAATACCAGTGTCACCTGCCGCCACACCTGAACCAAAAGCGCCTCCTAAAGTCTGGGTTACCGACACCACGTTGCCGTCGCTGTCGGCTGTTGCAAAGTGAGTGGTCATCCCACCATCGAATTCCAGAGGATTTCCGGTTATCAGAGACTCAGGGGCAACTTTGTTCGAGAAATGTTCCCCTGAAACGTAGGCCGCACGGCTCTCATCAATCTGCGCCCGCCGGTCCGCGGCGTATCCGTCGGACAGCAGGCCAGAGATCGGCGCCTTGATTTTGACAGGGTGGCCCGCATACTGAATTCGATCTGTTACTGCAAGTTTCACCGCTTCGATGAATCGATGGACCGTTGAAGGGTGCTGGAAAATCAGGTCGTCGCAGTCGAAACCCTCCATGATTTTCAATGTTTGAAGAATCTGGAATCCGCTGGAATTTGGCGGGTTCGTGAAGATATCGTAGCCACGGTAGTTAATGCTGATCGGGTCTTGCCAACGCGCTATGTAGGTCGCGAGGTCTTCCTCACTGAACAGACCGCCCAGGGCTTGGTTGCTCTTAACGATACTTCGAGCTAGATCGCCCCGGTAATATTCTTCCAGTCCGCCCTTAACAATACTCCGGAACGATTCGGCCAATTGGGGCATCTTGAGCCGGGTTCCCGGCATCGGAGCGTGCCCTAGATCGTCTAGAATAATCTTGCCGGAAGGATACGGAGCGAGGCGCTCTGCGTTTGCCGACATCTGGCGACTATTCAGATTTGTAACTGGCACGCCTTCGTCCGCGTATCCGATGGCGGGAGCGAAAACCTGTTCACGTTCCAGCTTACCGTACGTCTCGTGCAGCGTGAGCCATCCGGCGACGTTTCCAGGAATCATGGCCGATAACGCTCCCCGCTCTTTGTCAGCGGCGGTTATCTTCTCAGGGTCGGCGGCCATCGGGGCGCGACCCGAAAAATTAAGCGCTCGCACCCGGTTTTCTGCGGCTACGTAAACAAGAGCGATCCCAATGCCCCCTGCTCCCGACATGTAGGGCTCAGCGACGTTCAGAGTGGCTGCGGTCGCGACGGCGGCGTCGAAAGCGTTGCCGCCCGCCATCAGCATTTGCACGCCGCTCTGCGACGCCAACGGATGCGCCGAAGCCACCATCCCGTTGACTCCCATCGCCACAGGGCGATTTGATGCCGGAAATATCGACGCGCTGGGCATGGAACCAACTCCTGAATAATGTTTCACTATTTGCTGGAACACTAGGCTTCAACGGATGGATTGTCAAGACGCCCTTAGACGCCGCCTTGTGTCCAAATAGACGATTTCGATTTGATCGTGCTTGAGCGAAACATTAGGTTTTTCAACCACAGTCCAGTAAAATGGCCTACATCGCTTTATTTCAACCAGGCAAGGAATACATGACATCTACCGCAAATAAGGCCCCATACGACATCATCGATCGCACATCTGAGATCGAACGAATTCTCGAACAGCGTGTGATGGTGCTTGATGGCGCATGGGGATCGATGCTTCAGTCCTACAATCTCTCAGAGGCCGAGTTTCGAGGCGACAGGTTTGCTGACCATGCCTTGGATGTTCAGGGCTGTATCGACCTGTTGGTTTTAACCCAACCCGACATCGTCGAAGATGTCCAGCGGCAGTACCTTGATGCTGGCGCGGACATCCTGGAGACCAACACGTTTACTGCCAATCAGTACGGGTTGGCGGAATACGATCTCCAGGAACATGTCTATGAGATTAATCGGGAAGCCGCGACGATAGCGCGCCGAATTGCTGACGAATACACGGATGGGAATCCCGGCAAGCCCCGTTTCGTAGCCGGCGTGCTTGGACCCTTGAACAAGATGCTCTCGCTCTCTCCCGATGTAGGAGACCCAGGTTATCGCGAGGTGACTTTCGACGAAGTTGTCGCCGCTTACACCGAATGCGCCCGTGCGCTCCTCGATGGAGGCGCGCAGATCCTGCTCGTCGAAACCATTTACGACACGTTAAACGGCAAGGCAGCCCTATACGCAATCGAGAAGCTGTTCGAGGAAATGCAGGTTAGAGTCCCTGTGATGGCGTCCTTTACCGTCGTGGACATGAGCGGGCGAAACCTCTCAGGCCAAACTCCAGAGGCGTTCTATGCCTCAGCAACACATGCCCCGCTGTTGAGCGTGGGAATCAACTGTTCGCTGGGCAGCGACGAAATGCGGACGTTCCTGGCTGGATTGGCCAGTGTGTCATCGCACTTCGTGTCCGTCCACCCCAACGCGGGACTGCCAAACGAATTCGGCGAGTATGATGAGACATCAGAGCACATGTCTGCGAACCTCAAGGAGTTTGTCGAGAGCGGATACGCCAATATCGTTGGTAGCTGCTGCGGATCGACGCCCGAACACACAAAAGCCATCGTCGATGCCGTCGGGGGCCTAAATCCAAGACAGCGGCCCGAAGGGAACTCGAACACGATCCTCAGCGGTCTGGAACTTATGGAAATCCGACCTGATTCCAACTTCATAAATATCGGCGAACGGGCCAACATCACAGGCTCTGCTCGGTTCCGGCGTCTGATCAAGACCGGCAAGTACGAGGAAGCGCTAGCCGTTTCGCGCCTGCAGGTCGAGGACGGCGCGCAAATACTCGACATCAACATGGACGAGGGTATGTTGGACTCCGAGGAGGCCATAACGCGCTACCTGAAGCTCGTGGCATCGGAGCCGGATATCAGCCTCGTGCCGATCATGGTGGATAGCTCGAAATTCAGCGTAATTGAAGCTGGTTTGAAATGCCTTCAAGGCAAGGGCATCGTCAACTCAATTTCTCTCAAGGAGGGCGAAGAACCTTTCCGACAACAGGCTAAAACAATACGCCGATACGGCGCCGCAGTGGTCGTGATGGCTTTCGACGAAGAAGGCCAGGCCGACACTGTTGAACGAAAGATCGCCATCTGCCAGCGATCGTACCGCATTTTGGTGGACGAGATCGGTTTCCCACCCCAAGACATCATCTTCGATCCCAACATATTCGCCATCGCGACAGGTATCGAAGAGCATAACAACTACGCGGTCGACTTCATCGAGGCCGCCAAGATATTGAAAGTCCAGTTCCCGAAATCTCACATTAGCGGTGGTGTCAGCAACGTGTCATTCTCCTTCCGCGGAAACGACGCGGTGCGAGAAGCCATCCACTCGGTGTTCCTATATCACGCAGTGCGGGCAGGCATGGACATGGGCATCGTGAACGCCGGTCAACTGGGAGTCTACGCTGATATCGATCCGGCTCTCCGAGATGCAGTAGAAGACGTGGTGTTGAACAACGACGCCAATGCTACCGACCAACTTCTCGCGCTGGCAGATACCGTAAGAGGGGTGTCAAAAGAGCGCATAGTGGACGACGAGTGGCGAAAACTGCCAGTCAACGAGCGCCTTTCCCACGCGCTGGTGCAGGGTATCGACGAGTTCGTTGTTGAAGATGTCGAGGAAGCCCGCCAGCTTGCACACCGCCCCATTCACGTCATCGAAGGCCCCCTCATGGATGGAATGAACGTAGTTGGTGACCTGTTTGGTGCGGGTCAAATGTTCCTTCCGCAGGTCGTAAAGAGCGCCCGCGTCATGAAGAAGGCTGTCGCCCATCTGGTGCCATTCATAGAGCAGGAACAGCTTGAAAGCGGATCCATCAAGACCAATGGCAAGATTGTGATGGCCACGGTGAAGGGCGACGTTCACGACATCGGCAAGAACATTGTCGGCGTGGTGCTGGGATGCAACAACTACGAGGTAATCGACCTAGGCGTGATGGTGCCCTTCCAGAAGATTCTCGATGCCGCGAGAGAGCATCAGGTTGACGCCATTGGATTGAGCGGTCTGATAACGCCGTCGCTTGATGAAATGGTCACCGTGGCACGCGAGATGGAACGGCAGGAGTTCGACATTCCATTGCTGATCGGCGGCGCGACAACCTCTGTCGCCCATACCGCGGTTCGGATCGACCCTCAGTTCAACAAGGGTGTGATTCACGTAAAAGACGCCTCACGAGCCGTCACAGTTATCAGCGACCTGCTGAACGATGAAACTTCACAGGGACTCATCGAAGGCACGAAAAATCGTTACGCCCGAGTGCGAAAATCCAGGGCTGCTCGAGACGCCACCGAACGTCTTCTGACGATTGAACAGGCGCGTGCGCGCAGAGAAACATTCGAATGGGGAAACTCGGTCGCTCCAGCCCCTCGATTCACTGGCGTTCGGATTTTCGACAACTACCCTCTGGACGACCTGGTGGACCGCATCGACTGGACTCCGTTCTTCATAACATGGGAACTAAGGGGCACGTATCCGAACATTCTGACCGACCCAAAATACGGCACAGCGGCGTCTAATTTGTTCCGCGACGCTCAAACGATGCTAGATCGTATCGTAGAGAAGAAACTGTTCACCGCCAAGGCCATACTCGGGTTCTATCCCGCAAACGCCGTAGGGGACGACGTCGAGCTTTACGCGGACGATGATCGGACCACTGTGCTGGCCAAATTCCACTTTCTTCGCCAACAGAATGACAAATCGAAACTTAGGCCTAATCTGCCAAGGCAGAATTTCTGTCTCGCAGATTTCGTGGCGCCAAAAAATTCGGGCGTAAACGACTATATTGGGGGGTTCGTCGTCACCGCAGGCTTCGGCGTTGACCAGTTAGCTGGCTCGCTGGAAGAGGCTCACGACGACTACGGTGCGATCATGGCGAAAGCCCTCGGGGATCGTCTCGCCGAGGCATTCGCCGAGCGGTTGCACGAGCGCGTGAGGCTCGAGTTCTGGGGATACAGGGCCGACGAGTCCCTGACCGACGAGGACTTCATCAAAGAGCGCTACCAGGGAATCAGGCCCGCTCCGGGTTATCCTGCTAGTCCTGACCACACTGAAAAGACCACGCTTTGGAATCTTTTGGATGTAGAGGAACATACCGGTGTCAAGCTCACCGAGAGCATGGCTATGTGGCCCGCCGCCTCGGTAAGCGGACTGTACTTCGCGCACCCAGAGTCTCACTACTTCGGCGTAGGCAAACTCAACCACGACCAGGTCAAAGATTATGCCGAACGAAAAGGCTTGACTCTTGAGGATACCGAACGCTGGCTGTCACCAAATTTGGCCTATGATCGAGACTAATTGTTGCTGATCCGACGGTGGATGCGACTAGAACTTCGACCCGTTACAATGATGCCATGCTCGACTGACCTGGCGGCGGCATTATTCATTCGCTGAGGTGTTTACCCGTGGCTCAACAACCGATACAAACTTCCAACATAGAAATCGCGATCAACGGTCACAGCGTTCCCGCATACCAGTGCCTGCCAGTAGGAGACGGCCCTTTCCCCGGGGTTATAGTAATTCAGGAATGGTGGGGGCTGGAACCCCACATCAAAGACATCACTGAACGTTATGCCAGGGAAGGCTATGCCGCCGTGGCGCCTGACCTTTACCACGGCGAAGTCACATCAGAACCTGACGAAGCCAGAAAGCTGGTCATGGCCCTTGATCGCCCTCGCGCCGTCAGCGAGGTGGTGGGCACGGTAGGCTACATCAAGAGCCAGGGATTCTCGAATGGCAAAGTCGGGACCGTAGGATACTGCATGGGCGGAGGATTATCGATCGCGACAGCCTGCAACACCGAAGATCTGGATGCCGCGATCATCTACTACGGCAGCAATCCAGACGCGGACCAACTCGCTAACGTCACCTGCCCAGTCCTAGGATTGTACGGAGGCGACGACGACGGTATTCCGATTTCGACGGTCGTTGACCTCAGCGTGGCGTTGGAGAAGAACGGCACGCCTTACGAGGTGCATATTTACGGAGCCGCGCCCCACGCATTCTTCAACGACACCCGCGAGAGTTACCGGGCTGAGGCTTCGGCGCATTCCTGGACATCCACGTTAGAGTTCTTCTCAAAAAATCTCTCCTAAAAAGCAAACGGTCTAACCTCAGAATAGAATCCAGCACAGTTGCATAACAACTGTGCCTCGCCATCGCTTGTTGCTATCCTGAACACCTAACGTCAGGTTGCCGCGTCGGGATATTGTCGACGCAATAGAACATTCGCTGCCCTCGCTGGAGGATGGCAAACATGGAACAGGATCGACGATTTTCGATTCCTGAATCGAAAGCGGCGCGTCTTGGAATTACAATTGCGGGTTTCGCCAGTTTGTTATTGAGCGCTCTGATCACAGTGGGTTTAGTGAAGGGACCAGATACCGGAGATTCTTTCGTGCCCACGATCACAGGCCAATACTTGAGTTAGCGGGGCGACAGACCGCTCACGAGTCTCGACTTCATCCAATCAACTCCTGCGTATAAGCAAGCGGAAAGTCAAAGCAATGACTATCCGAAAAGCACCGATGGCTTCTTTCTGCCTCAGAAACTCGGACGCTGAGTGTCTATTTTGGGCTGGAAGCAACCGTTCAGCTAACTTCGGAATATTTGAACAAAATAAAGGGCGCGCCTGTTATTCGCAGGCGCGCCCTAATTCCTTGGTCGATAGAATCTTTTATTGTCCGCCGATAGCGCCTCGGATGTACGCCACAATCGCCCACCGTTCTTCTTCTGAGAGCAAGCGACGGAATTCCGGCATCGGCGATTGGGATTCCCCTCCCTGCAACACGGAGTTGCAGAAGTACCTGCCACCGCAGGAGATGAGTCCGAACAACTCGCCATCGGTCGAGTTTTTCGTCAGATCAAGCCTGAGGTTCGCAGGCACAGGGCCGTTGGTAACCATATAAGCTGCCGCAGGTCCAGTTCCGTCCAAGTTTTGGCCATGGCAAACCTGGCAGTTTACCGTGAACAACTTCTGACCCGACACGACGTCACTGCTGGTTCTCACAAGGTTTTTGTATTCATCTATCGACGCGTACACTACCTCTGCGCCCGTTATGGGAACAGAACCGTCGGGAGGAAGCAGCCTCGGCGATTCTTGTGTTCGGTAAGAAGGCTGATAGTGCATCTCGGTGAACACTTGAACCCGGTTGCTTCCGGTTTCAGGGAACGCCGGCAGTTTGAAATTGATTGCGCCGCCGATGTTCGCGTCACCAGTGTTACTATCATAACAACCCAGAGCGAACATTATCGCCATCAGGCCAACCGCCAAAGGCAGCCATCGACGATTTAGCAGTCGCGCGCGTTTGATTTGCGAGAGGGACATAACTCTAGTTGTTCTCCCAGCCGCGTTTGACTTCTTCGGCTCCCGATGCGTTCAACACCTCTTCAGCGGTTCCGACTCGCTCCTCGGAGGTGGTGACAGTGACGCCGATATACCCTTCGGTAATTCGTTCGTCGTAAGCGCCCATGAATAGTCGGGGCAGCCTGGATTCTATGAGGATTCCGATCACCGTGAAGATGATGGCTCCCAACATTGTGCCTTCGTACATGATGATGGTCATGGGCGGTATAGATAGCACGGGTTTTCCGCCAGTCACCAATGGGTATGCCAGTTGAGTACCTGAAGTGAGAACCAACCCAACAATGAATCCGCAAGCGGCTCCGATGAGAGGCCACCTGTAGAGAGTATGTTTCGGCTCTTCTTCGCCGAACGTCCCTTCGGGATAGGGAGTTCCGGTAAGCACTTCGTACTCGCCCTGGTCATATCCCGCCTCGCGCAACGCGTCAAGCGCGCTGGCCGCTGCTTCTTCATCGGTGTACAGACCGATAACGCTTCTTTTTGCAAACATAAAGGTGTTCCTTACTCGCGAATTGTTGCGGGCACGATGCGCCTGCCGATTTTGATTTCATCTCTCACCACCATGCCCTCTTTGATGTCAAAGATCGGTATCAGTGGGAAGAATTTCGAAAATAGCAACATGCCCAGTGCGACAAACGCGAACGTTTCCGCAACTATTAATATTTCGATGATGCTCGGATGGTATGTCCCCCAATCGAATGTGAACGGCTGACGGCGCACAAGACCTGGAATAATTATCAAGAACCGCTCAAGCCACATGCCAACGTTAACTAACACGGTTGTGAAGAACATCCAGAAGGCGCTGCGTCTTACGCTCTTGAACATCCACATAGGCACCGGGATAAAGAACGCGGTGGCGAGGAAGATCAAGAACAGCATGCCATAGGGCCACTGGAAAACCTGGAGCTCTCTCAGACTTATTTCCACTCCTTCCAGTGTGTAGAGGGCGAAAACCCACTCAAGAAAGAAGAAGAAGAACCAGGTGGTGGCAACAACAATCAACAGTCGACCAATTGCGTCGAAATGATCCGGGCGCAAGTATTTGTCGAGGCCCCAGAGCCAGACTGACAACGCCATGAGCATCGCCACCGCTGAGACGCCTGAGTGAATCGCGCCAATAATGAAGTATGGAGCGAAGATGGTCGAATGCCACCCCTCGACGCCGATCAGCACAGCAAAGTCCCATGACACGATGGAGTGGACAGAGACGAACACTGGCAGCACCAACGCCGACAGCAGAATGCCTGCTACTGCTTGCAGTTTCCATTGGCGTGGCGTGCCTCTCCAACCAAGGCACAACGTCCCGTATATCTTCTTGACCAGTGGGTTGACTGCCCTGTCTCTGACTACCGCAAGGTCGGGTATCAGAGCGATGAACACAAACAGCGAACTTGCGATCAGGTAAGTGCCCACCGCGCTGGGGTCCCAGACGAAAGGCGATCGCACGTTGGGCCATACTCCCCGAGCGAAGTCGTATGGGAACACCCACATTTCACGCCAGGGCCTTCCGACGTGGAATAGCGGTGTATGCAGTGCGGCCATCAACGAGAACACCGTCATGACCTCGGCGGCCCTAGTCACGGGCCTACGCCACTCGGCCTGAGTTAACCTCAATATCGCCGATATCATGATTCCTGCGTGGCTGATGCCAATCCAGAAAACGAAATTAACGATGAAAAAGCCCCACATCACTGGCCTGTTGAGACCGGTGACTCCAAGACCTTTGTTCATCATGTACCCAAAGGATCCCAGGCCAGCGAACACGACCAGCGTCAGAAATAACACTGCTGGCAGCCACCACTTGGGCATGCCGAGCACACCGGCCAGCAGGTCGTCGTTGATCTGTTTCTGATCTAGCTGTATGTGATCCTGCATCTTGGCTTTCTTATAGTCCTAATTGTTGAATTGGGAAAATCATTGTGTGTGAATCGTGCGGGTGATTCAATTAATCGGGCTTGCCCAACACCTTGACCACGGTCCTGTGGAAGGTCTTATGGATTTCGTAGAGCTTTAATTCTCTCTGTTCCCAAATGTTGACGATTGGTATCAGACGAGTGGCCATAAGAAATATGAACACCATCCCGCCCAGCGCTCCAAGCATTATGAAAATGTCGGCGAGAGACGGATAAATAGTTTCCGGTATTTCCACTACGACGTGCTTGTTAATCGCTGGGTTTCCAATACCATCGATCGAGTACGCTGAGACGTACAGGCGTATCCTGTCGAGGAACGTCCCTATTAACACGCTTGCCGCGATTATTGGCGGACCCCAAGTGCTGCGGCGCAGAGGGTTCCACATCATTGTCCACATTGGGAATAAGAAGTTAAAGAAGAACACTCCGAAGAACGCCCATCTGTACGGGCCGGACATCAGAAGTTCGATAATCGCCTGTTCCTCCGGCTTCCCGCCATACCAGAATATGTTAAAGCTGGAGAACCAGAACCAGAACCAAAGCAACGAAAGAGCAAACAGAAGCTTGCCCAGCCCCCAAATTTGGTCAAATGCGATGTAGTCCTTGTAACCGCCAAACTTATAAAGCGCCCAGATTGTGAGCAGCACAGTGGCCACGCCTGCCTGAAGGCCGTTGGCGGCATGAGTTATCGGGAACAGAGAGTCTACCCAGCCCGGAACCAGTGTGATCAAGAAGTCCACGCTGATGAGGAAATGGACGAATATCAACATCATGAAATAGAAAGCGCCAAGTATGCCCAGGCGGTGTTTTTGCATGTTCCATTGAGCGGAACTGCCAATCCAGCCTCGCGCCAATCGAGTGGCCCAGCGTTTCTTCCATCCATCTGGAGCGTGATCTCGAACCATCGCAAAGTCCGGCAAAGCGGACATCCAGAGCAGGGCGACCCCAATTACCACGAGTCCCAAGATAGCCAGGGTGCTCCATATGTGCGGTGAGTATGAGGGAACGTCGCCGCCGTCGAAGTAAAACCACAGCGACCGCCGTCCATCGCTCAATGGTGGCAGAATCCACAGCATTGGGATGAACAAAAGCAGGTTAAACAGGCCAACCACGGTCCAGAGTTCAGCGACCCGGGATATGGGCCTGCGCCAGTGGGCCTTGGCTATCCGTGGCGCGATTGCCACCATAGGGGCAGACTGAGCAGTTGTCAGGATAAAAGCGAACATTGCCGCATAATAACCCCAGACCGCCGTGTCACTGACACCATCGGAGAGCCGCATCACGAACCCAATAATGCCCAGAATCAACAGGATTCCAAACACGGAGGCGACGCGCCAGAAGTTGTTCGACGTGCCTGCGTGTTTGCCTAGCAGGTCTTTCGTGACATCTTCAGCGGTGACCAGCGCGGGATTTCCCGGATGCTCGGCGTGTCCACTAGCCATGTGTGACTACTTCCTTGCGGTGTTCGTCAACTTTACGCAGATATACTACCGAAGGGTTGGTGCCGAGCTGTTCCCTCAGCCTGTAACCTCGACCGCCGTCTTCCTCCAGTTCCTTTTTGACCTTGGCGCCGGCTTTGCTCTTAGGTTCGTCCGGCAACCTGGTCCCTTCCTTCACAGCAGTCAGGACGTCAATCATGTCGCCAAATTCCAAAGTCTGGGTTGGGCAAGCGTTGACGCAGGCTGGATTCAGGCCTCTCTCCAACTCGGCGTCGGATTTGTCGATGCCAGCTTGGGCAGCCTTGCGGCCTGTCCGGCGGATACGCTGTACGCAGAAAGTGCATTTTTCCATGATTCCGCGACTGCGGACCGTAACGTCGGGGTTGAGTTGGTTCTTAAGACTATCGGGCCACTCAGGCTCCCAGAAGTTGAAAAATCTGACGTGATATGGGCAACCATTCGCGCAAAATCTTGTGCCGATGCAACGGTTATACACTTGGACATTAAGACCTTCGTTATTGTGATAGGTCGCGAATACTGGGCAGACGGGCTCGCAGGGAGCGTCCGCGCAGTGTTGGCACAGAATCGGGATGAATCGCGCTTTGACATCCGGAAATTCACCTTCCCAGTAACGCTCAATTCGAATCCACTCAATTGCGCGACGCTGGTTGAACAGGCCTTCGTCGTTGATGGGGATATTGTTTTCGGATTGACATGCAACCACGCAGGCCTGACAGCCTGTGCATTTGTCCAGGTCAATTACCATTCCCCAGCTTTCTGCCATTTTGTTCCGCTCCTAATTCGGGGGCGTTCCCCCATCGAAGACGCCTTAATTCTTGAAAGGCGTCCGCTCGTTATTAGCTGTCGTCGCTGGTCACTTCTATGACCAGACCTTCTTCGTCTTCGGGCGGGTCTGGGACCGAGTTTTCGAACTTGGGCAGCCGGATCCATTTGTCCAGCTTTTCGATGCCGACCCGGGTTGCCGACCACGCCAGCGCTCCGGTGCTTTCATCCGTCAGGTCAGACAATATGGAGAACACGTTCGCCCCTCGTCCCTCCGCATAGCGACCGCCTGCGACATGACCTTGTCCCATCGGTATCGCGACAACACCCGGCGGGATGCCGGGGTGAGGGTACGCGAGGGCTTCTATTGAGCCTCGCGGGGATGTCACGCGAACAACATCGCCCTCCCTCAAGTCTAAATCTTCGGCGATTTGGATATTGATCTCCACCCATGTCAACCATGTTGCGCTGGTTATCGGGTCAGGAGTCGCCTGCAACCACGGGATGTGAGCCCCCTGACCTTCTCCGATTCCCGTTGAGGAAAATGGCGACAGATGGAAATTAAATCTTCCAGGAGTTGCGGGATCGAATCTAGGCTCTTCAGCCTCAGGAAGCCGCTGAGGCGCGGGAACTCCGCCACTGGCCTTGGCGTTTACGTCCCACCATCCGCCGCGCTGCAACATGCCATTCCAGAACGATTTGAAGTCCCCTGCTCTGACCGAGCCTCGGTTCAGAGCAAACAACTTTTCGGCGCTGCCCTGCAAAACGTCTTTGTAAGTTTCGCCCGCCAAACCCAGGTCGAGACTCAAACCTTGAGCTGCGGCCAGGAGAATGTCAGCGAAACCTCTCGTTCCCAGATGTTCACCGCGACCTTCAAAGAATGGCCTGACCACTGGCTGCTGGAAGCCGACGATCTCGTAACCGGGTCCGGCGTCCGGCGTGTCGGTGCCCCAGTCCTCGAAAGAGTTGTGCTCTGGCAGCACGATGTCGGCCATTGCCGTGGTGTCGTCCATTATGTTCGAGAAGCTGACAATAACCGGGACGTCGTATGAAGCGTCTCTGAATCCGAGCGTGCCAGGGAGGCCGTGCATAGGGTCAGCCCCTCGCACCATCATAAGGCCTACGTCTCCGGACCGCATGTCGTTGACCAAGTCAGCCCAGTCCTGATAGCTGCTTGAAGAAGGCGCGTTGGCGATCTCACTGAGAGGCGGGGCGGGGTTGAACACCACACCGCCGGGTTGCCCCACGCTCCCTACAAGATAATTCAGGGAGTATATCGCCGTCAGGTTGAACAGTCCGTTTGTATGCGCTCCTGCTGAACCTCCACCCAATGCAATTGCAGGCTTGTGGCTGGCGAAATCGTGGGCGACTTGTTCGATTGTCTCCGCGGAAACGCCTGTCTTCGCGGCGACAGATTCCGGAGCGAATTCTTCGAGGTTGGAACCGCCAGTCAGGGCCTGTGCAGCCGCTGGGTCGGCCAGCCCATCTTTGATAATGACGTGTGCGATGCTAAGAGCAAGGATGCCTTCCATTCCAGGCTTAACGTGAATCCACGAATCTGCGTTGGCTCCGGTCATCGAGAATCGAGAATCTACATGGACCAGTGTGCCACGTTCCCGGTCGCCCTGTCGGAACTCGCCGTATCCGCGGGCGTAACGTGTCGGAGATACCCATGTGTTCAGGAAATCCGCGCCGAACGAGAGCACGTAGTTTGCGTTTTCAATTTCGAAGTCAGGTATTCGGTCTTGGCCAAACACTTGCTTGATGGCAGCTTTGAGGTTGGTCCGTTCGACGGGTTCATAAGGCATGTACCGTCCGCCGAATTTGGAGGCGAACGTCTCGGCGATCATGCCAAGATGGCCTCCGATCGGGTTGGTGACCAACACCATCGAGTTCTGGTTTCGACTGGATTGGAGTTGGCTCAGTTGGAGATTCAACCTGCCCAGGGCGTCAGTCCAGCTCACCTCTTCGTACTGGCCCGTTCCGCGTTCTCCCGATCGAAGCAAAGGGCCTTTGATTCTGTCTGGGTGATACAGGTCTTGCAAGCCGCCCTCACAACGAGCGCTGTGCTTGCCCATATTGATCGGATAATCCAGATTGCCCTCGACTTTTTTGGCTCGACCTTCCATGACTCGAACCACGACGCCTTCGCTTGTGCCGCACTGTCGGCACAGTGTCGCGTACCAGTTGTCCAATCCAGACACCAGGTCTTCAGGCATCTCCAAAGGCGCTTCTACCAGCAACTCCTCGGCGGGGACGCCGCACGCCAGAAATATTATGGGCGCCGCAGTGGCGCCGCCGGTCAGAGTCAGAAATTGTCTTCGTGTGAGGGCCATAGTTTTGCTTGAGCCTTTAGTAGTGGCAGGTAGTGCAGTCGGTTGGCGCCCCGTTATCTCGGTGGCAGTCAACACAGTCGCTCATTTTGAGTGGCTTGACCTGGGACACCTTGGTCATGCTCGCCACGTCTCCGTGGCAGGTTGAACATACAGCGGACGGCAGTATTCCGTCCCTTTCCGAGAAAAACGAGATGTGCGCTTCGTGAACGAAATGAACGTGGTCCGGAACCCTGTGGACCCTGACCCAAGGTATCGCGTCGCCAGCCTCGGCTATTGCGCGAAGTTTTTCGATTTCATCGTTGCCGTCACCAACTGTTTTGTGGCAGGTCAGGCACAATCCCACTGCTGGGATAGTGGCCGCTGCTCCCTTAGTGACGTTCCTGTGGCAGAAAGTGCAATCAAGACCGAGCTGCCCTGGTTGAGTCCCGGCATGAATCGTATGCGGGTACGCGATCGGCTGGTCAGGCCCGTCGTCATTTCCGAATATCACTGGCTGACCGAACCAAGCGGTCATGACGAACACCAGGACGAGAGCAGTGACAATAAACCCGCCGAGGCCTACGATGCCCATGATCGCCATCATAACCATCTGCTTGGCGGGCGGTTTTTTGTATTGGAAATCCCCTGGTATCAAATTCCCATCATCCTGAATATCGAGTTAACGACGTTTTTGGGCTGCCAGTCTAAATCCAGTAGTCCGGCCAAAAATCTCTCAGAACTCCAGCGTAAACCGTCGCGCGTTGGACGAAAAACACCGCCAGAGCGAAGAAGATAATCGCGAAGCCATACAACACTGGCCTGATACGTCCCCACGAGGCCGCTATGTGGCGGGACTCAATAAAAGACGGAATCATATTGTGGCCGATCAGCATGTTTGAAGCAAATAGCACTATAAACAACACTGCAAGTCCGAGGCTTCGCTGAAGGTTCCCGAGTTCTTGCCAACTGGCTGGGCTGATGAACCCAGGATCGAGAAATATCTGTTCCATATTTAGGTTGCTTTTCACCTTGTTTTTGCTGCGAGTCAAGTGCCTCGTTTCAAGCCGCTGAAATTATCACATCGCGTCCCTAGGGTGTCAAGGGCGCAACGAGGCAATTTTGTTGTAACAAGACCTTGTGATTTTTATCACGGTCGGTAAGTTAGTGTCAAGCCATTCGGTTGAGCATAACGCCGATTTCGCCTACAATTGCCACGTCCAAAATAAGCAACGAACTAGGAGCAGCCCATGCGTGTCAATAACGTCGTGACCAAGATGAACGCTGGCGAGATGGCATACGGAGCCAATCTGTCGTTCCCGTCCACCACTATGATTGAGCTTTCTGGCAGAGTAGGCTTCGATTTCGTGACTTTTGACAGCGAACACGGGCCGTTCACGGTGGATATTCTCGACGACCTCTGCCGAGTTGCCGACATGGCTGGGTTGACTCCGATGGCAAGAGTGCCAGATAT
>Ga0207966_1000781_pt1 | contig 17873 bp, 15 predicted proteins | sample Knorr_S23_td_NAD_FD_185611 | JGI IMG/M metagenome (GOLD analysis project Ga0207966, IMG submission 185611) | Marine microbial communities from Southern Atlantic Ocean transect - Knorr_S23_td_NADW_ad_2500m_LV_B (SPAdes) (version 2) | ecosystem: Environmental > Aquatic > Marine > Oceanic | place...
TGAAACTTACCCTGATTTTCCTAAACCAGGTATACTTTTTTATGATATATCGTCGCTTATGGCTGATGCAAAAATATGGCAGGAAACAATAAATCAATTTTCTTCTCTTGTAAAAAAATACAAACCTGAAGTGCTTGCTGGAATAGAATCAAGAGGTTTTATTTTTGCATCTACTATTGCTTATAAATTAGGTTGCGATGTAATAATGATAAGAAAAAAAGGAAAATTACCTGGAAAGACAATTCATCATTTCTATAAATTAGAATATGGAACAGATTGCTTAGAAATACAAAAAAGAGAAACTCTAAAAAATAAAAACGTTATCTTAATTGATGATTTACTAGCAACTGGAGGGACGGCAAGTGCTGCAATCGAACTTTTAAAAAAAGTTGAAGCAAACATATCTGCGTTTCTAACTTTAATCGAACTTACAAATTTAAAAGGAAGGGATAAGATTAAAGTTGAAACTGACTCGCTAATATCCTTTGATGAATAAATATTATATATTCTTTTTATTTTTAATATTATCTCTAACGTTATGTAGCGCTAAAACTCAGAAGCTTGACCAATTAAAAAAAGAATTTTATGGAAAAGTAAGAATAATTGATGGCGATAGCATTGAAATCAAAAATGAAAAAATAAGATTTTTAGGAATAGATGCATTTGAAAAAAAACAAGAATGTATAAGAAAAGATGGAACTAAATACAAATGCGGTGAAGCAGCAATTTCAAATTTATTAATGATTATTTCTGGACAACCTGTACGTTGTGTAACAAAAAAAAAAGATCGTTACAAAAGATGGCTAGCAACTTGCTATATTGGAATGCTAGACATTAATAAAAATATGGTTCTTTATGGAAATGCATTTAGTTATATGTCTAAAAAATATAAAACTGCAGAAAATGAAGCAAAAAAAGTTAGTGCAGGAGCGTGGGCTGGAGAATTTATATTTCCATGGGAGTGGAGAAAGATAAAAAAGAAATGATAGAAGAAAAACCAAATAAAAAAATTCAAAAACTTTTAATAGAAGCTGCAAATCATCATAAAAATAATCATCTAGAAGATTTAGAAAAAGTTCTAAGAAAAATCATTTTAATTGATTCTAATTATTTCCCAGCTTTTTTTAATCTTGCTAGATTGTTTGAAATGTCAAAAAAATTCGAGAAAGCAATTAAATTTTATAAAAAAACATTAGAAATAAACCCGAATCATTTAGAAACTATTTTGAATTTAATAAATTGTTATGAAGATATTAATGAATTAGATAAAGCAATAAAAATTTCAGAAGATTTCTGTAAATTACATCCTGATAAATATGAACTGCATTACGCTATGGGAAGACTAAATCATAAAAATGGAAAGAACTTAGACAATGCATACAATGCTTACAAAAAAACTTTATCAATTAATAATAATTTTAAATATGCTAAATTAGGTTTAGGACGAATATATAAATCCAAAGGTAATTTTAGAGAAGCAAAAAAAACCTTTCAAGAAATAATAGATTCCGATGGTAATGAAATAAAAGCTTATTATGAAATAACTGATTTTTTAGATGATAAAGAAATTAAAAAGAATATTAAAAACTTAGAAATATTAGAGAAAAATAATAAACAAAAATATAAGAATAAAATTTATCTTTATTTTACTATGGGAAAAATGTTTGAGAAAATTAACAACTATAGTAAAGCAATTTATTATTATAATTTAGGAAATAAATTAAAAAGAAAACATATTGATTATTCTATTAATTATGATGAAAAAATATTTAATGCATTAAAAAAAACTATTGATAAATTTGGAACAAATAAAAAAAAAAATATTGGGCATAAATCATCAAGGCCTATTTTCATTGTTGGTATGCCAAGATCTGGAACCACGTTAATAGAACAAATTGTTTCTTCCCACAGCAAAGTATTTGGAGGTGGTGAATTACTTTTTTTTACCAATATTTTTCAGAAAGAACTAAATTTAAAAAAAAATAAGGATTTTTTAGAAATATTAAAAAATTTAACTGAAAAAAATTTTTTTGATTTAGGAAAAAAATATGTAGATGAAATTGAAAAAATTTCAAAAGAAAATATGTATTTAACAAATAAATTACCAAAAAATTTTATAAATATTGGATTAATAAAATTATCGTTACCTAATGCAAGAATTATTCATTGTGAAAGAAATCCATTAGATACTTGCTTTTCTTGTTACAAAACATTCTTTACTGAAGGAAATCATTACTGCTACTCTCTTGAAGAACTTGGTTCTTTTTATATTCTTTATAAAAAACAAATGAACTATTACAAAAAAGTTTTTAATCAACAAATATTAAATATAAAGTATGAAGATGTAGTAGCAGATACTGAAAAAGAAACAAAAAAAATATTAAATTACTTAGAATTAGGTTTTGAAGAAAATTGTTTAGAATTTTATAAAAATAAAAGGAATATACGAACTGCAAGCTTGGTGCAAGCAAGAAAACCTATTTTTAAAAGTTCTATAAATTCCTGGTTGAACTACAAAGATTTCTTAAAGCCACTAACTGATAAGTTAAATATTTAATGGGAAAGTAGTTATTTAAAATAAATTTATAAATCCAAGAGTTCTTTTTTAAAAAGATCTTCTGCTAGATCTATAGTTTCATTTAATTTTTGAATCTCTTTATTTATTTTTTCTGAAATTTTACTTTTATTATTATTTATTTTTTTATCTCTTATTCTTTTTAATTTTTTTATAATCACCGCCAAATCAGTTGTTTTATTCAAATTTTTATGATCTTTAATATTTAAATCAATTTCTTTATCTTGTTTTTTTTTATTATTTTCTTTTTGCTTAACTTTTATCTCTTTTAAATTAATAATCTGATCTTTATCAACCATTTTTTTTGTAAGTAGAAAAACATCGTCCTTTTTTTCTTGTTTTATCATTTCTTTTCTTTTATTCTTTCTAAATAAATCTGATAAAGAGGGCAGCTCAGATCTATTTTTTTTTAATAAATTAGTATCTTTATTTTTACCTTTTTTTTCTTTTTGAGTCTTCAGTTTTTCCTCTATCATTTTAAGAGATTGCTCGATTGTTGGAAAGACATCTTTATTATTCATAAATTAATATTATCAATATTTAATAGTTTTTAAATCCTCAATTTTCTAAGTTTCAAATATTTCAATTTTTACGATTTAGAGGGCGATGTGGGAATCGAACCCACGACACATTGATTAAGAGTCAATTGTTCTACCCCTGAACTAATCGCCCATATTTATTATTAAATATTATGTAATTTGTGATCACGATAATTATATCCACTTAATATAATCCCAAAACCAACAAAATTCGAGAGAATTGCTGATCCTCCATAAGAACATAGTGGCAATGGAACTCCAACTACAGGTATAATGCCTACGACCATTCCTATATTAATAAAAATAACAAGAAAAAAAGAAGCAACAAAGCTAACACCAAAAATTTTTGAAAAATAATTTTTTGATTCTAAACTCATTTTAATTCCCCAATAAATTAAAATAAAATATAAAAAAAATAAAAATAGAATTCCTAAAAAACCAAATTCCTCTCCTAAAACAGAAAAAATAAAATCTGTCTCCATCTCAGGAATAAAATTCAAATGACTTTGACTACCTTCTAAAAAACCTTTGCCAAAAAAACCACCTGATCCCAAAGCAATTTTAGATTGAGTAATATGATAATTAGCACCTAAAATGTTACTTTGTGGATCAAAAAAATTTATAATACGAGATTTTTGATAATTGTGTAAAAATGTCCATAAAACCGGCAATGAAATTAAACCAATTACTCCTGATAAAATAAATGTTTTAATTCGAACACCTGATAAAAATAAAACAATAATTCCAGAAAAAAAGACTATAAATGCTGTCCCTAAATCAGGTTGTTTAAAAATTAAAAAGACAGGTATAATTAAAATTAATAAAGGAAAAAAAATTTTTTGTTTTATATCATAACTTTGAAGTTTAATAGAATGAAAATATTTGGCTAATGCAAGTATTACAAAGATTTTTGTAATTTCAGCTGGTTGAAATGAAAAAAAATAAAGATCTATCCATCTTGTTGCACCACTTACTTCTTTTCCTACAAGAAAAGTTAAAAAAATTAAAAAAATACCAAATAAATATAAAGGATTAGCAAATTTATACCAAAATTTTATATTTATTAAAGATATTAAAATTATAATCGCTGTGCTTAGTGAAATTCTTATTATTTGATTTAATGCCCATGGCTCCCATGATGCTCCAGCAATCGAGTAAAGTAATGCCACACCAATTGAAGAAATAAATAATAATAAAACAATGAAAAACCAATTAATTCTATGTAAAAAGTTTATTAAGTTCATTACTTTTCTATGACAATACTTTTTGAAAAATATTTTTAGCAATAGGTGCGGCTATTTTTGAACCACTGCCACCATGTTCTATAACTACTGATACTGCTATTGTTGGATTTTTGTATGGAGCAAAACCTATAAAAAGTGCATGATCTCTTTGCTCAATTGGCAGTTCTTTGTTTGGAATAATTCCTATTTCTCTTTCTTCTGATGAAATATTCCTAACCTGAACTGTACCTGTTTTACCTGCAAAAATAGGTTTGGTTGATCTTGAACCATACGCCGTACCAAATGGTTTATTTACTGCTAAAAACATACTATTTTTAATTAATGAGAAAAATTCTTTTTGGTATAGAGTTTGAGTAGTAAAAACTTGGTTTTCATTAGCGTTTATTTGATCTAAATTTTTGTAAATAGTAGGAAATATTCTTTTTCCATTATTAGCAAACATTGCTGTCATTACTGCAAGTTGCATAGGTGTAGTTGTTAAAAAACCTTGCCCAACACCAGTAATCATTGTTTCTCCAATTTTCCAACTTTGTTTATATTTTTTTTTTTTCCATGATTTATTTGGTACTAATCCATTCTTTTCACCTTTTAAATTTATTCCACTTTTTGAGCCAAGACCGAAATTCCTCGCTGTTTCTACTATATTTTCTATGCCCAATCTTTTTGCTAGCTCATAAAAAAAACTATCACATGATTGTGCTATTGCCAATTCAGGACCAACTCTTCTTGTATGGTTTTTAGCTGCCCAACACCCAGTTTTTTTTTTATGACACCAACAATAAAAATTTCTATCTCCATATTCTATTTTGCTTGTACAATTAATTATTCCGTTAGGTTTAATTATTTTGTTAATTAAACCTGAATATAAAACTATTAATTTGAATGTTGATCCAGGTGAATATTCTCCAGAAATAGATTTATTAACTAGAGGTGCCATTGGGTTATTAATTAATTTATCCCATTCTTCCTGAGAAATACTTTTAGTAAATAAATTAGGATCAAAATTAGGTGAAGATTCCATAGCTAGTATTTCTCCATTATTAACATCTATAACTACAATTGAACCACTTTTATCTTTTAATAAAGAATTAACATATTTTTGCAGATCTATATCTATTGTTAATTTAATATTATTACCACTAACACTTTCTTCTTTGCTAATTTCTCTTATTTCTCTTCCTTTAGAATTAACTTCTATGTGTTTTGTTCCTGGAAATCCTCTTAATTCTTTTTCGAAACTTTGCTCAATCCCAGAACGACCAATATCTGTATCCATTATTCCTAGAAATGGATTATTTTTAATTTCGGATTTTTTTGGAGGAGCCATATAACCAACAACATGTGATGCTAAATTGTGAAATGGATACTCTCTTTTTATACCTTGTTCTATAAATATATTTGGTAAATTCATTAAATTTACGTTTAATGATGATAATTCATTCCATTTTAAATTTTTTTTTATAAATATTGGTAAATCTGATTTTTTTTTATTAATAAAACTACCAAATATATTGTCTATTTCTGTATCACTTAAATAAATAAATTGAGTAATTTTCTCTATAGTTTCATTGATTTCAGATATATTTTTAGTACCTTCCATCAGCACATTATGGCTATTCCTATTCATAGCCAATATTTTGTCATTTCTATCTAGAATATTTCCTCTAAACGAAGGAATTAATCTTAAACTTATTCTATTCTTATCTGAAAGAATTTTATATTGATCAGATTTAAATAATTGTAAATACATTAAACGAAAAAAAATTGAAGAAAATAATACACCTTTACCTAAACCAAGCAAAAAAGTTCTCCTGGATAATAGTTTGTCAATGTTAGGGTATTTATACATTTTTTTTTATAATTTCTTGTTTAAATTTAATTTTTTAAATAAAAGATGTAAAAAAAAATAATTAATAGGAAAAAAAAGTAAATTTAATAAAATCTTATAAAGAAAATTAATGTTAATTAATAAAAACTTTAAATTAATTAAGGAATTTAATCCCCAGAAAGCAAACATTCCTATTGTAAACAAAACTATAAAACTTATAAATAATTCAAAAAAAGAAGGTTCTAAAAAAAATTTATTATATGTTTCAAATAAAAATATGAGTAATAAAAAAATTAAAGCTGTAGATCCTATTGGTGAAAGATAAATGATATCTTGAATAATTCCGAGAATTAAAATTATATAAAGTGGTAAAAATTTAGGTAAATATAATAACCAAAAAAAAATTGCTTGAAATGCAAACAATTGTCCAAAATCTAAAAAACTATTAGAAAGAAACAAATTTAAGAAAATCAAAAAAAGTATTGATAATGTTGGAAATGAAATTTTAAAAAAATATTTAATATCGCTAAGCATTTTTTAAAAATTTTTAAATTGATTTATAAAAATATTAATATATTGAACTTGTGATAAATCGTTAAGTGGATTTATATAAACATTATTGTTTTCTTTTTTTATAACTCCAACAGGAATTCCTGGATTAAAATATCCTCCATCTCCTGATGTGTAAACTAAATCATTATCATTAAAAGACAGATTTTCTTTTAAATACAATAAATCAATTTTAGTAGTATTATTACCGCTAATTATTGCCTTTATATTATTTTCTCCTACTCTAACTGGAATTTTTGAATTTATATCACTTATTAAAAGAACCCGTGAATATTTTTCATATACCTCAAAAACACTACCTATTAAACCTTTAGATGTTAATGCTGCATCTCCTTTTCTAATATCCAAATTTCTTCCAGCATTAATAATAATAGTTTTGTTATAACGTGTCTGTGTATCAGCAATAACTTTAACTAAAACATAATTTTCTAGTTGTGGAGGCATTAAGGATAATTCTTTTCTTAAAATATTATTTTCTATTTCTAATTTTTTAGATTTTAATTTAAACAAATTATTTTGGTTTATTGTTTCTTTTAAATATTTATTTTCTAATATCAATTCTTCTTTGGAAATAAAAGACAATTTTAGTTTATCTAAATTTGGTAAATTAAATGAAAAAAAATCTTTTGTAAAAAAAATTGAATTAATAATATTAGTACGAACAATTGATGGATTTACAATATTTTTTACATCAAAGGTAATCAATGTTATTGATAAAATAACAAAAAAAACAAAAGAATAATTTGAATATAACGTTTTTTTATTTTTTGTTTTTAAAGTTAATAATGATGACGTTCCACCAATTTGCATATTAACTGAATGATATAAAAAAAAATTAAGGAAATAAACGCTTAATAAGTTGAAATTAGTAAATTCTTAAATTTATCTAAATTGTCTAAACATTTACCACAGCCTAAAACTACTGTATTTAAAGGATCTTCAGCAATTGAAACTGGTAATCCTGTAGCTTTTTTAATACAAGTATCTAAATTTTTTAATAAAGCACCCCCACCAGTAATAACGATACCGGTATCAACAATATCAGCTGCTAACTCTGGGTCAGTATTTTCAAGGGCCATTTTAATACATTCAACAATTGTAGCTACAGGTTTTGCCAAACCTTCACAGAGTTGCAGGCAATCAATTTTTATTTGTTTAGGTATACCGTCATGTAAACTTCTTCCTTTTATATGAAAACTTTGTCCATTCATACCTCTTGTTGGCATAGCTGAACCATATTCTTTTTTTATAGATTCTGCAGTTGCTTCTCCTAAAAGAAGATTATATTTTTCTTTAATAAAGTCTATAATCGCTCGATCTATTTTTTCTCCTCCAACTCTTACAGAATTTGTATAAACAATTCCTCCTAAAGACAAAATGGCAACTTCTGTGGTTCCTCCTCCTACATCAACAATCATTGACCCACGAGCATCTTCAATAGGAAGCCCGGCTCCAATAGCAGCTGCAATCGGTTCTTCAATCAAATAAGCTCTCCTTGCACCAGCGGCTTCGGCAGATTCATGTATTGCTCTTTTCTCAACAGGAGTAGCTCCTGATGGAACACAAATTACAATTTTAGGACTTATAAAACTTTTACGATTATGAACTTTTCTTACAAAATATTTTATCATTTCTTCAGCTATCTCAAAATCTGATATTACTCCATCCCTTAGCGGTCGAATTGCTTTAATAGTACCTGGGGTTTTACCTATCATATCCTTAGCCTCCCTACCAACTGCTAATACTTCTTTTTTTCCATCACTTCTATCCTGGATAGCTACTACAGATGGCTCATTTAAAAGTATTCCCTTACCTTTTACATAAACCAATGTATTAGCTGTACCTAAATCAATCGCCATATCTGATGACCAATTGAATCTAAATTTAGATAGATTTGAAAATATCATATTTTTTTTATATTTATTGATTAAACATTTAACGCTTTAATCGGTAATTTATTCTCATTCTTAATATATATTTTATTTAAAGAATGTAAGTATGCTTTAGCTGATGCAACTAAAGTATCTATATCTGCACCTTTTCCAACAAAAGATTTATCATTTTGCTCTAGTTTAACAGTTACTTCAGCTTGAGCATCTGTACCTTTTGTAATTGCATGTACTTGGTATAAACTTAATTTTGCTTTATTTGGAACAAGCTTATTTATACAATTAAAAACTGCATCAACTGGCCCTTGCCCAGACGAGGAAGTTTTTTTTACAAAACCATTAATCTCAAGTTCTAATTCTGCTTTTTGAGATCCAGTTGATCCACAATGAACATCTAAAGAAATAAATTTTATATGATTATTAACTCTTATAATCTCGTCTTCAACCAATGCAATTATATCTTCCTCATATAAATCTTTTTTTCTATCTGCTAATTCTTTAAAACTATTAAAAACTTTATCAGTATTTCTTTTATTAATTTTATATCCTAATTCTTGAAGTTTTACACTAAAAGCATGCTTTCCTGAATGTTTTCCTAAAACTAATTTAGTTTCTTTTAAACCTACAGATTCTGGCGTCATAATTTCATAAGTACCTGAGTGTTTAAGCATTCCGTCTTGATGTATTCCAGCCTCATGGGCAAAAGCATTTGCCCCTACAATGGCTTTATTTGGTTGAACATCAAAACCTGTAATTTTAGAAACTAATCTTGAAATTTTAGTTATCATTTTAGTTTGAATCCCTATTTTAAACGGTAATAAATCATTTCTTGTTTTTATAGCCATAACAATTTCTTCCATTGATGCATTTCCAGCTCTTTCCCCTAAGCCATTAATTGTACACTCTACTTGTCTTGCACCAGAAATAATTGCAAAAATAGAATTTGAAACAGCAAGCCCTAAATCATTATGACAATGAACTGATATAATTGCTTTATCTATATTTGAAACATTTTCTTTAATATCATTAATTAATTGAGCAAATTCAAATGGCACAGAATAACCTACAGTATCAGGAATATTAACAGTTTTAGCACCTAAATTTATAGCAAGTTCTATACATTTATATAAAAAATCTCTTTTTGATCTTGAAGCATCTTCGCAGGACCATTCAACATCATTTGTATATTTCTTTGCTAATTTAACGCTTGATTTTATATGGTCCAAAACTTGTTGCTCATTTAATTTCAATTTATATTTCATATGAAGTTTACTAGTAGCAATAAAAGTATGAATTCGAGGTTTTTTTGCTTTAGAAATTGCAGCTCCAGCAACTTCTATATCTTTTTTTTTAGCTCTAGCAAGTGCGCATACAGTTGAATTTTTTACTTCTTTAGAAACCAATTCTATAGATTCAAAATCACCTTTGGAAGCAACTGGAAAACCAGCTTCTATAATATCAACACCCATAGCATCAAGAACTTTAGCTATTTTTACTTTATCATCAATAAACATTGATGCTCCAGGAGATTGCTCTCCATCTCTAAGTGTGGTATCAAAAATTTTTATATAATTATCTTTTTTCATTGAATCTGAATGAATTTATATTTTTATTATATAGTGTCAAAGAAAAAAAAAGATATGAAAAAGAACTATTTTACAATTTTATTTTTTTCAATCCATGGCATCATTTTTCTCAATTGTTTGCCAACCTTTTCAATTTTATGATTTTGACCTAATTTTCTATATCTATTAAATTTTTTTCCACCTTCTTTATTTTCTTTCATCCATTCTTTTGCAAATTTTCCACTTTGAATTTCTTTTAGAATTTTTTTCATTTCTTTTTGTACTTTAGGACTAATTATTCTAGGACCTCTGGAAAAATCTCCATATTCAGCAGTATTTGATATAGAATATCTCATATTTGCTATTCCTCCTTCGTAAATTAAATCAACTATTAATTTTATTTCATGTAAACATTCAAAATATGCCATTTCAGGTTTATATCCTGCTTTTACTAAAGTTTCAAAACCAGATTTTATTAAAGAAGTCAATCCGCCACATAAAACAACTTGTTCACCAAAAAGATCTGTTTCACATTCTTCTCTAAAAGTTGTTTCAATTATCCCTGTTCTACCACCTCCAAGAGCAGATGCATATGATAAACCAATATTTTTTGTATCATTACTAACAGATTTTTCTATTGCTAATAAACATGGCACTCCTCTTTTATTTTTATATTCAGACCTTACTAAATGACCAGGTCCCTTAGGGGCGACCATAAATACATTTAAATCTTTTCTTGGTTTTATAAATTTAAAATGAATGCTAAAACCATGAGCAAAACCTAAATAAGCATTTTTTACTATTTTTTTCTTAATAATATTTTTATATAATTCCGGTTGCAGTTCATCAGGTATTAAAATCATTACAACTTCTCCGTTCTCAATAGCTTTTTCTGGAGAAAGAACTGTAAAACCAGCCTTTTTAGCTTTATTTATTGAAGAAGAATTTTTTTTTAAACCTATAACAATATTTTTTACCCCAGAATCCTTTAAATTCATAGCATGTGCATGTCCTTGACTTCCAAATCCTATTATTGAGACCTTTTTATTTTTAATAAGATTTTTATCACAGTTTTTATCGTAATAAACTTTCATATATTTAATTTTTTAAAATAGCTATTATACCTGTCCTAGAAACATCAATAGTTCCTATTTTATTAAGTTCAAAAATAAAAGAATTAATGATATCGGGGGAATTAGTAATTTCAAATGCATATTTTTTTGAATTATTAAATATTAATTTAGCTTTATATTTTTTTGCTGTTTTTTTTAATAAATTTATTTTGTTACTTTTTGAGGTAACTTTTACTAAAGCAAGCTCTCTCTCACTTGTTGAATCTCCAGAAGTTAAATCAATTACTTTCTTAACTTGTATTAATCTTTCAAGAGAATGGATAATCTGATCAATTATCATTTTTGTTCCTGATGTAACAATAATAATTCTTGAATGTTTTTTTGTTAAATTAACAGGAGCAACAGTTAAACTGTCAATATTATATCCTCTCCCCGAGAATAACCCTATCACCCTAGCTAAAGCACCTGGTTCATCATTAACCAGTACAGAAATCGTATGTTTTTCTTTTTTTTGATCTTCCAATTTTTTCTTAAACTAAAACCATTCCCTCTTCATTAACCGTCTCATCTGCTTGATCATCAGGGCCTAATAAAATCTCATTATGTGCTGCACCAGATGGTATCATTGGAAAACAGTTTTCATATTGGTCTACTACCATATCAAGTAAAACTGGTTTTTTAATTTTAATCATTTCTTTTATTGCCTTGTTAACTTCAGAACTTTTTTCTGCTCTAAGACCAACAATGCCAAAAGATTCAGCTAATTTTACAAAATCAGGCAAAGACTCTGTATAGCTTTCAGAATATCTTCCTCCATGGATTAACTCTTGCCATTGTCTTACCATTCCCATCCATTTATTATTAACAATAAAAATTTTTACTGGTAATTTGTACTGACATATAGTTGATAATTCTTGCATCGTCATCAAAAATGATGCTTCACCATCAATATCAATAACTAATTTGCCAGGATTTGCAATTTGAGCGCCTATAGCGGCAGGAAGTCCATAACCCATAGTTCCTAGCCCTCCAGATGTCATCCATCTATTTGGTTTATTAAATTTATAATATTGAGCTGCCCACATTTGATGTTGCCCAACACCAGTAGTAATAAAACAGTCTTTATTTTTAGTTAGTTCATAAAGTCTTTCCAGAGCAAATTGTGGTTTTATTGGATAATTAATTTTTTTATATCCAAGACAGTTTTTTTTTTTCCAAATATTTATCTGAGACCACCATTTTTTTATATTTTCAAACTTTAAAAAAGATATATTTTTTTCTAATTCTTTATAAATAGAATTTATTATTATTTTAACATCACCAATTAAAGCAATATCTACTTTTACATTCTTATTTATTGATGAGGGATCAATATCAATATGTATCTTTTTAGCATAAGGAGAAAATTTTGATAAATTTCCAGTTACTCTGTCATCAAATCTTGCACCTACAGCTATTATTAAATCACTATCGTGCATAGCTAGATTAGCTTCGTATGTCCCATGCATACCCAACATACCTATAAACTGTTTATCAATGGCTGGGAAACAACCTAACCCCATTAATGTGTTTGTGCATGGAAATTTAGTTTTCCTTATTAATTTAGTTAAAACTTTTGAAGCTTCTAAACCGCTATTAATAACTCCTCCGCCGCAATAAAAAATTGGTTTTTTTGATTTTAAAATAAGAGATGTTGCCTTTTTAATTGAATTTAAATTTATATTTGGTTTTGGCTGAAAATTTATTTTGTTACCTCTTTTTTTTCCTCTATATATATACTCTTCATTTTGAATATCTTTCGGCAAATCTACCAATACAGGTCCTGGCCTTCCTGATTTAGCAACATGAAAAGCTTCATGTATTATTTTTTCTAAATCTTTTATATTGTTTACCAAATAATTGTGTTTTGTGACTGGACGTGTAATCCCAGTAGTATCAGCTTCTTGAAATGCATCGTTTCCTATTAATTTTGTAGGTACTTGACCAGTTAAACAAACTATGGGAATGCTATCCATATATGCATCTGCAAGTCCTGTCACACAATTAGTTGCTCCAGGACCTGAGGTAACACAAACAACGCCAACTTTACCACTTGATCTTGCATATCCTTCAGCTGCATGGACAGCTCCTTGTTCATGTCTAACTAATATGTGCTTTAATTTTTTTTGTTTAAAAAGCTCATCATATATAGGTAAAGTTGCTCCCCCAGGATAACCAAAGATAATGTCAACCCCTTGATCAACTAAAGATTTTAAAACTATTTTAGCTCCGTTCATAATTATATATTTTTTAAAAAACTATTAATTAAACTTAATTATGATTTATTAATTGGTCAACAACTTGTCTTTAATTTCTTTTAAGAAATATTCTTTCTTTTTTTTACTATATTTTTCTTTAAATTTTATATTAGCTATAAATTGATGTCTGAACCAAGTATATTGTCTTTTCGCATAATTCCTTGTTGCTTTCAATGTTAATTCGGAGGTTTTATCCATATTACTTTTTTTTAATAAAAAATTTTTTAATTCTTTAAAACCTATAGTTTTAATTAAAGTTCTTTTATTCAATTCTTTTTCTTTTTTAACTAATAATTTAACTTCATCAATAGCTCCTAATTTAATCATATTTTTCCATCTCTTTTCGCAGTTTAAATAAACTTGTTGTCTTGGAGGAAAAATCAAAATTTTACAAAAATTACAAGAATCTAATTTTTTTATTTTTTTTTCTTTATTAATTTCATAAATTGATTTGTTTGAAACCTCATATATTTCCCATGATCTTAAAAGTCGAATTTTGTCATTTGGGTTAATTTTATATACACATGTTTTATTTTTTTCTTTTAATTTTTCATAAAAATTTTTTGACCCAATTTTTTCTATTATTTTTTTTCCCTTTTTTTTTAAATCTATTGGTATTTTTGGAAATACTTTTAAACCATTTAAAAGTGTATTTAAATACATCCCAGTGCCTCCTACAATAATTGGTAATTTATTTTTTTTTTGAGCTTCTTTTATTTCTTTTTTGACCAATTTAAACCATTGGCTAACAGAAAAATTCTTATAAAAATCTAAAAAGTTAAATAATTTATGAGATACTTCCTTATAATCTTTTTTATTTGGCTGAGATGATAAAATAGGTAATTCCTTATATATTTGCTGACTATCAGCATTTATAATAATGCCATTATATTTTTTTGCTAAATCAAAAGCTAAAGAGGATTTTCCTGAAGCAGTTGGACCTGCAATAATTATTATTTTAAATTTATTTTCTTTATTTTTTTTTAACAAAACAAACCGAAGATAATCTTAGTTTAATTATCTATCTTTAATGGAACATATCCTGGTGAACTGTTTAAATGCTGAACATACAAAAGAAGAATTTTTTTTCTATTTTTTTTTAATTTTTTAATTTTATTAATAATCTCAATAGGAGATAAAACTTTTTTATGTGTTTGCATAGCATCATTATCGATAATAGCCAAAATGATGTCTCCTGATTTTAAACCTCTTTCAGCAGCCAAACTATCTCTTTCAACATTTAAAATTAAAACTCCTTTAATATCTTTTGAAATTTTAAACCTAGTTCTAAGGTCTGGTGTAATTTTAGCTAATTGTATTCCAAGACTCTCAATTTTATTTGGTACATTTTTCTTTTCAACTTCAGCTTTATATTTTTTTTCAAAGGTCTCTAGTTCGCCTAATACAACGTTCAAATTAATCATTCTATTAACCCTCCAAATTTCTAATTGCACATTTTTTCCAACCTTTGTTATTGCAACAATTTTTGGTAGATCTCGATCTTTCTTTATATCTTTTCCATCAAATTTTAAAATAATATCTCCAGGTTTAACGCCTGCTTTAAAACTTGGACTATTATTTTCAACACTTGCAACCAATGCTCCTTTTGCTTTGTCTAACCCATACGCTTCTGCAATTTCTTCAGTTACCAGCTGAATTCTAACTCCAAGCCATCCTCTACTGGTTTTTCCAAATTTTTTAAGTTGTTTGATTACATCTACAGCCATTGTAGATGGAATGGCAAAACCGATACCTACGCTACCTCCGGTTGGAGAAAAAATAGCGCTATTAATACCAATTACTTCTCCTTCCATATTAAACATTGGACCTCCTGAATTACCTTTATTAATAGAAGCGTCAGTTTGGATAAAACTATCATACTGCCCTATTCCTATATCTCTTGATTTAGCAGAAATTATACCTGCAGTAACTGTACCTCCTAATCCAAAAGGATTTCCAATAGCTAAAACCCAATCTCCTACATTAGATTTAGTAGAATCGCCCCATTTTAAAGCCTTTAATCTTTTTTTTGTTTTAACTTTTAATACAGCAATATCTACTTTTGGATCTTTACCAACTAATTCAGCTTCCAATGTTTCTCCATCTTGAAATACAACTTGAATTTGATCAGCTTCTCCTATTACATGATTATTAGTAACTATATATCCACTTTCATCTATTACAAAACCCGAACCAAGTGATGTTGCTTTTCTTTTTCTAGGCGCATTATTATTTCTATTCATATCAAAAAAATCTCTAAACATATCTTCAAAAGGAGAGCCCGGTGGAAAATTAAATTGAGGACGAGTATTATATTTATCTTCAATTAATTGGGTAGTGGATATATTAACCACTCCTGGTAATAATTCATTTGCTAATTCTGAGAATGTTTCAGGTATGCCACGTGAGTTAGTTGATGGTGTAATTAAAATAAAAAGTATAAATATACTTAAAAAGAAAAAAATTTTTTTCAAAAATATATTCATTTTTTTCTTCTTTAATTACTTGCCGCTTTTATTATTAAAATATTTAAAAAAATCACTATCCGGCGATAAAATTAATATTGGATCATCTTCACCTTCATTAAAAGCTTTTTTATATGCTTCCATTGATCTATAAAATGCAAAAAATTCTTTATCTTTATTAAATGCTTTAGCGTAAATTTTAACAGCTTCTCCATCGCCCTCTCCTTTAATAGTTTGCGATTTTTTATTTGCCTCAGCAATAATTATAGTTCTTTCTTTTTCTGCTTTTGATTTAATTATCTGACTTTCTTCCGATCCTTCTGCTCTAAATTGTCTAGCTTCTTTTTCTCTTTCAGCCCTCATTCTTCCAAAAATTGCTTCACTATTAGCTTTGGGTAAATCTGCTCTTTTTATTCTAACATCAACCATTTCTACTCCAAAATCAGTAGCTTCATTACCTATTTCACCTTGAATTTTTTCCATTAATTCTGATCTGTTTACGGATAATACAACTTCTAAAGGATCGCTACCTAAAACTCTTCTTAAACTACCTGATAAAATACCACCTATTCTTGCTTTAAAATTTCTTTCATTACCTACTGATTGATAAAACTTCAAAGGATCAACGATTCTATATCTTATAAAAGCATCCACAAGAAGTCTTTTTTGATCTGATAAAATTACTTCTTCCACTTCAGCATCAAAATCCAAAACTCTTGTATCATAAAATATTGCATTTTGAATTAATGGAATTTTAATTTTTAAACCTGGTTCTTTTATAATTCTAATTGGATCACCAAATTGCAAAACCAATGCTTGTTCTGTTTGTTTAACAATGAATAATGCATTAAATATTACAATTAACAAAAATAAAATAGTAAGTATAAATACTTTTTTACTGAACATTTTTAACATCCTCCTCATTTGTAACGTTAGTTTCTTTATTCTCTTCCTTTTCTTGTTTTTTTTTTCTCTTCTTAATTTCTGGTAAAGGTAAATAAGGAATAACACCTGAACCTTGCTTTGTATCTATTATTACTTTATTAGCATTTTGAAATACTTCCTCTAAAGTTTCTAAATAAATTCTATTTTTTGTTACATCTTCATTTGTTTTATAAGATTTTAAAATTGAGTTAAATCTATTTGCATCACCTTCTGATCTTGCAATAACTTCTTTTTTATAAGCTTCTGATTCTTGAACAATTTTAGCCGCATTACCTCTGGCTTTAGGTATAATATCATTTCTATATGCTATTGCTTCGTTAATAGCTTTTTCTTTATCGGCACGAGCCCTTTGAACATCTCTAAATGAGTCAATTACTTGATCCGGTGGATCAACTTTCTGAAGTTGAAGTTGTGTAATTTGTACGCCAGAACCATATTTATCTAAGACCAATTGTATCGCTTTAATAGACTTCGTTTCTATATCTTTTCTACCTTCTGCTAACGCAGATGATATTAGACTGTTTGCTATAACTTCTCTCATAACGCTTTCTGAAACAGCTTTTACTGATCTTTCTGGGTTTCTTACATTAAATAAAAATTTGCCAGCATCTTTTATAAGCCAAAAAACAGAAAAATTAATATCAACAATATTTTCATCGCCAGTTAACATTAAACTTTCTTCTAATAATAATCTTTTAGAATCTCTAAATGTTACAAAGCCAATTTCAGTTTTATTAATTTTTGTAACTTTTGGTGTTTTTGCAGTTTCTATTGGATAAGGTAAATGATAATGAAGACCTGGTTGTGTTGTTCTAACCCATTCACCAAATCTTAAAATCACTCCTTGTTCATTTGCATTAACTTTATAAAAACCAGAAATAAT
>Ga0207966_1000782_pt1 | contig 17868 bp, 16 predicted proteins | sample Knorr_S23_td_NAD_FD_185611 | JGI IMG/M metagenome (GOLD analysis project Ga0207966, IMG submission 185611) | Marine microbial communities from Southern Atlantic Ocean transect - Knorr_S23_td_NADW_ad_2500m_LV_B (SPAdes) (version 2) | ecosystem: Environmental > Aquatic > Marine > Oceanic | place...
GCTGAAATGCTAAATGAAGGTATTTATGTGATTGGTTTTTATTTTCCTGTAGTCCCAAAAGGCCAGGCACGGATCCGTGTACAGATTTCTGCCGCTATGGAAAAAGATCATCTTGATAAGGCGGTAACTGCCTTCACAAAAGTTGGTAAAAAACTCAATGTGATTTAAAAGTTAATAAAAATATACAAATCCCACCGCCACCCTTGCCCAAGTTAGAATCCAAAGGGTATATTCACCGGCTTTTTTAACCTTACAATTCACTTTTTTAATGCAAAGCAATTTAACTCCTAGATATATAATTATTGGTGTCATTCTTGCGTGGGCGATTTTTGCCCTCAAGCCTACGTGGCAATACCATAACATGACAGCTGACGAGAAAGAAGAACTCCGGACTTCAGGGGATCTTGAACAAATTGAATCTCGAATCATTCGTCAGGGCCTTGACCTAAAAGGTGGTATGTACATCGTCCTGGAAGCAGATATTCCTACTTTGATGGAAAATCTCGCTTCTATGAAGGATGACCGACTTAAAGGTATTTTGGCAACTGCCAAAGAAAAATCAACTTCTCCGGATGAGGATTTCTTTACGGTATTTGAACAAGATGTAATAGCGGACGGTATCAAACTCTCCCGCTATTATCATCAATACGGCGCATCTCTGGATGATATTATGTTGGCCCTGAAAGAAGAGGCGGACGATGCCATAAATCGCGTGTTGGAAATTCTCCAGAACCGAGTAGATCAATTCGGTGTGTCAGAACCCACGATCCAGAAACAAGGCAAACATCGCATTGTAGTTGAATTGGCTGGTATCCAAGATTCTGAGAGAGCACGGGCATTACTCCAAAGTACGGCACTCCTTGAGTTTTATCTTGTAAAAAATGCAGCAGTGACCAATGAAATTATTGCTCAATTGGACGACGTTCTCAAAGAAAAAACCGATGAAACTGAACTGCAAGAATTGGCTTCGGGTGGACAACCTAAAACTGAAGAAAAACAACCTGATGCACCCAAAGAGGATGATGGAACCATAACTGTATCCGAACTTTTTGGAGAAACGGAACCAACGCCCGGTGAAACAGTGAATAATGTAGGTGCAAACATTTTTGCTGATACGCCTTTCTCTGGTTTACTGGCTGCACTGACCGGCGATATGGGTGTTCAGGATAAGAATGTTTATGCAATTAAAAAATTATTAGAGAAACCGGAAGTTCAGTCTATACTGAAAAGTGCTAATGGACAATTTGTATTTAGTAACGATGCCCAAACACTCACCGGAACAACTATTCCTGAAAAGTTCTATCGCCTTTATTATTTAGAAAAAACACCGGAACTTACTGGTGGGGTTGTGGATAAAGCTCGCGCTGATCTCGGTACAATTGGTAGCGGATCTGCAGGTCAACCTATTGTATCTCTTTCTATGAATAGTGATGGTTCTAAAACATGGGCTCGCGTTACAGGTGCAAATGTAGGTCAGCGAATTGCTATCGTTCTGGACAAAAAAGTCCACATGGCGCCATCTATCCGTGAAAAAATAGCTGGTGGGCGAACCCAGATTGAAGGTTTTGGGAACATGAACGAAGCAAAGGATCTTGCCATTATTTTACGTGCCGGCGCACTTCCTGCTCCAGTGAATATCATTGAAGAAAGAATTGTTGGGCCGAGCCTTGGAGCTGATTCTATTGCACAAGGGACACAGGCTATAATTTTAGGATTGGTATTTGTACTCATCTTTATGCTGGTTTACTACAAGATGGCGGGAATTGTGGCTGATTTTGCACTGATTTGGAATATTCTTCTTGTGCTAGCTGTACTGGCTTCACTTCAGGCAACTTTAACTCTACCAGGCATAGCTGGGCTCATCCTTACTGTTGGTATGTCAATTGATTCAAACGTCATTATTTTCGAACGTATTCGTGAAGAACTGCGTAAAGGTAAAACACCAAAAGCTGCCATTGATGCTGGCTATGGCCGAGCGTTGACAACCATCATTGATGCAAATGTTACAACCCTAATCGCATCTCTGGTTCTTTATCAGTTTGGTACAGGTCCCATTAAAGGATTTGCCACAGTGCTATTCTGGGGAATTTTGATCTCCATGTTCACCGCAGTGTTTGTTACACGAACTATTTTTAATGCATATACATCCCGTAGAGGGCTCACAACATTGAGTATTTAACATGAGAATTATTAAAGAGACACATATTGATTTTATGAGTAAAGCCGGTTTGGGCGGACTTTTATCTGCCTTGTTGATTGTGGTAGGAGTCGCTTCCATGGTCATGAAGGGTGGACCCAAATTAAGTATCGATTTCAAAGGCGGAACCATGATTGCGGTGAATTACACTGATCCAGTGGATATCAATGAAGTCCGTTCTGCTTTAAATCAGGTCAACATCGATGGACAGACATTCGATTTTAGCAAAGCTGAGATCAAACATTTTGGGAATGAGTCTAATGTGGCAATTCGTCTCCCAAGTATAGATGATGAGCCGGAACAATTTGCACATAAATTTGTAGAAAAAATGGCAGAAGCATTTCCGTCACTGATTCCTGACGATAGGTCAAAATTTATTCTTTCCATTGATAAAGTTGGACCTAAGATCGGTGCTGAATTGAGCGGTGATGCGGTCATGGCTATCTTTAGTACCTTGGCATTGATCCTGATCTATATTTCCATCCGATTCGAATTCAAATATGCTGTGGGTGCCATTGCAGCCCTAGCCCATGATATATTGATCACATTGGGCATTTTCTCTTTATTGGACTTTGAAGTATCTCTTGCAGTAATAGCAGCATTTCTAACTATCGTGGGTTATTCTTTAAACGATACAATTGTTATCTTTGATCGAATTCGTGAAAATGTAAAAGGATTGAAAAATGCGACTCTTTCATCCGTGATCAATGAAAGTATCAATCAATCAATGAGCCGAACCATCATTACATCTCTCACCACATTATTCGTTGTCTTGGTGTTATTTATAGTAGGGGGCGAAGTGATTCATACTTTCGCCTTTGCCATGATTGTTGGCGTGATTATTGGCACCTATTCCAGTATTTTTGTTGCCAGCCCTGTGGTTATCAAAATGGGATCCGACAATTAAGGCAAAATAATTAACATTAAACAATTTTTACATCGCCTCGTATCCTGAGTTTTTAAAAGGACGAGGCGTTTTTTTAAATGAAACCAAAAGTATTAATCAATTATGCGATCCTGTGCTTTATTTGGGGTACCACCTGGATCATATTGAAAAAAAGTCTGATAGGTGGAACGCCACCATTCTTTGGCTCTGGTTTTCGATTTTTCTTCGGTGGTATAATTCTCTGGAGTGTTATTTTATATAAAAGAGATTTTCCATCTTTCAAGGCTTTACCTTTGCAGCTTTATCTCCAATTTGGGCTTTTGAATCTGACGATCTGTTATGGTTTAACTTATTGGGCAACCCAATTTATTTACTCAAGTTTATCAGCTCTTATTTGGGCAGGTTTTCCGCTTTGCGTTGCTGTTTTTTCATATTTCATGCTCCCCGATGAAGTTCTCACAAAAAAGAAAATTATTAGTCTTTTCCTTGGAACTATCGGTGCATTGTTAATTTTAAGGGAAGGCCTGAATTTTAAGGGTGATCAGGTTGTGATTGGTATTTTTATGGTCGTAATAGCCGTGATAATAGCGGGTTATCCAAATGTTTACCTGAAAAGGTATTCAAATGCGGTTACATCCCTCCATCTCAATGCAGTGAGTCAACTCATAGCTGGAATAACATTACTAATTATTTCTTTCGTATTCGAGTCAGACCAGAAAATGGTCTGGAACAATTTCAATATTTTTGCTTTGGCCTATCTAACTATTTTTGGCTCTCTCATTGCCTGGTATATTTATTTTTGGCTTTTTCCTCATATTTCCATGTCCCAGATTTCATATATTGCCTTTTTTCCACCGGTTCTAGCTTCCATTCTAGGGTTGATTTTCCTGGATGAAAAGTTGTCCATTCTTGCTATATTTGGAGGTGGCCTTGTTATTTTCGGAGCAGTACTTGTAAATCTCAATGAATGAATTTGCTACCCTAGAAACACCCATCGGTACTCTCGGAGTCCGAACAAATTCTAAAGGTGTTTATCGCCTCCATCTTGCCAATGATGTAGATTATAAAGAGACAGAAACACCCAATAATAATCAATCTCCTATTCTTAAAAATGCCCTGAAACAACTTCGTGAATATTTCGATGAAAACCGGACAACATTCTCGGTACCCCTTGATTTACAGATGCCGCCATTTTATAAAAAAGCATTGCTGGAAGTAGCAAAAATCCCTTATGGAAAAACAGTTTCATATCAAGAAATTGCCCGCCGAGCAGGAAATGCAAAAGCATCCCGAGCTGCTGGATCGGCCAATGCCAACAATCCAATCGCAATATTTATACCCTGTCATAGAATTCTGGCTTCTGACGGGACATTGGGAGGCTATGGCGGCGGACTAGATAAAAAAATGATTCTCCTAGAACATGAAGGTTTGGATGTAAGGCTCTAACTTGAAAAAATTACAATAATATGGGGGTCTTTTTGTTAAATAAACAAACGCTTCTCTCTCTTTTTTTACCTGTAAAGACGAATTAACTTCGTTGCCTTATGAACTCCATCACACAAAACTTTAGATCAAAACTCTTTGCCGGGATTGCGGCTGCACTGCCATTATTCCTGACTTATGTTTTATTGGAATTTTTATTTATCACTTTGGATGAAATGTCTGCTCCCATCCTTGATAAAATGGGATGGGAAATTCCCGGACTTGGAATTGTGCTCACATTACTCCTAATCTTTTTTCTTGGAGTTTTGGTAACCAACTTTTTAGGTCGCAAGATTTTCAATATTGGCGAACGTATCGTTAAAAAAGTCCCTGTTGTAAATACGATTTATTCAACTCTGAAGCAAATAACAGAAACATTTACAAAAGGAACTTCAGATACATTCAAGGCTGCTGTTTATATCCAATATCCACGAAAAGGACTATGGACCATGGCCTTAATTAGTGGTGAATCAAAAAACAAAGATGGGATTCCTTATTACCATTTATTTATTCCTACGACACCAAATCCTACCTCGGGCTTTTTTATCATGATTCCCCAAGCGGATGCTGTCCCTACGGGAATGTCAGTAGAAGAAGGACTTAAAACGATCATTTCCGGTGGGTTGCTTGCTCCGGAGGAGAATCCACTTCCTTAGGAATTGTTACGAAATAACGTATGCAGATCAAATACATTGATGGTCCACGGCTCCTCAGGGCAATCCAAGCCGGGATTAATCACGTTATCACCCGGAAGGATTACCTGAATAAAATTAATGTGTTTCCTGTCCCTGACGGTGATACTGGAACTAATATGGCCTTTACACTGGCTACTATTTCTGAAGAAACAAAATCAAATAATAATAAACAAGTTTCGAAGGTAGCTGATGCAGTTGCAGATGCATCTCTAAATGGCGCAAGAGGGAATTCCGGGTCTATCCTCGCTCAATTCTTTGTAGGGTTTGCTGATGGAATTGGATCCTTTCGAAGACTTACGCCAGAGCAATTTTCTGAAGCCACTAATACAGCAAAAAATTATTCTTACGATGCATTATCTGAACCAATAGAGGGCACCATTCTTTCCGTCATTTCAGATTGGGCAGATTCGATTAAAAACATTTATAAGAAGCATGATGATTTTGTCATGATCCTGGATTTTGCTTTTGAACAAGCGAAAGAATCCTTACGGAAAACACCGGAAAAATTGGCAATCTTAAAAAAAGCCGGTGTGGTGGATGCAGGGGCTCAGGGATTTGTGGATTTCCTGGAGGGAATCAATCATTTTATCAAGCAAGGCGAAAAAGATGATGTAGACACCTCCACAATTGCCGAACCGGTGGATAATTTTGAAGTGGAAATGACCGATGAATTTCGCTATTGCACTGAATGTCTTGTGGCCGGAGATGATATCGACCGGATCAAACTCAAAGAACAATTGATGAATCTGGGTAGCAGTATCGTTCTTGCCGGTTCCAAAAAGAAAGCAAAGATCCACATTCATACTAATGACCCACAGGCGGTTTTCACCTTGGGGCACGAATATGGAACTCTTAGTGGCGAAAAAGCTGACGACATGCTGAAACAGCAAAAAGATGCTCATGGGAGCCATGAAGAAATCGCAATTGTGGTAGATTCCGGCTGTGACCTTCCTGAAGATCTCGTTGATGAATTCAATATCCACATGGTGCCCGTTCGTCTGAATTTTGGAGATGAACACCATGTGGACAAGGTTACCATTACCTCAGAAGAATTCTGGCACCAACTCCAAACCAACTCTATCCATCCGCAAACTTCTCAGCCAACACAGGGTGATTTTCGGCGACAATATCAGTTTTTAACCGGACATTATAATAATGTCATATCGATCCATTTACCCGCATCTGTAAGTGGAACCTTACAATCAGCGACACTGGCTGCGAGAGATGCAGAAGATTTACCCATTGAGCTAATCGATTCTCAAAACGGTTCAATAGGTATCGGGTTGATTGCTCTTAGGGCAGCCGAAGCAGTTAAATCAGGAAAGGCTAAAGAAGATATCTTGAAAATTATTCATCAGGCCGTTGAGAATACCACCATTTATATCGGATTGGAGACACTGGATTATGTGGTGAAAGGAGGTCGATTGTCTGCCAATAAAAAGAGAATCGCCAATTTGCTTCAAATTAACCCAATTCTCTCAGTTGCTATGAATGGAATCAATTCAATAGGAAAAACTTTTGGGTCCAAAAATAAGGCAGAAAAACTAGTAAAATTTGTTTCATCAAAATTACCGGATGGTCCTTATCGAGTGGGTTTAGCCCACGGAAATGCCTTGGAACTCGCTGAAAATGCCGAACATCATTTTGAATCTTTGGGAGCAGAAAAAGTAATCTCTACCGAGATCGGGCCAGCACTAGGCGTACATGCAGGTCCACAAGCACTGGTGATTGCCGTCCAATCGTTAAAGGATGATCTATATGAATAACCCGAACCTTATTTTAATCTTGATCCTGTTTGCCAGTTATATCATTGGCTCTTTTCCCACCAGTATTATTATGGGACAAATCACAAAAGGTATTGATATTCGTGAGCATGGAAGTGGAAATGCTGGTGCTACAAATGTGTACCGTGTATTGGGCTGGAAACCGGCATTGGTTGTGGTTGTATTTGATATATTCAAGGGATGGCTCCCTGCAGCGTATTTAGCCAAAATGTTCTTTGATGCAACTCCACTTCCGGATCTGGGACTTTTTCAAATATTATGTGGGTTTTGCGCTGTTTTAGGCCATACCTATACAATCTTTGCCGGATTTAAGGGTGGTAAAGGTGTGGGCACCTTGGCCGGAATGCTTATTGCTATGTTCCCTCTTGCTGTGCCACTTTGTATGCTGGTTTTTGCAGTTACTTTAATGCTGACAGGTTATGTGTCTGTGGGATCCATTATCGCCAGTGCTTCCCTCCCGGTATTATTACTGACGCTGCCAATTATTGGGATTGAGCCTGCAGAACTATCACTTTTGATTTTTAGTTTGATGGTTCCATTTTTCATTATCTATACCCATCGCTCCAATATTTCCCGACTTCGAAACGGAGAAGAAAACCGTTTTGAAAAAGCAATGATCTTTAGAAAGAAATCCTAAAATTTTTGCTGAATGCCCCAATGGAGAGTTGGGGAATTCCATTTTCCATCTCGATAACCCCAACCTAGATCGATTCTAATAGCATCTACCATTGGAATAGGAATCCTGATCCCGAATCCAGTTCCAGTCATGGGCTTCATATTTTGGAGATTATCCCAATCTTCAGCGATCATCCCAACATCGTAAAAAGTCACGAGACTCAATCCAAATTCAGTGCCATATTTTGTAGCATATTTGGGAATAATATCTTTTCTTAATTCTACGGAGGCATAAGCAGACTCATGGCCAAAACGGAAGGATTCATCTCCGGAATTATATAATTTCTGATTGGGTAAAGCCCAGCCACGAACTGTATAAGAATCGCCAAAATAATTAAGCCAAACTTCCTCTTTTTTTCCCCATTTTCTCTTGACTGTCCCATTCAAGGCTAAAACTAATTTTTTCTCAGATTGATTCAGTTTAATAAATAAGGAATAGGATTGACGCCAAATCAAAAAAGAATAATCGGAAAAAGAATAATCGGAAGGTTCAATCCCATTCATGAAATAAAAATAATGAGATACCAATACACCTTTCCCGGGATTCCAATAAACATTGCGGGTGTCATAATTAATAGATACCTGAGGAGAAAAGTAATAATAATAATCTGATACTGTATTATCATTGGAAAAGGACTTTTCTTCTAACTCAAAGCCTAGTGATGATTTTATTGATTCTCCAAACCATCGTCCAAAAGTCATTTGAAATGAGCCAACATCCAATTCCCTATCTAGAAAATTGTGGCGAAAAAGAGATCTTCCTATCCCTAAGGATAGGGAAACATGATTCCCAAACATCCATGGATCAGCAAAATTGATACCGTAAGTATCATTCCCGCCAATACTCCCACCAAGCTGTAAAGTTTGATTTCTCCCCCGGAAATTTTGAATGATCCATCCACCCGTAAGAGACCATCCTGTTTTTTCATCATAGGCAGGTAGAGCAGCTGGCGGTGTTTTTTGGATGGATTCAGTAATGATAAATGATAGAATACCGGTGCCATCTTCCAAAGGAACAACCCTCCAACTTACTTCACTGAAAATACCTAGGTTATCCAGTCTGTCTCTATCTGCCTCTGCAATAATACTATCCAAAGGGACATTCAAAGAATGTTGGATTTCACGCACGATAACAAAGTCCATGGTTTTGGTATTTCCATAAAATTCAATGGAAGAAATTATAGGATAATATGCCCCACCATTTAGTAACGAGCATAAAATAATTGGTAATAAAAAAAGGCCTTTATAAGGCCTTTTTTTAAATTTGATCTCTAACACAGATTAAATATCGATTCCCTGTACCATCAAGCGTTTTTTGTATTCTATACCTTGTTTTGAATAGGTATCATCAATGGCTTTTTCAAGTTTATCATTTACCTTTAAGCTCATTATTTCCACTTTGATATTCCGTTCATCTAATTCACGAACCTTATATGTGGATTTATTATCTTGATAAATATGCCAGACACCATCGAATTCACGGGGAGTTCCATACTCCATCAATACCTTGTGCTTAATAATATCACCGGAAGTTAATTGCGGAAAGCCTGTATCCTTCAATTTAACTTTTTTGGTGATCCCTTCTAGGATAAAGTGAGAATCATTGTTATTCGTAGTGCTATAGATAAAATCCACATTTACAAACTCAAGCCGGATTTGCTCATGCGTCAGGCGGGACGTGTATTGAAATTCCACAGACGACCGTTTGATGGGTAAGATAAAGCCTTCCTTGGTTGTGCGATTATCATCATGGTATATTACTTCAACGGTAGTGTCCGGAATAATTGAAAGAACTGCTGGGAGATTTGATTCCCATGGTGCCAACAATTCATCACGAAAGACCCAACCATCAGGAATTCGTTTTACCGGAATCACTGATTCAATATTTTTTCTGCTAGTGATTCTCGTAGATGACTTATCTACAACCGGTTCTTCTTGTTTATCCTTACTTTCATTTTTGTCGGAAGTTTTTTTACCGCCAAACAATTGTAACCCTTCGCCTTGTATAGGGACAAGGATTAGCATAGTAAGTATGTAAATAATTACCTTTTTCATAATTTTTTTCTCTTTAAAGGAGGAATGTTACCTCGAATTATTGGCACAATCAACCATTGGAATTTAGCAAACTTAACACAATGTTTAATAAAAAAAAAGCTCTCTGTAAAAGAGAGCCTTTTTCAGTTAATATGGTAAAAAGGACTATTTGCGGCCTCTTGCCATGGGTGAACGTGCAACATCGCCATTCTTATCAATGAAATAGAGAAAACCTGATGCACGAGTCACACCCGCATCAGCAACTTTTTCCGCATTCCCTCCGCCTTTCCCTGCACGAGCCATCTGTGAACGCCAAACGTTCCCATCTTTACCCAGATAATACAAATATCCTTTTTCTTTTGATACGCCTGTAGAGGCTACTGTTTCAGCCATTTAAGACCTCCATTGTTAGTTTTGGTTTGTTTTTGGTAGTGGATAGAGAGAAAATCTCTATGCCTCTCGACGGAGAGTGTACAACTTCTCGTTGGTAAGTGTCAAGAATTTTCTCGTCGGGTGCTCGACGAGAAAATTTCCGGGTTTTTTCAGTGTTTTTTTGAATGATGAAAACCCTCTGCTTGGTAACTTCTTATCCATAATTTTCTATTAAATTTAAATTAATATCCCGGTAGGTCCCGCCAGCAGACGGGTAGACAGCTTCCAGCATCACTTCCGGGTCTTACTCGGAGAATTTTATTGCCCCGGTAGCTCAACTGGATAGAGCATCGCCCTTCTAAGGCGAATGTTACAGGTTCGAGTCCTGTCCGGGGTACAAATTAAAAAAGGGGCATTTCTGCCCCTTTTTTAATATCATCTATTCTAAATGTTTATTTGCCAGTAATAATCTCTAGTAATTCTATTTCAAATATCAGAAGACTGTTTGACGGAATATGTGGGGATTTTCCACGAGCCCCATACCCCAAATTGGGGTGAATATAAAATTCAAACTTGGAACCAACTCTCATGAGTTGTAGTCCTTCAGTCCACCCTTTGATGACCTGATTCAGTCCAAAGGAAGAAGGCTCACCCTTTTTGATTGAATTGTCAAATTCTGACCCATTGATAAGGCGACCGGTATAATGAACTTTTACTTTATCAGTTTTTCCGGGTGATTCGCCATCACCTTCCTGAACGACTTTATATTGTAGCCCTGTGGGTGTTTCTTTTACATCTGAATTTTCAGCTTTATTTTTTTCTAAAAATTCATCTGCCGCCTTCAGATTATTTCTTCCTGCTTCATTCGCTTTTTCACGAACAAACTTCTGGAGCGCTACCATCATCTCCCTGCGTTCGTTTTTGTTCAAAAGAACCACATCCGTTTCCATTCCATCTAATAGTCCTGCCATAAAAAAGTCAAAGTCAATTTCAACTTTTTGTTGTTTCAGGTTAGTACCAAGATCTGCACCCAAAGCGTAACTGGTTGAATCTTTAAAAGTTGATAATGTGGTGACATTTGGACGTTTAGTGTCCGTTCCGCACCCGATTGAGATAAGGATGATTAATGGAAATATTCCATGTTTCATAGTGTTGTATCCTTTGATGATTAAATAATTAAATAAGAAAATAAAAATAAGCTTATAGTGAATCTTGCGATTCAAAAACCAAAAGAAATGTACCTGCCCCAATGGCGATTAAAGCTAATCCCAAAAAAGGGTGATTTCCGATGAATGATAATATTGTGGTGACAAATGACAATAAAATAATCGCCAATCCACCAAAAATGAGATACCATGCCAATTGTCTTTTTTGCATGTTTGAAGTTCCTTTTAAAAACTGATCAATAGATTTATGACTCAATAGTGTTATGTTCGATACCTAAAAATTACAAAATTTTAACATATCATTATGCAATAATTCATGATTCCAACGACCGATTTTTCAATTCGTTCCCTTTTGGGTGGATTTGATAAAAATTTTACTTACGTGGTTACGTGTAGCAGAACTGGCGCTCAATTGATCGTGGATGCTGCAATAAAATTTAATCGAATTTCTCCATTGATTCATAATCAACCTTGGGCCTTGCTCCTAACTCACACCCATGGCGACCATGTCGCTTATTTGGATCAGATTGTGGAAGCTTATCCAAAAATGATCGTTTTGGGCCATCCGGAAACAGAAAAATATCCGGAAAATATTAATTTTCAGCCTTTAAAACATAACCAGACTTTCAAGGTTGGTGAAATGTCCTTCATTGCGCTTCATACACCGGGCCATTATTTTGATTCAATCTGCTACCACTTGGATTCGATTTTATTTACCGGTGACACATTGTTTGTTGGCCGGACAGGACGGGTCATCTCGGCGAAAAGTGATATTGCCGCCCTCTATGATTCTGTGTATAATAAGATTCTGACGATGGATGGAAATACACGACTCTATCCCGGCCACGATTACGGGGAGAAACCAACCGTTACGTTGAAAGAAAACATTAAAATAAGCCATCTGTTGCAAGCCAGAAACCTGAAAGATTTTCAACAAAAAATGGATGAATTTGAGCGCACCCGGAAACCGGGCTCATGACACTAACCGAGGAGTAAATATGAACCGAATTTTAATATCAATTTTTTTGTTAATCTTTATTATTAATTGTGGTGGTAGTAATTCCGATTCCAGTTGCACTGAATGTGGCGGTGGATTATTGGATGGTTACCTTTATAAAGAAGTCACGTTCATTGATATCGCAGGGCTTGCAGAAATTGATGTTGCTGTTGATGTTGGTAAATGCATTCGATTTAAAATGGATGGAACGGATTTTTCCGAAGCAGCACTTGTAGATGATTGCTGTTGCGTTGAATACCAATAAGAGATTTTAAATACTTTTTCAACATCAGATTCACCCCGAAAAGCAGTCATTGCTATCCATGGATGGACTGGAGACGTCTCCTCCATGGAACCAGTGGCTAAATCTTTACGGTTACCTGATACGAAATGGGTATTCCCCCAAGCGCCTTATAAATCAGATAAAAGCGGATATACCTGGTTTGATGGAAATGATGAAACTGGTTGGAAATATAAAGACTCATTTATAACCATTCATTCGTTAATACAGGATTTGGTTGATCAGGGATTTAAGCATGATGAGATCTTTCTATTAGGATTTTCACAAGGTGCCTGTCTCGCCATGGAATGGATGATTAGGCAACCTTTTTCCATTGGTGGCGTCATTCCCATTGCTGGATTTATTAAGTATAAAGATCGTTTTAAAATAGATGCTACCCTTGAGAGTAAGGGAACACAGATTTTATTAATTCATGGTGATAAGGATGAGATCATTCATCCTGAAGAGAGTGAAAAAGCATTGAAATTATTTCAAAGCTTGGGCTACAATGTTAATCTTCATATCTTATCTGCGGGGCACAAGATTCCGCTTAATGCCAACAACCTGATCCAACAATTTATTTTGGCAATTTAACTTTTTCATTTTTATCATGGTCAGATATTAGGAATATGAATTAATTTTTGATATATGTCTAATTTAATTCCTCGTATAAAAACAACCAATGCTAACTGGCCCGATAGACAAGCAATAAGATATCATAATAAACTTATAAATAAATACTGGAAAAACCAGAATGATACCAGTGCTGAACCGTTACCTGAGTTTTCGGTTCAAAACAGGTCAAGTTCCCAAGCCCGAGATATTTCCTGGAATATGCAAACTGTATCTCATCTATTGAAGAGAACTGTGACCGGCTCAACCTTGGAAGAAATTCATACTCTAGTCAATGATGGCATGGAAACAAGCATTCAGAATCTTCTAGCTGAGCAGGAACTGCCGCCCCCTCCCGGTGAATGGGTATCTGAAGAACTACCTGATTGGAATTCATTATCTTCAGAAGATATACAGGAGATTATTCAATCATACCATAATAGAATGAGAGCATTTCAAAGATGGTGGGCTCAACGCATGATGAATGGCGAAATGAATATTACTGAAATTATGACATTATTTTGGCATAGTTATTTTGCTTCGGGGTATTCCAAGGTTTTTTATCCTCAGGCAATGTACCAGCAAAATAATATTTTCCGAATTTTTTCAATGGGCAACTTTAGAGATTTAATTCGCCAAGTAACCTTTGGGCCCGCTATGATGATTTGGCTAGACATTTCGGGAAGTAGGAAAAATGCGCCCAACGAAAATTATGCCAGAGAGCTGATGGAACTGTTCACCTTGGGTGTTGATAACTATAGTCAGAATGATGTAGTCGCAGCATCTCACGCATTTACAGGTTATGTAACCAACGGGCTCCAAACTAACTATGATTTTGATACTATGGAAGGCTGGGGATATTGGTGGACAGACTGGCATGATTTTGATGACAAAACCTTTATGGGTCAGACAGGACCCTGGACAGGTGATGATATTATTAATATGATATTAGATCGGGATGAATGTGCAATTCATATTTGCAGAAAGATCTTTAAGTGGTTTTTATATAATGAACCCAGTATAGATTTTATTAATAATATGGCAGATGTTTTACGAACAAATAATTATGAAATTAAACCTGTGTTGGAATTTTTATTTACCAATGACCATTTTTATGATTCTACTTTTGTTGGAGCTAATATTCAAAATCCAGTTCAACTCTATTTAGGGTCCATTAAACGATTAAAAATGGAATATCAACCATTTGATACAAACTATTTTAATGAAATACAGTATCATTTAGGTATGGTTCTATTTGAGCCACCTGATGTAAATGGCTGGATCGGATATAGGTCTTGGCTCAATTCTAATACTCTTCCATTACGCAAAGTAATGCTTTTCGCACTTATAATCCATGAAAGTCCATTTGGTAATTTTGGAAGTTATTTAAATATTCCATCAGTTGCGCAGTCTTTAGTTGATGATGATAATGAAACATATGCAATCATTCAAATTGTAGAAAATCTCGCATTTTTATTTTTAGGAATACCTCTCAATGAAAACCTTCGCCAACAATTATTAGAAATCGCACTGAATGGTGCTGAACCCTATGATTGGAATATTAATTTACCAGCTTATAATGCTCAGTGGAATCGATTTGAGGACCTATTACAACATATTATGAGATTACCTGAATTCCAATTATCATGAAACGAAGAGATTTTATTAAATCTTCAGTTGTGTTATCTGCTTTGGGTGCAGGTATCCCATCTTTGTTGCTTGCGGCTAATAAACGTTTTAGCTTTAGAAATTCAGCAATTGATTCCGACAGAATTGTTCTTTTTATTAAAATGAATGGAGGGAATGACGGTCTAAACACAGTTATCCCTTTTCAAAATGCATCCTATTACCAAGAAAGACCTTTAGTTTCTATTCCTAATGGACAATCTTTGCCCATTACGGATACCCTTGCATTGCATCCAGCTCTGGAATCCTGGCAGTCTTTATTTAATGAACAAAAATTAGCAATTATCCAGGGAGTTGGATATATAGATGGAAATTTATCACACTTTCGCTCATCAGACATTTGGGATACGGGTTCGGATGAAGACGAGGAATTAACTACAGGGTGGTTGGGCAGACTTCTTGAGTTGGAATACCCAGGTTTCCCGAATAATGCTCCAGACCATCCCTTAGCCATACAATTCAACAGTGCAAATCTTTTGGAGTTCAAAACAAGTGAATCCAATACAGCGCTTTATTTGTATGATCCCGATACAATGTACTCTCTAATAACAGGAAATTATGTAAATGACCAAAATGAAGAAATCCCCGATACATATGGTGGAGATGAACTAGCCTTTATAAGAGAGTTGGATTATATGTCATTTAATTATTCCCAAGTAGTTAATGAAGCAGCCCAAAATGCGCCTAATACCATCATGAACTACCCGAATACAAATATTGGTGAACAGTTTAAAGTTACTGCCCGGCTTATCGCAGGAGGGCTGGCTACCCCATTCTACCGTTTATACCAGCATGGTTATGATACTCACGTAGAGCAACTATACAGACATGAGCAATTGTTGTCCGAGCTCGCTGATGCATTAAATGCTTTTTTAACCGAAATGGATGCCTTGAGCCTTTTAGATAGGGTTCTTATTGTTACAACAAGCGAATTTGGGCGTAGAGTCATTGAAAATTCTTCTGAAGGAACCGACCATGGAACCAGCGCCCCGGTACTTGTATTTGGTTCTCAAGCTAATGGTGGTGTTTTTGGAGTTGATCCAGACCTTCAAAACCTAGATGAAAATGGTAATCTGCCAGTTCAATTTGATTATCGACAGGTTTTTTCTACAATTATTACGGATTGGTTCGGGTTAGGTCAGGAAACTGCCAGCAATGTTTTCGGTGAGGAATTTGAATCAATACCTTTTATTCAATCTCAACTTTCTACAAAAAACATAATTTTACCATCAAAATTTGAAGTGCAGCCAGCCTATCCAAATCCATTTAATCCTAAAACTACAATCCACTTTAGTATCCCTTCTAAATCACATGTAAAAATAAACATATTCAACATATTAGGTGAATTAATTCAAGAATATAATTTAGGATTTATTAAACCGGGAGACCAAATGTTCACCCTTAATGGAAAATCACTTCCTTCTGGACAATTAATGATCCAGCTAATTACTGACTTTGGTGTGATGAGTCAAAAAGTAACACTGTTAAAATAAGGTGGTGTTTGATGAATCAAATAATTCCACATTTAACTATTTGATGAAAAGTCTGTCTTATTTTCGTATTGGCTGAATATAATTACCATGAAAATTAAACCCATCTCAATATCACGTCGCCAATTCTTAAAAGGCGAGTCGCAAAAGAAACGCAACGACCTTGACCGGCTAAATCCAAATTGGCCCACAAAGCGAGTCGCCAAATTCATCCTAAGATATTTAGAAAAAAAGTCGCCAATTTATCATCCACCTAAAGTTGATGAAATCCCGCCTGTGCTTCCCACTTCAAACAGTACACAAACACTGCGGAATGTAAATTGGGACATGGGCGCTGCCAGACATCTATTATGCAGAACTATGTTTGGTCCTAAATACCCTGAAATAAAAGAGGCTAGTGAAAATCCCATGGAGATTGAGTTAAGTTCGATTCTATCTACGGTGAGCCTACCAGACCCACCTGGGGAATGGGTGAATGAACCGGCACCTCAATGGGATGCTCTCACGGGAGAAGATATCCAAGAGCTTATGGATCAATATAGGGAATGGATGTGGGATCTTGGCTATTGGTGGATGAAGGGGATGATGCGGAACCCCATTAACATCCAAGAAATGATAACGCTTTTCTGGCATAATTATTTTGCAACTGCCCAATCCAAAGTTTTTTTTCCACAAGCAATGTATCAGCAGAATTCTGTCTTTCGTCAATATGGACTTGGCAATTTTAAAGAATTACTGCGACAGGTCACTTTTGGCCCCGCCATGATGATCTGGCTGGATACTCATAAGAGCAAAGATGTAGAGCCTAACGAAAATTTCCCCCGGGAGTTACTTGAACTTTTTACCATGGGCGTGGATAATTATACTCAAGATGATATTGTTGAAGCTGCCCGTGCGTTTACAGGCTACAGAACGAATGGTGTTGAAACAAATTATAGTTTTGAAGAAGCTTCCGGCTCAGGTCCATGGTGGAACGAATGGCATGATTTTGAAGAAAAAACATTTTTAGGCCAAACCGGGAATTGGAATGGCGATGACATTATTAATATCATCATGGAGCAGGATGAGACAGCAGTCCATATCTGCACACGGCTGTATAAATGGTTCGTTTACCAAAATGTAGATGAAACAATTGTGAATGAAATGGCGGATATTTTTAGAAACAACGATTATAGTATTACAACTGTCCTATATTTTCTTTTTTCAACAGAACACTTTTATGATGAAAATTTCCGTGGAGCTGATATCCAGAATCCACTCACCTTAATGCAAGGACTCATACGAAAGTGCGGAATGGAAGAATTCCATTTTTCATTATATTATTTTATTCATTCGCAGGAATTTCTTGGAATGTTACCCCTTGAACCACCTGATGTAAGTGGGTGGCCAGGATACCGTTCCTGGATCAATTCGATCACCCTTCCTGTAAGGAAAGTCCAAGCATCTTCTGTCATCACCGGACAAAGCCCTTGGGGGAATTTTGACGTGACAACGAATGTTCGGGCTTTGGCG